>Ga0074044_10000452_pt1 | contig 40403 bp, 38 predicted proteins | sample BogForMeECP23OM1_FD_94443 | JGI IMG/M metagenome (GOLD analysis project Ga0074044, IMG submission 94443) | Bog forest soil microbial communities from Calvert Island, British Columbia, Canada - Bog Forest MetaG ECP23OM1 | ecosystem: Environmental > Terrestrial > Soil > Wetlands ...
CCCAAAATCACCGCCGCCGCCCTCGCCCAAAACACGCTCCGTAGTGAAGACCTTCGAGCCTAACCCATTGATTCAAAACACCGCCAATCCGCGATTCTGGCCCAATCCGCGAAGACGGGCTAGGGCTTGTCCGGGCAATCTCTGGCGCCATTGATGGTGTGCCAGATGGCTGGGTCACGGGTGGCGCTGAAGGGGGTATCGATGGATGGGTCGTTCTTTTCAGGATTTTGTATTAAGCTTCATCAGGAACATCAAATCGAGGGGTCCAAGCCAAAATGAACTGGCCTCGCGCAGCGGGGCCGTTTTTTTGGCGGCGGCTAACCCGACTTTCTCAACTAGGGATGCGAGCCCGAGTTGCCGCAGGACTAGTTTCTGGTCGACGTTCGGCTCGGTGTAGCGGCTCAGGATCAGCGTTCGGCCGTCGGTGGTGGTGGGGAAGTGGAGCGCCCCGAACATCCTTTCCGCCACGCGTTCGTTGCCGCGCTCGGTGAAGTGGACGATATCAAGAAAGAGATCGTCGTCCCAGACGCCGTCGACGCCTACCGTCATGTCGATCAGCGGCGCGCCGCTCTCTTTGGCGAGAAGCTTCTTGGCGAGAAGCTTCACCATCCGGTTGTGGGCGGCGTTGACGGCGATGATGTCGTCGATCGGCTTGAATTTGGCCCCGTAGAAGTCCTCGACCTCGACAGTCTGACCCGCGAGCGCGAACAAAAGAACGAACAGCGCAAGGCAGATCAGCGCCGGCCCGCCCAATGGCTCGCCGGCTGCCTTCTCGCGAACTCGAGCAGTGGTAAAATATCAGGCCCGTCTCCCGCGGGCCGTTCCTTGCCCGCGCAGGCTTTATACGCCCCGCGCTCAACCGGCAAACACGTTCAGGCGTCGGCGCAGGCTCATGATCGCCCCTGGGTTGGACGACTGGGCCCAATGGTGCGCCGCACGCCAGCCGATTCGCTTCTTAGGCTCGACCCCAGGATTTGTCCCCGCCTCGACCCTGAGGCCGCGGATCAGCGCCTCGGACGCGAGCGCCTTCGCTTCGTCTTCCGTTGCGCAGGGCGTCAACAGCCACTCCACGTCCGGGCCGACCCGCCGGGTCGTCGATACGAACCAGGATGCCATCGCCGCTCCTCGAGCCGAAATAGCCCAGGGCCTGAGATACGTGAGCTCGTGTTTGTGGTTCGAGGATGACGGAGCCACGATGTCGCGGGCGCCTATTCAGCCGGCGGCGGCGAGGGCGCCCCCGCGACCACCGGCATGCCGACCGGCCGCAGGATCTGCAGCGTCCTGACGACGCTTCGGGAGATGAACGAGGGCAGCGGCGGGCCCTTGGCGCGTTCGTCGAGCATTGCGGCGGCGGCCTTCCGGTCTGCCTCCGTCGCGGCGGCGAAGTCGTTCTGGTAGAGGTTGCGGATCCAATCGTCCTTGGCGCCCTCCGCGCCGTTCTTGGCGATGGTCAGCCACATCAGCCCCCTGGCGCGCTGAGCGGGCACGCCGTCGCCCACGAAGAGCATGTGGCCGAGAAGGGCCTGCGAAGGCCTATGCCCTTTTACAGCCGCCAGCATCAGCCAGCGCAGCGCGACAATGTCGTCCTTGGCGAGGCCGCCGGAGCCGGTGATGTACATGTGGGCCAGATTGTACTGCGCGTCCGGGTCGCCGAAAGTCGACGCGGCGTATTGGAAGAGCCCGCGCGCCCGCTCCGGGTCGGCGTGCACGTTGCTGTTGGGAATGCCGTTGAGGCAGTAGACGCCGACCGCGACGAAAGCGTTGGAGATGGCGCCGCGGTTGCGTTGGACCGGGGCGTCCTCGTCGTAGTCGTCGACCAGCTGGTTGAAGTACTGGTAAGCCTTCACGTCGTCGCGCTCGACACCGATGCCGTCCGCGTACATCTCGCCGAGCTTCCAGCGGGCGATCGGCTGCCCGCCGTCCGCCGCGTAGGTCAGGGCCTCGACGGACGAGGCGGCGTCGCCGGCTTTGAGGTCGTCGATGCCGGCGCGCAGCGCCTGCTCGGCGCTGGAGAAGCTCTTGGGGGAAATTTTTGCGGGAGCGCTCGGGGTCGATCCGTCGAACGCCAGCCCAGACCCTCCGGCGAAGGCCAGGAGGCAGACCGTCAAGACTCCGAATGATACGGCGCCCAAGCGCGGTCCCCACGCATCTGCCGCTCCACCTTCAGCCCACGCGACAACGCGCATTGATCCCGACCCGCCATCCGCCCGCGCCGCAAGTCCCGGATTGCGGCGTCCACGTCCCATCTTGACATTCGTCAACAAGAGCAAAACGAAACTGCGAGTCGTTTATGGCGCAATCGCGGCATGCTTCGCCCGAAATCCCGTCCGCCGAGCGATGTGTTGTGGATGTTGCCTGAAAGCAACATTTCTGACGGCCGGTTGGTCGAAACCGTGCTGGTTCAACTCTCGGAACTGTTGCGCGCAGCCAAAAAAGCCCGTCGGCTTGGCTCGCCAATCCCGACAAATCGCCAGCTTGGACGCTGTCTCATGAAAGGGAGTGGTATAACGCGCCGGAAACGGACGTCACGACTCGTGCTGTATGCCGGTATGCCAATGGTGATCTCGTCTTGGTGCACGTCGAGCCGCAAAGTCCCATGCGCCCAGTCCCAAATGGTAAGCCCAATGGACCAGTTCGAATTGGCCTCTCTCCACGTTGGAATGGTGGATGCCTTCCTGCTCAGGAAGAGGCCGGGAACCGACCCGTCGGAGGCCGCGACGCTGGCCTGCTGGGCGCTCCACGTTGACCTGACCCAACGGCGCCGCGGCTACAGGACCGAGCTCGACCTCACGGATTGACGCCCTGAGACAGCGCCGGACCGTCATTGAAATCAATCGCCGTGGCGCTAGCTAGAGCCGGTCCAGCCGCTCGCGCGCGTGAGTCAGCATGGCGAGCCGCTCCTGAAACGCTTCGCTCCGCTCCTCATGCTCGGCGATCACGTCGTCGGGCGCCCGGGCGAGGAAGTCCTCGTTGCCGAGCTTCGCCTCGACCTTGGCGACCTCGAGCCGCACCTTCTCGATCTCCTTGTCGAGACGCGCTCTTTCCGCCGTCACGTCGACGATTCCGCCAAGCGGCAGGGCCACGACCTCATCCCGCACCACGAGCTGCAGCGCGCCCGGCGGCGCGGCGTCGGCGTTTTCAATCCGCTCGACGCGAGCGAGCCGCTTGATGCTTTCGCTCCAGGCGGCGGCGGTTCTCGCGACCCTTTCGCTCGGCGCGACCAGGATGATTGGCGCCGTCGTCGCGGGCGGGACGCCCATTTCCGACCTCACCGACCTGATTTCGCCGATGAGATCGACGACCCAGCCGATCTCGGCCTCAATGCTTTCGTCGACCTCCAGGCCCTCCCTTGGCCAGGGCCCGAGCGCAAGCGGCCCGGCGCGGGGAGGACCCGCCTGCCCCTTGATCGCCCAAAGCTCCTCGGTCAGGAACGGCATGAAGGGATGCAGGAGCGCGTAGATCGTGTCGAGCACGGTGGCGATGGTCGCCTGGGTTTCCGCCTTCGCCGCAAAGTCGGTTCCGCCCTGCAGCACCGGCTTGGCGAGCTCGAGGTGCCAATCGCAGAAGACGCTCCAGACGAAGCGGTAGACTGCGGCGGCGGCATCGTTGAAGCGATAGGATTCGATCGCCCCCGCCGTTTCCGCGGCCGCCTTCGCCGCCTCGCCCAAGATCCACCGGTTCAGCGGCTCGCGAGTCTGGGAAGGGTCGAAGCCCGCGGCGCGGACGCAGCCGTTCATCTCGGCGAAGCGTGAAGCGTTCCACAGCTTGGTCGCGAAATTGCGGTAGCCTTCGACGCGCGCCTCCGAGATCTTGATGTCGCGCCCTTGCGCCGCCATGGCGGCGAGCGTGAATCGCAGCGCGTCCGCCCCGAAGCGGTCGATGAGGTCGATCGGGTCGATCACGTTGCCCTTCGACTTCGACATCTTCGCGCCCTTCTCGTCGCGCACGAGGGCGTGGACGTAGACGTCGCGGAACGGGATCTGCTTCTGAAAATGCAGGCCCATCATCATCATCCGGGCGACCCAGAAGAAGATGATGTCGAAGCCGGTGACGAGGACGTCGGTCGGATAGTAGCGCTTCAGCTCCGGCGTCTCGTCGGGCCAGCCGAGGGTCGAGAATGGCCACAGGGCCGACGAAAACCACGTATCGAGCACGTCCTCGTCGCGCTTGAAGGTCGCCGCGAGCCGGGCGGGATCGCTGGCGAGCGCTCGCGCCTCGTCCTCGCCGAGCGCGCCGCGCTCGACGCCGTCGGCGAGCGCCGCGGCATAGGCCGCCTCCACCGTCTCCTCGACGTAGCGGCCGCCCCAGGACGAGTACCAGGCCGGAATCTGGTGTCCCCACCAGAGCTGGCGGGAGACGCACCAGGGCTGGATGTTCTCCAGCCACTCGAAGTAGGTCTTCTCCCAGCTCTTCGGCACGAACTGGGTCTCGCCGTCGCGCACGGCCGCCAGCGCCGGCTGAGCGAGCGTCTTCGCGTCGACATACCACTGGTCTGTGAGCCACGGCTCGATCACCGCGTACGAGCGGTCCCCGTGCGGGACCATATGCGCGTGCGGCTCGATCTTCGCGAGGAGACCGGCGAGCGCCATCATCACGACGATGCGCAGCCGCGCGATGAAGCGGTCCTGTCCGTCGACCGCAGCGATGAGCCGGTCATGGTCGTGATCGCTCTCGAGGCCTTCGAAAAAGGCCAGATTGTCTTTCAGGGAAACTTTCGCCTCGGCATCCAGTACGTTGATTGGACGCGCGCCTTCCGCTTCGTGCCGTTTGCCGACTTCAAAGTCGTTGAAGTCGTGCGCCGGGGTTATCTTGACCGCGCCCGTGCCCTTGTCAGGGTCGGAATATTCGTCCGCGACGATCGTCATCAGGCGGCCGACCAGAGGCAGCCGGACGCGCCGCCCGATCAGATGCGTGTAACGCTCGTCGTCGGGATGGACCGCGACCGCCGTGTCGCCGAGCATGGTCTCGGGCCGGGTGGTCGCGACCGTCACCCGCTCGCCCGTCTCCTCGCCCTGGGAGTCCACCACCGGATAGTCGAAATAGTAGAGATGACCGTTCGGATTCCTGGCGAGAACCTTGGCGAGGGCCGCTTCGTTGAGCGGCGCCCCGTCGTCGCGCGCCCACCTGAACGAGCCCTTGCACTCGACCTGGGCGACCTCGAGGTCCGAAATCGCGGTCTGGAACTTCGGGTCCCAGTTGACGAGGCGCTTGTCCTTGTAAACGAGCCCGTCCCGATAGAGCTGGACGAACACCTTGGCGACCGCGCGCGAGAGACCCTCGTCAAGGGTGAAGCGCTCCCGGCTCCAGTCGCAAGAGGCGCCAAGCCGCTTGAGCTGCTGGACGATGGCGTCGCCGGACTCGGCCTTCCACGCCCAGACCCTCTTGAGGAACGCCTCGCGGCCCATCGTGCGGCGGTCCGGCTCCTGCGACTCGGCGAGTTTTCTCTCGACGATCATCTGGGTCGCGATGCCGGCGTGGTCCGTTCCCGGCTGCCAAAGAACGTCGCGGCCGTTCATCCGCCGATAGCGGGCCAGAATGTCCTGCAACGTGTTGTTGAGCGCGTGCCCCATGTGCAGGTTGCCCGTCACGTTCGGCGGCGGAATGACCATGCAGAACGGCTGGGCGCCGGCTCGCTCGGGGCGACCCGCCCTGAACGCCCCGGTCTCTTCCCAAAGCGCGGAAATGCGGGCCTCGACGACAGCAGCGTCAAACGATTTGTCCATCATGGATTGGCAGTCCGCGCTTCGCCCCGCGGGGCGCTGATCACGATTGAATGCGTGCGTGGGCGGCGGCGCAGCTCAGGGGCCGGTCGCCGAACGCCGCGACGGCTTTAAGCCCATCGCGGCGGCGCAAGTCAACGCGTGAAAGGACGGCGAAGGGTCCGCTTAGCGCATTCCGCGCGCGACGCGCTCGATCTCGGCGCGCACCAGCCGCTCGACAATGCCGGGCAGGTTTTCGTCGAGCCATGCTTTGAGCATCGGGCGCAACATCTCGCGGGCCATCCCCTGGGCGATCTCGGCGCCGCGCGCCGCGAGGTGGGCCGAAAAGGCTTCGAACGCCGAAGTCACCGTCTCGCCCGCCTCGGGCGACAGCAAAGGCTCCTCGTCGAGGCGCGAGGGGAGTTCCGAGAGCTCCTTGCTCGCCCGCTCCGTCTGCCGCCGCGCCTCTTTCGCCGCGCTCGCCTCCATAGGGGGTTTTGCGGGAGCGGGTCTTGCTTCAGGGGAAGGCTTGGCCTCGGCTGCCGGCTTGATCTCGGGCGCGGGCTTCACGTCGGGCGCGGCGGGCGGCTCGGCCCGAAGGGCGGTGTCCTGCGGCGCGCGCTGCGGCGTCGGATCCTCCTTCGAATAGACGATCTGCGGAGCGGGAGCCGCGGCCCGGGGCGAAGCGGGCCTAGACGGCGCCGCTTTCTCCGCGTCGCGCTCGTCGATGATGATGTTGCGGATCGAGGCCAGGATCTCCTCCATCGAAGGCTCGTGCGCCCGCTGGGCGCGGCGCAGCGCCTCGACCTCTCGATCGCCGGAACTCGGATTGACCGCGCTCATCCCAACCGCCTTGGCCGTCGACAGGCCCTGTCCGATACGCTTCTACGCCTGTGTGGCGGAGCTTACCCCCGACCAGGCCGCCAAGCCGAATCAGGCTGTCGATCAAAGGTTAATCTCTCGTTGCCCGCGTGGGCAAGGGCCGTTCACGCCTTAAGCGCGGGCGGCGCTATTTGCCCTCGGGGGTTGTGACGCCGAACCACTTGCTTTTGACCTGGTTGAAATGAACCCGCGGGTCGTATTCGGAGACCGCGAGACCCAGCGTCGGCACGTTCAGGCGGCCGACGGCCGACAGCAGCGAATAGGAATCGACGACCGCGTCGTGCTCGGCCGAAACGAGCTGGCTGCGAGCCTGCAAAAGCGCCTGCTGGGCGTTGAGGACGTCCAGCGTCGTGCGCTGGCCGACCTTGGCCTCCTCGCGCACGCCGGCGAGCGCGACTTCGTTCGCCGCGACCGCCGCTCGCGCGGCGCGCACCACGCCGACCGCAGCCTGATTGAGGCCCCAGGCAGAGACGACGTTCTGCCGGATCTGGTCGCGCGTCGAGTCGGCTGTCAGTTCCTGTACGCTAAGACTTTCCTTGGATTGGCGGATCGAAGCGTATTCCGCGCCGCCCTGGTAGATCGGAATGGTGACTTGTCCCATGATCTCGCCCACCGCCGCCCGGTTCCCAGGAATGTTGTTGAGATCGTAATTCTTCGAGACCGACGCGGTCAGGCCGACGCTGGGGGCGAGAGCGCCTTCGGCGATCTTCACGCTGAGGAGCGCCGCATCGACGCCATGCAACTGGGCCACGATCGCCGGATGCTCGACCTGCGAGATCGAGATCGCCTCTGGCAAGGTCTTCGGCAGCGGCCTCACGATGGGCTTGGCCGGCGCGAGCATCTTGGGCTCGTCGCCGATCGTCTGCCGATAGCGCGCGATCGAGGCTTCCAGCGTCGCTTCCGCGCTCAACTCGGTCGACTGCGCGCTGGAAAGGCTCGCTTCGGCCTGCGCGACGTCGGTGCGGGTCACTTCGCCGACCGTGAAGCGATCACGCGTTTCTCGCAGCTGTTCCTGCAGAACGAGAACGTTGTTGCGCTGAAGTTCGAGCAGCGCGGTGTCGCGCAACACGTCCATATAGGCCGTTACGCCCGTGAGCAGCGTATTCTGTTCCGTGTTGCGCAACTGTTCCCGCGCGCCCAGCACTTGAGATTCGGCGCTGCGGATCCTGTTGATCGTCTGATAGCCGTCGAAAAGAGTCTCTTGGAGCTGCGCCCCGTAGCCGCGTGGAAAGGCGCCGGTCGCGTAATTTAAAGGCGGCTGGCCTGGGAAAACTTCGGTCCCGGCGATATGGGCGACCGCGTCGTTGCCGAAGGCGCTGATCTTCGGCAGATAGCCGGCGTTCGCCGTGGGCACGCCTTCGTCGGTCTGGCGGACCGTCGCGCGCTGCGAGTTGATGACGGGATTGGTCACATAGGCTTTGACAAGCGCGCCGCTCAGTGTTTCGGCTTGCCCCACCCGCGCGCCTGCGCCGATCGTCGCAAGCGCCGCCATCGCGAGCAGCAGCGCGCGCAGTGCGCCACCTGTCTTCGCGCTTCTAGAGGCGGTTTGCCGCCCCCTGAATGCGAATTTGCCCCAATTCATCGTCGCCTCATCGCCGGTTGGAGGATCGCACTGCCCTCCTGGCGTCTAAGTTGCACGCCCGCCCCCAAAAGCATAGACACAATCGCGCCATCCCTTCCGGCGCGCCGCTGGAAGGAAAGCCGCCACACCATCCGATCAAGAACGGCCTCACATAATAGGCACTTGAATTTTCAGCGCTACCCGAGCCTTCCAAATCGGCCGCCAAACAGACAATTTTTCGCCGCGGCGTCGCAAACATGAGACAGTTGAAGGCGGACGCCGCTCAATCACGAAAACGCCAAAACATTTCGCAGTTCTTAATGAACGATGGTCGCAGTTTCTAAAAGGCGAAGCTAACGCCGGCCTGGAAGCCATCCAGCGTGTCGGCTGTCGTCTCGAACAACGCGCGCCGGCTCAACCCCTCGCCCCGCCTGTCGTACAGTGCAGCCTGCGAGGCGCCCATGGTCGCGTCGACGCCGACCAGACGTCCGCCGTCAGCCAGCAGCGTGAACAGCGCGTGCGGAGGAACCTGGAAGGCGCCCTCGACGACGATCAGGTCGAAGGGCCCGAGCTTCTGGGCGCCAGAATCGAGCGGCCCGTGCACCACCGTCACGTTCTCCAGGCCGGCCAACAGCTCGCGCGCCGCGGCGGCCGCGCCCGGATCCGACTCGAGCGCCACGACCTTGGCGCCCATGGCGGCCATAATCGCTGCGCCGTATCCCGATCCGCCGCCGACGTCGAGCGCCCGGTCGCCCGCCTTGACGGCGGCCGCCTGCAGCATGCGCGCCAGGGTCAGGGGAGGCAGCAACCGCCGCCTCTTCGCCCCGAGGGCTGGCGTGTCGCGATCGACATAGGCGAGATCGGCGAAGGCCGGCGCGACGAACGCCTCTCGCGGCGTGGCGAGGAAGGCGGCCAGCACTTCCTGGTCGACAACGTCGCCGGTGCGCAATTGACCGTTCACCATGGCCAGACGCCGTGCTCGCTGCGCTTCGGCTGAAGAGGTCTTCGCCATCGACTGCCCCGCCCATGCGGACGTCGCCGCCCGCCAAAGTATGATTTGGAGGCCTCGCCCGGAATCGAACCGGGGTGCAAGGATTTGCAGTCCTCTGCGTAGCCACTCCGCCACGAGGCCGGCGACAAACCGGAGGCCCGCCGCAACCGTCGGCCTATAGCAAGGATTCCAGCCTGGCGGCAAGGCGGTGATTCGGGCGCCCCGCTCCTCACGCCCACGGCGAATGCCGCAACAGCGGCAGCGCGAGGAAATAGACGGCGGTGACGACGAGGCCGCCGACCACCCAGCCCGACGGCGACAGCTTCTCGACGATCGCCGCGGTCGCGAAGGCGAACCAGGCGATGGTCATTGCGATCGTCAGTCCGCGCAGTTTCGCCACCCGCAGCGGATGGACGAACACGACAGGCGAAAACATCATCGCCGCCGCCGCGAGCAGGATTGCGGCGCTGACGACCCATGGCGGCCGAAGGACGAAAAGGTAAAGGACGAGGATGTTCCAGGTTGCAGGGAAGCCGCGGAACCAAAAGTCGTCCGTCTTCATGCGGGTGTCGGCGAAATAGAGCGCCGAGGCGATCGTGACGACGAGGCCGATCCAGAACGAGGCTTGAGTCGGCATCAGATCCGACCGCCACAGCGCCACGACCGGGACGAGAACATATGTAAGAAAGTCGATCACGAGATCGAGGATCGCTCCATCGATCGACGCCGCGGTCACGTGCACTTTGGCGGCGCGCGCCAGGGTTCCGTCGATCCCGTCGATGAAAAACGCCAGCCCCAGCCAGGCGAAGCAGGCCGGGAAGTTGCGCCCGATCGCCGCATAAAGCGCGAGCACCGCCACCGCCCCGCCGGACGCCGTGAAGAGGTGGACGGAAAATCCCGCCGCCTGAGCTACCTTCTTTTCCGGCGTCTTCTCGTTCGGCATCGCGCCTTCGTCCGACCTCCCCCTGCGACAATAACGCCAGAGCCGGCGACGCCGGCTTGACCACACTGCGTTCGGCTTATCAAAATTGAAGCTGCGCGTCTCGCCTTAGCGTTAAGCGTGCGAGCGCGGGAGAGTTTGCCGATGACAGAAGTGGAAAACTCCTCCGAGCGTGTCTGCGACGTCCTGGTCGCGGGAGCGGGACTTGCCGGCCTCACGGCGGCGATCGCTTTCGCCGGCGCAGGATTCGACGTCGTCTCATGCGGCGCGGACGTTCGGTCGGCGCGGGGCCGCACCGTCGCGATGCTCGACCGGTCCGTCGCCTATCTCGACTCGCTCGGACTCCGGACGGCGATCGAACCCGATGCGGCGGCGATGCGCGCGCTCAGAATAATCGACGACACGGGCGCGCTGTTCCCGCCCCGGCCGGTCGAGTTTCACTGCTCGGAGATCGGCCTCGAGACCTTCGGCTGGAACGTCGAGAACGACCGCATGGCCGAGGCGCTCGCCCTCAGCGCGGAACGGACGCCGGGCGTCGAGCGCTTCAAATCGGACGTCGCTTCCTACGACTTCGCCGGAGAAAGAGCGTCGTCGCGGCTCGAGGACGGGCGTCTTGTCGCCAGCGCCCTCGTCATCGGGGCGGACGGGCGGGCTTCTCGCGCGCGCCGCGCCGCCGGCCTTGCCATGCGCGCCCACCGCTATCGGCAAAGCGCGCTGACTGCGCTCCTGACCCACCGCCTGCCCCATCGCGACTTTTCGACCGAGTTTCATACCCGGCAGGGACCATTCACGCTGGTGCCGCTGCCGCCGCGCGACGCGGCGCCGAACCGCTCGAGCCTCGTCTGGGTCATGTCGGACAGCGAGGCCCGCCGGCGCGAGGCGCTCGACGATTCCGCGCTCGCGGACGAGATCGAGCGGCAGGCCCGCTCGATGCTGGGAGCGATGCGGCTCGAAGGCCGGCCCGGCGTGTTCCCGATGGTCCGCCAGGTCGTGCCGAGGATCACGGCCGCCCGTCTTGCTCTCGTCGGCGACGCGGCGCACGCCTTCCCGCCGATCGGGGCGCAGGGGCTGAACCTGGGCTTACGCGACGTCGAGGCGATCGTCGCCTCGGCGGTCGAAGCGCGAGCGGGGGGCCAAGACATCGGCGGCCGCGCCGCCCTCGAGGTCTATGAGCGCGCGCGGCGCGCGGACATCGCCATGCGCACCGGCGTGGTCGACGGCCTCAACCGGGCGCTCATGACCCGCCTCGCGCCGGTTGACTTTGCCCGCGGCGCCGGCCTTGCGGCCCTCGGGGCGATCGGGCCGCTGCGCCGTCTCGTCATGCGGGAGGGGGTCGGGCCCGGGCTGGCGCGCCAATGATCCGCCAGTGCGGAATCCGCTGGTAACAGGGGCAAAAACAGCGGATTCAGAGTTTTGACCCCGTTTTGTGGCCGAAGAATCCTCAAGAACCCGCGTGATTTCAGATGCTTGTGCGAAAATCCCGTAAGCAAACGGAACAGCGGATTTAATCGACGGAACAGCGGACCATTGGGAGCAGGTCGCCGACATCAGGAAACTTGCGAAACGGGCGCGACCGGTGCTTGCGTCCGTGGATTCCCTCGGATCGCATCGCGCTCCGAGGGTTGCGCTTAGACCCCCGAACGCACGGGGAGGACGCTGACGGAGGGCTCCAATGTCGCCACCCTTCGCAGCCCAGTCCGACCGGCTGCTAGAGCGGGACAGGCTGCTGCGCCCATGGGAGCTTGAATGATCGGAAATTCGACGCCCAGCCTGCGGCGCAGCTCTGTCCGCATCGCATTCTCCACGATTGGCAGACATGGCCGGCATTGGCCCGATTGCCGCCGGAGCCAACGACTTTGCCTCGGCGGTGCAGCTTGAGCAAGGCCGCGTCCGCTGCGGCGGGTCCGACGCGGACAAGCCGCGAAAGGCGATAGCCTCACGTCGTGTGCGTGGGGATGTCGCCCTAAGTTTCACCCGGCGGGCGGGCCGGTATCAACGCCGAGCTTTCCGCCGGCGGCGGCCATGCCCAGTCTGCCGAGGTAGTGGGTCCAACCTATGCCGTGGCTTTCGTGGTGCGCGGCGTCGGGCAGACCGCTGTGGGTCAGGCGCAACAAGGTGCCGCCGTCGCGCTCGATCAGGTCGATCTCGACGAGGCTCGATCCCGGCGGCATCGCCTCGTCCCCGTCCCAGCCGAAGCTGTAGGCGAGCCGGTGGACCGGCACGACCTCGCGGAACGCCCCGCGCGCGACGTTGCGCCCGCCCACGCCCTTGACGAGATAAAGTCCGCCCGAATGCGCCTCGGTCGTCACCTCTGCGCCCATCCAGCTCAAAATCTTTTCGGGATCAGTCAGGAAGGCGAAGACGGTGGCGGGCGGCGCCGGGATATGGGTCTCGCGGACCAGGGGTGGTGCAGGCATCGGAGCCTCCTTGGTTCAAGGCCGCGCAGGCGGCCGCCGTTTTCGCGCCAATGTCGCTTCAAGGTTCACGCGGCTCCGGACCACGGTCCACGCCTGGATTTCGGCCGGCGGCGGCCATGGCCAGCCTGCCGACGAAGTGCGCCCAGCCTTTGTCGTGGGCGGCGACCTGCGCGGCGTCGGGAAGACCGCTATGGGTGAAGCGCAGCAAGGTGCCGCCGTCCCGTTCGATCAGGTCGATCTCGACCAGGCTCGATCCCGGCGGAACAGCCTCGCTCCCCTCCCAACCGAAGCTGAGGGCGAGCCGGTGGACCGGCACGACCTCGCGCCACGCGCCACGCGCCACACGGGAGGGCTGCCCGCCGACGCCTTTGACGAGATAGAGTCCGCCCGCATGCGCCTCGGTCGTCGCGTCGGCGCCCATCCAGCTCAAAATCTTTTCGGGATCGGTCAGGAAGGCGAAGACGGTGGCGGGCGGGGCGGCGATATGGGTCTCGCGGACCAGGGGCGGCGCGGGCATCGGAGCCTCCTTTGGGCGCCGCCTCGCAAGGGGGGCGCCAAGGCGAAGTCCTTAAGCGGAATAGTTGATGACATTAGAGCCGTGTCAAGCCCAAGATCGATCCATGCAGCTCAACTCGACGCTTGCCTTTCTCGTCGACGCGGCCGCCGAGACGCGGGGCGCCGACCTGTTGCTGTCGAAGCTGGGCGCCCATCTGATCGAGGACGGCGTGAAGCTCGCCGGCGGCGCCCTGACGCTGGCGGCGCCGCACCCGCTCATCGCCCAGCGAACGTGGCTGTGGCGGGCCGACAGCGGTGAGGTGATCGAGGCGTTGGGATTCGCGCCGGCAGGACTTGCGGCCGCCGGAGCGGCAAGCCAACCGGGCGGCCCCGGCCGGCGCTGGCTCGAAAACCTCGCGGCCGGGCTCGTGCATGAAGATGCGGTCCGGCCGCGGCCGGACGGCCCTTCGCTCGGCTGGATCGGACCGCGGCCATTCACCTGCGACGAGGCGAACCGCCTCAGCGAGGCCGCGCGCTTCGCGGCGGCCCCGCTCGCTGCGCTGACGGCGCGCGCCACGTTGGCGGCGGTTTTGGAAGCCTATCTCGGCAAGCGCAGCGCGGCGCGGGTGCTGGCGGGCCCTTTGCGGCGCGGCGTCGGCGAGACCATCCAGGCGGCGCTGCTGTTTGCCGATCTGCGCGGCTTCACTCCCCTTTCCGAGAGCAATCCTCCGTCGGAAGTCATCTCGGCCCTCAACGCCTGGTTCGACCGCATCGCCCTCTCGGTCCACGCCTTCGGCGGCGAAGTGCTGAAATTCATCGGCGACGGCGTGCTGGCGATCTTTCCGGTCGCCGATGGGGCTCCCGCTCGCGCCTGCGAGGCTGCGCTGCGCGCGATCTCCGCCGCCCGGGCCGGAATGGCGCATCTCGACGAGGCGCGGCGTCAGCAGGGCTTGGCGCCCCTCCCCTTCGGCGTCGCGCTGCATCTCGGCGAGATCCTGTGGGGCAATATCGGCTCGGCCGACCGGCTGGATTTCACCGCGATCGGCCCCGCCGTCAATCTGGTCAGCCGCCTGGAAGGGCTATGCCGGCCATTGGGAAAAGCGGTGCTCGTCTCGGGCGCATTCGCCGCGGAGACGGGAACGCTGCTCGTTCCGCTCGGAACGCATGCGCTGCGCGGCATAGCAGCTCCATGCGCGGTCTTCACGGTGTCGGAGGATTGAGCCGATAGACGCGCTCGGGACTCGTGGCTCGCAATCTCGCAATTTGCCTTGTACAGGAAACCGATTTGAGCCAAGAATAACTTTTTGCTGAGGAATGTGGGCGCCGAATAGGCAGCTTTCGCGTTTGGCCTCGTACCTATCACGAAACCGGCAAACGCCGATCTGTGGACATGACGAGCGTGCCAAAGGGCTTCGTGTCAGCGTCTAAAACCACCAGGCATTTTATAGGTGCGCTATGACAACAGCCTCCAAAGTGGCGGCCAAATTTGTTTTTCAAGGAACGGTGAAGCGGGTTAAAGCGTCGAATGTGAAAGCCGTCACCGATACGACCAGAACAGCCGTTGTCACCGTCAATAGGATCATTTCGGCGGCGGCGGAATTGAGCGGTTTCGTCAACCAGGACGTGACGGTTCAGCTTGCGCCCGGAGAAAGAGTCAAAGCCGACCAAGCGGCTGTCTTTTACACCAACGGCTGGTTGTTCGGCGAAAATCTCGCCGTTCGCTCCGAGGGTCACGATCTGGTCAAGGTCGCGGACGCGAAGACCAGGGCAGCGTCTGCGGTTGCCGCGGCCGCGGCGCCGCGCGCAACCGCCGAAGACCACGTGCGGGCGAACGCGCATCGACAAATCAGGGAGCGCGTCAATGACGCTCCCGTGGTCGTCAGCGGCAGGATCGTGGCGGTTGGACTACCCGCGGCGGCGGCGGCGCTCGCCGCCGCCGCTGGATCGCGGCAATCCAAACCGATCAGCGAGCATGACCCCCTATGGCACGAGGCCGTCGTGGAGGTCGACGATGTCCACAAGGGTTCGGTCGGGACGAAGCAGGTCGTGTTGCGTTTTCCTAGCAGCACCGATGTCCGATGGCGCCGGTCGCCCAAGTTTCGGGTTGGGCAGACTGGTGTTTTCACGCTGCGACCCGATCAGGTGACCGCGGCGTCCGCTCTCGGCAAGGCTGCCGCGGCTTTTGGTCCAGCCACAACATTCACGTGCCTCGATGCGGCCGATTTTCAACCCGCCGATCAGAAGTCCGACGTCGCTGCGGCGATCGACGCCGCAAAGGGACAGTGACAGAACTCTTCATCGTGCGAGGCACGCCGTGCGATACGCCCCTTGAATCTCGAGTTTTTAATGGCGGGATAACGACCATGCAGAAAAAGCGCCCGGCAGTGGTCAAATCGCGAAACGAGAGGAAGGTCGCGCGAGACAGGAGCAGCAAGGCGGCCGCCAAGAAACCGGCAGGCAAGCGAGGCGCCAAACCCGGGGCGGACGCGCGGCCCGCGGCGGCCGCCGCCACCGGCGTGCTGGTGGTCAACATGATCCCCAAATCGCTGAGCACAGAGGAAAATCAGGACAGCGAACCCATGATCGCCGTCAATCCTGCGGATCGCGATTATATCGTCGGAACGGCGTTCACGCCGGACCCATTCGGCAGCGGATTGGCGCCCTATTTCGTGTCCACCGACGGCGGAGCGACATGGCGGCTCAACGCAGTTGTGCCCGGCGGCAATCAAACCGGCGACATCACTGTTGCGTTCAGCGGCGCAGGCAGGAAGCTGTACGCCGGCATCCTGCGCCTTGACAGCCCCACCACTGACACGCGCATGTCCATTTTGCGCTGCGATGATTTTGCTGCGCCGACGCCAATGACAGTGCTCGCGGACCGCCAGCAGCCGGATCAACCGTTCACCCAGGCCGCGGTTCAAGGGGGCGGAGTGGACGCAGGCAAAGAAAATTTTTACGTCGGCAATAATGATTTCGCCAATATGCCTCAGACCGCGACGATCGACATTGGCCTGGATGCTGGCAGCGCGACGCCGGCCATCAACAGTGTCCGTCTGGAGCGGCGCGCCAACGCCGGCCAGAATGGCCCGCAAGTGCGGCCGAGCGTTCACTCCGACGGGACCGTCTACGCAGCGTTTTATGGTTGGCGCAGCCAAGCCGGCGATTGGCCAAGCAACACGCTGCGAGTGACGGCGGACGCCGTCGTGGTGCGCGATGACAGCTGGGGTCGCGGGCCCCAGCCTTTTGAAGCTTTGACGGATCCGGCCGACGGCGTCGTCGGCCGCCGCGTGGCGCAAAACCTGGGGTTCGCATTCAATCAAACGGGACTGCCTGAGAACGGGCAGCAGCGATTGGGCGGCGCGCTGTCGATTGCCGTCGATCCACGTCCGACAATGAGTTCCACAGTCTACCTCGCGTGGGGCGCCGACGATTCGGACTCCAACTTCGCGGTCGACGTCAGGGTGTCGCGGGATCGCGGCGTCACATGGTCGCCGAGCAGTCTTCTGCCCTTGTCGCGCGCCACCAACGCCGCACTCGCTGTCAACAGCAACGGCATTGTTGGGTTGCTTTATCAGCAGTTGGTTGGGAGCGGCGTCGGCATGCGCTGGGAAACGCATTTCCGCAGGTCGTCCGACACGACGACGTGGTCCGATCTCGTTGTGGCCTCGGCGCCTGCCGGCGGCCCAGCCAAAGATTTCGACCCGTACCTCGGTGATTATTGCCACGTACTCGCCGTCGGCGAGGACTTTTATGGGGTTTTCTCATCCGCCAATACGCCAGACCCGGCTAATTTCCCAAACGGCGTGACCTACCAGCGCAATGCCGACTTCACGACTCGGAAGCTTTTTGGCTTGGACGGGACGACCCAGGTCCGCGCGTCGATCGATCCGTTCTTTTTCAAGATTACAGGCAGCGCTGGATCCGCCGATCTTCCTTCCCGGAAGCGAGGGGCCGATTTGCCCGAACCGCGACACCGAGGGCAGCGTCGACCTCGATAAGCCGATCGCTCGCGCCGCTTTCATAAGCGACCACTAGGCTCAGCGCATACCGGCGGACGCGGGGTTCGCGCATGCACGTCAACGCGAAGGCTTCTCGTCTTCGTCCGTAGCGTCGACCTCCGACGTCCTCAATATGCGATAGCGATTGCCTTTGCGCGAATCGATCGACAGTTCGCTGAGCACGGATGATTGAGGCGGAAGGCCTGGACGAGGCGAGTCGCCCCGGCTGCCTGGCGCGCTTGCGTCGGCGCCTGGCGTCTTGGGCGACGGCTTGCGCGGCTTGGTCATGACGTGGCCCCGGGCTCGAATTCGATGCTGGAAATCGGGTGGACCTCCCAGATCACCGGCATATGCGGATGCAACGTGGGCGGACCAGGGCTTTTTCCCCTGGCGTGACTCATGTCGAAGAACAGCGATCCCGCTACCTGAACGGGGATCGGCGGATCGTAAAAGTCGTAGGTCGCCCCAGGCGCCTTGTCGCCGAAAAAGCCCTTGAACGCGTCGCGCGCTGATTTGATCCGTGCGAAGGTCGCCGCGCTCGCGGGTGGAAGTCCCGAGACCTCCATAGTCATGTAGACTTCCTGTTGCCCCTGGGGGTTCTCGCCGACGATCAGGTGAAAGTCGTTGTCGTTTTCGCGGCTGGCCGCATAGAGGAATGCGCTCAGTCGCACATTGCGCTGCTCCTCGGCGACGCGTTCGGAGTGTGGGTCGTCTGCGACGATCCGCGGATCGTGCTCCGTCATGTCGCTCTTCGGCGGCAAACTCGCGATAACCGCGGCGACCGTATCGAATGTCTCGATAGGAGCATCCGGTATCGACAACTTTGCGGCTTTGCGAGCGGTCCCGGCGAAGTCGTCTCCGGTCGATCGGGTCGCGACGGCTACGCCTGTCGCCTTTATGGCGGCGCGCTGGTCGGTCGTCAGCGGTTCATCCTTCGCATCGACTTCGTCGGTCCTAAGGATCCGGTATCGGCCCACCAAAACTTCGCCTTGGAGGGCGGCGCCTCGCGGCGCTGCGGCTCTCTCCGGCGCCAGAGATAAAGTCGCCAAAACAGACGCGTCTGCAGGCAATCTGATAGGCGCCATCAGCCTCTCCCCAAATGCCAATGCCTTGCGTCTCCGGTCGGGGATCGCATTTTTGGCGCGTTTGGCCGCGCGGCTCTTCAGCAGACCTACGGCGCGAGATCCTTCGTCTTCCGCCGCTGCTGGCGATAAAAAACGATCAACGCGCCCATCGCAATGACCGCCACGATGATCATGGCTTCGGTCGCTCCGGAACCGCCGTCGGGCGATACGCCGAAGATGCGTTCGATGAAGTCCATAGCGCGCCTCCACAAGCACGCTGACGGCGCTTTGCGCCGCGACAGCAACGGCCCGCCCCGAAAAAGCGGCGCCGATCAAGCTACGTCAAATAGGTGAGGTCGCCAAGATGAAATCAGCCGAAGCTGCTGCCTGTCGGCGGCGGTCAGGCGGCGCCCTGCCCCGCTTCGATCAGCCTCGCCGCTTAACGCGCCATCTGGTCGACCTCGATGTTGACCCGGTCGCCCGCCTTTCGCTCGCCCCAGGTCGTCGGCGACGCCGTCGACGTGGCCGCTAACCATATGGCCGCCGAGCTCGTCGCCGACCTTGATTAAGCGCGCATTCCAGATTAACCGCTCGCCGCGATCATCGGCCGATCGTCGTGACCACCTCCAAGCGACCCCGCCTCAAAGCACGACGACGCGCGTTCCCTTCGCGACCCGCTGATAGAGATCGATCACGTCGGAGTCCATCATCCGGATGCATCCGGACGATACGGCTTTGCCGATCGACTTGGGCTCATTGGTCCCGTGGATGCGAAACAAAGTGTCCTTCTTTCCCTGAAACAAGTAGAGGGCGCGGGCTCCGAGCGGGTTCTCCATGCCGCCGTCCAGATGCTCCGGCAGGCTTGGCTGACGAGCCAACATTTCCGGGGGCGGGGTCCATCCAGGCCAGAACGCCTTTCGGCCAACCTCGGCCACTCCCTTCCAGGCGAAACCCTGGCGGCCGACGCCGATGCCATATTCGATCGCACGTCCATCGCCCAACGAGAGAAACAGCTTGCGCAACCGCGTATTGATCGTGACCGTGCCGCGCGGCTCCCCCGTCGGATCATTGACGTCCCGGCGGGTCGACAGGCTCATGTCGACATCTTTGTCGAAGCCTCCCGGAGTCGAATAGTTCGGATCGGCGTCAGGCGGCAGGTAGTTCGGATCGACATCGGTCGGCAGGCGGAGCGGCGCCCCCGGCGATGGCGAAGCGGCGCTCGGAAAAGGAACGCTCGGAAAAGGAAACTGGAATTGCGCCACTCCCCTGTCCGTCGAGATCGCAAGGCTCGCCAGGCTGATCAGGAGAAGACTTCGCGCGCCAAGCATGGTTGCCCCGTCCTTGTAGGCCCTGCGTGTTTCTCGAAAACAAAAACGGCGAAAGCGGGACACTCTCCATTCCTCGCCGGAGATATCGCCGAAGTTTGGGATCACGGATTACGGTGTCAAACCCGCACTCCAACGAGATCGCCGCGCCCATCCGCAGGTCTTCGGCCACGGCCTTGCGCGAAGTAGGGCAGCGGATCAACCGAAGTCGTCATCGCGAGCGCAGCGACGCGATCCAGCGACGAAGAACAGAGGCGCGACTCTGGATCGCCACGTCGCTTCGCTCCTCGCGATGTCGATTCGGCGAGAACGGAAGATGTTTCAAGGGTGCCCGGTGGGCCCGTGAGGCGTGTGACGCCTGCGCTCAGCGTGGTCTCCGCCGCAGGGGCCGGAATGGCGCACCGCGATTCCGGCTCTCCGCGCTCTTGATTCGACAATGCGACAAGGGCCAACGAGGCTTGTATTCGGCGCCAAACGAAGGCACCGTGTCTTTCTCGATTCTCGCACAGCGATGCTCAGCGTCAACGCAAGGGATTAAACATGGCCCGTTCGCCGTTGATGAGAGCCCTTCAACGCCTCGCTCGCGAGCACGCGGAAGCTTCCTGGCGCGGCGTCGATGTGGCCAGAGTGCGAGAGGAACGGGCTGCCGCCTTCGCGGATCGCCGACGATTCCTTCAGGGCGTTGGGGCGGTCGGCGGCGCTGCGCTTGTCTCGAGAACCCGAGCGGCGAACGCGGCCAAACAGAAGCCGAGGATCGTCATTGTCGGAGCGGGCATCGCCGGGCTCAACGCGGCGCTCACGCTGCAGGATGCGGGCTTCGCCTCCACGATTTATGAATCGTCAAGCCGCATCGGCGGCCGTATGCACTCGGACGCGACGACATGGGACAATCAACAAAAAAGCGAATGGTGCGGAGAGTTTATCGACTCGGACCACACCACAATGATGAGTTTGGCGAGTCGGTTCAAACTCAAACTTATTGACGAGATCGCCGCGCAGCCGGCGGGCAGTTTCGACACCCTCTATTTTGACGGACGTTATTACTCTCAAGCTCAGGCGGATCAGGATTTTGTGCCGGTGAACGCCGCCCTTCAACAACAGGTCAACGAGGCGCCCTCCACCACCTACAATTCCTTTAACAAAACTGGTTACTTTCTCGACCACCTCAGCGTTTACGAATGGATGGAGAAATACGTGCCCGGCGGTCACAAGTCACAGCTCGGACGGTATCTCGATAGCGCATACAACCAGGAATACGGGCTCGATACGCCAGTTCAAAGCAGTCTCAATCTCGTCTACTTGCTCGGCTATCAGCCGCCGTCGGGACCCTGGCAAATTTACGGCCTGTCCGATCAACGCTACAGCATCCTCGGCGGCAATCAGCTGTTGCCCGAAGCGATCGCCGCAAGCCTGCCGAACGGCAGCGTGATGACCCAGTCGGCGCTCACGAGTATCCGACTGACTGGCAGGGGCGGCTACTACCTCATGTTCAAGACCCTGGCCGGCTCGACCACGGTGGAAGCCGACGAGGTGATCCTGACGCTTCCTTTCAGCGTCCTCAGAGGGTTAGACTATTCGTCGGCGGGGTTTGACAGGCTTAAACAGGTCGCGATTCAACAGCTCGGATACGGCACAAACACGAAGCTGGTCCTGCAATTCAGTCAGCGGTATTGGAACACCACCGGCGCCTGGGGGACGGGCGATGGCAACATCTATACGGATCTCTTCTTTCAGAATACTTGGGACTCGTCGCGGGGGCTCACCGGCGCCACGGGCGTGCTAACGGGGTACATGGGCGGGAGCAACGGAGCCTCATTCACGGGGGCGAGTTCCCCCTATACCTCGGCCGCAACCGACCCGGTTGTCGGCAAATATGCGAAAACCTTTCTCTCGCAGCTTGACCGTGCCTGGCCGGGCGTCAGCAAATACTGGAACCGACTGGCGACGTTGAGCACGCCCTGGACCGACCCTAATCTGCTCGGAAGCTATTCATGTTGGAAGGTCGGGCAGTACACGACGTTCGCCGGCTACGAGGGCGTACGCCAGGGGAACTGTCATTTCGCGGGGGAGCACTGCTCGATCAACTTTCAAGGCTATATGGAGGGCGGCGCCGAGGAAGGAAGCCGCGCCGCACGAGAAATCATTGGCGATTACTCGTGAGTTGTGGCGGAGATCGCGCCCGGATCAGTGGCTGACGATGCTGTCGACATAGAGCGCCAGCAGCCTTCTCGCCTCGTCGACCAGCGACAGACGGCTGTCCTCTTCCGCCGCGGCCAGCGCGGGGACAGTCTTCAAAATCTGTCCGATCATCAATGAGGCCGCCGTCGCCTCGTCCTCGCTCAGGGACGGATTGGCGGAACGGAGGATTTTGGCGATCCGGGCGCGCAAAGCGTCGCCGAGCGGCTTCCGCCGCTCCATGATGCCGGCGATGGCGCCGGAAAGGGCGATCGCGGCGTCCCGCTCCGAGCGGAGGGCGAGCTTGTGGTCGACGAGCAGGTCCGCGAGCTCGGCCGACGACAGTCCGGGCGCCCGTTCCTCGACATCAGCGAAAGACGCCGCCGACCGCTCCGCGTAGCGACTGAACAAAGCCTCCGCCAGCGCTTCCTTCGAGGGAAAGAACTGGTAGAGCGACCCGATCGCCGCGCCCGAGCGCTGGGCGATCTCGGTCATGGTGGTCGCGTGATAGCCTTTCTCGGCGAACAAAGCCGCGCCCGCGTCGAGCAGGGCCGCGACCCGCTGCCTTCCCCGCTCCCGCTTCGGCTCCCGAGCCACCTGATGCGCTTCGATTGACATATGTGAGGAATGCTCATAAAAAAGATTTGCGAGTATCCCTCATATAATCAACTTACACAAGCCGTCATCACCCTGCCCTAGGAGCCGCCGCCATGATCGACCTCGACCCGCAATCGACCGCGCTCGTCCTCATCGACCTGCAGAACGGCATCCTCGGCCGCAAGCTCGAACCCGTCTCCGCCGAGACGCTCATCGAACGCGGCAAGGCGCTGGCCGAGCGGTTTCGCGCTGCGGGCGCGCCCGTCGTGCTCGTCAATGTCGCGCCGCGCTCCGAGGAAACGCGTCGGGTCGACGAACAGTCGCCTATTCCCAGAATCCTGCCCGAGGGTTTTACCGATCTCGCGCCCGGCCTTGCGAAGCCCGGCGATCTCCTGATCACCAAGCACGGCTGGGGCGCGTTTTTCCGCACGGATCTCGACGCTGAGCTCAAGGACCGCGGCGTCCGGACGATCGTGCTCGGCGGCGTCGCCACGCAATTCGGCGTCGAGTCGACGGCGCGGCAGGCGTGGGAGCTCGGCTACGAACTGGTCATCGCCAAGGACGTGACGACAAGCATGGGGGCCGAGCCGCACGACAGGACGATGCGGCATATCTTTCCGAGGATCGCCCGCGTGACGGATATGAGCGCCGTGTCCTTCTCCGGCGCCTGAACGACAACGTGTTCCGTCTCACCCTTCGCCACAGGCCGGCCGCCCTGCAATGGGGCGCGCTGCTGATCGCGTCGCTCGTCCTCGTCTCACTCCTCGAGCTGACGCGCCTGCCCGCGGCATTGCTGCTCGGCTCGATGGCGGCGGCGATCCTGCTCGCATGGTTCGAGGGGCGCGTGAAGATTCCGGCCTGGTCCTTTGTCATTGCGCAGGGAATTGTCGGTTGCCTGGTGGCAAGAACCATCAGTCCCGACATCCTGATCGAGATGATCCGCCAGTGGCCGATGTTCCTGACTTGCGTCGGCGCGGTCATTCTGTTCAGCACGGCGCTCGGCTTTGCGCTCGCCCGTTGGAAGGTGCTGCCGGGAACGACGGCGGTGTGGGGCTCCTCGCCCGGCGCGGCGACCGTCATGGTGCTGATGGCCAACGCGCTCGGCGGCGACATGAGGCTTGTCGCCGTCATGCAATATCTTCGCGTCGCCTGCGTCGGACTCGTGGCGTCGGTCGTCGCCCGGACTTGGACGGGATGGGGGGGCGCGGCGCCGGCCGCAACCGACTGGTTTCCGCCTCTTGCCGGCGGCCCTTTCCTGGAGACGCTGGCGCTAGCCGTCGCAGGCGCGGCAATCGGCGTCAAAGCCAAAATCCCCGCGGGCGCTTTGCTTCTGCCGCTGTTTGTCGGCGCCGCCCTTTCCGCCGGTCACATGATCACGATCACGCTTCCGGCCTGGCTTCTCGCGGGATGCTATGCCCTGGTCGGCTGGTCCATAGGCCTCAGATTCACGCGGGAAATCGTGCTCTACGCGGCAAGACATTTGCCGCAGATGATCGCCTCCATCTTCGCGCTGATCGCCATGTGCGGCGGTCTCGCCTATGCGTTGCACCTCGCGGCGGGAACGGATCCGCTGACCGCCTATCTCGCGACGAGCCCCGGCGGCGCCGATTCCGTGGCGATCATCGCCGCATCGTCCAGGGTTGATATGTCTTTCGTCATGGCGATGCAGGTCGCGCGCCTGCTCCTGGTGATCCTGATCGGCCCCAGTCTCGCGCGCCTTCTCGCGCGCTGGACGGCGGAGTCTTGACCGACGCCCCGTCCCGCGCGACATTTCGGCCGGGCGCGGCGGCGCGATGACGCCTCTCGCCGCGACAGGGAGGAGCGATCATGACGCTTGGGGTCCGTGCGGCGATCGTGACCGCGTTCCTTGGCTTCTGCGGCGCGGCAGGGGCGCAGCAAGCCAATCCGCTCGACGTCATCCCCGACAAGATGCCGTTCAGCGTTCCGTATGGCGCGCCGATTTCGCTCGCTCGCGCCCAGGCCGCGATCGGTGCGGCCACGGCGGAAGCAGAGAAGCACGGCTGGGCGCTGAACGTAGCGGTCGACGACTCCGGGGCCAATCTCGTCGCCTTCGCGCGCATGGATGGCGCGCAACTCGGCTCGATCGCCATCTCCGAGCACAAGGCGCGCGCATCGGTGAAATTCCGCCGCCCGACCAAAGTATGGGAGGACGGGATTCAGAAAAATGACTACAAATACCAACTGTCGCTGGACGACGTCATCGCCTCGCGCGGCGGCATTCCATTGATCGAGGACGGCAAACTGATCGGCGCGATCGGATGTTCTGGCGGAACGGGGTCGCAAGATGAGGCCGCGTGCATGGTCGGCGCCGCGACAATCAATAAATAGGCGCTCCCGAGGCCAACAAGCCCCAATCGGCGCCACTCTACTCAACCGCGCTTCTGCTGCGCCTTCAGGTCATTGGCAATCACGAAGAGTGATGCATACCGGCGGCGCGGTCAGGCCGCGCCCCGGCCCGCCTCGATCAGCCGGGCGGCGTAGCGCGCCATCTGGTCGACCTCGAGATTGACCTGGTCGCCTGCCTTGCGCTCGCCCCAGGTCGTGACCTCGAGCGTGTGCGGGATCAGAAGAACCTCGAATTCGGCGCCCTCGACCGCGTTGACCGTCAACGATGTCCCGTCGAGCGCGACCGACCCCTTGACGGCGATGAATTTCGCGCAGTCCTTCGGCGCGCGGAAGCGGAAATGCGCCATGCCGTCCAAGTCGCGCCGCGACAGGATTTCGGCGACCCCGTCGACATGGCCGCTGACCATGTGGCCGCCGAGCTCGTCGCCGAGCTTGAGCGGGCGCTCGAGATTGACATGGCCCCCCTCGCGCCAGCCCCCGAGCGTCGTGACCCTGAGCGTCTCGGCCCCGACGTCGAAGGAAATCAGCGAGCCCGCGCCGCGCTTCTCGACCCCGACGACCGTCAGACAGACGCCGGCGTTGGCGATCGAAGCGCCAACGTCGATCGACGAGGGAGAGTAGGCGCTCGCGATTGTCAGCCGGCGGCGCTCGCCGAGCGTCGTCATTTCAAGTATTTCGCCGACGTCGCTGACAATTCCGGTGAACATGGAAGGTAACCTGGGACGTTGTCGGGTTCCCAGTAGCCCACGGACCTAGCCCGAGCAAATGCGAAGTGACGCAAGGAATCGCCTTTCGCGGGCGCCGGGATGTTGGAACGCGGTTTCACAGTGCGAGCAAGGCCCTGATCTTGGCGCGGGTTTCGGAAAGCACCCTCGGTTCCGCGACGTCCTTGCGCGCCGCCCGACGCGCTCTCCAATCCAGGCTCTTGGGTTGATCCGCGAGAACGGCGCTCGGCGGCTTCCGACTGATCACGACCTCGAAGACATAGCCTTTGATCTTCGTCGTCATCGGGCAACAGACCATCATCCCCCGCGCCCCATTGTAGCGGGCGGGCGTCAAGACCAACGCCGGACGCCGCCCGGCCTGCTCGTGTCCGGCCTGGGGATCGAAATGAAGCCAAACGATGTCGCCTGCGTCTGGCACGTAGTCGGGCTTCACCAAATCTCGCGTCCCTGAGGCGACCCAAAATCAATGTCCTCAGGGAAGGTCTCGGGCCGCATCTGATCGAGAAGCGTATTCAAATCGTAAGCTTCCGCTGTAATCGGCTCGATGACGATCCGACCGCCCTCCTCGCGAACGTCCACCGCCTGATCAAGGCCGAGCGCCGCCGCCGCCATTACAGAAGCAGGAATGCGCACGGCGGCGCTGTTGCCCCATTTCTTGACGAGTGTTTTCATGATCGAGACCTGTGCGAAGTTGGCGAATGCGACGACCGAGTATATACAATGTCGATACACGCGGCGTCAATTGCGCGGGCGTTGTGCGTTTCAGTGGTCTTGCGCCGGGCCGGCCCTGGCGTGGAAGTTATCGATCCTCATGAGGTCCGCCAGTGCGGTGCGCGGATCAAGCGCCTGGCCAAGGCTGGTCGCCCCGGCGACGAGATCCGCGATGGCGTCGGCCAACGCCTCGGTCGCCTCCTCAGGCCGCGCCGGCTCAATCCGCTGGATGGTTTCAATCGCCTTTTTGGCCGATTTCCTCGGGCGTCATATTTCTTGACCATAAAGAGCAAACCGGCTCGTCGCCAGCCAATTGGCCGATCTCTTGGCCAATCTTTCACGACGCGGCCGCACGCTGCGGTCTGGACCAGACCGCAGTGTTTCGCATCCATCAGCGCCGCGCGGACGCCGATCAGGGCAGCCCGGAAATCTTGCGGGTGAACTCGGCTGTCGTGTTTAGACCCGTCGCGATGCCGAACACCGGATAAACCGTATTCGGTCCGCTCGCCGCCAGGCCCATATAGTCGCCGAGAAAATGGCCCCGGGCCACGGGCGCGGCGAGAATGTTGAAGGTTGTCCTCGTCAGCTGCAGTTCCTCGCCCCAATTGATGGGGTTGGAACAGTCACTTGCGGTATTGCAGATGACGGCGAAATAATCGGCGCCCTCGAAACCGGCCGGCGTGTTCGTATCGTTGCGGAAATCATAGTAGGTGACGACGATGGCATTGCCGTCGCCCGTCGCAACGACCGCTGGCACGAAGGCCTGCTGGCGACAGGGGTTAGTCGGGTTCGCCCGCGTCTGGTTGATCATGATCGGCGTCGACCAGGTGACGCCGCCATCCAGCGACTGAATGAATGCGATTCCGTCAACCGGGATCGTGCCCGTCGGCGTCGTGCAAATGGCGGACGAGAAGCGGTCGTCCTGCCAGGCGAGATAGATCGCCCCGCTCACGTTATTGACCGCAACGCTGTAGAGGATGGAGGCGTCGCGTAGCGGCTGGCCCGAGTCCGGGGAGACCACTCCGACGACTTGGATGTCCGTCGCGAAACTCGGCGCGCTCCAGCTTGTCCCTTTGTTTGACGACCGAACATAGCCGATATTCAGCACCGCCGGCGTCACGTTAATCGCGGTGAAAAAGTCGTAGACGTCGCCATTCGGCGTCACCTGAACGAGATTGTCGATCGTCTGCTTGTTGGTCCCGGGCCTGTAGATCGCCGCCGGCGCGTTCCAGTGCGCGCCATTGTCAGTCGACATCGACAGTAAAGACGGGCCCGTATAATTAAACTTGTAGAAGGGAGCGCCGCCCTTGCACGGCGGTTTGGTGAACGGCTCGCATACCGAGGAGCCGCCCGCTTTTGAATTGAGCAGTTTCCGCGCAAGCGGTATGCCTTCGTTCTGAGCCAGCAGACTGTCTCCCTGCTGGCTCGGTGGGAAGACGCTCAATTGATCCCACGCCGCATAGACTAGGCCGTAGGCAATCGGGTCGGCGGTCAGGGAATCCTTGTCATTCAGCACATGCGGCGAGTTGTTGGAAAGCAACGTGACGGGCGAACCCCACGTTGCGCCGTGATCGGTCGACCGGCTCACAAGGATTGCGCTCTTCCGTGCGCCAAAGGGCGTGGTCGGCTTGGCGGGATCCAGCACGAGCGACATGAGGAACGCCGTGCCATCATTGGCGAAAGCGGTCCAGGGATCGGTGGCGCCGGCCTGCTTGCCGCCCGTGCACTCGGTCGTGTTCGACGGGATTGTGTCGGTCCAGGCGCCGCCGCCATTGGCGGAAACGACCCCGATGTCACCGCGCGCGCCGCCATCGGACCAGCGGTCCTGCTGATGGCCGACCAAGAGTCGCGACTGGTCCGTCGGATCGACCGCGATCCATGGCTCAATCGCAGTATTGGGGAAGAGGACGCTGCCGTAGGTGGTCTCCTGCTGGTGCACGTTGCCAGCGGTGCAGGAGGCGAACGGATCGGCGCCGGTCACTTGCACGAGCGGGCCGAGGATCTGCGCCTGGCCCGTTGACGCAAACCCGATCGCACAGACGGATAGGAGGCTATTGGCGAGCTGACGCAAGAAAAAACGCGTGGTGCAATTCATCATGGCGCTCTCGCTGGGTTCGCGGTGAGGGTATGTCGTCTCGATTTTATGACGTCGGCGTTCCGACCCTTACCTGGAGCCGCAGCGGGCGCTCATGAGCGGTGCGGGCTCGGCGGCAAAACCCTCGCTTTTGCGGTCCGCCAACGTTAACGATACGTCACGCCTGTGACAATACTGATTCGACCGTGTGACAATACTGATTGGAGGCGCTGCGGCCTGCCATCCTCGGCCGATCGGACGCTCGGGCCGCGAGCCCGTGAGCGATCTAATCTCGCCGCTCCCAGACCCGCATGGCGTCGGCGCCGTAGGCGGCGGATTGCACGAGCCGGTAGCGCCCCGAGTCCATCAGCGTCGCGCGCGCTTCGTCGCTGAGCGCCGGGAACCCCGGACGGCCGAGCGGCCTTTCGGCGGTGAAGAGCGCCACCTCGTCGGCGAGCCCCGATGCGATGAGCCGCGCGGCGAGGTGCGGGCCTCCTTCGCTGAAGACCCGCGTGACGCGCCGTGCGCTGAGGGCGCCGAGCGCCTGACGAAGGTCGACATGGCCCTCGGCGTCGAGCCCGACCCTCTCCACAGTGACGCCGAGGTCGGCAAGCCGCCGGGCCGCCTCGGCCGGCGCGTCGAGTCCGGCGATGACGAGAGTCGGCAGGTCGGGCGCGCCCGTCGCGAGGCGCGACCGCGCTGGCAGGCGCAGATGCGTGTCGAGCACGACCCGCCAGGGTTTCCGCTCGAGGCCGGGCAGCCGCACGGTCAGCGCGGGATCGTCCGCGAGCGCGGTTTCCACGCCGATCATGATCGCCTCGTGCGTCGCCCGCATGATCTGCACCCTGAGATTGGCGATCTGCCCAGTGATGCGCAGCCGCGGGTCGCGTGGCCCGCCCGAGGCGAAACCGTCGGCCGTCTCGGCGAGTTTCAGCGTCACGCAGGGACGACCCTCTGTGACGCGCAGAATGTGACCGCGATGGTCGCGCCGCGCCTGATCGGCCCCCGGCCCGACGTCGACCCTTATTCCGGCCGCCCGCAGCCGGGCGTGCCCTTGGCCCCCCACCTTGGGGTTCGGGTCCTCCATTGCGGAGACGACCCGGGCGATCCCGGCCGCGATGACCGTGTCCGCGCAGGGCGGCGATGTGCCGGTATGCGAGCAGGGCTCGAGCGTCACATAGAGGGTCGCACCGCGCGCCGCCTCCCCGGCCTCGGCGATGGCGAGCGGCTCGGCGTGCGGCCGTCCGCCGGGGGCGGTCGCGGCCCGGCCGACGACCGCGCCCTCCTTCACCAAAATGGCTCCAACCGAAGGGTTGGGCGCGGCGAGCCCGAGCGACCGCTCGCCGAGATTGAGGGCGGCCTCCATCCAGCGCCGGTCGTCGTCCAAACGCGCCGCCGCTTGCCCGGTCATTGCGCCGGCGTTTCCTTGCGCGGCCTTGCGTCTTGCGCGGTAGCAGGCTCAGGCTCCCCTTCAAGTTCTCCCACGATAGTGTTGAAATCGCGCGCTTCGCGGAAGTTGCGATAGACCGAGGCGAAGCGGACGTAGGCGACGTCGTCGAGCGCTTTCAGGCCCTCCATGACGAGTTCGCCGATGCGCTCCGTCGGGATGTCGCCGTCCGTCTGGCTCTCGAGCTGCCGGACGATGCCGTTGACCATGCGCTCGACCCGATCGGGCGCGACCGACCGCTTGCGCAGCGCGACCTCGACCGACCGCATGAGTTTGTCGCGGTCGAACGGCGCGCGCCGGCCGTTCTTCTTGACCACCTGCAGTTCGCGCAATTGCACGCGCTCGAAGGTGGTGAACCGCCCGCCGCAGTCGGGGCAGACCCGGCGGCGGCGGATCGACGCGGAATCGTCCGTCGGTCGGGAGTCCTTCACCTGCGTGTCGAGGCCGCCGCAATAAGGGCATCGCATCGCAAGCCGTCCCTTTCAGGCCGTCCGACCCCTAGTAGATCGGGAAGCGGCGCGTCAGCTCGGCGACGTGCGAGCGCACTTTCGCCTCGACGGCGTTATTCCCAGATTCGCCATGCGCGGCCAAGCCGTCAAGAGTCTCGACGATCAGTCGTCCGACCTCGGCGAATTCGGCCGTGCCGAAGCCGCGCGAGGTGGCGGCGGGCGAGCCGAGCCGGATGCCCGACGTCACCATCGGCTTCTGCGGGTCGAACGGGACGCCGTTCTTGTTGCAGGTGATGTGGGCGCGGCCGAGCGAAGCCTCCGCCGCCTTGCCGGTCAGCCCTTTGGGGGAGAGGTCGACCAGCATCAGGTGATTGTCTGTGCCGCCGGTCACGAGCTTAAAGCCGCCTTCGAGGATCGGTTCGGCCATCGCCTTGGCGTTGGCGACGACGGCGTGCGCGTAAGTCCTGAACTCGGGCGTCAGAGCCTCGTGGAAGGCCGCCGCCTTGGCCGCGATGACGTGCATCAGCGGTCCGCCCTGGAGGCCGGGGAAGATCGCCGAGTTGATCTTCTTGGCGAGATCCTCGTCGTTGGTCAGGATCATGCCGCCGCGGGGGCCCCGCAGGGTCTTGTGCGTGGTCGTGGTGACGACGTGCGCGTGCGGGAACGGCGACGGATGCGCGCCGCCCGCCACCAGTCCGGCGAAATGGGCGATGTCGACGACGAAATAGGCGCCGACCGCGTCGCAGATCGTCCGGAAGCGTTCGAAGTCCCACTGGCGCGCATAAGCGGACCCGCCGGCGATGATGAGCTTCGGCCTATGCTCCTTCGCCAGGGCCTCGACCTGATCCATGTCGACCCGATGCGTGATGCGATCGACGCCGTAGGACACCGGCTTGAACCAGCGGCCCGACATGTTGACCGGCGAGCCGTGGGTCAAATGTCCGCCCGCGGCGAGATCGAGACCCATGAAGACGTCGCCCGGCTGCATCAGGGCGAGGAACACGCCCTGGTTGGCCTGGCTGCCGGAATTGGGCTGAACATTGGCGAAGCGGCAGTCGAACAAGATGCAGGCCCGCTCGATCGCGAGCTGTTCGGCGATGTCGACGAACTGGCAGCCGCCGTAATAGCGCTTGCCCGGATACCCTTCCGCGTATTTGTTGGTCATCACGGAACCCTGCGCCTCGAGCACGGCGCGGGAAACGATGTTTTCTGAGGCAATGAGTTCGATTTCGTCGCGCTGGCGGCCGATCTCCAGTTCAATCGCGCGGGCGATTTCCGGATCGGTCTCGGCGAGCGGGGCGGAAAAGAATGAGTTCGAGCGGCTCAGCGGCGGGGCGTTCACGTTCATTGAGATTTTCCTTGACCGAGCGTGATTCAATTTCACAAGGCCGGCTTTAGCATGGGCGACGCGCCAGCAAAAGCGCGCGGACGGCGCGGGCGACGGCCGGATCAGGCGCTCAGCGGCGCGGATCGGGCGCGGTGAAGATGACGACTTCGTCCTTGGCGACGCGGTCGAGCTTGGCGTGCGCCTCTTCGTCGAGAAGGTCACGGTCGACGCTGTCCGGCCTGAGCGCGGCGACGCGCCGCCCCCAGCGCGCTCGTTCTTCCTTCAGCGCGGCGAGCTCGGTCTGCAGGAGCTCCGCCTCGCTGTCGTATTTCTGCTTGGCCTTAAGCCCGTGCTCGCCGTTCGATGCGCCCCACACGAGATAGCCGCTCGCGACCCCGAGCACGAGGTAGAAGAGGATCGGCAGCACGATCGAGCGCAGGCGCGTTCTTACGACCATGCGCCGATCCTGCCGATGGTCTGGTTAAAGACGCGTTACCCGAGCCCCTTTAGCCGCGCGCCATAGCCCGTCGGGAGACGGGCGTCCTTCCGGACGCCCTATGGAGCGCTGCGGGCGCGGCCGGCGCGGCCAACGGCCGCGCCTACTATGCCGATCAGTCAAGCCGCCTTGATCGTCGTGCGGCCCGCGTACCGGGCCTGGGCGCCAAGCTCCTCCTCGATCCGGATGAGCTGGTTGTATTTCGCAAGCCGGTCCGACCGGGACAGCGATCCGGTCTTGATCTGCCCGCAGTTCGTGGCGACCGCGAGATCCGCGATCGTCGAATCCTCGGTCTCGCCCGACCGGTGCGACATGACGGCGCTGTAGCCCGCGCGATGGGCCATATCGACCGCCGCCAGGGTCTCGCTCAACGAGCCGATCTGGTTGACCTTGATGAGGATCGAGTTGGCGATCCCTTCCTTGATCCCGCGGCTCAGAATTTCGGTGTTGGTGACGAAAATGTCGTCGCCGACCAGCTGGCGGCGCGATCCGAGCTTCTGGGTCAGGAGCCTCCAGCCCTCCCAATCCTGCTCGGCCATGCCGTCCTCGATCGACAAGATCGGATAGGCGTCGGCGAGCTTGGCGAGATACTGGACCTGCTCCTCGATCGAGCGGGTCTTGCCCTCGCCGGAATAGACATAGGCGCCGTCCCTGAAGAATTCCGACGCGGCGCCGTCGAGGCCGAGCGCGATGTCCTGGCCCGGCTTGAATCCCGCCGCCTCGATCGCCTTCACGCAAAATTCGAGCGCGGCCTCGGCCGATGGGAGATTCGGCGCAAAGCCGCCCTCGTCGCCGACGTTGGTGTTGTGGCCCGCTTTCTTCAGGGCGCTCTTCAGGGCATGGAACGTCTCCGCGCCCCAGCGAAGCGCGTCGGCGAAGGACGGCGCGCCGACGGGCAGGATCATGAATTCCTGGAAGTCGATCGGATTGTCGGCATGCACGCCGCCATTGACGATGTTCATTTGCGGGGTCGGCAGAACCCGCGCCGTCGCGCCGCCGACATAGCGATAGAGAGGCAGCCCGGAGGCCTCCGCCGCCGCCTTGGCGACGGCGAGCGACACGCCGAGGATGGCGTTGGCGCCGAGCCGCGACTTGTTCGGCGTGCCGTCGAGGACGACCATCGTCTCGTCGATCTTGAGCTGGTCCTCCGCCTCAAGGCCCGAAATCGCGTCGAAAATGTCGCGGTTCACCGCCTCGACGGCTTTCAGGACTCCCATGCCGCCGAAACGGCCCTTGTCGCCGTCGCGCAGTTCGACCGCCTCGCGGGTTCCGGTCGAGGCGCCCGAGGGAACGGCCGCGCGGCCCATCGAGCCGTCCTCCAGCACCACATCCACCTCCACGGTCGGATTGCCCCGGCTGTCGAGGATCTCACGCGAGACGACGTTGACGATGGCGGTCATGAATCATTTCCCTCTGGCGACGTTTCCGTGGCTCTCTTACGCCAGCGCCGCAACAGGCGAAAGACGGCGCTGTGTCTCAGGCAGGCTCCACGAGCCTGTACTTTTGCTTCCGCTGCGAAACAATTGGTCAATCGGCCCCGCCCCAGAAAAAAATTGCATGGCAGGCCTGCTGGCCCCCGTGACAGCGCCGAAAAAGTGGACTAGCAATGGCGTGCGAAAAGGAGGCCGCTGCCAAAGATTTTGGCGCCGGACGCCGCAAAGTCTGTGGGAGGACGACGCGTTCCACCGTCTCGTCCGGCCGGGTTCCCGCCGGAGAAAATAAAACAAAATTGGGATTCTGGAGCGCATGCGAGGACGAAGACAAGGGGCGAGCCGCCCGAGGGCGGTTCGCCCCTTGCATTTACGATGTCCTCGAGTTTACTTTGTTGCCTACACTTTACTTCGAACATGAAGTTTTTCGGTAACTGCCAAGTTGGCTCCGGCCTGGTCCTCGCGCCCTCTTGCCTCAAGGAGCCCGCGAAGCGGGCCGCGGCCAGCGAGCATCCTTCGAAGCCATTGCCTCCCGGCGAAGGACGCGCTTCAGGGTGAGGACCGTGGAATGGTCGCCGTAATCGGGGACCGCTTGGAAGTTAAATTTTTCGCCGCGACGACGTCGTCTCAGGCGAGTTCCGCCTCGCCTTCGGCCCAGCCCCTGGCCGTTTCCTCGATATAGGCGTCGAGGCGCCCTTCGCCGATCGCTCGTCGCGCGCCCGCCATGAGATCCTGATAATAGGCGAGATTGATCTCCGTCAGGCCCATCATGGCGAGGATTTCACCCGACTTGACGAGATGGCGCCAGTAGGCGCGCGAATAGTCGCGCGCCATCCGCGACGTCGAGAGCGGGTCGATCGGGCGAGGATCGTCGGCGAAGCGCGCATTGCGCAAGTTCATGCGGCCGCGCCGCGTGAAAACCATCCCGTGCCTGCCGGCGCGGGTCGGCATCACGCAGTCGAACATGTCGACGCCGCGTTTCAACGATTGCAGCAGGTCGTCGGGCGTGCCGACCCCCATGAGATAACGCGGCCGGTCGGCCGGCAGATGGGGAACGACCGTCTCGATCATCTCGAGCATCTCGGCCTGAGGCTCGCCGACCGCAAGCCCTCCGATGGCGTAGCCGTGAAATCCGATGTCGACCAGCGCCTCGGCGCTGGCGACGCGCAGATCCTTGTCCGTCCCGCCCTGGACGATGCCGAAGATCGCCCTGCCCGGCTGCTCGCCGAAGGCGCTCTTGGAGCGCTCCGCCCAGCGCAGCGACAGACGCATCGCGCGCTCCGACTCCTCGCGCGCGCAGGGCAGTCTGACGCATTCGTCGAACTGCATCTGAATGTCGGAGCCGAGCAGCCGCTGGATCTCCATCGCGCGCTCGGGCGTCAGTTCGTGGCGCGACCCGTCGATGTGCGACTGGAATGTCACCCCCTTCTCGCTGAGCTTCCTGAGTTTTGCGAGACTCATCACCTGGAAGCCGCCCGAGTCGGTGAGGATCGGGTGGGGCCAGTTCATAAACTTGTGCAGGCCGCCGAGCGCGGCGATCCGCTCCGCCCCCGGCGACAGCATCAGATGATAGGTGTTGGAGAGAACGATGTCGGCGCCGAGCGCCCTGACCGCCTCGGGATGCATCGCCTTGACTGTCGCTGTGGTGCCGACCGGCATGAAGGCCGGCGTGCGGATGAGGCCGCGCGGCGCTGCGATTTCGCCGAGCCGGGCGTCGCCGTCGAGGGCGCGAACGGAAAAGGAAATGTCGGCCGTCATGCCGTCGGCCGGCTTTCGTCTCGCGAGCCGCCGATCAAAAGGCACGCGTCGCCGTAGGAATAGAAGCGATAGCCCGCTTCGATTGCGTGTGCGTAAGCCGCCCGCATGTTCTCGAGGCCGCTGTAGGCGGCAACCAGCATGAAGAGCGTCGAGCGCGGCAGATGGAAGTTGGTCATAAGTATGTCAACGGCGCGGAAGCGGTAGCCGGGCGAGATGAAGATCGATGTCTCGCCGGCGAACGAGCGGATGCGGCCGCTCTCGTCCGCCGCGCTCTCGAGGATGCGGGCCGAGGTCGTGCCGACGCAGACGATGCGCCCGCCGCTCCTGCGCGCGGCGTTCAGCGTCTCGGCGGTCGCCTCGTCGATCGCGCCCTCTTCCCCATGCATCTTATGGTCGCGCGTGTCCTCCGCCTTGACGGGCAGGAACGTGCCCGCGCCGACATGCAGCGTGACGCGATGAAGCCTGACCCCGCGCGCCGCGATCCGTTCGACCAGAGCGGGAGTGAAATGGAAGCCCGCGGTCGGCGCCGCGACCGCGCCGGGCTCAGCCGCGAACATCGTCTGGTAGTCGGCGCGATCCCGTTCTTCCGGCGCGCGGCGCGCGGCGATGTAGGGCGGCAAGGGCGGCGAGCCGAGTCGCTCGATCGCCTCGTCGAGCGCGGCGCCGGCGAACTCGAAGCGCAGCATGACTTCGCCCGCATCGCCCTTCTCCTCGACTTCGGCGTTCAGCGCCGCGAGCAGGCAGGCCATGCTTTCGCTCGTCTCGCCGAACCGGATGCGCTCGCCGAGCTTGAGCTTCTTCGCCGGGCGGACGAGCGCCCGCCAGCGGCAGTCGTCGACGCGCTTGATCAGCGTCGCCTCGATCGAGGCGGCCGCCTCGCCCCGGACGCGTATCCCGTCGAGCCGCGCCGCGATGACGCGCGTGTCGTTGACGACGAGCGCGTCTCCTGGCCGCAGGAAATCGGGCAGATCGCAGACGCGCGAGTCCATGAGCGCGCCGTCGGCGCCGACGACGAGCATCCTCGCGCTGTCGCGGGGCGACGCGGGCTGAAGCGCGATCCGCTCGGGCGGGAGTTCGAAATCGAAGGCGTCGACGCGCATCGGTCGTTGTCGCGGACAATTGCCTTCGTGCCCTTTGTGCTCTTCGTGGTGAGTCTGTTGCACCACTAAGGACGCGAAGGGACACGAAGTTGCGAAGGCATTTCGCGCCCGCTCATGATCGTTTGCGGGGAAGGCGCCTTCAGCTCAAACTCGCCTTAATGATCTTGTCGGGATCCTTCACCGGCTCGCCGCGCTTGATCTTGTCGACGTTCTCCATGCCCGACGTCACCTTGCCCCAGACCGTATATTGGCGGTCGAGGAAATGGGCGTCGTCGAAGCAGATGAAGAACTGCGAATTGCCCGAATTCGGGTTCTGGGCGCGCGCCATCGAGACCGTGCCGCGCACATGCGGCTCGGCGCTGAACTCGGCCTTGAGGTCGGGATATTTCGATCCGCCCGTGCCGGTCCCGTTCGGGCAGCCGGTCTGGGCCATGAAGCCGTCGATCACGCGGTGAAAGACGATCCCTTCGTAGAAGCCCTCGGAGACGAGCTTCTTGATGTGGGCGACGTGGTCCGGCGCGACGGCCGGGTTCATTTCGATGACGACCGGGCCCTTGGTCGTCTCGAGGGTCAGCGTGTTGCCTGTGCTCATGAGTTTCATGACTCCTATTTCGCCATGCGCATCGTGACGATCTTGTCGGGGTTCGACACCTGGCCGTTGTTGGCTTCCGTTCCGGCCTTGATCTTGTCGACGACGTCCATGCCGGACACGACTTCGCCGAATGCGGTGTACTGGCCGTCGAGGAAGCCCGCATCGCCGAAGCAGATGAAGAACTGCGAATTGGCCGAATCCGGGTCGCTCGAGCGCGCCATGCCGAGGATGCCGCGCTTGAAATGCGTCTTGTTGAACTCGGCCGCCAGGTTCGGCTGATCGGAGCCGCCCGTGCCGGTGCCGGTCGGGTCGCCCGTCTGCGCCATGAACCCCGGAATGACGCGATGAAACACGATGCCGTCATAGAACCCGCGCTTCACCAGGGTCTCGATCTGCGCGACATGTTTGGGCGCCCAATCCGGTCGCAATCGGATGACGACCTTGCCGTTCTTGAGCGTCATGACGACGGTATTGGCTGCATCCTCCGTCGCCGCCCGGACGGCGGTAGCGGCGAGAAAGGGAAGCGCCAGCGCGGCGCGGCGGGTGAAAATGGGCATGCAGGGCCTCGGGAAGGCTGCGGCAGGATCGCCGCGGGCCGCGTGATATCAGGTTAGCGGGGCATTGCAACCAACCGGCGGCTCACGCCCGAGCGCCTGCGATAATCCATCCCCAGGGACGACAGCCGGCCGGTCCATTTTCGCCGCTTTTCGAAAATAGTTGAAATTGTGGCGTTGCGGCGCATAGTCGCTCCAACGGCCAAGTAGGCTCGTTCGACTCTTATCCATCGGGGATTGAATGAACTGCACCCCACTGGCGCTTGCGGCTTTCGCCGCGCTTCTCACGACCCCTCTCGCCGCCCAACCGATCACGCGCAGCTGCGACTATAAGGGCGACGGAAAACTCGGACCCCTCATCATCGCTTTCGACGAAGCCCAGCGTTCGGTGCGGGTCACGACCCAGGACGGACGCATCTACCGCTACCAGGACGGCGTGACCGGCCGCATCAGTCCGCCGTCGAACGAGGACGACCTCGGCCCGGTCGAGCAATTCGTCAAATTCCTGCCGGACCAGGTCGAGGTCGGGTTTAAATGGCTCGACGACGGCTCGACCGGCCATCTCGCCTATTTCGACCGCGCCGCCTTCAAGGACCCTAACAAGAAGTGCCTGTGGCGCTCGCTGTGGAACTTCGCGACCGGGTAAAGCGCGCGTTGTAGGCGCAGCCGCTTTGCAGTCGCGGCCGCTGGCTGCTCCCGCCGCGCGCATCGCGCGCGGCTACAAGGGGGCCGCTCGCGCGTGACCCCCTACTCGGCCGCCACCTTCGGCAGATGGGCGAGCGACTCCTCGAGCGCCCTCGGATCGTAATCCTGATCCTCGAGCTTGCCGGAGAAGTAGTCGGTATAGGCTTGCATGTCGAAATGCCCGTGGCCCGACAGGTTGAAGAGGATGGTCGGCGACTTGCCCTCCGCCCGCGCCTTCAAAGCCTCGTCGACCGCCGCGCGGATCGCATGCGCCGTCTCGGGCGCAGGCACGATGCCTTCGGTCCGCGCGAACATGACGCCCGCCTCGAAGCACGGGTTCTGGTGATAGGCGCGCGCCTCGATGAGGCCGAGCTCCTTGCAGTGGCTGACCAGCGGCGCCATGCCGTGATAGCGCAGGCCGCCGGCGTGGAAGCCCGGCGGGATAAATTCCGAGCCGAGCGTATGCATCTTGACCAGCGGCGTCAGATGGCCGGTGTCGCCGAAGTCGAAGGCGTACTTGCCGCGCGTCATCGACGGACAGGCCGCCGGCTCGACCGCGATCAGCCTGACGTCGCGTTTCTCGCGCAGCTTTTCGCCGAGGAACGGGAAGGCGATGCCGGCGAAATTCGAGCCGCCGCCGGCGCAGGCGATGACGACGTCGGGATAGGCGTCCGCCTGCTCCATCTGCTCGATCGCCTCGATGCCGATAACCGTCTGGTGCAGGAGCACGTGGTTCAGAACGCTGCCCAGCGCGTATTTGGTGTCCGCGTTCTTGGCCGCGACCTCGACCGCTTCCGAGATGGCGATGCCGAGGCTTCCCGGCGAATCGGGGTGCTGGGCGAGGACGGCGCGCCCGGATTCCGTGTCGTTGCTCGGGCTCGGGATGCATTTGGCGCCGTAGGTCTCCATCAGCGCCCGCCGGTACGGCTTCTGGTCGTAGGAGACCTTGACCATGTAGACCTTGACTTCGAGGCCGAACAGGGCGCCGGCGAAGGCGAGCGCGGAGCCCCATTGCCCCGCGCCGGTCTCGGTCGAGAGCTTGGTCACGCCTTCCTGCTTGTTGAAGAAGGCCTGGGCGACGGCGGTGTTGGGCTTGTGGCTGCCGGCCGGGCTCACGCCCTCATATTTGTAAAAGATGCGCGCCGTCGTTCCGAGCGCCTTCTCGAGCCGCCGCGCGCGATGGAGCGGCGTCGGGCGCCACATGCGATAGATGTCGCGGACCGGCGCGGGAATCTCGACGTGTCGTTCGGCGCCCACTTCCTGGCCGATGAGCGCCATCGGAAAGAGCGGCGAGAGATCGTCGGGCCCGACCGGTTTACCCGTGCCCGGATGCAGGACCGGAGGCGGCGGCGACGGCAGATCGGCCATGATGTTGTACCAGGCGTGCGGAATCCGATCCTCGCCCATCATGTATTTGTTTTGCTCGCTCATCGCTTCCTCCCGTCCGGAATCGCCTTTTCGGCGACCTTGAACGACGCTTACACGAGCGATCGCCGTCTTTGAAAGGGTTTTTTGTCGCGGCGCGGGACGGGCCGCGTTCTGGACGGGGTTTCTCACGAGCGCTCCCGTTGCGGGCCTAGCGACGCAGTTCCTCCGTCTGCCGAGTCAACTCGGCGACGCCGGTCGCTTGACAGCGCGGCGCGGCCTGCGCAATCAGGCGCTTTCGGCCCTGAGAGCCGATGGGCCCGGCCGAGCGATGAGCTTCTCCAAAGACCTGCGTTTTCGCCTGGAATATGCGGGCTTCCGGGTGCTCCAGGCGGCCGCGCGCGCCGCGCCGCTCGAGTTTGCCTCGCGCCATTCGGGATTGGCGTGGCGTCTGATCGCCCCGCGTCTCTACCGGCAGGAGCGCGCGCTCAAGAATCTGGCGCTCGCCTACCCCGAGATGTCGCTTGCGGAGCGCAAGAAGCTCGCGGCCGACATGTGGGAGAACCTCGGCCGCACCTTCGCCGAGTCCTTCCATTTGAAAAAGATCGTGGCGGAGGGCCGCATCCGGTTCGAGCCGGAGGCGCGGTTCGACGAAATCGCCCGCGGCGGACCGTTCGTCGTCTGCGGCCTGCACCTCGGCAATTGGGAGATCGTCGCCTACGCCGGCGAACGCATGGGAGCGCCGCTGACCGGCGTCTATCAGCGCCTCAGCAACCCCTACGTCGACGAGGAGACCCGCAAGCTGCGCGCTTTCCTTTACCAGGGCGGGCTTCTGCCGAAGGCCCCGGTGACGGCGCGCGCCCTCCTGCGCAAGGCGCAGGAGGGCGGCTATCCGGCGTTCCTCGCCGACCTGCGCGACGACCGCGGCGCGAAGGTTCCCTTCTTCGGCCATCCGGCGCGGTCGAATGCGTTTCCCGCCTTGCTCGCGCGCAACACCGGCCTGCCTCTCTACGCCGGCGCCGCCTTCCGGCAGCCGAACGTGCGGTTCGTCATCCGGATCGAGCCGGTGCCGGTCCCCCACACCAACGACCGGGCGGCCGACGCGGTCGCAGGGACCGCCGCCTTGCAGAAGCAGTTCGAGACGTTCATACGCGAAGCGCCGGAACAGTGGATGTGGGCG
>Ga0074044_10000454_pt1 | contig 40331 bp, 32 predicted proteins | sample BogForMeECP23OM1_FD_94443 | JGI IMG/M metagenome (GOLD analysis project Ga0074044, IMG submission 94443) | Bog forest soil microbial communities from Calvert Island, British Columbia, Canada - Bog Forest MetaG ECP23OM1 | ecosystem: Environmental > Terrestrial > Soil > Wetlands ...
TACGCGAGCTGGGTTCAGAACGTCGTGAGACAGTTCGGTCCTTATCCACTGTGGGCGCAGGAGACTTGAGGGGTTCCAACCTTAGTACGAGAGGACCGGGTTGGACGCACTTCTGGTGTGGCAATTGTCGCGTCAGCGGCATCGTTGCGTAGCCATGTGCGGAAGAGATAAGCGCTGAAAGCATCTAAGTGCCAAGCTCATCCCAAGATAATGTCTCCCGGGGCGCAAGCTCCCTAAAGACCACGGGCAGACCACCCGTTTGATAGGCCAGAAGTGTAAGCGTTGTAAGACGTTTAGCCGACTGGTACTAATCGGTCGTGCGGCTTGATTGCTTTTCTTTTTCTTCTTTGAAGAGGAAGAATGCGATTTAAAACTCACGAAAAGTAATTGCTCGGCAACCCTGTGTGCAGTTTTCAGAGAATCCCGGATTTAACCCGGTATGTTCTTTTAAATTTGGTCGGAAAATCAGGGCGGAGTTCGGAATGAAAATTCGAGCTTCTCGTGCTGGCTTCTGACTTCCGTTTCTTGGTGGCCATAAAGCTGTGGTCCGACCCGATCCCATTCCGAACTCGGCCGTCAAACACAGTCTTGCCGATGGTAGTAGTCCTATAGGTTCTGCGAGAGTAGGTAGCCGCCAGTTTTTCAATAAAAACCCGGAGAATTTTCTCCGGGTTTTTTGTTTTCCTTCGAAACTTAACCCGGCGGCAGGCGTAGTGTCGAATCCAACGGCTGCACATCCGCCAATTCCTTTGCCGAATTTGCGCCGCCCAGTTCTGCGAGCCTTTCGCCGGCAGGACGCACGCGCGTTTGAAAACTCGCCGCCGCGTCGTTGAAGGCCGTGTTCGCCCGCTCCAGCCCGGCGCGGATTTTTTCGAAATGTTCGGTGAATTTGACCACCCGCGAATAAAACTCCTGCGCGGCTTCGGCAATTTTCTGCGCGTTCTCCGTCTGGGCATGCTGCTGCCAGCTCACGCTCACCGAACGCAGCAGCGCGATGAGCGATGCCGGCGTCGCCAGCAAAATCCGCTTCTCCGCCGCCCAGACAATCAGATCATGGTCGCCTTCGAGCGCCGCGCTGAACAGCGATTCCGCCGGCACGAACAGCACCACGTAATCCAGCGCGTTCGGGAACTGGCTCGGATAATCGCGGTCAGCCAGCGCCTTGATGGTCGCCTTCAATTTTGCCGCGTGTGTGGCCAGAGCTTCCGCACGTTTGGCGTCGTCCGCCGATTCCAGCGCATTAAGAAAATCAAAGTCCGGCACCTTGGCGTCCACGATGATAAAGCGGTCGCCGGGCAGCCGCACAACTAGGTCCGGCCGGTTTTCACCAGCTTGCGTTTGCTCCGTGAAATCGCAGTGCGCGCTCATGCCCGCCGCTTCCACGACACGCCGCAAGGTTTCCTCGCCCCAGCGCCCGCGCGCCTGATTGGAACTCAACACGCGCCGGAATTGCAAGGTTTCCGAGGCGAGTGACTGGCTTTGTTGCGAAAGCAATTCCAGTTGCTTCTTCACTTCGCCGAGCGTGGACGATTGCGCGGCTTCGCTTTGCTGCAACCGTTTCTGGTAGGTTTCGAGCTGCTGCTTCAGCGGCTCGACCAGGGTTTTGATGGATTCCTGCCGTTGGGCCAGATCGCCCTTGGCCGTTTCCTGGAATTTTCCGAAGGTTTGTTCCGCCAGCCGCAAAAATTCCGGCGCGCTTTGTTTCAACGCTTCGGCGCTCAACGCTTTGAACGCCTCGCGCAAGTCGGCCAGCGCCTTTTCCTGCAACGCACGCTGGTCGGCGGCCAGTTTTTCCGCTGCGGCCCGGCTGGCTTCGGCACCGGCGCGCGCGTTACCGGCCTCCGTCAACTGGCCGCGCAGTTGCGTCAGTTCCGCTTCCCGCTGCGAAACCTGTTTACGCAACTCGCTTTCCGCGCCCGCCCGGGCACGACCAATCAGCCAGCCGATAACAAGACCGACCAGCGCCGCGATGGCGAGTTGGATTCCAACAGGCATATTCAATTTACGATTTGCGATTTACGATTGGCGATTCACCCGCCGATGGATGAGGCGAGCGTCCTCGCGAGCCGGATTTTAAAACCAGATTCATGGAACGCAACGCAGTTTGGTGAACAGCACCCGCTGATAGTCGGGCAGGAAAAATCGTTTGCCTTTTTGGGCAACTTTATGTCCTTCGGCGCCCAATCGTCTGGCCATGCCTTCAACGCCGCCGGGGTATTTGGGATTTAATTCGCCGCCGGTTTTGAGTGTGCGCCAGTAGGGCGTGATGCGCTTTTTGCCTTCCGCTTCGGCTTCGGCGGCGGCATGCGCGGCAATCCAGGAAAAAATCCCGGTCGTGATCGGGCAGGCAAAATTCACTTTGTGCCTGGCGGCGAGTGCGGCGCGCAGTTCGTTGATCGTGACGACGCGGCCCCTGGGCACCTGTTTCATGAGCGCGTCCACTTCGAGTGGCGCGGGAATGACGAATGTGCCTCTGCCCCAGCGTTTGCTTAACTTGCCGGTGACTTTGCACACCCTCGGCAGGCCTTTGTCATCCATCAGTTTTTCATGCCAGGACTTTTTCATTTCAATTGTTCGTTCTCGTCCTCGTCCTCGAATTCGATTATGAGAGCGAGGACGACGACGAGGACGACTAAAAATCAAAAATGTGCCACGACTTCGATTTCCACGTTCGCGCCTTTCGGCAGCGCGGCAACCTGAACGGTCGAACGCGCCGGGAAATCATTGGTGAAATACCTCGAGTAAACCTCATTCATCCCGGCGAAATCAGCGAGATTTGTCATAAACACCGCGGACTTCACGACGTTGGCAAACGTGAGTTTCTGGTCATCCAGGATCGCCTTGACGTTTTGCAGTACGCGCTCGGTTTGCGCTTTAATATCGCCGGAAATCAGATTGCCGGTGGCGGGGTCAATCGGGATTTGGCCGGCACAGAACAGCAGGTCGCCGACGCGGACGGCGTGGTTGTAAGGGCCGACGGCAGCGGGAGATTTCGCGGGTTTGATGATGGTTTTGGTTGCCATAAAATGCGGCGCAAGGTCTAACGGCTTTGAGCGCGCGGGTCAAGGAAAGGCATTGGAAGGTTGCCGGTCAGCCGGGCACGTGCTTTTCATTCGCACGCCGTCCGCGCGGCTGTTATGCTGCGCGCCAAATTAATGTCTGTTCACCACCACAACGAAGCCGGCGGTGCGAAAGATAACCATTCGCCGTCCGCGCAGTTGAAGGCGGCCGCCGAGATTCTCGAAAAGGCGGCGGCAAACCGCGCGTTGCTTGCCGGACTTCCAGAGAAAGAACGCATGCGCCTGCTCAAGGCGGCGGGTGAAATTTACTGCCCGGACGTGAACGCCCGGCGGCGGTTAGTGAAGGCCAAGGTGCGCCAGCGCAAGGCGGAGAAAATCCAGCGGGACCAGTCCAAACTCAATAAAACCGGGATCCGGAAGCTGCGCCGGGAAAAAATCTTCACCACGCCGAATCTGGTGCCGCTTATCGAGTTCCAGCAGCAGGAAGTCGAAGGCGACCCGGATTTCCGCGAAGTCGTCGAGCCGCAGAATTGCTACATCTGCAAACAGGACTACACGACGATTCATCATTTCTACGACCAGCTTTGCCCGGCATGCGGGGAGTTGAATTTCCGCAAGCGCACCGAGTCGGCGGATTTGCGCGGGCGCGTGGCGCTCCTGACCGGCGGGCGCGTGAAGATCGGTTATCAGGCGGGTATCAAGTTGCTGCGCGCCGGGGCGCAGCTCATCGTCAGCACGCGCTTCCCGCGCGATGCGGCGACCCGTTACGCGACCGAGCCGGATTTCGCGGAGTGGGGGCATCGGCTGGAAATATTTGGGCTCGATCTGCGCCACACGCCGAGCGTGGAGGCCTTTTGCCGGCACTTGCTGGCGACGCGGACGCGGCTGGATTTCATCATCAACAACGCGTGCCAGACGGTGCGGCGTCCGCCGGATTTTTATCAGCACATGATGGAGGGCGAAAACGGGTCATTGCATGACCTGCCACCGGAGGCTCGTCGGTTGCTCGGCGCTTACGAAGGTTTGCGCGGCTATCATCTGCTGCCGGAAGGGGGTGCCAACCGGAGCGTCGAGCACCCGCTCGGCGCGTTGGAGAAAGGACCCGGACAAGCCGAGGCGGTGCTCGGCGTTCCGATTTCTCCACTCGCCGGCATCACCCACGCGGCGGCGTTGTCGCAGGTGCCGCTGTTGCCGGACGAACTCGCCGCGCAGAAAGATTTGTTTCCCGAAGGCCGACTCGACCAGGATTTGCAGCAGGTGGATTTGCGCGAACGCAATTCGTGGCGGCTGCTGCTGGCCGAGGTGCCATCGGTCGAGCTGCTCGAGGTGCAGCTCGTGAACGCCATCGCGCCGTTCATTTTAAATGCGCGGCTGAAGCCGTTGATGCTGCGCACGCCGGAACGCGACAAGCACATCGTGAACGTTTCGGCGGTGGAGGGGCAATTTTACCGGAAGTTCAAGACGACCCGGCATCCGCATACGAACATGGCGAAGGCGGCGTTGAACATGATGACCCGCACGTCGGCGACGGATTATCACGCGGCCGGCATTCACATGAACAGCGTGGACACGGGCTGGGTGACGGACGAGGACCCGGTGCAGATCGCGGCGCGCAAGGTGAAGGAACACCGGTTTCATCCGCCGCTGGACATCGTGGACGGCGCGGCGCGCATCGTGGATCCGATCATCTCGGGCTTCAACACCGGGGAACACCTCTGGGGAAAATTTCTGAAGGACTACCGCGAGACGGATTGGTGAGCGAAGAAATCAACAGGCCGACGTGAAAGCGATTTATGTTTTGCAGCCTATCCTTATGTTATGATCTTTGAACTCCTGCTCTGTCATGACGGTTATAAAGGCATCGATTCTGTATTCGTGAAATACTGCACCGGAAATAAAGTGTGCGCCCGGAGGCGTGGTTTCATAAACGCCAACATCCGTCACGCGGTCATCCCAAATACGTGCTGTGCGTGAAGGGATCCATATTGAGACATGCGCGTTAGTCAAAACACGCTCAATTCTTGGTTCCTCTCCGCATGATGAAGCGGCGATTCCGTTGAGCAGTAACAATGGCAACGCGTATGGAAGAAGTTTGCGCATGTCGAGCCGTCTAACCAGTAATGGACGGCCTGCTTTGCACCCTATCCTGTTTCATGGTTTGGAGTGTGTTTCGCATTTAAGTTTCTGTCCAGCCCACTTTTAAATCATTCTACGCTGACGATTCTCGTTGCCTGCTTCGCACCGCCGAAGGTGAGTTGCGGCTGGTCGCCTTGTTTTTTGCCGATGAGCTGTTCGCCCAACGGTGATTGCGGCGTGATGACGAGGATTTCCCTTTTTTCGTGAACGACTTCCATACTGCCGGCGCGCGGGCCAATGAAGTAAAAGGAGTGTTCGCCGCCGGTTTCAAGTTCCACCAGGGCGCCGGGGTCAATGGCTTCGCCGTTGCCAAACTTCCGGACGGCCAGCTTTTCAAATTCAGCGATGGCGGATTCGATTTCCGCCGCCTGCCGGGACTGGCCGCGGGCGAGATAGGAGGCTTCGAGACCGCGGGTGTCGTATTTGTCCTCGGCTTTGTTCTGCTCGTGCTTGGCTTCGGCGCGCGAGGCGTTCGCGGCGCGGAAACAAACCTGCAATTCTTCTGTGAGCCGGGCGACGATTTTCCTGATGAGCGTGCGTTTATTCATTACTTCACATCTGCGACTGTATTTCGCCGTACCCGTTCCGTCCAGATGCCTTTTGGCTTTCGATCGTAATCATGTCACGACCTCCCTCGCCCCGGCCCTCTCCCCAAGGAGAAGGGGCAACCAATGTTCTTCTGCCGATTATTGAATGATCGTCCGGTCAATCCCGTCGCTGGTATTCCCACAAAGACGGCGAACGATTCTCCTTCTCCTGGGGGAGAAGGCCGGGATGAGGGCGGATGTAAAACAAATATGCTGTGCCTGTGGCTGGTGTTGCGCACACACAACCGCGCGCCTCGTTCAAAGATACTTCGCCAGCAATGGCGCCAGTTCCTGCTTCGTTTTTGCCGGCCAGAATTTTTTATCGGTCAGGATCGCGTTTTTCAACGCGGAATGGCACGGCCAGTTCGGCTCGGCCGGGATTTGCGGGATGGCGCGTGCGACAATTTGTTTGGCCATGTCCGCGTTGCGATTGAGGTTGGCGATGATCATTTCCAGTGTGACGTGCTCGTCTTCCTTCCAGCAATCGTAGTCGGTGGCCATCGCCAGGGTCGCGTAGGCGATTTCGGCTTCGCGGGCGCATTTGGCCTCGCCCAGATTGGTCATGCCGATGACGTTGAAACCGGCGCGATGGTTCATGACCGATTCGGCGCGGGTGCTGAACGCCGGGCCTTCCATGCAGACATAAGTACCGCCGTTGTGCGCCTGTGCCCGGCAAAGGATGGCAATCTTCAGGAGAATTTGCCGCAATTCCTCGCAAATCGGATGCGCGAAGGCGATGTGCGCCACGATGCCGCGTCCAAAAAAGGTGTGGGCGAGCGGTTGTTTGGTGCGGTCCACAAACTGGTCAATAAGCACGATGTCGCACGGCTTGCATTTTTCCTGCAATGAGCCGACGGCGCTGACGCTGATGATCCAGGCGACACCGAGCTTTTTCATCGCCCAGATGTTGGCGCGATGGTTGAGTTCGCCGGGTAGAATCCGATGACCGCGCCCATGGCGCGGCAGGAAGGCTACGTCGCGTCCGGCGAGTTTGCCGGTCAACAAATCGTCCGATGGCGAACCGAAGGGGGTTTTGACTTTCACCCATTTTTGGTGGGTAAAACCCTCGATATTGTAGAGGCCGGTGCCGCCGATGATGCCAATGCGATGATTAGACATGCGTGATTTATAACACTGGCCCGGCAAAAAGTCGCCAGTGATTTTCCCGGCTGGCGCTGGCGCGGCGATTTGCTAGACTGGGGGCGTGGAACTGTTTCAGCGCATTTTGAAGACGGCCATCGAAGGCGGCGCGTCGGACGTGCACATGAAAATCGGCACGCCGGTCATTTTTCGCATCAACCGCGAATTGATCGCGGTGGATTCCCCCCACCCGACCCCGGAATGGATGACAAAAATTGTCGAAGCCGTCACGCCGGTGCATTTGAAAAAGCGCCTCGACGAGGAACGGGAAATTGATTTTTCGTATTTTGTCCCGGGGGTCGGCCGTTTCCGCACCAATCTGTATCAACAGCGCGGCCAATGGTGTCTGGCCATGCGTTTCGTCAAGACCATTGTGCCGAGCTTTGAAGAACTCGGGTTGCTTCTGCAGGTGAAAAAAATCGCCGAATGCCCCCGCGGCATTGTGTTGGTGGCCGGAGCGACGGGTTGTGGCAAATCCACCACCCTCGCGGCCATGATTGAACACATCAACAGTAATTTCAAAAAACACATTATTACGCTGGAAGACCCGATTGAATACGTTTTTGAAGACAACCAATCGGTGATTGAACAACGGGAAGTCGGCCTGGACACCCTTTCGTTCCATCACGCACTCCGGAACGTTCTGCGCCAGGACCCGGACATCATCATGATCGGCGAAATGCGTGATGACATCAGTTTTTCCGCGGCCATGAGCGCGGCGGACACGGGGCATCTGGTATTGTCCACACTGCACACGACCAACGCGTCGCAATCCATCAACCGCATCCTTGAATTCTTCAAGGCCGAAGATCGCGAGCAAATCCGCCGGCAAATCGCCGCCACCTTGTACGCGGTGGTCTGCCAGCGCATGGTCGGCACCCTGGACGGCAAATCAACCCCGGCTTTGGAAATCCTCATCAACACGCCGATGGTCAGGAAACTTCTTGAAGACAACCGGCTGGACAAATTGCCCGCCGCCATTGAAACGAGCCTGGACGATGGCATGCTCACCTTCAATCAGTCTTTGTTCGATTTGGTCAAGGCGGGGCGCGTGACCGAGAAGGAAGCCATGTCCAAGGCCACCAATCCCCAGGCGCTGGAAATGAATTTCAAGGGCATCTTCCTGGACGAAGGCCGTCGGATTATCAGCAGTTGATTCAACACCTGCTGAATAAGTCGTAAAATCGCAATTGACTTAATCCCGACCTGGCGTATCGTTTTTCGCCATGCGAGTGTCGAAGGAAACTGATTATGCGTTGCGCGCCTTGTTTACCTTGGTGGATCATTTCGGCGGCGCGCCAATCCCGATTCGTGAATTGGCCCGGCGGAATGATGTTCCCAAACGCTTTCTTGAGCAAATCATGCTCAAACTCAAGGCGCAGGGCTGGGTGGACAGCGTGGCGGGTGTGCGCGGCGGATATGTTCTCGCCAGAAACCCAGGCAAGATTACGATGGGCGAGGTGGTGCGGCTATTTGACGGCATAATAGCGCCGATTGATTGTGTTTCGGTCACGGGTTACAAACGGTGTTCGCAAGAGCCGGTATGCCGGTTTAGGCGTGTGTTTCTCGACGCACGCAATTACGTTGCCGGGTTGATGGAGCACGCAACGCTCGCCGAAGTTTCCAAGGGCGTGCCGGTGTCAAAACAGGAGATTTCAGCCGGTTTTATTGGCGGCGAAGGCATTTAGAAAAAAATTAAAAAAACGGTTGACAATTCCGTCCGGTGGTGGATAATAACGACAATATGAGTCGTCAATGTGAATTAGTGTTCGGGAAGCAGTTTGGTTGTTATTTTTGAAGGCTGGGTTTAACTTTTGCGACGACTTTTTATTTAAACTTAATAACGACAATATCGGTCGTGTATAAAATTAAATATGAGCATAACGAAAATTGAAACCAGTTTGCCATCCAGTGCAATGCCGGAGTGGTTGGAGTTGGTTTGGCGTCAGGTTGGATCGTTACGCTACGGCGCTGTGGAAATCGTCGTGCATGATGCACGGGTGATTCAAATTGAAAAAGTAGAACGGGTGCGACTGGACCAACCACGACCTGAAACCAACCAACAAACGAAAACTAAACTGTAAAAAACAACGGCGCTGACCGGACGACCGGAAGTTCCGTAAAAATGAAACACAACCAGAACCATGAACATACTTAAACAAATCGTCGCGACACAAAACACGGTCAGACAAAATGTGCGGGGCAGGAAGACCGCGTTCACCTTGATTGAACTGCTGGTGGTGATTGCCATCATCGCCATCCTTGCCGCCATGCTGCTGCCGGCGCTGGCGCGGGCGAAGGACGCCGCCAAACGTGGAGCGTGCGTTTCGAACACCCGGCAAATCGGTGTCGCCTTTAAGCTCTTCCTCGGAGACAATAACGATTATTTTCCCAAAGCCGTGACGGAGCGGGAATCCACAGACACGACACGTTGGGGAACGATTCCCCAAACGCCGGACGCCGTCGCACCGTTCTCCATTCGCGGTCAACTGCAACCTTACATCGCCACCACCAACTTCATCGCCAATACCAACTTTTTCTCTGACCCCAGTGTCAACGTGTTCCGATGCCGATCTTCGGTGGATTGGCCCGTGCCGGCTGCCGGCCAATGGTTCACGACCGACTATGGTTTCAATTTGAGCGAGGCCAATTATACGCCCGGTTTCGGCCAGAGCACCTGGTATCAGGCGAACCCAAATTATGGTTTCAATGAAAGTTATACGGACAGCTCAGTCCAGAAGCCGTCGGAGTTCATCATCCTCGCCGACGCCGGACGCGGGGACAACACGCCCTCCCGCGGCGGAATGTATCCGATTCAAGTCATCGCGCCGGGTACGACCTCACAGGCGCAAATGCTCGAACGGCATAATAGCCGCGCCAATGTGGAATACGCAGACGGTCACACGGCGGAAACTACTTTCACAAATTCGTGGACCGCCGGACAATGGCAGCGAAATTAGAACCGCCACGCAACTGGGAATCGAAACACACTTGAAGCAATGGTGAAAGCACTACAAAACACCGATGATGCTGAAATCTCGGAGACGCTGGAGCGCAGCAGTCAAGCCTGGCCGCTTCCAGCGCAGCCAAAGGGATCGTCAGATCGTCAATGCAGAGAGTTGGAGGAATGTTCCTCATGCCACGATCTGTTTTTCATCCAACAGGTAAGGCTGTGCGATGGCGAACGAATCCTCTGCGATGTGTGTTCCAAGCGGTAATGCCGAAGTTCTTTTGTCACACACGCAACCGGCATTTTATAAAATACAAATTGAAATCAAAATTTTATGAACAAAAAAACTTGGTTAAAAATTCTTGTGATTCTCGTCGTCGCCGCCGGGGTGGAAGCAAAGGAGATCAAACTTCTGAATGTTTCCTACGACCCGACGCGCGAGTTGTACCAGGAATACAACGCCGCGTTCGCGAAGTATTGGAAGGCGAAAACCGGCGATGACGTCGTCGTCGCGCAATCGCACGGCGGCTCCGGCAAACAGGCGCAGTCCGTCATCAACGGCCTCGAAGCCGACGTCGTCACGCTCGCGCTGGCTTATGACATTGACGCGATTGCACAGCAGGCAAAGTTGCTGCCCGCCGACTGGCAAAAACGCCTGCCGAATGACAGCGCACCCTATACCTCGACCATCGTGTTTCTCGTCCGCAAGGGAAACCCGAAAGGCATCAAGGATTGGGACGACCTCGTGAAACCAAACGTTGTTGTCGTGACGCCGAATCCGAAAACCTCCGGCGGCGCACGCTGGAATTACCTCGCCGCGTGGGCTTACGCGCTCGACAAATATGGCCACGACGACGCCAAAGCACGCGACTTCATCAAGCGGCTTTACAAAAACGTGCCCGTGCTCGATTCCGGCGCGCGCGGCTCGACCACGACGTTCGTTGAGCGCGAAATCGGCGACGTGTTGCTCGCGTGGGAAAATGAGGCGCATCTCGCCATCAAGCAATTCGGCGTGGACAAGTTTGACATCGTCACGCCGCCGTTGAGCATCCTGGCCGAGCCGCCGGTGGCCGTCGTGGACAAGGTGGCGAAGAAGCGCGGCACGTCCGACGTGGCGAGGGCCTATCTCGAATACCTTTACTCCGACGAAGGCCAGGACATCGCCGGCCGCAATTTTTACCGTCCGCGCTCGGAAAAGGCCGCGGCGAAATATGTCAGCCAGTTCAGCCCGGTGAAACTCGTCACGGTGGACGAAGATTTCGGCGGCTGGCAGAAGGCGCAGAAAACCCATTTCGCCGATGGCGGCGTTTTTGACCAGATCTTCCAACCCTAAAACCGGTTCGTGGTTCCTCCACAACGGGGGCGGCGGCAGGTGAGTGCCAGCCGCCGCCCACGCAAAAGAGAAACCACCCACCCAAATCAAAAAAACATTATGCCAATCGTTGCAACTCAATCTCCGGCCATCGCCCAACCGCCGCTGGCGCGCCGGCGCTCCATCGCCGACCTGCTCGCGCCGCTGGATCAAATCGCCGCCCACTCGCCGAACCTCGTGGCCAACCACGAAGCGCGCTTTGAGGCCGGCGGCGAAACCTACATCCTGCCGCGCTATTTGTTTGTCGGGCCCACGGGCGGCGATACGCCGGTCCGCGTCGGGATTTTTGCGGGCATTCACGGTGACGAACCGGAAGGCGTGCGGGCGGTGGTGCAATTTTTGAAATTGCTGGAAGCGAAGCCCGACCTGGCCGCCGGTTATTATTTGTCGTTTTACCCGGTTTGCAATCCGACCGGACTGGAGGACGGCACCCGCCATTCGCGCGGCGGGAAGGATTTGAACCGCGAATTCTGGGGCAACTCCAATGAACCGGAAGTCCGGCTGTTGCAGGCCGAACTCACTTCGCGTTCCTTCAATGGCATTATTTCGCTGCACACTGATGACACGAGCGAAGGCTTTTACGGCATCGCACGCGGCGCGACGTTGACCAAGCATCTCATTGAACCGGCGTTGCAGGCCGCCGGGAAATTTCTGCCGCGCGATCAACGTCCGGTCATCGACGGTTTTCCAGCGCGCAACAGCGTCATCCGCGACGCCTACGACGGCGTGTTGAGCGCGCCGCCGAAGGTCCGCTCGCGTCCATTTGAAATCATCCTCGAAACGCCCCAGGCGCCGCCGACTTTTTTGAAGGAATGCGCGTTTGTCGCGGCGCTCACAACGATTTTGACCGAATACCGCAAATTCATCGCTTACGCACCAAACCTATAACATTAACATTATATGAGCCGAATATTCAATGACATTACCGAAACCATTGGCAACACCCCGCTCGTGCGCCTGAACCGCACGGCGAAAAAGCACGGCGCCATCGCCGACGTGCTGCTCAAACTCGAATTCTTCAACCCCCTCTCCAGCGTCAAGGACCGCATTGGCATCGCCATGATTGACGACGCGCTCAAGTCCGGGGCCATCAGCCAGGGCACCGTGCTTATCGAGCCGACCAGCGGCAACACCGGCATTGCGCTGGCGTTTGTCGCTGCTGCCAAGGGATTGAAATTGATTTTGACGATGCCGGAGACGATGAGCCTGGAGCGCCGCAAGCTGTTGAAAATTCTCGGCGCGAAACTGGTTTTGACCGAAGGCGCCAAGGGCATGAAAGGCGCCATCGCCAGGGCCGAGGAACTGCACCAGCAGATTCCGAACAGCGTCATCCTGCAGCAATTTTCCAATCCGTCGAACCCGGCGATTCATCGCAAGACAACCGCCGAGGAAATCTGGCGCGACACCGACGGCAAGGTGGATTTTGTCGTCGCGGGTGTCGGCACCGGCGGCACCATCACCGGCGTTGCCGAAGTCATCAAAAAACTCAAGCCGTCGTTCAAAGTCATCGCCGTCGAGCCGGCAAAGTCGCCGGTCATTTCCGGCGGCGCGCCCGGACCGCACAAATTGCAGGGCATCGGCGCGGGATTCATTCCTGACAACCTCAACGTGAAAATCGTGGACGAAGTCATCCAAGTGAACGAGGAGGATTCCGGCCCGGTTTCCAAGGAGGTCAACCAGCTTGACGGCATTCCCGTCGGCATTTCCAGCGGCGCGGCGATTTGGGCGGCATTGCAGTTGGCCAAACGCGCGGAAAACAAGGGTAAAACCATTGTCGCCATCGTGCCGTCATCAGCCGAACGCTACCTTTCGACGTGGCTGTTTGCCGATATTGACACCAATGCCGACGACATCACCGGTTTGATTCCCGCCGGTAAAACATCCAATTGAAACCGATCAGAAAACTGAAGGTCCTAAAAACCATCAATCAATGTTTGTTCAGCCCGACCGGATCACCGGAGGTATGCTGGCTAAAAATTAAAATCAACCAATGAAAATTAATCTGTTTGTCCGAGTCATTCAATCCATTCAAAACCGGCATGCGCGTCTCGTGCTCCTGTTTGCGGCGCTACAGCTCGCTTCGGCGGGCGGCGTCAGGGCCGACGATACGACCACCAATGCCCCACCTGCAAACGTCGGGGCGGCGGCGAAGAATGAAAAGCCACCGCCGCTTCCGCTGCATCAGATCGAAGGCAACGGCGGTATTTTCTCAACGTTGTCGGCCTACCTCGTGAATCCGCCGCGCAACGGTGAACCCGTCGGCCGGCCCGCCGTCGGCTTTGCCTTCGTTGACCTCGGCCACGGCCAGGACCTCGAGGCCTTGACGCTGACGGAAACGCCATTGAGCCGTCTCGAACTGGGTTACGGTTACGAGAACTTCAATCTGGGCAATTTGCCGTTGGCGGTTTATAAGGCGACCAGCGGTGCGCTCAACCTCTCGGACACCTCCGTTGAATTGCATAACTTCAACGCGCGGGTGCAAATCCTGAAGGAAGGCGAGTTTGACCAGAAGTGGATCCCGGCGCTGACCTTCGGCGTGCATTACAAATACAACGATTCCTATGACGACATTAACAGCCAGCTCAAGGGAACGTTGAAAGCCATCGGCGTCAGTCAAAATGACGGGGTGGATTTCACGCTCTATGCTTCCAAGCTGTTCACCCAGTTGCCGCGTCCGGTGCTGGTGGAATTGGGCGGTCGCGCGACTGAGGGCGTCTGGAACGGGCTGCTTGGCTTCACGGACAAGTACAACTTCGTGTTTGAAGGCAATGTCGTTGTTTTTGTGACCGATTCCATTGCGCTGGCGGCGGAATACCGGCAGCAACCCACGGATTACACGGCCATACCCGGCCTGATTGGAAAAGCGAGCGACTGGTGGACGATTGATGCCGCCTATGTGGTCAACAAACACCTGACGCTGGCGGTGGGTTATGGACATTTCGGCACCGTGCTGAACAACGAAGCCAACGGTGTCTGGGGCATCACCACCAAATGGGAATTCTAATCAACAGTCAATTCAGGCTGGAGGCCGGACGGCAGCTTGCGCTTTCGTCGCGTGTCTCCTCCGAACGCGTTAGTTCACGCGGCTGGTTTCGGCCTTCAGCCATTCAATTTATCCATCCCAAAATCCACCAACACCCTGTAGTGGCGCAGGCTTCGCATCGCTGTTTCCCGCGATGTGCAATTGCCTTCGGCCACTTCCGCAATATCATCAACCATCGCTAACAAACCAAAAAACATGAGCAACCAAACAAAAGGTCCCAGCACGCTGGCGCTTCACGCCGGCCAGATTCCCGATCCCACCACCGGCTCGCGCGCCGTGCCGATTTACCAGACAACCTCCTACGTCTTCAAGAGCACCGAACACGCTGCGAACCTGTTCGCCTTGAAGGAATTTGGAAACATCTACACGCGCCTGATGAACCCGACCACCGACGTTTTCGAGCAGCGCGTCGCGGCGCTCGAAGGCGGCACCGGCGCGCTGGGCGTGGCGTCCGGCCAGTCGGCCATCACCTACTCGTTGCTGGCCATCACACGGCTGGGCGACGAGATCGTCGCGGGCAACAACCTCTACGGCGGCACCTACCAGCTTTTCCATTACACGTTCCCCAAGCTGGGCCGCACGGTGAAGTTTGTGGACTCGCGCAGCCCGGAGGCGTTCCGCAAGGCCATCACGCCAAAAACCCGCGCGATTTACGTCGAGACGGTCGGCAATCCGAAGCTCGACGTGCCGGACTTCGAGGCCATTTCCAAGATCGCACATGAAGCGGGCATTCCGCTGGTCGTGGACAACACGGTGGGCATCGGCCTGGTGCGGCCGTTTGATTACGGCGCGGACATTCTGGCAACTTCGGCCACGAAATACATCGGCGGTCACGGCACCAGCATTGGCGGCGTCATTGTGGATTCCGGCAAATTCAAATGGAACAACGGCAAGTTCCCGGAATTCACCGAACCCGATCCGAGCTATCACGGCCTGGTTTACTGGGACGCGTTGAGCAACGTGCCCGGCCTGGGCAACGTGGCGTTCATTCTGAAAATCCGCGTGACGCTGCTGCGCGACATCGGCGCGGCGTTGAGCCCGTTCAACGCGCACCAGTTTCTGCTCGGCCTCGAAACGCTGCCGCTCCGGCAGAAACAACATTCCGCCAACGCGCTCGAAGTTGCCCGGTGGCTCAAGCAGCATCCGCTGGTGAATTGGGTGACGTATCCGGGTCTGCCTGACGATCCCAGCCATAAGGTTGCCGCGAAGTATCTCAAGCACGGCTTCGGCGGCATCATCGGTTTCGGCATCAAGGGCGGATTGGAGGCCGGCAAGAAGTTCATCAACTCGGCGAAACTGCTTTCGCACCTGGCCAACATCGGCGATGCCAAGAGCCTGGTGATTCATCCGGCCTCAACCACGCATCAGCAGTTGACCGCGGCGGAACAGGCCGAGACCGGCGTCACGCCGGATTATGTCCGGCTCTCCATCGGCCTCGAAGACATTGAGGACATCAAGGCAGACATTGACCAGGCGCTCAAGCAGACGGCGTCATAACATTCAAGGATGGGGAAACGGCAGGCGGAACTAAAAAATTGGGGAATGTCCTAATTCCGTGTAGCGTCGAGCCTGCGGCTCGACCAAATCGGCGCACAGCGCCGACACTACAACAAAATTAAGACATCGCCAAAAATTGGTTCCGCTTGCCTGTTATTTCCGGCAGGCTGGGCGGACGGGGAAACGGCGAAATTATGTCTGAAAAACAAATGCTGGAAGGCGATTTGCAGGACCAGGTGCTCGGGGAATATCACTCCGACCTGGGGGTGACGCATTCGCAGGTGGCGACGCTGCCGGGCTTTGCCACCGAGTCCGGACATGAGTTCAAGGAAATCCAGATCGCCTACCAGACGCTTGGCAAATTGTCACTGCGGCGGGACAACGTGATTCTCGTTTGTCATGCCCTGTCTGGTGATGCGCACATGGCCGGACTCAACCCCGCCACGCACCGTCCCGGCTGGTGGGATTTTCACGTGGGGCCGGGCAAGGCGATTGACACCGACCGTTTTTTTGTCGTCTGTCCCAATGTTTTGGGCGGTTGCTCCGGCAGCACCGGCCCATCGTCCCTCAACCCGGAAACCGGGCGTCCCTTCGCCACCAACTTTCCGCCGGTAACAATCCGCGACATGGTGCGGGCGCAGGCGGCGTTGCTCGACCATCTCAAGCTCCCGGAAATTTTCGCCGTCACCGGCGGTTCGATGGGCGGGATGCAGGCGCTGGTCTGGGCGACGGATTATCCGGAGCGGGTGAGAACCTGCGTGCCCATCGCCACCTGCACGGCCCATCACGCCATGCAAATCGCTTTCAACGAAATCGGCCGGCAGGCGATCCTCACCGACCCCAACTGGCGCGACGGCCATTATTACGACAACCCGGACGGCGCCCGTCCCGCGCACGGGCTGGCGGTGGCGCGCATGGTCGGCCACGTGACCTACCTCAGCGAATATTCACTGCGCGCCAAGTTCGGCCGCCGTTTGCAGCGTGCTGCCCAGCCGGAGGACTTGTTCCCGGATTTCTTCTCCGTCGAAAGCTATCTGCACCATCAGGGCGACAGCTTTGTCCGCCGGTTTGATCCCAACTCCTATCTTTACCTGACCAAGGCGATTGACCGTTTTGATTTTCTGGCGGGCCGCGAGGCGCGCGAGGCGCTGGACAAGGTGCGGGCACGGTTCCTGGTGATTTCCTTTGAATCCGACTGGTTGTATCCGCCATCCCAGTCACGAGATCTCGTCAGATTACTCAAACGCCACAATCTGGCGGTGACCTATCTGAACTTGCCGACGCCTTATGGGCACGACTCATTTTTGATCCACAACCCGGAATTTTCCCGGGCGTTGAGCCATTTTCTCAACCAGGAATACGACTCCCGCGCGGCAAACGGCGCCGCCTGAATTCCATGCACCCCGCGCTTTATGACCAGGTGATTGAGTGGCTCCCGCCCGACGCGCGCGTGCTGGATTTGGGGACCGGCGACGGCGCGTTCCTGGAGCGGTTGGTGAAAACCCGAAAGGTGCGCGCCGAGGGCGTCGAGCGCGATCCGGTCCTGGTCACCCGCTGCATCGAACGCGGGTTGGTGGTGCATCAGGGGGACATTGCCGAGGGACTGGATCAATACGCATCCGGGGCGTTTGATCATGTGTTGCTGCTGGGCACTTTTCAGGAACTGGCGGCTCCGGCGGATATTCTTCGTGAAGCCTTCCGCGTCGGGCGGGAGGTCATCGTCGCTTACACCAATTTCGCCCATATCCGAGTCCGCCTGCAAATATTGTTCGAGGGCCGCACCCCAATCACCCGCTCGCTGCCGGCGCCATGGTATCGCACTCACAACCTGCACTTCCTGTCCCTGCTGGACTTTCAGGAATTCTGCCGCGACCTCGGCGTCCGCGAAGTCAGCCGCGCCTGTTTCAACACGCGCGGCGCGGTGGGTTTCCTGCCCAATCTTCGGGCGGAAGAGGTTGTGAGCCGACTGCAGATTGAAACCAGTCAAACACCCTCATCCAAACCTTATGACGCGCAGATTTAACCACATCACTAAAGCCGTCACCCGGCTGCTTTCCGTTGCCGCGTAAAGAATTGCTTTCGTTGCATTTTAACAACGGTTATACCGCTGACAGACAATTGCATGGCAAGGAAAACAACCAGCGTGTTGCCCGGCTTCAAGCTGTCGCTTGGCTACACGGTGCTTTATCTCAGTCTCATCGTCCTGATTCCGCTGGCCTGCACGTTTTGGAAAACGAGCGAGTTGACGTGGGGGCAATTCTGGCACGCCGTTGCCGCACCGCGCGTGCTGGCGTCGTATCGCCTGAGTTTCGGCGCGTCGTTCCTGGCCGCGCTGACCAATCTGTTTTTCGGCCTGCTGGTCGCGTGGGTGCTGGTGCGCTACCAGTTTTTCGGCAAACGTTTCGTGGATGCGCTGGTGGACCTGCCCTTCGCGCTGCCGACGGCGGTGGCCGGCATCGCGCTGACGGCGGTGTATGCGCCGCACGGCTGGATCGGCCAATGGCTCAAACCGCTCGGAATCCAGGTTGCATTCACGCGGCTCGGCGTATTCGTTGCGCTCACATTCATCGGGTTGCCGTTCATTGTCCGCACCGTGCAACCAGTGCTGGAGGACCTCGATCCCGGATTTGAAGAATCCGCCGCCAGTCTCGGCGCGAACCGCTGGCAGACGTTCTGGCGCGTCACCCTGCCGATGCTGCGGCCGGCGTTGCTGACCGGTTTCACCCTCGCCTTCGCCCGTGCGCTCGGCGAATACGGTTCGGTCGTTTTCATTGCCGGCAACATGCCGATGAAGACCGAAATCACGCCGCTGCTCATCATCACCAAGCTCGAGGAGTTTGATTATTCCGGCGCAACGGCCATTGCGGTCGTGATGCTGGTCGCTTCCTTCGCGCTGTTGCTCGCCATCAATTTCCTCCAATGGTGGAGCCACCGCCATCACGCGCCCGTTTGATTATGGTTCCCGCTTCAATGCTCCAGACCCCGCGCCGCGCTGCTCCCCGCCGCGTGACGGTCGAGCCGCCATTCGTGCGCTGGCTGCTCATCGGTACCGCGTTGTTTTTTCTCGGTTTGTTTCTGTTCGTGCCGCTGGCGGCAGTTTTCGCGGAGGCATTCGCCAAAGGCGTTGGTTTCTATCTTCACACGTTCAACAACGCGAACACTTTGAGCGCCATCAAACTAACGTTCATCGCCGCCGGCATTGCCGTGCCGCTGAATTGCGTCTTTGGCGTTGCGGCGGCGTGGGCGATTGCGAAGTTCGATTTCCGCGGCAAAACTGTGCTCATCACGCTCATTGATTTGCCGTTCTCGGTTTCGCCCGTCGTTTCAGGATTGATTTACGTGTTGCTGTTCGGCGCGCAGGGATTGCTCGGTCCGTGGCTTTCGGATCACAACATCAAAATCATTTTTGCCGTGCCCGGCATTGTGCTGGCGACGATGTTTGTGACGTTTCCGTTTGTCGCGCGCGAATTGATTCCGCTCATGCAGGCGCAGGGCCGAACCGAGGAGGAGGCCGCGCGCGTCCTCGGCGCCAGCGGCTGGCAGATGTTCTGGCGTGTGACGCTGCCGAACATCAAATGGGGACTGCTTTACGGCGTCATCCTTTGCAACGCGCGGGCGATGGGCGAATTCGGCGCGGTGTCGGTCGTCAGCGGCCACATCCGCGGCCAGACAAATACCATTCCGCTGCACGTCGAAATCCTGTATAATGAATATAATTTCACCGGCGCCTTTGCCGTGGCGTCGCTGTTAACGTTTCTTGCGCTCGTCACGCTGGCGCTGAAAACGTGGGCGGAACGCAAAAACGCCGCGTTGCGCGGGATGGAAAACTGATTTGAACGTATGAGTGTCGAAGTCCGCAATGTCAGCAAAAAATTCGGGCAATTTACCGCGCTTGATGGCGTGAGCCTGAAGATCGAGTCCGGCGAACTCGTCGCCTTGCTCGGCCCATCCGGTTCGGGCAAGACGACGTTGCTCCGCATCATCGCCGGGCTGGAGTTTCCCGAGCCCGGCGACGCGCAGGTTTTGTTTTACGGCGAGGACGTGACCATGATTCCCGCGAGCCAACGCAAGGCCGGTTTCGCCTTTCAGCATTATGCGTTGTTCCGGCACTTGAACGTCTTTGAAAACATCGCGTTCGGCTTGCGTGTCCGTCCGCGTGCGACCCGGCCGGGCGAAGCCGAAATCCGCGAGCGGGTGGAAAAACTGCTGAAGCTGATCCAGCTTGAGCCGCTTGCCAAACGGTTTCCGTCGCAACTCTCCGGCGGCCAGCGCCAGCGCGTTTCACTGGCCCGCGCGCTGGCGGTCGAACCCAAAGTGCTGCTGCTCGATGAACCTTTTGGCGCGCTCGACGCGAAGGTGCGAAAGGAATTGCGCCGCTGGTTGCGCAAATTGCATGAGGAAATCCACATCACGACGCTGTTTGTGACGCATGATCAGGAAGAGGCGCTGGAAGTGGCTGATCGCGTGGCCATTTTGCGCGTGGGCCGCGTCGAGCAAATCGGCACGCCGGAGGAGATTTACGACAATCCGGCCTCGCCGTTCGTTTATGATTTTCTCGGCAATGTGAACCTGTTCAGTGGCCGGCTGCGCGACGGCGCCGTCGTCATCGGCGACACCAAGATCGCGGTGCCGGAAACCGCCGGCGAGTCCGACTCGGACGCCATCGCCTTCGTGCGACCGCACGACATCCGGGTCACCCGCGAGCCGGGCGGCCCGGCGACGCTGGCGGCGCGCGTTATTCGCAGCAACGCCGCCGGCCCGCTGGCGAATCTTGAGCTGGTGCGGCTCGACACGGGCGGACAATTCACGGTGCAGTTGAGCAAGGAACAATTCCAGCAATTGCAGCCGAAAGCGGGCGAACCGGTGTTCGTGGAATTGCGGAACGTGAAGGTTTTCTCCGACGATTATTCGATTTGAACCCGGCGGCAAATCCTGAGAGGTTGGTGCTAATGCATAGATTGTTTGGAAAATTATTATTTCCACGCCTGCCGCCCGATTTGCAAAGACGCAAGATTAACACCCTCCTGACGGTTCTGTTGGTTGGCCTGCTCCTGGGCGGCCTGATTGCGTTGGTGATGGTCTTAAGCAACAAAATTGGCGTTCGTTGAACCCTGTCTTCGGTGCGGGCACTGATGAAAATGGGGTGGCCGACGGGATTCGAACCCGCAACAACAAGCTCCACAAGCTTGGACTCTACCGTTGAGCTACGACCACCAACCGGCTGACAAATTAGGTTTATTAGCCGCGCCCGTCAAGTTTGCCACGATGGGGGTGGTGGTATCGTTTGAGTTTCCGCCATTTGAAAATCCATTCCGATCGGTTTTTAGCACGATTCTTGCTTCAGGTGGCGCGTATGAAGCATAAGGACGAGAATGATTATGAATTGGTTGAACCATTTGAAACGGACGACAATTCGTTAAAGGGAGTCAACCCAGAAATCGCATTTACTCTCGGGGTTGAATGGCAAATGTTCCGGCAGCGTCTAAAAACAGGACATCCATTTCAAACACTGTGTCTTTCTCTGAATACAAGTCGGCTGGTAAAAATGGCCGAACGTCAGCATCGTTTTGTTGAAGACAGACCCACACCTTGGGCTGGATGGTCGGAAATTTGGGTGGGCGATTACTTGGGTTGAGTTTCCACCACCAAAACCCAGGTGATGTCCTTGCGGTTGCCCTTTTCCCGGCAATATTCACAAGGGGGAAATACGTGTCCTTGGGGAATGACCCGCTCAACAGAATGACCGCAGTTTCCAACCGCACGGTACACTCCGGACACATCACAAACCTGACCAGTTGTTCGGCTCATAGCAGCTAACTCCCGATTTCTTTACCCATCGTGTCTGGATACTGGAGCTGTTTTGCAACAATTTAATTAATTAGTCAAGCAACTTTGTTACTTGGGTGTGTCCCGATTTGGGACGTGGTGCGTTAGATTGTTGCTGACAGCATTTCCTCAATTGTCCACGGGTGATTCTCAATTCTGGCCGCCATTGCTGGCGTTTACTTGTGTGCGCTGTGAATACGGCAGAAATTAAAGTGGAAAATGAATAAGGCAACGGAGTGCTTATGGTTCTCAAAAGTTTTGCTAAAATCCATCGTCAAGCGCGTGAACGGCGGTTAAACATCCAGGCCCTGCAGTTTCAAAGAACCAGCGCCAATGACCAGGTCTTGATAAATCGCCACCAAAGCCCATGGCAAAGCATCGATATTAACCCGCTCTGCATAGGATGCAACGGCGTCACCCAAAGTCGTTCCGGCTTTGTCATATACCGGGCTCCATTCGTCATGGGAATATTTCGCCAGTTGCGGAATGCAGGCCGCGTGATTCTTGAGATGGTCAATTTTTATTGCGTCTTGGTGCCTGTGTGGCAAACGAATCAAAACCGGGCCGCAACTTCCCCAAAGACAGGCGGACAGTATTTTTTTCATTTTCGTTCCGCCATTGCAAACCTCCCGCGCCCGTTTTAGAATTTTCACAGTTCATTCAGCGCATGGCGGAATACAAAGTCCAGTTCGAGGTCTTCGAAGGCCCGCTCGATTTGCTCCTTTACCTCATCAAAAAGGAGGAGGTGGACATTTATGAGATCAACCTCACGCGGCTCGCCACGCAGTTCATCGAATACATTGACCTCATGCGCCAGTTCGATCTGGAAATCGCCGGCGAATTCCTCGTCATGGCTTCGACGCTCATGTACATCAAGAGCCGCGAACTGCTGCCCGTGGACCAGCAGGTGCAGGTGGAAGGCGAGGAGGAAGGCGAAGACCCGCGCTGGGAATTGATCCGTCAGCTTGTCGAATACAAAAAGTTCAAGGACGCCGCCGCACGATTGCAGGTGCTCGAGGCCGAGCAGGAAAACATTTTTCCGCGCCTGCCCGGCAAACTCGAATTTGAAAGCGCCGCACCGCCGCCCAGGCCGGACGTTTCGATTTTCGATTTGCTCAACGCCGTCAACGGCGTGCTGCAACGGTTCACCAGGCGTGAAGGCGGGGGCGACATTTTCGAGGACAAATGGATTGTCAGTGAAAAAATCGAGGCCATTCTCCGCGCGATGTCCGGGCGCGGCAGCCTGCGCTTCGCCGAATTGTTCGAGCGCGCGGCCAGCCGCTCCGAAGTCATCTGCACCTTTCTGGCGCTGCTGGAATTGATCCGCCTGCGGCAGCTCGTTTGCTCGCAACCCGAACCGTTCGGCGAAATCGAAATCCGCCTGGCTGTGGCGGCGGGCGTCCCGCCTGCCGTAGAGGGCGGCATCCTGCCGCCCGGAAATACACCCGACCCATCCGGACCACAGGAAACTTTGGCTGAAAGTCCGCCGGGCGCGACGCCCGGCTCCACGGCAGACGAGACGTCCGCCGCCACGGCTGAAACCAATCCGCAATCCACAATCCGCAATCCGCAATCATCCTAGCATGGAACTGAAATCTATTCTCGAATCGTTGCTGTTCTCCGCGCAAAAGCCGCTGAGCGTGAAGGAGCTTCGCGACGTGCTCGCCGCCGCCGCCGGACACGAAGATGCCGATGCCACCGCCAAATCACTGGCCAAAGTCAAGGAGAGCGAACTGACCGCCGCGTTGGAACAATTGGTGCGCGACCACGAAATCGCCGCTCGCAGCTATCGCCTCGCGTGCGTCGCGGGTTCCTGGCAATTTGTCACGCAGCCGGAATTTGGCCCGTGGTTGCGCGCGCTCGTGGGCGTGAAGGCGCGTCCGCCGCGGCTGTCGCTGCCTGCGCTCGAAACGCTGGCCATCATCTCGTATCGCCAGCCCATCACGCGCGCCGAGGTCGAGCAGATTCGCGGTGTGAACGTGGACGCCACGATGCAGACGCTCATGGAACGCGGGTTGGTGGAAGCCGTTGGCCGCGCCGAAGTTGTGGGCCGCCCGCCAACTTACGGCACGACCGCGTTGTTCCTCGAATACTTCGGTCTGCGCGGTCTGGAAGATTTGCCCGCCGCGGACGAACTCCGCCGCATTGTTGTTGAAAGACCGCCCGCGCCCGTCACCGCCGAACCCGGCCTGGCCACCACGCCGCCGGAACAACTGGCGTTGCAGCCTGCCGCGCCAGGCGAAGGCGGGAATGAAAGCCCTGCAGGGGCGAAAGATATTAGCCCAGGGCAAGCGAAATGAATTGAGCGCCGCCCTGGGTTCACGTCCCATAAAATAAGTTCCCTCGCCCGTGGGAACGGGAGAGGGTGTCCCGCAAACGCGGGACGGGTGAGGGTTGTGTGGCAAAACCAATTTCCCGCTGGAAGTCGGATGAGGGCTTGCGTGGGAGGCGATATTTTTAATCGCAGATTACGCGGATGGACGCAGATTCTTTGCTCTTCAGGGCTGATTGCTCGCGCCAAACTCTTCCCAAATGCTGGGCAGCGATGATTTATTTAAATAGCCTCGAGTAAGGAGACAAAACCCGTGCAATATTGGGTAAATTGCCCACAAAATCTCCATGCCCAAAAGGAGTGGAAATTTTTTTTGCGGGAGTGCTCTTAACTTTTCTGCAGCTAACGGTAATTATCTCTTGAGCCTTCTCGTGGCTAGCGAAAATCAATGTTCATACCGGCTACGGGATGGCGGATAAGAATACAAACGTGCGCGGTTTGCACCGGCGGGGCTAAAAATCTTCCGGGCCTATTTCTTGTAGCGGCACGCTCTTTGATTTGACAAGATTCATTCTACTCAACGGCTTGCGGAATTTTGGCAGAAGCGGTGGCTTTCCGGACGAATCAGCCGCCCCGGCATCTCGGATGACGTTCTCAAGCACACGCTGTCATATCCAATCTCCCACGGTGCGCGCGTCACGCTCCCACAATCCGGTGAGACCGAATTGTTCGACTGAACTTTCACCGACTATCGCGCAGTCGCCTTCCGTTAAATTCAAACCTTCGCCAGCGCCTGTTTCAGGTCGGCGATCAAATCCTTCACGTCTTCCAATCCCAAGGCGATGCGCACCAGGTTGTCCACCATGCCGAGGGACTCGCGGTAGGCTACCGGATAGTCGAAGAACGACATCATGGACATCTGGGTGACGAGACTCTCGGAACCGCCGAGGCTGGGCGTGATGAGGAAAAGTTCCAGTGAATCAATGAACCGCCGGGTGGCCTTGTCATCGCCTTTCACGAGGAAACTGATGACGCTGCCGAATCCGCACATTTGTTTTTTCGCCAGCCGGTAATCAGGGTGTGATTTCAATCCGGGATACCAGACCTTTTTGATTTTGGGATGCGATTCGAGGAACCGGGCGATTTCGAGTCCCGCGCGGTTGTGATGTTCCATCCGCAGGCCGAAGGTTTTCAATCCGCGTTCCAGCAGAAAGCAGGTGAGCGGGCCGGGAATGGAACCGATCATCCGTTGCAGTTTGTTCAGGTCTTCCAACAACTTGTAATTGCCCAGCGTTACACCGGCCAGCAGGTCGTTGTGGCCGCCGAGATATTTCGTGGCCGAGTGGATGACGATGTCCACGCCCAGTTCCAGCGGACGGATGTTGAAGGGCGTGGCCAGCGTCGCATCAATCATCGTGAGCAACTTGTGCCGTTTCGCGACCTTCACGATGGCCGGGAGGTCCGGCACACGCAGATAGGGATTCGTCGGCAATTCGGTGAAAATGATGTTCGTGTTGGGCTGGATGGCCTTTTCGATGGCCGCCGCCGTTGGATCCACGAGGCTGGATTGAATCCCAAATTTTCCCAGCAGATTGGTCGCGAAATCGCGCGTTTGCCGGTAACAATCGCTCGTGAAAATGATGTGGCCTTCCTTTTTCATGTAGGCCATGAGCGTGAGGATGACGGCGCTCATGCCGGTCGAGAAAAGGATGGCCCGTTCGGCGCCCTCGATGGCGGCGAGCTTGCGTTCGGTCTCCTGCTGGGTGGGATTGCCGTAGCGGCCGTATTCGTGCTCGCGGATGACGCGGCCCTGGCCCTTGGCCTGCATGAACTCGAAGACTTCGGACGTAGAATCGAAGCTGTAGTTCGAGGTGTGGACGATGGGCGTGGAAACGGCGTGGTGCGCCTTGCGATGTTTGCCGTGGCCGTGAATCGCCAGCGTCGCCGGTCCCCATTTTTTCAAACATTGTTTCTTTGAAGTCATTGGATTAATCCGCGTTTCGGCGAGACGAGACCGCCCTCCATGAACTGCGGGGTAGCGCAGGCTTTCCAGCCTGCGGGTTCTGGGGACTTTCCAGTCCCCAGTCGGTCGGCAGTCCAAAGCACGGGACAGGAATGTCCCGTGAACTCGCAGACAAGAATGTCTGCGCTACGGGGCAGTTCATGGTTCCGCGCGATTTCACCATCCGCGATGCTTTCTGTGAAAAACAATTCAGGGTCTCGTGTAACTCGACCCTCCGATTTTTAGACATTGAATCGGCTCCTTTGCTTGAGCGCCTTGTGCAGCGCGTCTTTCACCGCGTCCAAACGGGCGGGCAGTTCAATCGGCTGGTTCGCATGGCGGCACGGAAAATCCAGTTCCTTCTGGTGATATTTCACCTTCATCTCGACGAACTTCAGCCCGTGCGCCGTGGAGATGACGACCACGCGCTCGGACTTGTCAATCTTGCCAGCCTTGAGCAATTTGATCAAAACCGCCAGCGCCACGCCGGTATGCGGACAGTTGAACATGCCGGTGCGGTCGCCCAGCGCTGCGGCGTTGGCCAGCTCCTCCTCGGTGGCCTGTTCGACGATGCCATTGAATTGTTTCAACGTGCGGATCGCTTTTTGAATGCTGACTGGATTGCCAATTTGTATCGCGCTCGCCAGTGTCTTCTGCGCCTGGACCGGCTCGAAGGTCTTGAAGTTCTTCAGATAGGACCGGTAAAGCGGGTTGGCCCGCTCCGCTTGTGCGACGACGATGCGCGGCAACCTGGAAATCAAGCCGAGGTCTTTCATCATCATCAGGCCCTTGCCGAGCGCGGAGACGTTGCCCAGATTGCCGCCGGGAATAATGATCACGTCCGGCGCTTCCCAGTCGAACTGCTGGACGATTTCGATGCCCACGGTCTTCTGGCCTTCAACCCGCAGTGAATTCATCGAGTTCGCCAGGTAAAGCGTTTCGTCCTTGGTGATTTCCTGGACCAGCCGCATGCAGCCGTCGAAGTCGGTGTCGAGATAGAGCACGAGCGCGCCGTTGGAAATCGGCTGGATGAGCTGCGCGCCGGAAATTTTTCCGCGCGGGAGGAGCACGATGGACTGGATGCCCGCCGCCGCACAATAGGTTGCCAGCGCCGCCGAGGTGTCGCCGGTGGAGGCGCAGACGACGGCTTTGATCGGCGCGCCTTCGGAAATCATCTGCTTCACCTGCGACACGAGCACCGTCATGCCGAGGTCTTTGAATGAGCCGCTGTGGGTGTTGCCGCAGAGTTTGACCCAAAGTTCGTTTACCCCGATTATCTTTCCGAAGCGTTCGGCCCAGAAAAGGTTGGTGCCGCCTTCGTAAAGTGAAACGACATCGTCGTCTGCGATCTCCGGCAAAATCCATTCCTTTTTGCCCCACACGCCGGAGCCGTAGGGCCATTCATTGCTCATGTATCGCTTTTCAAAAAGCTTTTTCCAGCTCGCGGCGCTGCGGCGGGACAGCGCCTTGAGATCATGCTGCACTTCCAGCAGCGAATGGCAGCGTCGGCATTGGTACACGATGGAATTGAGCGGATAAGTTTCTCCGCACTCCGGGTTGATACATTGAAACCAGGCTCGGTATGACATGGTCGTCTTTCCTGTGCCGCGCGCGGCCAGGGATTCTTAATCTGGGCTGCCACGGCATCATTTATGTGCCACAGCATGGACATCCGTTTCGCAGTTTTCAAGAAAACAGCGGAAGCCGACCGAAAAATCAGGATCGTTACTACGCCGGGTAAGTGGTCGCTGGCGGGGAGTGTAATGAACGGAAGCGGTTAAAATCAGCGCCCACTTTCCGCTCGCGTCAGACCTGGCGCAAACCTATCCTGCCGAACCCATGAAACCAAATTTTTCAGCCTGGTCGCTCCTGTTTCTTTTCACCTGCGCGCTCTCCGCCACCGCCGCCATGCCGAAGTTTGATATGCCGCGGGTGCAGGAACCAAAAATTCCGAAGCGGACGGTGTCCATCACCGACTTCGGTGCCGTGCCCGACGGCAAGACGTTCAGCACGGAGGCCATTGCCAGGGCCATTGCCGCGCTTGCTGAAAAGGGCGGCGGGCGGTTGATTTTCCCGCCCGGCTTGTGGCTGACCGGTCCGATTGGTCTGAAGAGCCATGTGGAACTTCATTTGGAAGAGGGCGCCCTGGTCCAGTTCCAGCCGGATTACAGCCTGTATCCGCCAATCCAGTTGGACATGAAAGGCCGCCCGCGCACCGTGACCACCTCGCCCATCCACGGCGAAAATCTGGAAGACATCGCCATCACCGGAAAGGGCGTGATGGACGGTTCGGGCGATGCCTGGCGTCCGGTGAAAAAATATAAAATGACCGAAAACCAATGGAAACAACTGCTCGCCACGACCAACAGCGTTCTGGAAGACAATGGCAACATCTGGTGGCCGTCCCGCGAGGCGATGGCCGACCGCCGCCCGAACCTGTTGAAGCTGGTCAACTGCCGCCGGGTTCTGCTCGAAGGCGTCACGTTCCAAAATTCACCATGCTGGAATCTCAACCCGACCCTGTGCGAAGACCTGACCCTTCGCAACGTCGTCGTGCGCAATCCGTGGTATTCACAGAACGGCGACGGCTTGGACATGGAAAATTGCCGAAAAGTCGTCGTGCGCGGCTCGCGTTTCGATGTGGGCGACGACGGCATCTGCCTGAAATCCGGCGCGAACGAGGAGGGCCGCCGCATCGGCGTGCCCACCGAGAACGTGCTGATTGAAGATTGCGTCGTCTATCACGCCCACGGTGGTGTGACCATCGGCAGCGAAATGTCCGCCGGCGTGCGCAATGTCCGGGTCAACAACTGCCTCTTCATCGGCACCGAAGTCGGCCTGCGTTTCAAGAGCACGCGCGGCCGCGGCGGTGTGGTGGAAAAAATTTACATCAGCAACGTTCGCATGACCGATATCGCCACCGACGCCATCGGGTTCAGCCTGTATTACAGTGGCCAGGGGCCGGGCGAGGGCGGCGAAGGCGCCGTTGCCGAAACCAAACCCGTGCCGGTCAGTGAAAAGACGCCGCAGTTCCGCGACATCTACATTGAGGACGTGATTTGCCGGGGAGCGCGCCAGGCGGTCGCGCTGCAGGGCCTGCCCGAAATGCCGATTCGCGGCATTCACCTGCGCAACGTTTCGCTCACCGCCGAAAACGGCATGGCCTGCACGGACGCGCAGGACATCACGCTCGACAACGTCGAGATTCTCAACTCCCGCGGCCCGGTGCTGAGCCTGCTCAACAGCCGGGACGTGCAGGTTGACCGTCTGACTTACACTTCCGGTGCCGGGGCGGTGATCAAGGCGGAGGGGACAAACAACACCGCCGTCATCAAGCACACCGATATGAAGGCCGGCCGGCCGGACTTTGATTTGTCCAACGGCGCCACGCGCGAAAATTTCAAGGTGGAATAACCCGGCTTGCGTCTTGTAGGAGTCGAGGTAACGAGACTCAAATATCCGGTTTAACATTTAGTTTGAGACTCCTCACGTCGTCTCCTACAAGATTTTGGCTGGATCGCCTTCGACGATGGCAATCTCTGCTCGCCCTCCCAAGATTACCTTCGCCCCAGCCGCTCCAGCAGTTTGGCGTGAATCCCGCCGAAGCCGCCGTTGCTGAACACCACGACGATATCGCCGCCCTGAACGCTCTTCGCAACGTGCGCGACGATTGAATCCGCATCCGGCAGATACGTGGCGTCCCGGCCCGATGCCTTCAAATCCTGCATCAATTTTTCGGGATTGAGCCGCTCTTCGGGCGCGATCTGTTCCAGCCGCGCCACTTCTGCAACCACGACGGCATCGGCGTCGGCAAAGGCGGTGGCCAGTTCGGATTGAAAAATGTTCCGCCGCGTCGTGTTGCTGCGCGGCTCGAAAATGGCCCAAATTTTCTCGTGCGGATATTTCAGGCGTAACGCCCGCAGCGTTGCGCGGATCGCTGTCGGGTGATGGCCAAAGTCGTCCACCACCGTCACGCCGCCCACGATGCCGCGCACCTCCATCCGCCGCTTTACGCCCTTGAACGTCTCGAAGGCGGACTGAATCTGATGGTTTTTCAGCCCGCAATGTTTCGCGCACGCCACCACGGCCAGCGCGTTCCGCACGTTGAATTCGCCAATCAGGTTCAAATGGAATTTAAAACTGGGGATTTCAAACTCGCTCGCCGTCGGACCGTAGCGGATGTTGAAGGCATGCACGGCATTGTCCTCGCCGAGACCAAAGCGCTTCACCGGACAATGGGTCACATCGAGCAGCGGAGCGAGGTTTGCGTCGTCGCCGTTGCCGAGCAGCAGGCCGTTGCGCGGAATGATCCGGATGAAATGCGAGAACGCTTTTTTGATCGCGGCCAGGTTTTCAAAAATGTCCGCGTGATCGAACTCCAGGTTGTTGACGATGGCGATTTCCGGCTGATAATGGACGAACTTGCTGCGTTTGTCGAAAAACGCGGTGTCGTATTCGTCGCCCTCGATAATGAACCATTCACTGTCCGTGAACCGCGCGCCCTGGCCGAGGTTGTTCGGGATGCCGCCGAGGAGGAAGCCCGGGTTCAACTGGTTGTGTTCGAACACCCACGCCAGCAGCGCTGTCGTGGTTGTCTTGCCGTGCGTGCCGGCGACGACGATGGAACGTTTGCCGCGAATGAAAAATTCCTTCAACAACTCCGGCAGCGAGCAATAACGCAGCTTGTGATCGAGGACGAACTCCGCTTCCGGGTTGCCGCGGGAAATGGCGTTGCCGATGACGACGAGGTCGGGTTTGTGCGCGAGGTTCCGTTCCGCGTAACCGTTCATCACCTCGATTTGTTTGCCGGCGAGGAAGGCGGACATGGGCGGATAGACATTCTGGTCCGAGCCGGTGACGGCAAAGCCCTTGACCTGCATGGCCGCGGCGGCCGAGGCCATGGCCGTGCCGCCGATGCCGGTGAAATGAACTGAACGAACCGGTGAAAACATGGTCAGGCGAAGATAAAGGAACTTGCAAATGAGCGAAACGGAAATTCGCGGGTGCGGGGCATCGCCCGGCTGAGCAAACATTTTTGAAAGAAACGCGTCGCTTTTTACGGGTAATCATTGTATGAACTGTATCATGACGTTGCTGGTGGAAGATCCCATTCCCACGCGTTACACCCTCCTGAGCCGGCTGGAAGACCGGGGCGACCAGGACAGTTGGAAGGATTTCTTCGACACCTACTGGCGGTTGATTTATTCGGTCGCCGTCAAGTCCGGGCTGACGGAAGCCGAGGCCCAGGACGTGGTCCAGGAGACCATCATTTCCGTTGCCCGGGACATCCACAAATTCGAACGGGACCGCGCGCTGGGTTCGTTCAAGGGCTGGTTGCGAAACATCATCCGATGGCGCATTGCCGACCAGTTGCGAAAACGCACCCGCGCCAGTTGGGGGGACGCTCCCAAAACCGGAGCGGACCGGCCGCGGCCGGACGTGACGGAACTTCCCGACCCGGCCGGCGAAGCTGCGGAATCCGTCTGGGAAGAGGAGTGGCAGGCAAACCTGCTGAAGGCAGCGTTGGAAACAATCAAACCCCGCGTCAAGGAAGAACACTATCAAATCTTTGATTTATATGTGATCAAGCAATGGCCGGTGAGGAATGTGGCTCAGGCGTTGGGGGTCAACGTCGGACTGGTTTACTTGGTCAAATATCGCATTTCGGCGTTGCTCAAAAAGGAAATACGCCGGCTGGAGGAAAAATGGAATCAAGTCTGACGGAACTGGAGCCAACATCATGACCGAACCTGCCAATCCGGCCCGTGAAGCATCAGCCGCGGCGGCCCCGCCGGTCGTCCCGCCGGTCGTCCCGGACCACGAACTCATCCGGGTCATTGGCAGTGGCAGCAGTGGTGAAGTATGGCTGGCCCGGAACGTTCTGGGAACCTACCGGGCGGTGAAAATTGTGCATGAACAGGTGTTCGAGCACCGCCGGTCTTTTGAACGTGAGTTTGACGGCGTGTTGAAATTCGAGCCGGTCTCGCGGTTGCACGATGGTTTGATGGATATCCTCCAGGTGGGATGCAACGATGCCGCCGGATATTTTTATTACGTGATGGAGCTCTGCGACGATGTCAGCACCGGCCAGGTCATTGTTCCGGAACAATACTGCCCCCGGACCCTCGCGTACGACTACCGCCAGCGCCGGCGTCTGCCCATCGGTGAATGCATCCGGTTGGGCGCGGCCACCGCTTCGGCCTTGGGTTACCTGCACCGGCACGGCTTGATCCATCGGGACGTCAAGCCTTCCAACATCATTTTTGTGAACGGTTTCCCCAAGCTGGCGGATGTGGGATTGGTCTCGGAACTGTCCGAACCCGGTTCGCAGGTGGGCACGGAAGGTTTCATCGCGCCGGAAGGCGCCGGGACGCCGCAGGCGGACATCTACTCGCTTGGCAAGGTCCTCTACGAAATCAGCACCGGCAAGGACCGGAATGAATATCCGGTGCTGCCGGCGCCGCTGGAGGACAACGCCGAGGGCCGGGACCTGGTCCATTTCAACAAAATCGTCCTGGATGCCTGCCGCACCGACCCGCGCCAGCGTTATAAATCCGCCGATGAGATGATGACCGTTTTGCTGGCGTTCCAATTCAGCCACTACGACCCGCGCATCGAAAATGCCCGGCAGCGGTTGATCCGGGCCATCAGCGTTGCCGGTCCGTACATCGGTTTTTGTGTCATTGTCGGCATGCTCTGGCGCCTCATCTGGCTGCTGAAACACCCCCCCCACTGACCTGCCGGGATTGCGTGGCAGGGTGGCGCTGCCGCGCCGCCTCTGCTAAAACACTCCCACCACCGGCCTGACGGGTTTGCTCGTTTTGTGCAAGTCATTGCCAGTGAGGCAAATCCGAATGGAAATATTTCGTAAGATTTTTGAAAGAATCGCCCTTGTTCCTGCGAGTTATCTTGTGACAGGATACTAAATTAATTATGAATCCATCAATCCATTCAGACCGTTTAAACCGGACGCCGTCGGTCCCGGTGCAACCGGACCAGGCCTTTACCCTCACCGAACTGCTCGTGGTGGTGGGAACGCTCGCGGTGCTGGCACTGCTACTGGTGCCGGCACTCGCGGGCACCAAAACGGATAGTTGGCGGGTCCAGTGTCAGAACAACTGGAAACAACTTCAGTATGGACGGTTGTGACAGGCGACTGAAACGATGTAATTCGCCAAATAATCTCCAGACGCGATGAACAAAATAGAACCTTCAACTTCCCGGAACCATGAAAACAAGAATTGCTGCCGGCTGTGAATTCACGAGTCCAAATAGATGTGTGGTGCCCAAGGCCCCGAAGACTTCCAGCCGCAGTCTTGTGGTGGCGGCCGGGTTGCTGGCCATGATAATGCTTGTTCCCCTGGCCAATGCAGGGCCGGTGCAATTGCTTTCGGCGCGGAATCCCTCCGTGCCCCTGCCGGCGGGTGGCGACGATAATTCCGTTGCTCCCAGCCTTAGTCCCGACGGCCGTTTTGTTGTTTTCACCAGCGCGGCCAACAATCTCGTGCCCGGTGGCAACAATTTCTACAGCCTGAACGTATTCCTGCGCGACCGCACCAGCAACACCACGGTGCTGGTCAGCGGCAACTTGAGCGGCACCGGCGGCGGTAACGGCAGTTCGATACCCGGCCAGGCCTCCACCAACGGGCAATTTGTTGTCTTCCAAAGCGACGCCAGCAATCTTGTGCCGAACGATACGAACGGCGTCACGGACATTTTTGTTCGCGATCTGGTGGCGGGTACAACCACACTGGTGAGCGTGTCAACGAATGGCGGTCCGGCGAACGGGGCCTCGACCGATCCGGTCATGACGCCGGACGGCCGGTATGTGGCCTTCATCAGCAGCGCGTCGAACCTGGTTCCGGGAGACACCAACGGCATTCCGGACGTCTTCGTGCGCGATCTGGTTGCCGGGACGAACTGTCTGGTAAGCGTGGGAGCGCTCCTTCCCTCCGGCAGCGCCAACCCGGTCATGGCCACGCCAGTCATCACGCCGGATGGCCGGTATGTGGCGTTTTTCAGCTCGGCAATAAATCTGGTATCCACGGTCCCGGGCACTTCCACAGGTGAAGTGTTTGTGCGTGATCGGCTCGCGGGCACGACGACCTGGGCCAGCACGAACGCCGCCACGATTGTGTCGGCCACGCTCGGTTTGAGCGGCATGCCGGCCTATCATCCGCAGTTGAGTGATGACGGACGCTACGTCGCTTTCAAAGCCGGTTCGACAACTCCGTGGAGTGCCGTCGTGATTCTGCAATATGACTCGACTGCGGCCACGACGACGGTGGTCAATACGAACGGCGTTGGCTGGATTGTTGATATCGATGACAACGGCGGTCCCGAAATGACGCCGGATGGTCGCTTCATTGCCTTTGCCAGAAATGAAGGCGCCCTCGGTTCGGGCTATTCCAGTGTTCATGTCTGGGATTCACAAGCTGCGGTGGACACACTGGTCAGTGATGATGGCAGCGGTGTCCCGACCAATACGACCTCGCAGGCGCCGGCGATCAGTCCCGATGGCCAGTTCGTGGCGTTCCTGAGTAATGCCACCAACCTGGTCGGCAATGCCGTGACCAGTGGCTCTCATGTTTACCTGCGCAACCTGCCATCCGGCACCACGCAATTGGCGGACGTGGACACCAACGGAGTCGGCTCGACCGATGAACAGCTAACTTCCTTGAGCCTGAGTGCGGATGGACGGTTCGTCGCCTTCAGCAGTCCGGATGGCGGCTTGGTCAGCGGGGACAATAATCGCGCCGAGGATGTATTCGTGCGGGACCTGGTCGCGGCGACCACGGAAATGGTTTCGCAAAGGGATGCGACGGTGATTCCACAAACGGCTGATGGGTTCAGCCTGCTGTCCCCGTCATCGGTCAGTGCGGATGGGCGATGGGCGGTTTTCACCAGTCCGGCGGATGACTTGGTTCCCAACGATACCAACAAGTTGCTGGATGTTTTTGTGTGCGATCTGGTGAACGTCACCAACCTTCCGGTGAGTGTCGGATCCGACGGGGGGCCGGCCCTGGGCGGCAATTCCGGAAGTGCGGTCATCAGCACGAACGGCCGTTACGTGGTGTTTATCAGCGCGGCAACCAACCTGGTCGCAGGCCCGGTCAATACCAACGCCAATGTGTTTTGCCGCGATCTTCAGGCGGGGACCACTGTTCTGGTCAGCGTGGGGACCGATGGCGTCAGCCCCGGGAACAATGATGCTTCCGATTTGGTGATCAGTCCGGATGGACGATATGTTGCCTTCCTGAGCCGGGCGTCAAACCTGGCTGCGGGATCAACCAGCGGAGTGAATACTTACTGGCGCGATGTAAGTCTGGGGCAGACCGTGGGACTGCAAGGGTCCGGCGTATTCAGGCCTTCCCTGAGTGCCAACGGTCGGTACATCGCCTACTCGGCCACAGGGTTGCGCATCCGGGATACCCAGCTTGGGACTGACATTTACACCAATACGTGGGCGATCACCTCGGCGGCCATCGATCCGGCCGGGACAAAAATCCTTTATTGGAATGCCAACGCCCTCTACGTGGACAACATCGCCACCCGATCGAATCTTTTCTCAATCCCCAGCACGGCTCAGATTCGGAATGCGGCCTGCTGGAGCGATGACGGCCGCTGGTTGACTTTTGTTTCCACCACCAACCTGGGTGCCGGAGACGACGGCATCAGCAAGGTTTACCTGCGTGATTTCCAGACCGCCACGCTTTCCCTGATTGGTCTTGCCGGTCCGGGCACCAACGGCAGAGCGGCATCGTCTGATGCGCCGGTGATGAGTGGTGACGGACGGTTTGTGGCATACCGCAGCGTCGTGACCAATACGGTGATTGGGGACAACTCCGCGCCCCCGAACATGTTCCTCCTGGACCGCCTGACGGGATCCAACACGGTGCTGACCGTCGGACAAGCCGTGCCCAGCCCGGTATTGTGGATGTCCCGACCCGTAATCAGCGATGACGGTGCGACGATTGCCTTCCTGAACCTGGGTTCTGGCCTGGTTAACGGCGATTTGAATCGCGTGCCGGATGCCTTCGGGGCCTCGATAGATATCAACGCTGCTTTGGTTGACAGCGATGGGGACGGGATTCCGGATTGGTGGATGATGAAATATTTCGGGCATCCGACCGGGCAGGCGGGCGACCTTTCGCTGGCGTCGGATGACGCCGACGGCGACGGCATGTCAAACCTGCAGGAGTATCTCGCCGGCACGGATCCCACCAATCCAAACTCCGTGTTCCGGCTTTGGGCGGCCACCCCGGGCAACGGTAAGATGAACCTGACCTGGCCGGCGGTGATAGGCAAGAGCTATCAGATTCAATACAAGACCAATTTGAATGATCCGGTATGGTTGACCGCACCAGGCGGTGTCTGGGTGATGGGCAGCCAAGGTTACTACCTTGCCCCTGCGGCTCAACCACACAGCTTTTACCGTGTGTTCGAATCCAATTAAAACGTTTATGAACGAATCAAACCATTCCAAACGACTGAACAGAAGGCCAACGGTTCCGGAGCGGCCGGACCGCGGCTTCACCCTGACCGAATTGCTGGTGGTGATTGCCATCCTTGCCATGCTTGCCGCCACGCTGCTGCCGGCGCTGGCGGGGACCAAACGCAACCCGAACAGGATCCAATGCCTGTCGAACCTGCATCAGCTTTATGCCGCCTGTGTGATGTATTCAGGCGACTTCAACAATTGGTACCCGGTCTGGGACGACCCGGACGGCTCACATCCGGTGAATGTGCTCAAAGGTGAAAATTACACCCGATACGTGTTCGGCCCCAATGGCGACCCGGGCAAACAGATTCCTCAGACTTATATGCTGGACGGTTGTTGTGGAAGCGGTTTCATGCCGGGCAGTGAGGGGAACTCGGACCAAAACCTGGGTTATTTATATGCCGGCGGTTTTATCGCCGACGGGAAAGCCATGTGGTGTCCGGCCTATTCCAGTTCGACCGGCACCACCAATGCGTTAAGTTGGCAGGCGTATTCTTACCCGGTATTTATAAGTACGGATGGCAGTGGCAATGTCCGTTCCTCTTATGACTTTAATCCCCGCAGGGTCAACGGTTCGTTGACTGGGACCGCAAATTATCTGCGGAGATATCAGAAGAGCAGCGACCCCAAGGTGCGGGATGTGTTCATGACGGATTATCAGCAAAATCCGAGTGCGAATGGTGATATGACTCCGGGGATTCCATTCCTTCCCCAATACTGGGCTCACTGGCCGGCCGAGGGCGTGATGGCTTGTTATACGGATGGTTCAGCCAGCTTCGCCTATAACCCGGTTGCTTTTATCTTGGCGACGAAATACCTGGTCTCGGACGAAACAGCCACTTCCGCCGCGCAATATGATATGCTGTGGAACTATTATCAGAACGCCCAATAGGCGCACGTTTTGAAATGCAATAAAGTGGGAAGAAACGCTGCCTCGCGACACAGTTACGCTGGAACAAATGCCAATCCTGGCGATGCTGAACGATTAATATTAGAGGATGGCAGGTTGGTTTACCGACGGTTCAGCCAGGTTCTGCACCATCACCCATCCGGTTTTGTTCACCAATGAAGCAAAGCGCCCTCAGCACACGACGGCCAACTGCAACGCTAATGGAGATGCTTGGAGCCGGTGTTTGCTTCCAGTTTCCACCAGTGTTGGATCGATTAGAACCAAGACAGCAATTATTACGAGGCTTGTTGCGCGATAAAGCTCCAGAGCTAAAGAAATGGATTTGGACAAAGGCAGGCTTTTTAGGCGGCGAGCTGGTTTTTTCTCATCCAGCTTTTGACGACAAGCAAAACGCACTCCGTTAAAAAAACTGGACAGACTTGATGTGGGCAATCGGTCCCGAAAATATCTTGGATGTGATGAAAAATTTCGATTCTGATGCTTCGTATTGGCAGAAATATGCCGATGCAAGCAATACTGATGCAAAGTTCCAGCCACGCCGTCCGTCGTGACCGCACAGCACGGCGCCAATGATTCGACCATCCTTCTCCGCAACGAAACCGAGATTCGGATTGCGTTGCCGATACGCAGCAATGGCGCGACGCGAGTCGGACTCGTTCAGTCCCACACCCCCGGTGCGCCGCCGCAGCGCGATGACTGCGTCGTAATCTTCGATTCGGAAATGGCGCACGATCGTTCCACCGGCGCCAGGGGTACAAGAACAATCATGTTGGAAACTGAGGGTTCAATGTTTTTTTGGAAAATTGCCGCCGATCGTCTTCACGGCAAACAACAAAGTTGGAAACTGGAAGGCCCCACGACAAATGCCGATGACAATAAGGTTGGGAACCGGTAATTCAGGCGCGTGGTGAAATCAACCGAACTCACGGTTCCTGGCCGGTATCCTGGCCGGGGTGAAGGCCGAATTGAACGAGTTTGGCCTTCATGGTGATGCGCGAGATGCCGAGCCACCGTGCGGCTTTGGCTTGATTGCCCCGGGCCTGCTGGATGGCACGGGCGAAGAGTTCGCGTTCGGCGGTTTCAAGCACGCGCGCGTAGGCGTCGGTGATTTCCTCACGGCGCGCGGCGGCGAGCAATTCGTCCACGTATTCGCCAAAGGAACGCATTGCGGAATATGGCTCTCCGCTGTTCTTGTTTAGCGCGGTGCGGACGTGGTCAAGGTTGATGGTGTAACCTTGCGCGGCGAGGAGGGCCTTGCGCATCACATTTTCCAGCTCGCGCACGTTGCCAGGCCAGGATTGCGATTGAAGGAACTCCACCGCTTCGGAATGAATGGACGGACTCGCATTGCCAAGATCCGGGCCGTGCTTGCCGAGAAAATAGCGGACGAGGTCGGGAACATCCTCGCGGCGATGGCGCAACGGCGGCAGTGTGATTGCCACCACGTTGAGGCGGTAATACAGATCTTCGCGAAATTGTTTCTCGCGGATGGCGGTTTCGAGGTCGCGATGGGTGGCGGCGATAACGCGGACGTCCACCGGAATGGTTTCCTTGCCGCCCAGCCGTTGCAGGGTTTTCTCCTGAAGCACGCGCAGAAGTTTTGCCTGTGTGCCGGGGGTCAGATCGCCGATCTCATCGAGAAAAATCGTGCCGTGATCCGCCTGTTCGAAGCGGCCGATCCGCCTCGCGTCCGCGCCGGTGAACGCGCCGCGTTCGTGGCCGAACAATTCGCTTTCCAGCAGGGTTTCGGGAATCGCCGCGCAGTTGATGGCGATGAACGGCGCGTTGGCGCGGTCGCTGTGCTGGTAAATGGCGCGGGCAATGAGTTCCTTGCCCGTGCCGGTTTCACCGCGAATCAGCACGGTGACGGGTTTGGAGGCAACCCGGCCGATTTCCTTGTAGATATCTTGCATGGCCTGGCTCCGGCCAACGAGCGCGTCGCGACTCGGGCTGGCTTCGCCCAAACCGACCGGTTCGGACATCCGGCGATTGCTGTCGCCAGCTTTGCGGACCAGTTCGATCAATTGCGGAATGTCGAACGGCTTGAGCAGATAATCGTAAGCGCCAAACTTCATCGCTTCGATGGCGGTTTCGGTGGTGCCAAACGCGGTGACCAGAATGATGGGCAGACGGGGCTTGGCCGCGTGCAGTTGACGAACGAGTTCCAAGCCGTTCAGGCCCGGCAGCTTCAGATCAGTAATGACGAGATTGAACGAGTCCTTCACGGCGCGAGCCAGGCCGGCGTCCCCGCGTTTTTCGATGGCGACTTCATGGCCTTCCGCGGCCAGCACCCGTTGCAGGGTGTCGGTGATTCCGGAATCATCTTCGATCAGCAAAATTCTGGCGGCCGCGTTCATTCAGTTGCCTGAGGCAACACAATACCAAAGGTTGTGCCATGATGCACGTGAGTTTGATACTGGAGCGCGCCGCCGTGGTTCTGAACGATGCCCGCCGCGATGGACAATCCCAATCCCGTGCCGGTGTCCTTCGTGGTGAAGAACGGATCGAACAAGCGCTTTTCGATTTCCGGTGGAATGCCTTTGCCGGTGTCCGTGACTTCGAGGATGACGACGTCCGTCTCGCCGTTGGCAAGAGGTTTCCGGTCCTGCCGGGCGCGCAACGTGATCGTGCCGTCGTGGGCGATGCTGTCGGCGGCGTTTTGCACGAGATTGATCAACACCTGCTTGATCTGTTCCGGGTCAACCTGAATCCGCATCGGTGCCGTTCCCTGCAGGACCAATTGAATATTGGCCCCGGCCAGTTGCGGCGCCATCAGGTGCTGCGTTTCCAGCAAAACCAGGTCCGCCGGAATGGTGACCAACTTCGGCTCCGTTGGCCGCGCAAAATGGAGAAAGTCATTCACAATCCGCTCCATGCGCAGGATTTCCCGTTCCACGAGTTTGGTATCGGCATGTTCCGGAGAACCGGGTTGAAAGTTTTTTTGCTGGATGAACAAGGCGCCTTTGATGGCGGTCAGGGGATTTCGGATTTCATGGGCCACGCCGGCCGCGAGCAGCCCCAGGGAGGCCAGCTTCTCGTGGCGCTCCATCAGGGACTGGCTTTCCACCAGTTTGA
>Ga0074044_10000455_pt1 | contig 40097 bp, 43 predicted proteins | sample BogForMeECP23OM1_FD_94443 | JGI IMG/M metagenome (GOLD analysis project Ga0074044, IMG submission 94443) | Bog forest soil microbial communities from Calvert Island, British Columbia, Canada - Bog Forest MetaG ECP23OM1 | ecosystem: Environmental > Terrestrial > Soil > Wetlands ...
ACTCTGCCCCGCAAAATTCACCACCTCAACAACTACCACTCACAACACAAACCAATTTCCTCACAAACTCTCAGGGCAGGCTCTTCCTGCCGCTCGCGTTGCTCGCTTCGTCAGGATGACAAAAGAGACACAGAGGGAGAAGAAAACAAAAGTGTCGGCAGAACCCTCACCTAACCCTTCGGCAAGCTCAGGGCAGGCTCTCTCCCGTGAAATAACGGGCGAGGTATTGGAGGCTACGCAACGCTCTCCTAACATGGAGAGGCAACAGCAGGAGACCGGAATCCTGAATCGCGCGCAGAATAGCGCGCTGGATAAGGACCCTCACCTTCATGCTGGCAACACCCTCACCCCGGTCGCGGACGCCGTTCCCTCTCCCGCAACCGGGCGAGGGTTAATCGGTACTCAGGAGACACAGAGGGAGAGGAAACAGCAGGAGAGATGATGTGATCAAATCGGCCGAGGAAACGGTGAACGTTGCGGGCGCCACGCTGGCGATGGTCAAAGGAGGATCGGGCAAACCGTTGCTCATCTTCCACGACGAGCTTGGCTATCCGGGCTGGATGACCTGGAACGAGACGCTGGCGCACGAGCGCACCCTGTTGATCCCGCTGCAACCGGGGTTCGGCAAGACGCCGCGGCTGGAGTGGGTGCGGAGCTACCGCGATCTGGCGGGCTTCTATTCGCAGGTGGTGCGCGAGCTGCGTCTGGAGCCGGTCGATGTCATCGGCTATTCGGCGGGCGGATTTATCGCGGCCGAGATGGCGGCGGCCGACCCGCGGATTTTTGCAAAGATGGTGCTGGTCGCGCCGATGGGGATTAAGCCCGCCGCCGGCGAGATCATGGACATTTTTCCGATCACCATGCGCACGCATCTGCGCGCGACGGTCGCGGACCCGGCGGGCACGCCGGAGTTTATCAAGCTGTACGGCGGCGAAATGACGCCGGAGCAATTCGAAGCATTCGAGGACGCGCGGGCGGAGACGGCGCGACTCGGATGGGAACCTTACATGCACGATCCCGCGCTGCCGTACCTGCTGCGCGGGACCAAAACTCCCACGTTGATAGTGTGGGGGACGCTCGACCGGGTGGTTCCGCGCGGATGCATCGAGGCGTACCAGAATGCAATCGCAGGATCGCAGGTCGCGACGATCGAAAACGCCGGCCATCGGCCCGAAATTGAAAACTCAACCGAGTTCGTGCGAGTAGTCAGTCGTTTTTTGACTGAGTAACGCCATGCAGGAGCCACTATGAAGATAGGGTATTTCACCGAACGTCCGGCGCGCTGGGTCCCCGAGGAAGTGATACTGCGCAATGGCGGACATTTCGCAGTCTCGAATAGCTACTTCGATCGCGAGCGGGCGGCCGAGGACTATAACTACTTCATCGACGAGAACCTGTACGCGGAAGAACTGGGATTCGACATCATCGCGCTGAATGAGCATCACGGCAACCCGTTCTGCATGGGAAGCGTGATGAACGTCGAGGCCGCGATCCTGGCGCGGCTGACCAAGAAGGCGAGGATTTTGCTGATCGGCAACCCGCTGCCGGTCATCAAGCATCCGCTGCGGATGGCCGAAGAGCTGGCGGAGATCGATTTAATCTCGCGCGGGCGCCTGATCACGGGATGGGTGCGCGGCGCGGGCAGCGAGCAATTCTTCAACAATGCCAATCCCGCGTACAACCGCGAACTGTTCGAGGAGGCCCACGACTTTATCGTGCAGGCGTGGACGCGGACGGGCCCGTGGCGCTACGAGGGCAAGCATTTTCACTACCGGCACGTGAATCCGTGGGCGCTGCCGTATCAGAAACCGCATCCGCCGATGTGGATCCCGGGAGTGATTAGCCCGGAGACGGTGAAGTGGTGCGCGCAACATAACTATCCGTATTTCGGACTCGGCACCTCACTCGGTCCGACCTGCGATTTGTGGGAATACTATGCGGACGAGGCGGCGCGGAATGGCTATCAGGCCGGTCCCGAAAATTTTGGCTATGTGATGCCGACCTTCGTCGCCGAGACCGAGGAGCGTGCGCAGGAACTCGGCAAGGGTTTCCTGTTTGGCGGGGGCCAGAACTCTTTCGCGCGGGTCGAGCATACGCTGCCGCCGGGCTACAACTCGAAGGACGCGATCCGCAGGATGGCGAAACAGCCGCAGGGGAGCTGGCTCGGCATCAGTGGCGACAAATTGCGCGGCCACGCCGAAGAACAGAAAATCGATCCCGAAGCGATCCGGCAGAAGCTGATTCCCGGCTACGAGAAGGCGCAGAAGCAGCTTCAGCTCATCATCGGGAATCCGAAGTCGGTGACCGCCAAGTTGAAGAGCATCATGAGCATTCTGCGCCCCGGAGCGGTGGTCATATTCAGCGTGCAAGGCCCGGTCACCAACAAGGACCGTCAGACCAGCATGCGGCTGATCGCGCAGGAAGTAATTCCCGCGCTGCGCGAGCACGCCAAAGCGATCGACTTGCCCGACGCGCTGGAGCGCACGCCGGGATCGATCCGGCTGACGGCGGGGACGGCGCGAATTCCGGTCGCCGATCGCGGTCCTCTGAAAGAATTGGGATTGGTCTAGCCTTTCGATCGCCATGAAAAAGGTGCTGATGGTTTGTACCGGCAATATGGATCGCAGTCCGACGGCCGCGATGGTGCTGGCGGAGATGTGCGCGCCGATGTGGGTTACCTCGGCGGGCACGGAGTCGTGGGCGAAGAATCCGGTCAGCCTGGAGCTGGTCGAGGAAGCCGACGTGATTTGCGTGATGGAGGAGGCGCATCGCCGCCATATCCGTGAGCGCTTCGGCGAGGTGCACGCGGAAAAGGTCCTGGTGCTCGACGTTCCCGACAATTACGTCTGCTGGGAAGACAAACTGATCCACCTGCTCAAGGGCAAGCTGCGCACCGCGCTGGGAATAAGCCGCAGTGATAGAAGGACGTGATTGTATGTGAAACCCGCCGTGGGTTTCACACTTCCCTGGGCAGGGGTGACCCCTGCACCCGGTATTAAGATAAAGATGCGGGACTTCGTCCCTGTCAGAAGTGTCGGGGCTGCGGCTGGATCTACAGGCCGTATTCGTCGAGCAGCGCCTGGCGCAACCTGATGAAGTGAACGATACCGCCCTCGTACTGGAGCCTATTTTGGATGGGCAGACTCTCCAGATCGAGGCCGTAGCGGCGCGCGGTGCGGACGACGGTGTTGGCGGCGTCGGGCGATTGAATCCGTTGGCCGCCGGTCGCCGCGGCTTTCCGCGCCGGCGCGGCGTCAAACAATTTCGCGGCCATCATTCGAGGATAGACTCCGAGGCTCACCAGCACATCGGCGGCAAGCTCGCGCGGATCGTCCAGATGCGCCTCATAGCCGGTTTGGCGCGAAAGCTGGGCGAGTTCGTTGCGCGTGGAAAAAAGCTTCGCGGTGATGTGATGTCCTACTTCGTGTATGAACGCGGTTCCGACCGCGGCCGGGTGATGTGCGCCGTTGATGCAAATCAGCGGGCGCTTCTCCAAACCGGAGTCGCTGCCCAGGTAGAAGCCGAACACCGCAAGGCCCGACGGCCACGGCATCGTGGTGATTCGAAAATCGGCGCCGAGAGCAGCGGCGCGCGCGGCAAATTCTCTCATCGATCCCATGCGAACCGGGTCGTCGTTCAGATGCGGCCAAGCCTCGCGCCTCGCCTCTGCGACGATCTCCCGCACTTCGGCACGGCTTAGGCAAGCGCGCAGCGCGCGCCCATATTCCCGACTCGTAATTCCGTCCTGACCGGCGGTAAGTGCAGGCGCGCTCCGGTTGGCGGCGGTTTCAGCACTGGCGACGATTTCCGCAGTCAGCCCGGCGATGCGCGAGATCCGCTTCTTCACGCTCATAAGTCGAATCGCCCCACTGAGAAATTATAACCAAAAGTACGGAAGTAATGCTAGATAGGCAACAAGCCGGCCGATTCCATCCCCCCGGAGCGTAAATCAGGTGCGTTTTTGAACTCGGCCGGTGCATTGACCGCTAACACTACAAATTGACGTATTTATAATCTTAGTGTTAGTTATAATCCTGATGTTTGGTTTGGACGGCCTGTTTTCAACCGCCTCGAGCGGCGCGCGCGTCGATTTAGCGGCGGCCTCCGCGGTGCAGCGCGGCGGGTTCACGACCGCCATGGGCACAGGTTCTCAGAAGCCGCATCGCCGAATCAAGCGGTGAATCGCGACGAATTCAGATTGGGGAGGAGTCACACATGGAACTGCGTTTACTGTCAACGGAAAGCGAACGAAGGATTTTCGCGGCGCGCACCGAGCAGATTCGCGCCAGGCATGGCGCCGGCTTCAAGGAACGCCCGCGCTCGCGCCTGGCCAGAATTCATCTGACCTTCGGCAATCTTTACGCGCTGTTTGAAAACGACGGCGACCCGGCCGAACGGATGATCGCCGGGCTGGTGATGCACGACCTCGAAATGTTTCCGCAGACCTGCCCCCAGCCGGACCTCTCGCATCTGCCGCCGCGATCGGTGCTGGAGGTCAGCGAACTGTGGTCGTGCGCGGTCGGCGCGGGCGCGCTGGCGCGGGCGGGTGCGGCGATCCTGGCAGGGAGGCTGGGCGCGCGCGCGATCCTTGCGTACCTGGGCGTCAAGCCATTTGACGGGACTCCATTTTACCGGGCGGCGGGCTTCGTCGATGCGGGAGAGCCGGTCGAGTATCCGTATCTCGAAACGCTGAGCGGAGAAGCGATTTGGGCGCAACCCATGATTCTGGGGGGCGAATCGCTCGCGAAGCTGACCCGCGTGTTTTCGCAACTGATAATCGAGACCTGCGACGACGGCCGCGTCCTGCGCTTCAGAAACTTCCTGAAGGGGAGATCGGCCGGCGGCCGTCCGGTGTTCGTCGATGGCGATGCGCCGATGGAAGGCACCCGGCCCGTTTACGAAGACCACGCGGCGCAGATGCAATGACGCCAATTTCATTCGCGGGCCGGAATCGGATCGGCAGAAACAGCGCTCGAGGGGGAACCATGAATTACGAACCAGCAATTGAGTCGGCGCGCGAGCCGGGTTGCTTCGGCGACAGCGGCACGAATATTCCCGTCAAACTCACCAAGGAAGAATTGAGGGACCTGTCCACCGTGAATCCGATCCTCGCCTGCATCCACGTAGGCGTCGAGTGGGGATTGATCGCGGCCACGGTCTGCATTTGCCAGCGGTTCTGGCATCCGATGCTCTACGTTTTCGCGGTCGCGTTCATCGCCAGCCGCCAGCACGCGCTGCTGGTCCTGATGCACGATGGCGTTCACTACCGGCTGCTGCGCAATCGGCGGCTCAACGACTGGATGTCGGAAGTATTGCTGGCGTGGCCGCATCTGGTGGCAGCGCGACAATACCGCAAGAATCACATTGCGCATCATCGATGCTTGAATAGCGCGCAGGATCCCGACCTGATGCGCAGGAAAGGCGACCCGGCGTGGGTATTTCCGCAGGCTATTCCCGATCTGGCGAAAATTCTCTTCCGCGACGCGACCGGCTTGAACGCGCCCGCGATGCTCAAGCTGGCGGCGTCGCTGGCATCCGCGGACACGGTGCCGATCGGGTTTCTGGCGGTGCGATACGGATTTTACGCGGCGAGCCTGGGCGTCATCATTTACGCGGGTGCGCTCGAGGGTTTCGCACTCTACTGGCTGGTCCCGATGTTCACGTGGCTGGTGTTGATCATGCGCATTCGCGGCATCGCCGAGCATCACGCGATCGAGGGACCGGACGACGCATACCCGCTGACCCGGACCACGCACGCGACCTGGCTCGAGCGGATTTTTCTGGCGCCGAAAAACGTCAACTATCACATCGAGCATCACTTTTTTCCGAGCGTGCCGTTCTATCGCCTGCCTGAGCTCCACGCGATCCTGATGTCGAAGCCGGAGTTCCGCGCAAGCGCGCATTTGACGCGCACGTACTGGGGAGTGCTTGAAGAATCGGTAGGCCGCACGCCGGCCCATCGCGCCACGGCTCGCGATGAGGGCGGCTTGAAGCTCGGGCGCATCCGGCGCGTTGCGGAGGCCGCAAGCTGAGCTGATTCGCCAAATACATGACTTCTTGTGACCCGACCGCGTCCGGCTGCTGATTGCGCACCGCGGGCGCGGACTTGTAGAGTTGCGCGGGGCGCGAAAACCGGCCAGCGGACAGCCAGGACAGGGGAGAACTCCGTCTGGCGGCGGATTTCGACCTGCTCCGTGAATGGCTGTTATTCCGATAACCTACAATCTTCGAAGCCTGATGGTCCGGCGGACGACCTCGCTGATGACCGCGCTTGGAATAGCGCTGGTCGTGATGGTGGTGGTGATTCTGCTGAGCTTCGTCAGCGGACTGCGGCAAAGCCTGGAGCTGGCGGGAGAACCGGGTCACTGGATTGTGCTGAGCCGCGGCACCGTGTCGGAGGGCGAGAGCTACATACCTCGCGAGCAGGCGGACATCCTGCGGAGCCGGCCCGAGATCGCAACTGACGCGTCGGGCGCGGCGCTCTTTTCTCCCGAGATGGTGGCGCCGTTCAACGCCGCGGTAAAGCGGCCGGCGATTCAATTCAGGCCGGCGTCGCTGCGCGGGGTGTCGGCAATCGCGTATCGGATGCGTCGAGGGCTCAAGTTGGTGGCGGGGCGATGGCCGGCGCCGGGACGCGACGAGATGGCGATCGGACAAAAGCAGGCGGCACGATTCCCCGAACTGGGGGTCGGCACGACCTTCAGATACGGCCGCCGCACGTGGACGATGGTCGGAATTTTTGCCGATCGTGGCAGCGCGCTCGAGTCCGAATTCTGGGCGGACATCGACGTCCTGCAGCAGGATGCGCGATTCGAGAACGGGTATTCGTCATTTCACGTCGTGCTGAAGCCCGGCGCCGAGGACAGCTTCCGGAAAGCGCTGACCGACGATGCGCGACTGACGGTTGACGCGCTGAGCGAGCAGGATTTCGTTGCCGAGCAGGCCAACGTCGCCGACCGGCTGCGCGAACTGGTGCTGGTCGTCGGGTTGATCGTGGGAACGGGCGCAGCCTTTGGCGGCATGAACACGATGTATGCCGCGGTCGCACGCCGCACGCGGGAAGTGGGAGTGCTGCGCACGCTGGGTTTCAGCCGGGGCTCGGTGCTGGCGAGTTTTCTCGCCGAGAGCGTGATTCTGGCGGTGGCGGGCGGCGTCATCGGCGATCTTTTGGCGATATTCCTGGGCATGGCGGCTGGTCTCAATCAAAGGTTGATGAGCGTCGGCACCGTGGTCTTTTCGTCGGCCTTCACGGTGAGCGCGCTGTCGGGCGGAATCACCGCTGCCCTGCTGATCGGAGTTGCCGGCGGGGTGCTGCCGGCCTGGCGGGCGGCGCATCTGCCGATCGTCGAGTCGCTGCGCGAGGCGTGACGCGATGCAAACGCTGCATCTCGTCTTGCGCTATGTGATCCGACAGCCGCGGCGCGCGATCCTGACGATGCTGACGTTCGCGGTCGCGACCTTCATCTTCACGGTGCTCGCCGCGATCCCCGGTTCCATCGACATGATACTCAAAAAAACTGCGCAGACACTGCGCGTGTACTCATACAACGCCGACGGGCGTTACCTTGGCGTGCCGGCGCGCGATTGCAGGACGGTCGAAAAAATACCGGGCGTCGTCGCGTGCACACCGATGGTCGTGCTGCGCGCCACTTATCAGAACGCGTCGGAAATCGTGCAGGCGTTCGCGCTGGACGCGGACAAAGTGGCGCTAACGTATCCCGACTACAATCTTTCAGCGACGGTGCTCGAGCAGTTCTCGAACCACCGGACCGCGGCGGTCGCGGGCCGCCTGCTGATGCGCAAGCATGGCTGGAAAGTCGGCGATGCGGTTACGCTGCGCGGCGATTCCAACCGGCTGGACATCAAGTTCACGATGGTGGGCGAAATCCCGGCGGACAACTATCCAAATTTTTTCATGTTTCGGCGCGACTACCTGGTCGAGGCGGAAAAGGCGATCGGCATCCCCGAAGAAAAGCATCCCGCCGGATTCCTGGTGAGCCGCGTCGATTCGGCGAGCCACATTCCATCGGTCATCCGTGAAATCGACCAGGCATTTCACAACTCGGACTTCGAAACCGCGTCGATGACTGAAAACGAGGCGGTTTCCGGCCTGATGTCCACGGTCGGCGACATCCGCGGCATCGTCTCGGCGGTCTCGGCGGTGATTGCGCTGACGATTTTTCTGATCGCCGCCAACTCGATGTCGATGATGGTGCGCGAACGGTTGCGCGACGTGGCGGTGTTGCGAGCGCTCGGATTCAACCAGCCCTACGTGACTCGGCTGCTGCTCGGCGAGTGCGCGCTGATCGGCGCCGCCGGCGGCGCGCTCGGCTGCGCGCTGGCGCTGTGGCAGTTCGGCAGCGGCACAACGCTGCGCTCGGTGCTGGAGAGCGCGGGCTACCTGACCGTAAGCTGGAGCGCTGCGCTCGAGGCGCTTCTCGCCGCGACCCTGATCAGTATCCTGAGCGCCGCGATTCCCGTGTTGGGCGCGATGCGGGTGACGCCGGCCGACGCCTTTCGCAAGACGATCTGAACTTTTTACCTGCCGACCGCGTGACGCACCGTGTTGAGGATGTAGATGAAGTCGCGCGGCGATCGCACGTCACCGAGGAGCGCAACGCGCGACAGCATTTCCATCTCGGCGCCGGTGATGTTGTGGATGCGCCTGAGTTGGTCGTCCTTGCGAAAATCTTCCCAAGCCGAGTTCGCGTCGTTCTCCGGCTCACGGCTGAGGAGCGCCTGCGCGCGCGGATTGGCGAGGAAGAACAGCTCCCGCCGATCGAGTCCGAGCACTTCGGCAAGACGGGTTACGATCTTGTCCGACGGGTGCCGTTTGGCCGATTCGAGATGTCCGATGTACGGCGTCGAAGTCTTGATGCGGCGCGCGACCTCTTCCTGGGTCAGGTCGAGCTGCCGCCGGCGATCGCGAAGTACTTGACCGAAACTGCGTTCCTTGATCCGTGCCATTGATGCTATCCCCTTCAGAAGTCCTGCGCGGCGTGGGATCAACCGCGTTCCGTATCAATCGGGTGTAATTTGACGCTGCCAGTTTGTAGCATCCAGCCGTCAATAAGGCAACTTCAGCGCAGAAGCCGGATCTGCTCCGGCCTCCTCAAGATCGCCGCCCTTGACCAGGGTGGACCATAAATCCCCGGGATCGCTGAAAATCAGGTCGGACTTCGCCGGGACCACGTACCACGCGCCTGCCATGACTTCGCTATGGAGCTGATCGCGCAACCACTGGGCCTTTCCCAGGATGACGCGGAGATCGGAGATTCGCGAGTCCTTCAGGACCGCGGCAACCGCGTCGCGGCCGGTCGCGACGTAAGTGTCATCGAAAACTTTGGTCGCCGATGCGATTGCCGACGACGCGCGAAAGATCACTGACACCTGGTCCGGTTCCACCGGTCCGCCCATGTAAATCGTTTCGTCCGCGCCCTTCAACTGGCGCGCCTGCGGGAACCTGTCCCGAACCCGCTCTTTGAGGGGATTGTTTATTATCAGCCCGGCCAGCAGCGGCGGATCCGTGGCCGGTACCATAAGGATTACGGCGTGCTGAAAAAACGGGTCCTGCAGCTCGCGCGTGGCTACCAGAAACGATGGCCTGGTCAGGTCCGTGCTCTGCGCCTTTTGCGGCGTCGCCAAGGTCGCAAGCAGCGCCGCGGATACGGCCAGGACGCCCGCTGCCACTCGCCTCCGGCGCTTGATGCTGAGTCTCCGCATACTCCATGTACATACAGTCAACTGGAACCGGCGTTCAACGCCGTTGCGTCGATGCTCGCGGCTTGCGTGCGACTCACCTACAGGCGATCATCCACGCCCGGTTGAAGCGATGAGCGCAAATCGAGACATCGAGGTGGCAGTCGTCGGCGCCGGCATCCTCGGCCTCGCCCATGCTTACTTCGCGGCGAAGCGCGGACGATCGGTCGTGGTCTTCGAGCGCAGCCCCGGCGCCCAAGGTGCGTCAGTGCGCAACTTCGGCATGATCTGGCCGATCGGGCAAAGAGCCGGCGCGGTTCATCAGATGGCGATGCGCAGTCGTCAAATCTGGCAGGAGCTGCTCAATGAATCCGGATTGCCGTATCGTCCGAACGGCTCGCTGCACGTCGTTTACCATCGCGACGAAGCCGAGGTGGCGCGCGAGTTCGCCGAACGCGCGCCCGGCTTCGGCTACACCTGCACGTGGCTTTCGCCCGCTGAAGTGTTGAAAAAGAGCACGGCCGTTAATCCGGAAGGATTGCTCGGCGGCATCTGGAGCCCGAGCGAATTGACCGTCGATCCGCGCCAGGTCCTGGCGAAGTTGCCGGCGTTTCTCACTGAGAAATTTGGCGTTCAGTTCCGCTTCGGCACTGCGGTGCGATCGATCCAATTGCCGCGCATCGAGGCCGGATCCGAAATCTGGACGGCTGCGCACGCAGTGGTCTGCGGCGGCGACGATTTCGAAACACTTTTTTCAGAATTATTCGCGGCCAGCGCCATCGATCGATGCAAGCTGCAGATGATGCGCACCGCGCCGCAGAAAAACGGCTGGGAGCTTGGCCCGGCCCTCGCCGCGGGTCTGACGCTGCGCTTCTATCCCGCATTTGAAATCTGCACCGCGACGTTGCCGAAATACAAAGAGCGCGTGGCGCGCGAACTGGCCGACTACGATCGCTTCGCGATTCACACGCTCGTCTCGCAGACCGCGGACGGCGCGCTGACGCTGGGCGATTCGCACGAGTACGGCCTCGCGGTGGACATTTTCAACAAAACCGAAATCGACGATCTGGTGCTGAGAACCGTGCGCACCTTTTTGATTGCGCCCGATCTCTCGATCGCGCAGCGATGGTACGGCGTGTACGCCAGGCACCCGGACAAATCCTGGGTCGCGATCGACGCCGCGCCGGGAGTGCGCATCGTCACGGCGGCCGGCGGCTCCGGGATGACGCTGTCGTTCGGCCTGGCCGAACAGATGATTCGCGAGATGAATATATAATGATGCAATCCTATTCGGGACCGCTGAAGGCCGTCATCCTCGATTGGGCGGGAACGACGGTCGATCACGGCAGCCTCGCGCCGGTCCGCGTTCTGCAGCAGGTGTTCGCGCAGCGAGGGGTTCCCATCTCTGAACAAGAAGCGCGGCGCGATATGGGCGTCCTTAAAAAAGATCACATCAGAAAGATACTGTTTGCGCCAAAGGTCGCCGCCCAATGGCGCGACGCGGCCGGGCACGCGCCAACCGAGGCGGACATCGAGAGTCTGTTCGCGAACTTCGTGCCGCTTCAGCTCGAATGCCTGGTCAAATGCTCAGCGGTGATCGGGGGAGTCGCGGAAACAATCGCGCGCATCCGCAAACGCGGAATCAAGATCGGAAGCACCACCGGATACACGCGCGCGATGCTCGAGATGATACTGCGGCCCGCCGCCGAGCAAGGCTATGCGCCCGACTGTGCGATCACTCCGGATGACGTCGGCGCCGGCCGCCCGCATCCGTGGATGATCTTCGCCAACGCCATCCGCCTCCGGGTCGAGCCGCTCGAAGCGATCGTGAAAGTCGGCGACACCGCCGTCGATATCGAGGAAGGACTGCGCGCGAGTGTGTGGACGATCGGGGTTGCGCGCACCGGCAACATGATCGGCCTGTCCGCGGGAGATTTCGCCGCGCTCGCATCCGCCGAGCAGGCGGCTCGGCTCGACAGCGCGCGGATTGCGCTGTCGGCAGCCGGCGCGCATGAAGTAATCGACGCGGTGGCCGATTGCGAGGCCGCGCTCGACGCGATCGAGGCCCGCATCCGCAAAGGCGAGCGCCCGTAAACCTCACCCCTAACCCCACTCCCTTCGAGGTGATTGTGTTGGTATTGACTCCAAGCACCAAAAGTGATTTATTTCATTCATGCAGACGATAGTCGAATTTGACAAGGCGTTCGCGGATGAAAGCGCTTGCCGACAGTTCCTACAGGACATGCGCTGGCCGCACGGCGTGACCTGTCCGCGATGCGGGAACACCAAAGTCTACGCGCTCAAGGCCAAGCCGTTTCATTGGGTTTGCAAGAGCGGCATCCAGACCACGAATGAAGATGGCGAGCCGGTCGTGTGTGCCAAAAACGGCGGCTATCGTTTCAGCGTAATCTCGCACACGATCTTTCAGGACACGAAAATTCCGCTAACGCGCTGGTTCAAAGTCGCGTATCTGATTCTGACCGCGAAGAAAGGCATGAGCGCACTACAGGTGCATCGCATCATGTTCGGAGAGGATTCAGGAAGCGACTATCGCACTAGCTGGTACATGGTGATGCGCTTGCGCTGCGCGATGAAAAGCGACGTGCTGCCGATGACCGGCGAAGTCGAGGTTGACGAAACTTTCATCGGTGGCAAAGCGCACAACATGCACGCATCGGCTCGCAAGCGCGCCGGGCTCACTGGCACCAAAGGCAAAGTCGCGGTCATCGCTGCGATCTCGCGCAAGGGAATGATCGTCGCGAAAGTGATTGAGAATACCGACACCCCGACGCTGGATAGTTTCGTTCGCGCGACCGTTTCAAAAGACGTGAAGTTGATTGCGACCGATGAACACTCCGGCTACCGGCTCTTGGGCGCGGACATGAATCATCGCGTCGTGCGCCATAGCGCGGGTGAATACGTGGTCGGTACGACGCACACGAATACGATTGAGGGATTTTGGAGTCTGTTCAAAAGAGGAATCATCGGCTCGTATCACAAAGTCAGCAAACAGTATTTGCCTCTCTACGTGAACGAATTCGCGTGGCGTTTCAACAATCGGAAGAACCCCGCGATGTTTGCCGATCTGCTTCAAGCTGTCAGCAAGTAGCCGTGCGAACCTCGATGCGTTAAAGTATCGGGGTGGCTTCCACAAAGCGAAGTGGCCGACAGGCCCGCACAAGAGAAAGTTACGTCCCAAGCGAAAAGCAACGTGCCGAAGATGCGCGGCTGAAGAACGAAGTCGAGCATCACTTCGATTTGGAGAAATTCCGAAAGGCGATCAAGCCTCTCGTCACTCAAGCCGGAAAGCCTGCGGATGCCAAAAGGTAGCCAGATGGCCTTGCGGGATTCCTCCGCACTAGAGCAGCAGCTTAAAACGCAGCGGCGCACTGTCGATTTCGATACGTTCGATATTCAGGCGCAGCAGCTTCTAGCGATGCTCGCCCACGCCCAGATCAAAGTGTCGCCAGCGTATCAAAGAAAGTTTCGCTGGAAAGAAAAGCAGTGTTCTCAATTCATCGAATCGATGATGTTGGGCATCCCGATACCAAGCCTGTTTATGGCAACAAACGAAGACAGCACCTGGGAGGTGGTAGACGGGGTGCAACGCCTCAGCACCATCGTAAAATTCGCTGGAGATGCACAGCTTCGCGAACAACTGCAGCTGGATGGACCGCTGGAACTGAAAGAGTTGGAGAAATTGACCGAATTTGACTCTCTCACCTTTAACGACTTCTCCGACAGTCTGAAACTTCATTTTCTCACGCGGCCTATCAAGGTCGTCACGCTGAACGATAAGAGCGATCTGATCGTGCGTTACGACCTGTTTGAGAGATTGAATACAGGTGGGGTTGCGCTGAGTGGGCAAGAAATCAGGAACTGCATATATGTTGGCCAGTTTGCGGACCAATTAGAGCGGTGGGCTGCTGAACCGAATTTTCAGACCGCCCTCAAGCTGACGCCACTGCAGCAAAAGGACGCCACTGCAGAGGAGTGCGTGCTGCGATTTTTCGCATACCTGCATCGATATAAACAGTTCGAGCATAGCGTCACAGACTTTCTAAACCACTACATGGAAGATGCCTCAAAGCAATTCGACTATGCCGGGGGGGGTGCCATATTCAAGAAAACGTTCAAGGCCCTCGCGCGAATATTCCCCGAAGGAATCCGCCGACCAGCTACCCGAACAACCACGCCGATGAACCTGTTTGAGGCGGTCACGGTCGGTGCTGCTCTCGCACTGCAGCAAAATAATAAACTGCATACCGCAGCCTTGAATGTATGGATGAAGTCGGATGAATTGCGCGGCTTCACAACTGGAGCAACCAACAACCGATCTGCAGTAAAGGGAAGGATCGAATTCTGCAGGGACCGTTTCTTGGGCAGGCCGTATGTTTCCCGCGCTGCGGCTTGAGGTTACGGAACGTTTTACTGCAGTTGAAAATTACGTCAAGGCTTATACGGCGAGGGAATTCGACGGTGAATTATCTCAAACCGCAAGGGGCTTGGTTTTCGTTCAGATTTACGCGATTCACGAATACACAGTCAAAAGCGTTGTAGAGCAGAGTATCTTAGCCGTCATCGGCCATGCTCACGCCCTCAAGAGTCTCAGACCGTCCTTGCTTGCCCTATTTTTAGACCCCGAACTCACTTCGATCCAAGATTCCGGAAAAGACAAAATCTAGACGCAACGACTGCAGCTTTTTGATCGTGCGGCATCCAGAGACCCAGCACGCCTTAACGGGACTCCGATCCCGACGGATGGTAGCCATTTCCGACATTCGCAGGTGCAAATGATTCTTCGAGTGTTTGGTGTCCAAAGAGCGCCGACCACTCGGCGTCGGCATCTCTTCAAGATTGATGAAGTCGTAGACCATCGAAACGCCATCGCGCACGGTCAAGAGACTGCAGCTCAAGTCGGTCGCCGATATAGCAATGCGGACATACGGAAGACTATTCGACAAATGAAAAGCGTCTGTTTGAGGCTCATCACAATCGTTGAAGAATACTGCAGCGATCCGGCGAAGCACTGCAGGTAAGAGACCGACCTGTCACGTCATCTGCAGACTGCCTGCTGCAGTCGTTGGAGTCAACAGAAACACAATCCCCTTCAGGAGAGGGGAACAAGGACTTCAGTAGCGCGCGGCGCGCCGCGCGGTCGGCCCGCCCTCGCTGAGCATGATGTGCGTCAACGTCTGCTCGTCATGGTTCATGCGCCACGAAAGGAGCTTCTGCGCGTACTCGAGTACCAGCGGCCCGCAGGACGCGACGCCCGCAAGGTTCACGAACTCGCCGGGGTCGGTCTTCAAATCAAAGAACAGCGGCGGCAGATTCGTGAAATGAACATATTTGTAGCGCTCGCCCCGAACGATGTTCATCGTGCATTGATGCATCGTGAGTCCGAGCTTGCGCTCCGCCGAATCGTTGCGAGGATCGCGAAAGTCGAACTCCCAATGCGCTTCAGTCCGCCAACTGGTGGGGTGCCCCGCGCCCTGAAGGAACGGCGCAAGTGACAGCCCGTCGCATTGCACCGGAATTTCGGCGCCGATCGATTCCAACATCGTCGGCATGATATCGACGTTTTCGGTGAACGACGAAACGACCGCGCCGCGTGCGGAATCGGCTTGCGGCCGTGGATCGCGAACGATCAGCGGGATGTGGTAGGAGCCGTCGAAATAGCCGCACTTGCCGATGAGCCAGTGGTCGCCAATCTGCTCGCCGTGATCCGAAGTGAAGATGATGAGCGTCGAAGCCCAGCGCCCGGACTCCTTGAGAAAGCGAATCAGTCTGCCAATCTCCGCATCGACCCGGCTCATGAGTCCGTAGTAAACCGCCTTAAGCCGCCGAAGTCTCCGCTCATTGTCGGTCGCTCTGTAAACCCGGCGGGTCAGCTGATGCGCGAGCCACGGATGCTGACGGGCCTCGTCTTCCGGCGTGGCCAGCCGGGTGAAACCCGGCACCAGCGCGGGATCGTACATCGCATTGTAGGGCTCGGGCGCGACGAACGGCGGATGAGGCCGCAGGATCGACAAGTGCGCGATGAAAGGACTGCACGCGCTGCTTATGTAATTGATCGTTTGGCCAACCAGAAACGCGGTGTCGTCGAATTCCGCCGGATACTTCAGCGGCTTGGGGTGCGCCGCGCCGTCTTCATAATCCGGACCGTCCGCCCGGTAGCCATAGGCGAAGCGGATATCCGCAGGCACTTCAAAGCCGCGCGCACGGAGCCAATCGGTCCTTGGCGTCGGCGCGCCAATCATCAGGCACACGGGACGGATGCCGGGCAGCGGACCCTCGTACGATTTAAGCCACGGATCGCCCGCGTCAAGCCCGCGAGGATCCTGGCTCGTGTCGGTGTACCCGAACAGCACCGGATCGTAGCCGTGCGACGCGGCCTCTTTGGCCCAGTTGGTGTGGCGCGCATCGAGCGGCGTGCCGTTCGTCCCGGAACGATGATTCTGCAGATACATCCCGGTGTGAAGCGACGCGCGGCTCGGACCGCACGGCACCGCGTTGGCGAAGTGACGCCGGAAAAGTACGCCCTCGGCCGCGAGCGCGTCGAGATTTGGGGTGCGAACGACAGGATGATCGAGCGCCGAAAGACAGTCGCCGCGCCATTGGTCGGCGGTGATGAACAATACATTGAGCGGCGATCCCATCTTGCCAAGGCTGCGTCGCAAATATTAGCCGCGCCCCGCACTGAGCGTCCAGCGCCGCTTCGCCGGCATCGTTAACTGGCTACAAACCAGCCCGGCGCTCGGTCTCAGTGGTTGGAGTCTATCGCGCTGATCGATTATCCTTGCACACCAGTTTGAAGAGGGATCTTCGTCTCGGAACAGGATATGCGCAATCGGAGCGACGACGTAATAGTAGTCGAAGGGCTCTCCAAGTCTTATCACGCGCGCAACCTCGCGCGACAGGCGATGGTCGAGAACCTGCTGCGCTGGATGCTCGGGATCGAGGCGCGCCGCCAGGAAGTCCGCACCCTGCACAACGTTTCTTTTCGGGTCGCTCGCGGTGAATCGATCGGGATCGTCGGCAGCAATGGCGCCGGTAAGAGCACGCTGCTGAAGATCCTGGCGGGAATCGCGGCGCCTACGTCGGGAAAGGTCGAAGTTCGCGCGCGCGTATCGACCCAGCTTGGGCTGGGTTCAGGATTTCATCCTTATCTGACTGGTCGCGAGAACATTTTTCTCCAGGGAACAATTCTCGGCATGACCAATCGCCAAATCCGCAGTTTGATGCCTGCGATCGTCGAATTCGCAGGCATCGACGACGCGCTCGATCGCCAACTCTGGACCTATTCAAGCGGCATGACCTCGCGGCTGGGGTTTGCGGTCGCAGCGCACGTTCAATTCGAGCTGTTGTTGCTCGACGAAGCGTTGAGCGCCGGCGATCGCTCGTTTCGCGATCGATGCACCACCACGTTGCAGAGATTCCGCTCCTCGGGCGCCACCATGATCATCGTCTCGCACGGCTCCGAGAACCTGCGCCTGCTCTGCGACCGCGCGATCTGGCTGGAACATGGAGAAGTCCGCGCGGTCGGACCCGCCATCGAAATCCTCGATCGGTATGAAGAGTCCTTCGGCGGGCGAACTGAATTCGAAGAACGCCGCGGCGCACAGAGTTTGTGATGCGCGTGAGCACGCCGCGATGAACGATATTGCGGATCACGGCATTCGCTTTGGACGAATTGCCGCTACACTTCCGGTAAAAGACATGGAGAAAGCGTGTGCCTTCTATACCAAGGTTCTGCGCTTCACGAAGACTTTCGAAAACGGAAATCCCGTCAGCTTCATGATCCTGAAACGGGATGCGGCCGAGGTGCATCTCACGTTACAGCCGAAACATAAGGCAGCCGCATTCAACGTCGCGCACTTGATGGTGCACGAGGTGGATGCACTCTATACGATTTGCCAACGCCACGGGGTGCGCATCATCAAGAGGATTGAGAACAAGAATTATGGTGAGAGAGCCTTTGTGTTCGTGGACCCTGACGGCAACCGCATCGACGTAAGCCAACCGATCTAAAGGTAGCCGCTCGCGCGCGCGACCATCGCAAGCGGGCAGGCCTTCGGCTAAAGAGAACTCTCGATCCACCGATCCACGGCCCGGCGAAAGTCGCCGTCGAGTTCTGCTGCGATTTGTGAGAGCCTGTCCGCGCGATTTTCGCGGTGCGTTGCTAACTGCCCGGATCTACAACAGAATGAATGGAGCGGGTGACCGGGGTCGAACCGGCGACGTCCAGCTTGGGAAGCTGGCATTCTACCACTGAATTACACCCGCTCTGGCGCGAGTCTAGGTGCTGCCCTGCGGACTGTCAATTGCACCCTTCGCCGGCTCGCCGCGAAGATCTCCCGCGAATGGAACGGACACTGCGCCATTGACTTCCTTGCCAACGATCGAGCAAAAACTTTCACCCATGGCTCCACGCTTTCCAACGGGCGCAGCGCGCGCATCTCGACGCCGCATGCATCGGGTCGTTTTCTCGCTTATCGCGGGATGCCTGGCTCTCGAATCTGCCGGCTGCTTTTTCCGCTCTGCGGTCAAGCCCATCCCGCCAACTCAGCAACAGATGACGGCCTACGCCGAACAGCAGACCGCGCTGCGCAATGACGTGAGCGTCCCCAAAGAAGGACCGCAGCAACATTGCGACCAACTTGCCGCCGCCACGCCCGGCGTCGAAGAGCTTCGAACCAACCAGGGCTCCATCGAGAGCCGCCGATGGACGCTGATTGCAAACGGCGCGGCGCCGCGGTGGGCTTTCGTGAGAGCTAAAGATGCGCCCGCTGACGGCTGGGCGCCGAAGCCCGGCCTCGACAAGCTGAATTTCCAACCGCCGCTCGAGCCAGCGCTGACGGCCGCATCGAGCCTCTTTCTCGCCTACGCTCCGATCCAGAGCCAGAGCCTCGAAGACAGCAGGAAGTCCGCCGCGGTGAGGGAGTTTTTCGGCCCCGCGCAAGGCGACTTTACGTGGCGCGGACGAAAGTACAGCTACACCCTGACGCGCGAATTGCCCTGCTTTCCCGGACCGCAGTAAAAGCCGCGATGCCGGAATCGCGGAGGCTGACGCGCGAATTTTACGCCCGCCCCGTGCTGATCGTGGCGCGCGAATGTATCGGCAAGGTCCTGGTTCATCGCACTGCCGACGGCATCGCGGCCGGCCGAATCGTCGAGGCCGAGGCATATCGCGGCCCTTTCGATCTTGCCGCGCATAGCGCGCGCGGACTCACCAAGCGAACCGCCGCGATGTACGGACCGCCGGGCTATGCGTACGTGTATCTGCTGTACGGAATCAGCTGGGCAATGAACCTTGTGACCACCGCCGATGGCGAGCCGCATGCAGTACTGATTAGAGCGATCGAGCCGCTGCGAGGCCTCGATTTGATGGCGCGGCGGCGGCGCAAGCCGCGGGATTCCCGCGAACTGACTAATGGCCCCGGCAAATTGACTAATGCACTGGCTATTACGGGCGCCGACTACGGGCGGGACTTATGCGGCGGGCGGCTGTATCTGGAACATTGCGAGCTTGCGGTCGGACGAATCGGCCGTTCGCCGAGGATCAACGTCGGTTACGCAGGCCACTGGGCATCGAAGCGATGGCGCTTTTATGAACGCGGCAACCGCTACGTCTCGGCCGCGCCGCGCGACTAGCCGGCGGCAGCATTCCGGGTGCGCGAGGTAAGCCGGCTCCGGGAAATTGCGCAACGCGGCTGTTTCGCGGTTTACTAGCCGCGATGCCGACGCGCGCGCGAACTCGTTTCCCGATCGCAATCGTAACCGACTTCGGCTATCGCGACCATTACGCCGGTGCGATGAAGGGCGTCATCGCGTCGATCGCTCCCGGCGCAGCGATCATCGACATCACTCACGGCATCCCCGCGCAATCGATCGTGGCCGGCGCGATCGCTTTGCGCGAGTGCTGGCGATACTTCGCGCGGCGCACGGTCTTCCTTGCGGTCGTCGATCCGGGGGTCGGCACCGCGCGTGCGCCGATTGCCATCGAGACCCGCGCCGGCGCCCGCTTTGTCGGACCCGACAACGGTCTGCTGTGGCTCGCCGCGAACCAGGCTGGAATCAAGCGGCTGGTGAAACTGACCTCGCCCCGCCATCGTCTTACTAACGTGAGTGCGACTTTTCACGGCCGCGACATCTTCGCGCCCGCGGCGGCGTATCTATGGCGTGGCACGCCGATTTCCGCGCTCGGCCCCGCGGTCCGCTCGATCAAGCAACTCGACTTGCCGCGTCCCGCAGGTATGGCGCGCGAGCTGCGCGGCGAAGTGATTTACGTGGACGGCTTCGGCAACCTGGTGAGCAATATCGATCGCCCGACGGCGGAACGGTTCGGCGCTCGCTTTCGCCACAAATCCCTTTCGGTTAGGATCGGAGCTGGCGCGGCGATGCAATTGCTTGAGGCTTATGGTGACGCGCCCGAAGGTGCTCCTCTCGCAACATTCGGAAGCTTCGGCCTGCTCGAAGTCGCGGTTCGCGACGGCAACGCCGCCGCCCACTTCGCGGCCGGACCGGGCTCATCGGTATCGCTAGTCGCAGTCGCAGGCCGCAATTGATATGGACGAAATAGTCACGCATAAGGACGCGCCCACGGTGCTTACCGATATTCCGCGCTACACCGCGCCTGCCGAAGCGGCCGATCGCGCGCTCGAGCCTGCGCGAATCCCGCCGCTGAACGTCGCGCTGACCTTGCTGACCCTCCTGACCACCACCACCGCCGGCGCGTACATGAACGGCGAGCAGGTCTCCATCGCGCATCCGTTTCTCGCGCTTGCTGCGCTGCGCTCGGGACTCTCGTTCTCGATTCCCCTGATGATGATCCTGTTCGCGCATGAGATGGGCCACTACCTGACCTCGCGCCATCACGACGTCGATGCCTCCCTGCCCTACTTCATCCCGGCGCCGCCTTCGCTGTTTATTATCGGGACCTTCGGCGCATTCATCCGGATGCGCGCGCCTGCGCGCACTCGGCGCGTGATGTTCGACATCGGCGCCGCCGGTCCGTGGGCGGGCGTGATGCTCGCGATACCCGCCGTCATCATCGGCCTCTATCTTTCCGACGTAACGCCGCTGGACAAATCCGCGGGCGGCCTCGAACTCGGCAATTCGATCCTGTTCCTCGGGCTCTCGCACCTGGTGCTCGGCGTCGATCCTGCGAGCGTCAACGTGAATCTGCATCCGATCGCGTTCGCGGGATGGCTCGGGCTGTTTGTCACCGCGCTGAACCTGCTGCCCGTGGGACAGCTCGACGGCGGCCACGTGGTTTACGCGCTGCTCCCGCGCCGCCATCGCACGATCTCGGTGCTGTTCGTCATCACGTGCGTGCTGATGGTGCTGGTGCCACTCGCGCTCGGGCTGAGTTTCTGGTGGGGCTGGATGTTATGGGCGGTGTTGTCGGTGGCGCTGGGATTGGGCCATCCGTCCAGCATCGATCGCGACACGCCCCTGGATCCGCGCCGCACTTTCGCCGCATGGGCTACCGTGGCGCTGTTCATTGTGACGTTCAGCCCGGTGCCGCTCGCCTTCGTGCAGCCCGAGATGCCTTTGCCAAACCAGCCGAGCGACCACTCTCAGGAAATAGTCCATCATGCGCCGCACTACGACGAGATGCTGCGTCAAATCGGCCACGTCAAGATCTGAGCGAGAGGAACCGAATTGACCGAAGGCGCCGGCAAGCCCATTCCGCAGACCAGGCCCCACCGTCCAAGCTGGGACAATTACTTCATGACGATCACGCGCGAGGTCGCTGAGCGCTCGACCTGCCTGCGCGCCAAGGTCGGCGCGGTGATCGTTCGCGACCGCAGCATTTTGGCGACCGGCTACAACGGCTCGCCGGCCGGATTGCCGCATTGCACCGAGGTCGGATGCCTCATTTACGAATCGCGCACGCCCGACGGCGAAATCGAGCAGAACTGCTATCGGACGATCCACGCCGAGATCAACGCGATCTCGCAAGCCGCCCGCAACGGCGCCGCCATCCGCGACGCCGACATCTACGTCACCCACACGCCCTGCATCCAGTGCCTCAAGGTGCTCATCAACACCGGCGTGCGCACCGTGTACTACGCGCGTCCGTACAAGCTCCACACCGTCGCGGCGATGCTCAAGGATGCGAACATCAAGCTCGTCGAGGTGCCCGCCGAGGATTCCGCCGCAGGCGCCGCATGAGTTCCGGCGGCCCTGCCCCAACTCCCGCTTGCGGAATCTGCGCGACGATCGATCGCATCAAGGCCGGCAGCTTGCGCGATTTCATCGCGGAGCTTTCGAGCTGCCACGTGATCCTCGGTGATCAGCAATTCTATCGCGGCTATTGCGTGCTGTTCGCGAAGCTCCACGCGACCGAATTGTACCTAATGCCGGCAGACGCCGCGCGCCTGCTGTTCGACGAGATGCGCCTGGTAGCCGACGCCATCGCCGCGGTCGTCAAGCCGTGGAAGATGAACTATGAATGCCTGGGCAACGCGGAACCGCACGTGCATTGGCATCTGCTGCCGCGCTACGAAACGGATGAGATGCGGCGCGTACCAATCTGGCTGCGGCCCGAGTCCGAGCGAAAGGTGACGCTTGACGAAAATGACCGCCGCGCGCTTATCGGATCGATCCGCAGCCAGCTTGCCATCCGCTTCCCCGGCGCGCACATCCCGCCCGTGTAGAAATTCCACGCTGCTCACGAAAACGAAATTTCTGCGCGCCGCGCTCGCGCTCGCGATCCTCATCTCAGGATGCAGGCCCGCTCCGCTGCCCGATGCGTCAAGCCGCGCCGCTCAGCTTTACGTCAGTCGATGCGGCAATTGCCACGCGCCCTACAATCCCCATGAATTGACCGCCCGGATGTGGGACACGCAAGTCATGATGATGGAAGCAAAGAGGCAGGCAGCCGGAATGCCCCTGTTAACCCCCGACGACCGCGACTCGATCCTCGAATACCTGAAACGCAACGCCGGCACCGAATAGCCTTCCGTCCACCTCGCCCGTTCATTCACGGGAGAGGCGCCCTCGCGCAGCGAGGCCGGTGAGGGTTCTGCGGCTCCGTCCCCTTCACCAGTCCTTTTCCCCTTCCCCTCGTGATGCTAAATCCTCACCCATGGCCGACGAACTCCTGACCATCAAGCTTTACTACGACTACAAAAGCCCCTTCGCGTACCTGGCGATGCATCCCGCGTACGCTCTGATGGAATCGCATCGCGTCCGCCTGCATTACATCCCGCACGAGCTCAACGTCCGCGGCGCCTTCGGCGGCGAGCTCGACGAGCGCCCCGAGCGCGAATGGCGCAAAGTCCGCTACCTGTACCTCGACGCGCGCCGCTACGCGAACGCCCGCGGCATGATCATCCGCGGACCGCAAAAGATCTTCGACTCGAAATTGGCGCTCATGTCCGGGCTGTGGGCCGACCGGCACGGGCTCTTCCGCCCCTACTCCGACCGCGTCTTCGAGCGCTTCTTCAAACGCGAACTCGACATCGAAAACACCGCCGCGCTCGCCGCCGTCATGAAGGAGACGGGCCTCGACGCCGACGGTTTCAAGCAATACGCGCTCCACGACGGTCCCCGCGAACTGTCCGAGGCATTCGCGGCCGGCGATCGCGATGGGGTCTTCGGCGTGCCGACTTTCATCGTTGACGGCGAACCATTTTGGGGCAACGATCGCGTCGAATGGGTCGTCAAGAAACTCGACGCGATGGGCTTGCGGCGCGAAGCGATTTCCGCGAGGTAATCTCGTCGATGAAACCAATTCCAATCGGCGCCAAGGGAAGCTACGCCAGGACTGTCGCCGCCGCCGACCTCGCCAGCCATCTCGACGCGTCGTTGGCGGCCGTTCTGTCCACGCCGACGATGGTCGCAATGATGGAGCAGGCCGCCATCGAAGCCATCAAGCCGTTTCTCGACGCCGGCGAGAGTTCGGTCGGCATGTCGATCGAAATCAGTCACACCGCCGCGACGCCGCCGGGCCATCGCGCCCGCGCCGAAGCCGAAGTGACCAAAGTCGAAGGCCGCCGCCTCGAGTTTGCGGTGCGCGCCTTCGACGACGTCGAGCAAGTCGGCTCCGGGAGCCATCGACGCGCCGTAATCGACGCCGCCAAGTTCAACGATCGGATCGAGACCAAGCAGAAAAACTAGACCGCACGGGACACCAAGATGGCCAACGAAATTTTCGACCGCAAAGAGGTTTACGTCGGACGCGATTTCGGCGGGAACACTTACGACGTCACGCCCGATATGGTTGCTGCCTACGTCGCCGGCACCGGCGACGACAATCCATGGTACCGCGACCGGTCTCCGCTCGGCGGCCCGATCGCTCCCGCGCTGATTCTCCACAGCGCCGTTTACCACACGCTCGGATGGTATCTGCCGAACATCTACGGCAACCTCCACGCGCGCCAGGAATGGAACCTGTTCGCGCCCGTGATGGTGGGCGAGCGCCTCACGACCCGCTCCGTCATCATCGACCGCTATGCCAAGCGCGACCGCGAGTACGTCGTGAACGAGGTGCTGGTCAGCAACGCGTCGGGACAGATCGTCTCGCGCAGCCGCACCCATCAGAGCTTCCTGCTCCCCGCACAGACCAGGCAGGCTTTCGTCGTCGATCGCGCTCGCGAGAAAGATTCGTCGCGGTCATTCAAAATCGGCGAGCGCGGCGGCGATCCCATCGACGCGCCGATGCGCAAGATCACCGAAGACATGTGCATGGCGTTCTCGGGACCGGCCCGCAATTACCACAACGACAGGCAAAAGGCCTTGGAGCTGGGGTTTCCGGAAATTGTAGTGCAGGGGATGCTCTCCGTATGTCTCGTTGCCGAAATGATGACCCGGCGTTTCGGACTCGGCTTCCTGTACGGCGGCAGGATGGATCTGCGGCTGGTCAACGTCGTGTGGGGCAACGACGTCACCGGACCCAAAGGATTGATCGTCGAGCGCCGGCCCGAGGGCGCCCGCTCACGCGCCGAAGTCGAGGTCTGGTGCGACAAGGCCGACGGCACCAAAACCGTCGTCGGCAGCGCCGGCGCGCTCGAACTATAACGCCGGCAAGCCCGCGCCTGACTCAATCGTGAGCGCGAAAGTATTGCTCATCGCCGCCGCGGCGGCGTCTTTGTTCGCCGCGGGATGCGCCAATCGATGCGACTACGCGCAGACCAAATGCCAGTATCAGTGCAATCGCGACTACCAGGTGTGCGAACTACATGGCAATGACGAATTCTATTGCCGAAATCAAATAGGTAGTTGCAGGTCGTCTTGCGAAGCTGACCGCAGCACTTGTCATTCGTGGCTGTAAGTATTGAACTGACTACTGGGCAGTGGTCAGCGCTTCGACATCCGCGATCGACTTCGGCGTGGCCGCCGTCATCACTTCGTGACCGTCTTGCGTAACCAGCACGTCGTCCTCGATTCGAATCCCCACTCCGCGAAAACTGTCGGGAACTTCATCGTCGTCCGGTGCGATGTACAGTCCCGGTTCGACCGTGAGCACCATCCCGGGCTCGAGTACTCGCGACGCGCCCGCCACCCGGTACAGCCCCACGTCGTGCACGTCCATGCCGAGCCAGTGACTGGTGCGATGCATGTAGTAGCGCCGATACGCGCCCTTCTCGATTATCTCCTCGCGCGAGCCATGCAGGATTCCGAGCTGAAGCATGCCGTCAACCAGCACGCCCAGAGCGACTTCGTGCGGATCCTCGAACTGCGCGCCGGGCTTGATCACCTCGATCGCCTTGAGCTGCGCATCGAGCACCACTTCGTACAGGCTGCGCTGCAAGGCCGTGAAGCGCGCGCCAACCGGCGAGGTCCGCGTGATATCGGCCGCGTAAAAGTCGTACTCCGCGCCCGCGTCGATCAGCAGCAGCTCGCCGGTGCGCATCTCGCGATCGTTGTTGATGTAATGCAGCGTTGCGGCGTTGGGTCCCGACGCGATGATCGACGGATAGCTCGGTCCGGTCGCGCCCTGCGAGCGAAACGCGTAATCGACTTCCGCCTCGATCTGCCACTCGCGCATCCCGCCGCGCGCCTTCATCATCGCGCGCCGGTGCGCGTCCGCCGAAATCGCCATCGCGCGGCGCATCGCTTCGAGCTCCGCCGGCTCCTTCTTCAGCCGCGCCTCGTGAATGATGTCGCGCGGATCGATTATCGCCGACGGCCCCACGCCGATTCGCGGCCGCATCGTCTGCGCCCAGCGAATCAGTTTCATCACCCGCTCATCCATCTTCTCGTTCAGCCCGAGCGGGTAGTGCACGCGCTCGCTCTTTTCGAGATAGTGCGGCAAAATCTTTTCGAGTTCGTCGATGACGTAGGCCTTGTCCGCGCCATACTCGACGATCGCGCCTTCGATTCCCGCGCGCCTGCCCGTCCAGGTCTCGCGCTCCTTGTCGCGCGGCCGCACGAACATCACGAACTCGCCGTCCGGATGCCCCGGCGAAAGCACCGCCACCGATTCCGGCTCCGCGAATCCCGTCAGGTAGTAGAAGTCGCTGTCCTGGCGATAGACGAACTCGACGTCGCCCGATCGCACGGCTACCGGCGCGCTCGGCAGGATCGCGGTTGCACCGGGCGCGATGGCCTCCATCATGCGCTTGCGCCGCGCACGAAAATTGTCGCCGCTCCCGTTAGCGCCCATCGCACTTCATTACGCCATGCAACCTTCCCCCGCGCCAGCCCTCTACGTCTCCTGGGTACCTTGTTACCCTCGCCCGCTTAGTTGCGGGAGAGGGAACGGCGTCTGCGCCGAGGTGAGGGTCAGGGCAATCCCGCGCGCGGCACTTCGACTTGCGTGGTTTCGATTCTTCCGCCGCGCGTCGCACGACACTTCTCGGGATCGGAATTCGGCGCCGTCTCAACGAACAGCGTCCGTCCATCGACGCCGCCGAGCATGCATGCGAACGCGTCCGTCTGCACCTTGATCCGTTCGACGACCTCGCCGCCCTGCTTCACCCGAATCACTTCCGACGCCGTCGGACACGCCACCCAGATGGCATTCTCGGCGTCCAGGCAAATTCCATCAGGCAGATTATTTCCGAGTTCCGCCCACACGCGCCGATTCGCGAGCGATCCATCCGCGCCGACGTCGAACGCCGTCAAGCGCCGCCCAAACGACTCACCCACGATCAGCGTCTTTCCATCCGGGGTGATCGCCATCCCGTTGGGAAACATCATCTCCTCGGCCACGACCCGCGCGACGCCGTCCGGCGCGGCCATCACCAGCGTCGTCCCGCGCGGCGTCTCGTTCGCATGCAGATCGAATCCAAAGTTACCGACGTACGCCCGCCCGCGCGCATCGACCACCATGTCGTTGCAATCAAACGGAGCGAGCTTGCTCAAATCCGCGGCCGTCTTCAGCCCGTCGCGATCCAACCGCATCAGCTTCCGGTCCGTCATCGACACGACGAGCAGCCGTCCGTCCGGCAGCCATCCAAGCCCCGACGGCCGCGCCGGCACCTCGCATACGACCTCGCGATTCCCCGCCATATCGACCGCAAGCACTTGGTGCGCATGCATGTCTGAAAAATAGAATTTCCCGTCATGCCATCGCGGTCCCTCGGGAAACGCCAGCCCGTCGATCAAAACCTTCAGCGTCCTCATTTTGACTGCGCACCTCTAATCGAGCGCGCCCTTCGCCCGCATTGCTTCCACCTCCGCCGCGCTGTAGCCGAGCAATCCCGTCATCACCTCATTGGTATGCTGCCCCAGCACCGGCGCCGCCGACTTCACTTCGCACGGGGTGCCGCTCATCCGCCACGGAATCCCGCAATGCTGGCGCTTGCCCACTTCCGGATGCTCGCGATAGACGAAGTATCCGCGCTCCGTAAGCTGCGGGTCCTCCGATACATACTTGCTATCCGCGCAGGCTCCCGCAGCAACTCCAGCCGCTTGCAGCGCCGTCACGACGTCCGCGACCTTGCGCGTCGCCGTAAACTCACTGACTATTGCTTCCAGCGCGTCCTCGTTCTGCTTGCGCGCCGCGAGCGTGGCGAATCTCGGATCATTTGCGAGTTCCGGTTTTCCTGTTGCACTAGCCAGTCGCGCCCATTCTGAATCGTCCGCACATACGATCGCCACCCATTGATCGATCGTGGCGTCGAGGATCTTCTCCGGCAGGTCGAGGCACTTGAAGAGCCCGTGCGGCGCCATCAGCGGGTCGCGATTTCCGTTTCGTTCCGGCTCGCGCCCGTTCATCGTATATTCGAGAATCCCTTCTGCCAGAAGGTCCATCGCGCATTCCCACTGGCTCATGTCGATATATTGGCCCTCGCCGGTTTTCGCGCGATGGAACAGCGCGCTGATCACCGCGAACGCGCCGTGCACTCCCGCGTTGGGATCGGCGTAGCTGAAACCCGCATGCATCGGCGGGAACCCCTTATAGCCAGTTAACGCCGACAGCCCCGACAAAGGCACCTGCGCCGGCCCGTACGCGACGTACTGGCTAAACGGTCCGGTATCGCCGTAACCCGACAGAGTAATCATTACTACATTCGGATTTACCTTCTTGACCGCCTCGTAGCCGAATCCCATCTTTTCCAGCACGCCCGCCGCGAAGTTGTTAATCACTACGTCGCTCTGCTTGATCAGCCGCCACGCCGCTTCCCTGGCCTCGGGATGCTTGAAATTCAGCGACAGCGATTTCTTGCCCTGGTTGTATTGATTGAAGTAGCCGGACTTGTTGATGCTGTCGAACACGCCGTCGGGCCATGGCGGCAGCATCCGCGTCACGCATGGCCGCGTCCTGGTCTCGATCCTGATCACTTCGGCGCCAAGATGCGCCAGTTGCAGGGTGCAGTACGGCCCCGCCCACACCCACGTAAAATCGCAAACTCGAATTCCCGACAAAGGCGGCTTGGCCATCGCTAGATCACACCCTTGCGCTCGAGTTCGTCGAGCCGCGCCTGCGAAAGCCCGAGCTTGCCGAACACTTCGGCGTTGTGCTGCCCCAGGGTCGGCGCCGGCCGCCGAATCTCCCACGGCGTACGCGCATACTTGAGCGGCGCGCCCGGATACTTATGCGTGCCGGCGACCGGCTGCGCGATCTCGACGAAAAATCCGCGCGCCTTCAGATGCTCCGAGTTGAGCAGGTCGCCCATCGTCGATACCGGCGCAAATGGCACCCGCTTCGCCTGCGCCTTGCGGTACAAATCCAGCACCGTCTGCTGGCTTACCCATTCTTCAAGCAACACTTTAAGTGCGTCCCAATTCAGCGCGCGCACCAGCCGATCCTTGAAAATCTCCTCGTTCGCCCATTCCGGATTTCCCATGATTTCGACGAAACTGCGCCACTGATGCTCCTCGATGCAGCACAGATAAATGTAGCCGTCCTTGCACTGCATCGTCTCGACCGGCTGAAGCGGCTTCTGCCCAAGGCGCGTCGCGATCATTTTCATATAGGGCCAGTACTCGAACGTCATCTCGAGGATCGACGCGATCGATTCCTGCACCGAGACCTCGATATGCTGCCCGGCGCCGTCGCGGAGTTGAGCGAACGCGGCCGCCATCGTCGCCGTCGCGCCATGCACTCCGCCCTGGTATCCCGCCTGCTGTCCCGCGGTCTTGAGCGGCGGCAGCTCCGGATGCTCCGGGCCTCCGCCGTTGAGCACGCACACGCCGCCCGCGCACCAGATCGTCAAATCCTCGGCGCGGTAGTCGCGATACGGCCCCGTCAATCCGAACGGCAGTATCGACGTCATGATCAATTTCGGATTTGCGCGGCGCAACCGCTCGTACGTGAGCCCGACGCGATCCATCTCGGGCGGAGTGACGTTGTGAATCAGGATATCGGCGCCCGCGACCAGCTTCTCCAGCAGCTCGAAGCCCTCGGGCTGCGCGATGTCGAGGGTGACGCCGCGTTTGTTGGTGTTGAGATAGAGGAACAACCCGCTGGTTTCGGAGTTCGGCTGGTCGCCGGGAAACGGCCCGCGCGTCCGCGCGCGATCTCCAACTCCCGGCCGCTCGAGCTTGACGACCTCGGCGCCCATGTCCGCCAGCAGCTTGCTGCAATAAGGCGCCGACACCATCTCGCCCACTTCAACGATCTTTAAACTGGATAAGGCTTCCGCCATCGATACTCCATCTAGCTATCTGACTGTCTATCCGAGTAGCTATTCATCTTTCATGAAATTATGCTCATTCGGGGAACACCTGGCGGAACGGCTTCACCTCGACCCGCGCGAACACTCCCCGCGTTGCGTACGGGTCGCTATTTGCAAACGCAATCGCGTCCGCCTCGCTCTCCATATCCACGACAATTAGACTGCCGCTGCCGTCGGTGAACGGCCCTGCAATCTTCACCTTGCCGGCCCGCACCAGCGGCCGCAGATTCTCGAGATGTGCCGCCCTTACCTCGGGCCGGAGCGCCGCACCGTCAGGTCCGTCATGGCCGATGATCACGAACAGCATCGCATTGTCCTTCTGAAAAAATAAGCCGGAATGAGCCCGTGTTAATTAGCACGCGGCGGCCCCTCCCGCAAAATCAGCCAGCGCTTCCTAACACCGGGTGCAGCGGTCGCCCCCTGCAAACCCACGGCGGGTTTCACATTGAATTAAGCGATTTGCCGTTCCGCTTACACCTGATCCCGATCCAATGCCGAGCTCCACTTGCGCGACGCACGTCCTTCCCAGCCGCGCTTGTGATATGCGTAGCCCACGATCAGCGGCACTGCGATTGTCGCCTCGCAATACACCATCTGCTCGTACGTCGTATCGACCTTGCCCCAGCTGCTGGCCTCCTTGAGCGTGCTGCCCGAGAGCGCGCCGTCACGCACGTCGGCCACGGTGATTTGAATCGCGTACTTATGCATGGGCACGTCATGCCCCAGCACTTCGGCGGCGACCACGATATCCTGCGCAAAATTTTTCGGCACGCCGCCGCCGATCATGAACAGCCCGGTGCTTTCGTTCTTCACCTTGAGCCGCGTCAGCTCGTAAAAATCCTTGGCGCTGTCGATCGAGACCTTGGGTTTCCCATGCCGCGCCGCCTGATGCGCCACCAGTCCGAAGCCCGCCGAGCAGTCGCTGAACGCGGGGCAGAAAATCGGCACCTCCTCGCGATACGCCTCGAGCACGATGCTGGCGCCGGTTTTCGCGCCCGTCTCGGCCAGGTACTTGCCCATCTCGCCGACGAATTCGCGCGACGAATACGGCCGCGGCTCCAGGCTGTCGGCGATTTTTCGGGTGGTCTCATCGCACACGCGCAGTTCGTCTTCGTCTATAAGCGTGTCGTAAATGCGATCGATATGCAGTCCGCGCAGCCGGTCGTCGTCGAGCCCGTACTTGTAGCGGTCCTCGGCCATCCAGTGCCTGAAGCCGAGCGCCTCGAAAAAATCCTGATCGACGATGTTGGCGCCGCTGCTCACGATCGCATCGACCATGTGATTGCGAATCATGTCGGCGAAGACGCGCTTGAGCCCGGCGCTGATCAGCGATCCCGCCAGGCACAGGATCACGCCGCAGTCGCGATCGCGCAGCATCCGGTCGTAAATCGTCGCCGCGCGATGCAGGTCGCGGGCGCTGTACGCCATTTGCCCCATCGCCTCGACGAGCGGCACGACGTTCTCGCGCGTGATATCGACGTGTTCGATCGGCCGTTTGAGAAATTCCGACTTGCTAGTCATTGCTATGCCCCGTGAATGTGCAGAAATTATTGGCCGACAGTACGCATCGGCCGGGTTGTACGCTACTTCAACGGACCGATTCCGCCCAGCCCCGTCCAGTAGAGCATGAAGTTCAGCGTTCCGAGCGCGATCAAAAACGCGAACGCCAGGATATCCACGCCTTTCACCGGGTACTCGATAAACGTCGTCGGCTCGTGGCTGAAGCCGAAGCCGCGCGCTTCCAGAGCCATCGCCATGTTGTTCGCCTTGCGCAGCGCGCCCATGAAAACCGGGATCACCACCGGCACGTAGCGGCGCACGCGCTCCAGCGGCCCGCCCTGGTTGAAGTCGTAGCCGCGCAGCCGCTGCGCATCGACGATCGTCACGGCCGAGTCGATAAACAGCGGCACCAGCCGGAATGAAAGCGAGATCGCGAAGCTGGCGCGATACGGCACCCGCATGCGTTGCAGCCCGTAGGTGAACTCCTCGATCTTGGTGGTCGAAAGAAACAGCACCGACGCCGCCAGCAGCTCGGCCAGCTTGATCCCGCGCCCCAAGCCGAACACCAGCGACAACCGGCTGACATGAAAAACCGGCACGTTCACCAACACCGCACCCCGCCGGTAGAAAACCATCCACGCGATCGTCGTGGTGAAAACCAGGATCGCGAACAACCATCGCAGGCGATAGAAGTTGGGCCACGAATCGGTGAGCTGCGCGATCCACAGCATGACCAGGCCAACCGGCGCCAGCGCGATCGGATTGTCCACCCAGTACACCGACCAGAACATGATGAAGAGCGCGAAGACCTTGACCGTGGGATGCAGCCGATGAACGAACGTGCCGCGATCGATGTACAGATAGATCGGCATCAGGCGCGCCCCTTGACCCACGCGACGAATTCGCCGGTCGTCAGCGCCAGCGTGCCGAAGCGGCGGCCCAGCTCGGTGATCTCCGGCGCCCGGAATGACGACGACCGCAGCAGTTCGTCCTGCATGAAAAACTCGCGCACGCCGCCGTCGAAAATCCTGGCGCCTTTGCGCAGCAACACCACCCGCCGCGCGTACTCGGCGACCAGCCACGGCGTGTGCGTGATGATCACGATCGCGATGCCGGCGCGGTTGAGGTCGCGCACCAGCGCCATCATCCGAACTTGCTCGCGATGGTCCAGGCCGGTGGTCGGTTCGTCGAGAATCAGCATCCGCGGCCTGAGCACGAGCACGCTCGCCACCGCCAGGCGCTGGCGCTCGCCCTTGCTGAGCAGGAACGGGTCGCTCTGGCGCTCGTTCTGAAGGCCGACCGCTTCGAGCGCCTCGTCGCATCGACGCCGAACCTCGTCAGCGGCCAGGCCGAAGTTGCGCGGGCCGAAGGCGACTTCGTCCTCGACCGTGGCGGCGAAAATCTGATGGTCGGGATTCTGGAAAACGTACCCAACTTCGCGCGCGGTCTCCGCCGGGCGCATCTGCGCGCGGTCCTTGCCATCGATCGTCACGCGGCCCGTGGCCGGCTGCAGCAGCCCGACGATCTGCTTGGCCAGTGTGGTTTTGCCGGAGCCGTTTTGCCCGACTATCGCGATGAATTCGCCGGCTTCGACTCTGAGGTCGATCAAATCGAGCACGCGCGGCCCGCCGGCGTAGCTGAAGCTCACATTCTCGATGCCGATGAATGCGGGGCCGCTCGCGGCGGCTATCGCCCGGCCTTCGCGATGAGCGTCGCCGGAGTTATCGGCCGGAGTTGCGGCCAGGCGCGGATAGGCCCCGACGATCGCGTCGTAAGCCTGCTCGACGGTTTGCGGTTGCGCGTCGATGCCGAGCAACTCGAGCGCGTGGCCCAGTCCGGGCGGACGCACGCCGCATCCCATGAGCAGGTCGGTGCGCGCAAACACCTGCGAAGGCGGACCGTCCGCGGCGATTTCTCCCTCGCGCAGCACCACTATCCGATCGGCGGCGCGCAGCTCCTCGGATTCGTGCTCGATTACGATCAGGCTCAAGCCTTGCGCGCGCAGCCTTTTGATCAACTCGAAGACTTCCGCTCTGCCCTCGGGATCGAGATCGGTGGTAGGCTCGTCGAGCACGATGACCGACGGGCGCAGCGCCAGCACCGACGCGATCGCCAGCCGCTGCTTCTCGCCGCCCGACAGCGACATTGGATCGCGATGCTCGAAGCCGCGCAGCCCGACCGCCTCGAGCGCGGGCATGATTCGGCTGGTCATCTCCGCCCGGTCCATGCCGACCTGTTCCATCGCGAAGGCGACTTCGTGCGCGACGTTGGTTGAGAACAGCTGCGACTCGAAGTCCTGGAAGACCATGCCTACCTTCGGCGCGACGTCGCAGACGCGAAGCTGCTCTAGCGACTCGCCGGCGATGCGGATGGTGCCGCGAAAATCGCCGTCCTCGAACTCCGGGACGATGCGATTGAGGCATTTCGCCAGCGTGGATTTGCCGGCGCCCGACGCGCCCATTACGCCGATCATCTCGCCGGCGGCCTGCGCGAAGCTTACCGCTCGGAGCGCGGGCCGGTCGGCGCCGTGATAGGTAAACGTGACATCGTCAGCAGAGACTGCGTGCCGGACAGGATTCACTGAGATTTGCGCCTCGATCTTCACATCATGAACAGCCCCGCGAACGCCAGCAGCAGAAACGGACCGACGATTATAGCGACCGGCTTGTCGTACGGGGCGACAATCATCCACGCCGGCAGAAACTTTGGCGCCCAATACCCGGTCGAAAGCAAATTCCCAAAAATCCAGGCGCCGGTTTCACCCGCGATCAGCAGCGCAAAGCCAAAGGCACGAATTCCCACCGGCTTCAGTTTCACCTCCGGCATCACGTCCGTGTACAGCATCCGGCCCTTTTTGACCCGCGGATAGACGGCCGCGAGAATGAACGGCGAGAGCGCCAGCGCCGACACCATATTGTTGAAGATGATCACGTTGCCGAGCATCGCGAACGGCCTGATGACCAGCACGTTGTCGGCCCATCCGACCAGGTCGGCGCAGAGCACGCTCGCGGCCAGGCAGGCGATGACGTACTTGAGAATTCCGAGCGGCGAGCGGCTGACGGGACTTTGGCCGCGGCCGATCAATTCCCAGACCTTGTACGGAATCCACCCGTAGGCCAGGTTCGCGAAGAAGCCAAAGATGTCGCCCGGCGAGACGCCGCCGAAAAAGTCGCCAATCATATTTCCGATCGCGGAACCCCACGCGGCGGCCGGACCGAACAGGAACGAGCAGACAACTGGAATCGCGTTGGCCGGACGAAGTTCGGTAACGCCGGGAATCAGCGGGACAACCTTCAACGGCACCAGCACCGCCGCGTAGAGGGCTGCGGAGATCGCGCACAGCACGACCATCCGCGTGTTGCGCCACATCAGGCGAAGATCGCTCATCGCGGCACGCGCGGTACGATGCGCGCGCGGCGCACGCCTGTCATACGAATGAAATAATCGACCGCCACGTTGATCTCGACGCAGACCAGTATCCCGACCCCTCCGGCGCAATCAAGCGCGCGGCGACGACGGCCACCCCCGAGCGCTGATTCGCATCGGACAATAGAGTCAAATATCCGTGAAATCTGCGTTGGCAATGGATACAATATCGTGGAGATGCCGATCTACGAATATCGCTGCGAGAAGTGCCGGCGGATCACCAGTGTCTTAACGACGCGCGTCTCTGAAAGAGTCGCGGCGGTCTGCGCGCATTGTGGCGGAAAAAAAATGCGCCGCCTGATGTCGCGGTTCGCGATGCCGCGCAGCGAGGAATCGCGGATGGAGTCGCTCGCGGACCCGTCGAAGATGGGCGGCATCGACGATAACGATCCCAAGAGCGTCGCGCGGATGATGAAGCGGATGGGCAAGGAGATGGGCGACGAATTCAACGGGCCGGAATTCGACGAGGCGGTCGAAGAAATGGAAAGCGGCGGCGATTTTGGGGATGAAGGGTCGGGCGAAGATGATGACTAGGGGGCGTGTGCGCAAGCCGCAGAACCCTCACCCGCCGACCGGGTTGCGGTCGGCGCCTCTCCCGTGAAGTAACGGGCGAGGTCACTCAGTCCGCTTCGAGCATCACGATCGCCGCCGCGGCCATTCCTTCGCTGCGGCCAAGGGCGCCTAATCCTTCAGGGCTCGAGGCCTTCACGTTGACGCGCCATTGATCCGCGCCCATTGCGGCGGCGAGCCGCTCGCGCATCGCATCGAGATACGGCCTGAGCTTGGGCGTCTCGGCGAAGATCGTGAGGTCGGCGTTGCCGAGCCGCCAGGCGCGCCCGCTCGCGAGTTTCCATACCTCGGCAAGGAGTTCGATCGAGTCTGTGTCTTTGTAACGCGGTTCGGAGTCAGGAAAAAGCCGGCCGAGGTCGCCCGCGCCGATCGCGCCGAGGATCGCGTTGGCGAGCGCGTGCGCTGCGACGTCGGCGTCCGAATGGCCGCGAAGTCCCTTGTCGTGCTCGATCTCGACGCCGCCGAGCACGAGCCGGCGGCCCGCTTCGAGCGGATGAAAATCGAATCCGTTGCCTACGCGAAAACGCGTCGCCATCGTTCCAACCCTCGCGCGGGAATGAGTCCGGCGCGCGCATCATTTGCGCTGCGCCCGACCGCGTTGACAATCGCTATTTCAGCCGCCAAGCTTTTTCTCATTGCCCGTCAGGAGGATCGCCCGCGATGCCCGCATTTGCCAAGAGTCCGAAATTCATCATCGGGACAATCGTGGTCCTGTGGGTGGCGTACGTCATTTACGCAAACTTTCAGATCGAGATGGTCACGTTTTATCTGCTGCCATTCAACATCCTGAAACTGCAACTGCGGCTCTCGGCGGTGATAATCGGCGCCGCAATTTTCGGCGCAGTCGCGACTTTAGTGATTCAATGGCTCTGGCGGCGCCCCTCGAACAGTTCCTCGGCTGCCGCTGCGCCCGCCTCGACGCCGGGCGCCAAGAGCAGCACGGTCGCCTGAGCGCCGGCCTTCAACAGCGTTTCAGTTGACGGACCGATCAGCAGACCGTCAGCGCGCGAGAGCGAGCTTAAAATGCCCGAGCCCTGGCTGCCGGTGGGAGTCGCGAGCCAGCCATCTGCGCCGCGCTCGAGTTTGACCCGCACGAACTCGGTGAGGTCTTTGGAGATCTTGATATCGACGGCGCATCGCGCATCGATCCGCGGCAGGCCGACGCGCCCCCTCCCACTCATCTTGAGGATCGCGGGGCGCGCATAGAGATAGAAACAAACGAGAGTGGAGACGGGATTGCCGGGCAGGCCGAAGATCGGGCGATAGCCCGCGGTGCCGAACTTGAGCGGACGCCCCGGCTTTTGCGCGACGCCGTGAAACAGCTGGCGCATCCCGAGTTCGTCGAGCGCGCCCTTGACATGATCGAACTGGCCCACCGAGACGCCGCCGGTCGAGAGCACGACGTCGAAGGTCATCGCCTCGGCAAGACGCTCGCGAATCTCGCCTGCGTCGTCGCGTGCGACCTTGAGGATGACGGCCTCGGCGCCGACTTCGCGAATTGCACCTGCCAGTGCGTAGGCGTTGGAATTGACGATCTGCGCGCCGGTGGGCGTCTGATCGACATCCACGAGCTCATCGCCGGTGGCGACGATCGCGACGCGGGGCCGGCGAATGACTTCGACCATCGCGCGATTCACCGACGCCAGCATCCCAAGATCGGCAGGCGTTAATGTCTTGCCCGCGGACATCACCAGTTCGCCAAGGCGCAAATCCTCGCCGCGCGCCCGGATGAAAGCGCTGTTCTCGGCCGGGGCGAGAAATTCGACCAGATCGCCGGTACCGCGCGTCCGTTCGACCGCAACGATCGCGTCCGCGCCCTCGGCGATTGGCGCCCCGGTCATGGTGCGAACCGCTTCGCCTGCGCTCACGCGTCGGGCCGGCATCTGGCCGGCGCCCACGGTCTCGACGACCCTCAGCTTGACGGGGCTCGCGTCGGAAGCTTTCGCAAGGTCGGCGGCGCGCACGGCGTAGCCGTCCATCGCGGAGTTGTCGAAGCCGGGGATGTCGCGCGACGAGCTGATGTTCTCGGCGAGCACGCGGCCAAGGGCCTCGACCATTGGAATCCGCTCGGCGCCGAGCGCAACCACGTTGTCGAGGACGATCTGCAGGGCCTGGTCCGCGCTAATCATGAGGAAAAAAGGATACGCGGCTTTCGGTCGCGATTGAACCGGGGCATCACCGGCGGTACCGGGCTATGTGTGCGAAACAGAAAAAAACCGGAACGAGCTGGAGGTCAGAACTCGACGTGCTCTGCGCCGGCGTGAGAATCCGCCGAAGCCACCGGAATGCGGACGCTGTACGAGCGCTCGTAGGGAGGCACGACGTCGCGCAGCAGGGCCGGGTTAAGCTCATGCAGGCGTTGGAGCGTCGTTCCATGATTGAGGGCGACGCGCCTGAGAGGAGTGCCGCCGCTGACCGGCAGCATCCGGTAGGCGGGCGGATCGTCGAGCTTGACGGGCGTGATTCCGTAGCTGTCAGCATGATGTGCGATATAGGCGACCGCCATGAAACGTCCCAGCAGCCCGCGGGTTCGCCGCGGCAGCCGATTGCCGAATTTCTCGATGTTGGGGCCGCGCAACGACCAGTAACGCTCGATGGCCCGATCGCCGTTGTTCCACGCCACCAGAGTCATCGGCCAATCGTCGCCGGCTTCATCGTGCAAAGTGGCCAGGTACTCGGCAGCCGCCCTGGTGGACATGACCGGGTCGCGGCGCTCATCGACGTAGTTGTCAATATGTAGGCCGAAACGCCTGGCGGTGTTGGTGTTGAACTGCCACGGACCCTTACCGCGTCTGGAAAATTCGCTTTCAGCGAAAGCCAGGTACACCAAGTCGTCAGGAAGGCCGTAGCTTCGCAACACCCGCACCATATCAGGCAAGTAGGGGTGACTGCGGTCGAAGGTATCCTGTAGATGGTCGGGGGAACTCAGAAAATCCGACACATAGCGCCGTACGGACTGATTAAGGAGAATCGGGAAAGGTGGCACCGGCTGAGGCAGCGGGAGCACATAGGGCGACGGAATCGGCTGAGCGCCAGCTTCGGCAGGAGTCTCGAGCTCAAAGCCGGCACTCTGTCCGACCAGGCTCGGAGACGCGGTGTCCATCCCTGCCGGACCCTGGAGCCCGTCAAAGCCTTCAGCAAGGACGCTGGTGCTTGCCCATCCGGCGACGGTCAGGGCCGCCATCAGCGCAACAAACGCTCGATAGATATAGTTAATCTTAGGCATTCTCCCCCGAGAAAGTTGCCTCCAACGGTATCGACCGATGCGACCGAGATCAACCCATCGGTGGTGGATAAGCCATTAAAAAATCTAATCCTTAGAAGGTTTCCTGTTAATGAATGCTTGCAAATGTTGATGAATCTTGGCACTGGAAGGCGGGCATCTTCGCGACGTCAAGTTTAGCCGACCGAGTCCATTGTGTTACCGTTGGTCACCAGAACCGGCTCTGAAGCCACTGACCGGGCATAAATTTGAATCTCTGGCACGACATTATCGACAGCCTGACTGATGCGATAATCGTACTTTCGCCCGCGATGGAACCCCAGGTGGTCAATCCGGCGGCAGAGACGATGCTCGGGGTTTCACAGGTAAGCGCCTCGACAGTGGCCGACCTCGTGCGCCAGAACGACTGGCTCGGCCGGATGGTGGGCGCGTGCCTCGAAAGCGGTCAGGACTTGGGCGACATGGAGACGGTGCTGACGACGGGGCCTCGGGAGCTGGCGGTCCGGGTGGAGGTATCGCCCCTGCTGAACGCGCACGGACGGCCCGGCGGAGTGATTATCCTGCTTCACGACCTGTCTCACGAGAAAGGCGCGGCGGAGGCGGCGACCACGGGCGACTTGAGCCTGCGCCTGTCGCCGGCCGGCCTGGCGCACGAGGTCAAGAATCCGCTGACGGGCATCAAGGGAGCCGCCGAGCTGATGGCCGGGATGTTCCCTGACGATGGACGGGCGCAGCAGTACTGCAGCGTGATACTCGACGGCGTCAATCGGATCGCGTCGCTCGTCGAGCAGGTGCTGATGGTCAGCGGGCCGCAACGCCTGGCGAATGAGCCGGTCAACATCCACATGGTGCTGCACCAGGCGATGAGGATGGCGGGGTTGTTCCCGGATCCGCCTGAAGGTGTCGTGGTGCTCCAGGACTTCGATCCCAGCCTGCCCGACGTGGTTGGCGACGCGCACGCATTGGAGAGGACCTTCCTGAATCTGATCAAGAACGCGGCGGAAGCAATCGGTTCGTCGGGCACGATTCGGCTGCATACGCGAATCGAACGGGAGTTCAGGATGACGGCCGAGGGGCGGCGGCGCCAGTTCCTGCGGGTCGAGATCAGCGACAGCGGCGTCGGCATCCCCGAGGATCAGCTCGCGCAACTGTTCACGCCGTTCTTCACCACCAAGCCGGCCGGAACCGGGCTGGGGTTGGTGCTATGCCAGCGGATTATCGCGCTGCACGGCGGCAGGCTGTGGGCGCAGCGCGGCGGCGTCAAGGGCGCGGGCGGTTCCCGCGACGGAATGACGTTCAAGGTAACGCTCCCGATGATGCCGCCGGAGAAACCGCCGCAATAAGAAATCCGCGAACACTGCGTCGAACGCGGCAACGCAAAACCGGAACCGGCGGCGCTTACGCGCCGCAGTCCGAGATCCTTCGCTACGCTCGCGTTGCTCCCTTCGCTCAGGATGACAGATGGGAGCGCCGCAATTTTCGGTATGTCATCCTGACGATGCGAGCAGCGCGAGCCGAGGAAGAGCCTGCCCTGAGAGTTTGTGAGGAAATTGGTTTGTGTTGTGAGTGGTAGTTGTTGAGGTGGTGAATTTTGCGGGGCA
>Ga0074044_10000458_pt1 | contig 39925 bp, 37 predicted proteins | sample BogForMeECP23OM1_FD_94443 | JGI IMG/M metagenome (GOLD analysis project Ga0074044, IMG submission 94443) | Bog forest soil microbial communities from Calvert Island, British Columbia, Canada - Bog Forest MetaG ECP23OM1 | ecosystem: Environmental > Terrestrial > Soil > Wetlands ...
CAGCCTGCGGGTTCAGGCGACTTTCCAGTCGCCTCTTTCGTGCTGATCAATCACGGGACAAGAATGTCCCGCAAACCCGCAGACAAGAATGTCTGCGCTACATCAAAGTTGTAACCGCTCTAATGACCTCAAAGTGCGTGTTCGGAAACCGCTCGTTCAATAGCGTTTCCAGATAACGCGACGCGGCGTAAGGCGGTTCCGGTTCGCCGCGCGCTGCCGATTCGCCCAAAACGAAAATGCGATAAGTGCTCGCGGGCCTTTTCGCTTCCAGCATGACCGGGCTGGGCCAGCGCGCCAGTTGCGGTGGAAAGAATCTCAGGCTGAAATTTTCATTGTTTCCGGTTTGCGTCCGGCTTTTGATTTGTTCGGGCGTTGTTTCAAGATTTGAGTTTCAAAAAAGCCGGTCCAATGGATTGCAATCTTTGGCTTGATGCCAGTAAGTAGCTGCGTTGGGCGGACGCTTGATCTGCAACGGATCTTTGCCCATCAACCGCAGCACCCATCCGAGCGGCGTCAGAATGAAAACAAAAAATATCGCCAGCACGCAGCGCCCGATGAACTGGCTGGAGTAAAATCCGAGCCGCAGCGACAGCCGATACCAGCCGCGAAACCAGCGCGGTTGCAGCACCGCACAAATCGCCACGACGGCAAGCAACGCAAGCACGGCGCACAAGACATCCGCCGACAAATGCTTTCGCCAGCGCAGGACCGAACTTAAAATCGCCAGCCCCAGCACGGTCAGCAGCGCGAACTTGCGCCATTCTTTCGGGTTTTCTTTGAAGTTTAATTTCATCTCAATCGGCCTGCGGCACAATGCGCCGCTGGATTTTTTGCCGCGGTTGCGCGGTGTGTTCGATCACAAAGCCGCCCATGATGAGATAATCCATCTCCGTGTTCATGAAGCAGCGATACGCGTCATCGGGCGTGCAGACAATCGGTTCGCCGCGCACATTAAACGACGTGTTCACCAGCACGCCACAGCCGGTCGCCCGCTCGAAGCGCAGCAGCAAATCGTGGAGCAGCGGATTGCCCGCACGCGACACCGTTTGAATCCGCGCCGAATAATCCACATGCGTGACCGCCGGCAAAGTGGAGTGTTCGGCTTTCAGCAAATCAAGGCCGGTCACGTTCGCCGGCAAAGGTTTTCGCAATTCTTTTTTGACCGGCGCCACGAGCAACATGTAGGGCGACTCGACGTCCAATTCGAAATAATCCGCCACGCGCTCGCGGCGGACAATCGGCGCGAAGGGCCGGAACGACTCGCGGAATTTCACCTTCAAATTCATCACCGACTGCATTTTCGGCGAACGCGCGTCGCCCAGAATCGAGCGGTTGCCAAGCGCGCGCGGGCCGAATTCCATCCGACCCTGAAACCAGCCGACGACCTTCTCCGCGTTCAGCAATCCGACGGCGAAATCCAGCAACGCATCGGTTTGAAATTTTTGATAGACCGCGCCATGCGCGCGAAGCGCGGCCTCGATTTCATCATCCGAATATTCCGGTCCGAGCAACGAGGCCTGCATGGAATCGGTGGGGGAAACGATCCGCGTTGGCGCTTCTTTGTGCAAATGCCACGCGGCCAGGGCTGCGCCGAGCGCGCCGCCCGCGTCACCGGCGGCAGGCTGGATCCAAATCCGCTCAAAAATCTTTTCACGGAGAATAAGCCCGTTCGCGACGCAGTTGAGCGCCACGCCGCCCGCCAGGCAGAGATTTTTCAGCCCGGTAACCTCGCGGGCGTGACGCGCGAGGAGCAGCATGATTTCTTGCGTGACCAGTTGGATCGAGTGCGCCACGTCCATGTGCCGTTGCTCGATTTTTTCCTCCGGCCTGCGCGGCGGCCCGCCGAAAAGCCGGTGAAATTTTTCATTCGTCATCGTCGTGCCGCGCAGAAAATTAAAATAATCCAGGTTCAGCCAGAACGAGCCATCGGGTTTGATGTCGAGCAATTCGCGGCGGATGGCATCGGCATATTTCGGTTCGCCATACGGTGCGAGGCCCATGAGTTTGTATTCGCCGGAATTGATGCGGAAACCACAATAATCGGTGAACGCGGAGTAAAACAGGCCGAGTGAGTGGGGGAAACGCAACTCCTTCAGTGTTTTGATTTCGCGTCCGCGCCCCCAACCGATGGTTGTGGTGGCCCATTCGCCCACGCCATCAATGGTCAGAATCGCCGCTTCGGCAAAAGGCGACGGATAAAACGCGCTGGCCGCGTGCGATTGGTGGTGTTCAGTAAAAAGGATCGGGCAATTGGGACGCAATTCCGGCAGTTCACCGCGAATGGTTTTGCGCAAATCCAGTTTCTCGCCGAGCCAGTTGGACAGCACGGTGGGGAATGTGCGCCAGCCGCCGGGCGCGACGGCGAGATACGTTTCCAGAAGCCGCGTGAATTTCAGCACCGGCTTGTCGTAAAAAACCACCACATCAAGTTGCGCCAGCGTCAGGTTTGCGTGGCGGAGACAAAATGGAACGGCGTGACGTGGGAAGTCAGAATCGTTTTTTTTGCGGGTGAAACGTTCCTCCTGCGCGGCGGAAATGATTTTTCCATCACACACCAGCGCAGCGGCGGCGTCGTGATAATACGCCGAGACGCCAAGGATATTGCGCGGCGCGGGCATGGTTCAAAGAAACGGGTAAAGCGCCCAGGCGATGCCGGAACTGGCCGTGAAAACCAGAATGGCTCCCAGCAACAACAACACTACGATCAGCGGAATGAGCCACCATTTTTTTTCCTGTTTGGAAAATTTTAGAAATTCTTTAAGGAGTGACCACATGGAATGTTGTGAATTTAGGATTTGTCTCGATGCTGGCAAGGGAAATCACGGCGTGCGCTTTTTCATGGACTGCAACTGGGCAAGATAGGTCTGCCCCTTTTTGTAGTCCGATTCAAGCCAAATTGTTTCTTCAAACTCGCGCTGCGCTTCATCGAGCCGGTTTTGTTTCGCGAGCAGCACGCCGTAGTTAAAATGTGTCCGCGCGTTGCCCGGATTCAGCCGCGCCGCCTCGCCAAATTCATTTCTCGCCTCGTCAAGCTGGTTGGCTGAATCCAGTTCGCCGCCCAGTTCGAAATGCGGCTCCCAGTTCGCCGGATTCAACCGGATGTGTCCTGATTAAAAATGACAGCTGGTTTTGCGGTAGGTTTATTGTGCGTTGTCATGTGAAATGTAGTTCGTCAACGCCCAGAATTGAGCCACGCCGAACGCGTGATGTCATCTGAAATCTCTTTGTGGCTAAGGTCTGTAACACGCCGGGGGACTGGGGCATCTCTCTCTGTAAACTTTTGGATGGTTTGGGGGCTTTTTGGTCTGGCCTCACCGACTGCAATTTTTTGCATGGGATTTTTGACTGCCCTCTTTCTGAACAAAAGCGGAACAAATGGGGCAAGCACCAATCCGACGGCACCAATAATCGCAATCTCAATTCCCTCGGTCATAATCCTAATGTGGTCATGGCGGCGAATGCTGCTGTGGCCATAACTGTGATTATGGAACGGTGCGTGCTCACCGGGCAAGTGAGTTTTTTGCACCAGACTGTCAGGCAGGTAATGGCGACCGCAAAGCATAGGATCACACGTCCTTCGCGTGTCCTCTGCTCTGCCCATTTGATACCAAATTTGATACCGCAGGGCGAAAAACCATGCAAAAAGTGTTCGAGGTGTCACATTTGCGGTAACAATCAAAGCCAATAATCGTCAATGTATATCAAAGAAAGTCATAAGTGGTTAAAATGTAACAAGTTGCGTTTTTGGATTTTCAGTCCTCTGCTCTACCAACTGAGCTACCCAGCCAGCGCGGTCGCGCATTAAACCTCGCGTTTGACCCGTTGGCAAGGTCAAACAAATCAGGAAATGGGTGGACGAGTATGTCTTGCGGAAGGAAAAACTGACGGTTGCAACCCGGTGAGCAATGGCCGGCCGGGTGTTTTTTTATCGCGCCGGCGGCCCATCCGTGTTAATCGGTTTTCATCCGTGGTCAAAATTCTCAACGACAGCGCGCGCGAATTTCTTGACGCCATCGCCTGGAGCAACGCAGCCTGTGAACCCCTCGCCGGCGATGCCTCCGCCCGAAAATATTTCCGCCTGCAAAAGGACAAACAAAGCGCGATCCTGATGGATGCCTCATCGGTTCCGGAGAGTGTGGCCCCTTTCATTCAGATCAGCCAGCATCTCCATCAACTCGGTTTCAGCGTGCCGGCCATTCTTGCCCGGTCTGACGGGAAAGGCCTCCTGCTGCTGGAGGATTTTGGCGACGACACCTTTACCCGCCTGCTGGATAACCCATGCGAACCGGAAAAGCTTTATACGCTGGCCACCGATGTCTTAATTGCCCTGCACCAGCATCCCCAGGCAACTCCCAAAGATTTACGGGTGTATCACCCGGAAAAAATGCTGGAAGACATCGGGCTGTTTTTGGAATGGTGCACCCCCGCGATTTCAGAAGCCGGCAAGGCGGAATTCAAAACCGTCTGGCGGGAGGTGTTGCCCTCGGCGCATCAGGTTCCAACCTCGCTTCTGCTGCGCGATTATCACGTGGCCAACCTGATGTTGCTTCCGAACCGCCAGGGCATCCGGCAGGCCGGACTCCTTGATTTTCAGGATGCGTATCAAGGCCCGATCACGTATGACCTGGTGTCGTTGCTGGAAGATGCCCGGCGCGATGTCCCGGACAATCTCAGGGAAAAGATGGTGGCGCGTTACCTGGCCCGGTCCTCTGCCCTCGACCGGAAGGCTTTTGAAACTTCCATGGCCATTCTGGCAGCGCTGCGGCACACCCGTGTGCTGGCCATTTTTGAAAAGTTAAGCCGGTACGAGGGAAAGCATGACTATAAGAAACTTCATTCGCCGCGTGTGGAACGCCTGTTGCAAAGGGCCTTGCACCATCCCATGCTGGCCGGCGTGAAACGATGGATGGAGCGCCATGCACGGTAAGATTAAAACAGCCATGGTCCTGGCCGCCGGTTATGGCACGCGGCTGAAGCCGTTGACGGACCGGATGCCCAAACCGCTGATACCAGTGGCGGGCAAACCGATGATTGAATACGCGCTCGACAAGCTGCGAGCGTACGGGACCAAGGAAGTCATCATCAATGCTTCGCACCTCAAGAACCAATTGACCGCCTATTTGTCTGCCTGCAATGACCTGACCATCAAAATCTCCGAAGAAACTGAGCCGCTGGAAACGGGCGGTGGATTAAAAAAAGCGCTGCCGCTTCTGGGTCACGAGCCCTTCTTCACCATCAACAGCGACATCATCTGGCTGGACGAACGGGAAAGCGCCTTGGAACGGCTGGCCCGGCATTGGGACGATGCGAAAATGGACGTCCTGCTCCTCACGCAATCCAAGGCCAAAGCCATCGGGCATGACAAGGGTGAAGATCATCTTTTCATCAAACGCGACAATACCTTTGATTGGAATGAGCCGGAGGCGCCCTACATCTTTGCGGGCATTGGGATCATTCATCCCCGTGTCTTGTTTAATGCTCCCGACGGAAAATTCACCGTCAAAATCCTCTGGCATCAGGCGCTCGCTCAAAACCGTCTCTTCTGCCTGCCGCATCACGGCCAATGGTTCCAAACCGGCACCATCGAGGACGTCAAAACCGCCGAAAAAAATCTGCAGAGGCCTGGCGGTTGACTCCCTTTCCAAGGGAGAAGTCAAAACGGCAACCGACAATCATCGAGGCCCGGCGCAGAATTTGGCCGGATGTCAAAATCATCGTCGCCAGCGCGTAAAGCGTCGCAATGACGGTGGGCTGGGGCGCAACCGTCACCGGAGCGCCAGACTCCGTTCCGGCATTCGGTTACGTGCGCCGGTGGCGTTATCATGCCGATTCGGAAATCGGCGCTCCCAGTGTAGCTGTCGGGGTTGGCGGATACGCCCCCGTGGCGTGGACTGTTCACGAGCAGAAACCATTTGACCCGGCAATAAGAGAAGGATAGTTTCCGCTCGAAACTCAGTAGGTGGGTGAATCGTTGACACAAGGCATGGCATCGGGAAGTGCCGTAGCGATGCCATGCGGATGGCCTTGCGATTCCTGAAAGCGGCTATGAAACCAAATTTGCCAGTCCACGCTGGCGGGGAGCCAGCCATGAGCGCGGCCAGTCATAAGTTGCGATGCCCTTTGGGGGCGGCGATGTTTTCCAAACAGGTTTGGGATGAAATTGCCAGCAGCCTTAAACTTTCCGGACGGGAGCTTCAAATTATCAAAGACGTTTTTGACGACCGCACCGAATTTGCCATTGCCGCCCATTATGGCGTTTCGCCGCACACCATCCACACTTACTGCGAACGTTTGTATCGCAAACTTGCGGTGACCGACCGTGTGAAATTGGTGCTGCGCATCACAGACGAATTTCTTGCGCTGACGGTCGCCTCCGGAAGCATCCTGCCGCCCATCTGCGCCAACCGGGTTGCCGGCCGTTGTCCCTTGCACCGCAATTAAGCCTGGCCCTGGAAGTTCACCTCACCAGCCGACGGCTGAACAGCCGACTTTTCGAGATCTGCTGAAAAGCGTAAAACTTGACTAAATCAGCAATCAGAAAGGAAAAAATGATTATGAAAAATGCAACGAAAACAGTTGTTCTAACGTCACTGTTCACGCTAATGATCACGATGGTTCAAGCCGATCCGTTCATCAGGCCGCCGGAAACCTATGCGCCGGTGTGGTATACTTCCTTCCCATATCAGCGTAACATAGACATGGGATTCAGCGTCAATCCCGTATCGTCACCAGGCTACGGCATCCCTGGTGCCGTCTACGAAGGCACGCTTGATCCATCCTTGCTTAGTTCAGACTATGTCACGTTAACGGGCGCTGCCACTTGGTACGCGTCAGTGTTAGTCTCGGGATCCACCTACACGGGGCTGATTGGTATCGATAATCGGGCGGGAAACAGCACTCTAACGGGGACGGCAATCTTCCACATCGACAACATAGACGATAGCCTCCCGTTGAAGGATGTGTGGCTTGAATCGCTCGACCTTGACAACCAGGCATACGCGGGAGAGTTTCTGAATTGGCAAGTATTCGACCCGAACAATAATCTGGCAACGTACCTCGGTGGCCCGGCGAATAGTTTATTAGGCAATAACGAGTGGCTCAGCGACGCCGAGTGGCAAATCACGCCCAATCCAAATTATGAAACCGTCGTGGAGACTTTTTCGGTCCCGGCGGGAGACTATGCACTGATTGACAACCTCCACATTGCAACGGAGTGTGTGGTGCCGGAACCAGCCACATTCAGCCTGCTGGCGCTTGGCGGATTGGCGCTGTTGTGGCGGCGGCGAAGCTAGATTTCGTTGCCCGATATTCTCCGTTGAACAAGCCGGACTGGTTTTCTGGTCCGGCTTTTGATTTGAGCGTCAGACGATTTGCGGAAAAACTTTCACCGGGTTCACGCCCAAATCCTTGATGGCTTTTTCGACAAGTTGCCGGTCAACCTGCCCTTTTTCCGCCAGCGCGTAGAGCGCGGCGATGACGGTGGATTCCGCATCCACCTCGAAGAAGCGCCGCAGGCGGGCGCGAGTGTCGCTGCGGCCAAATCCGTCCGTGCCCAGCGTCATCAAACCGCCCGGCACCCACGGCGCAATCTGGTCGGGCACGAGTCGCATGTAATCCGAAACCGCCACAAACGCCCCCTGCTCTTTCGCCAGCAAGGTCTCGACGTAGGATTTTTTTGGCGGTTCCATCGGATGCAGCATGTTCCAGCGCTTGCAGCGCAGCGCGTCGGTGCGGAGCAGTTTGTAGCTCGTTGCGCTCCACACGTCGGCGGACACGCCATAGCGGTCGGCCAGAATTTCCTGCGCCTTGAGTGCCGAGTTGATGATTGTTCCACTGCCGAAGATGTGCGCCTTGAGCTTTTTGCCTTCCACGCCGGGCTTGAATTTATAAAGCCCCTTCAAGATGCCGTCTTCGACGCCCGTCGGCATCGGCGGCATGGGATAATTTTCGTTGTAGAGCGTGAGGTAATAAAAGATATCCTCGCCCTCGGCATACATCCGCCGCAGGCCGTCAGCGACGATGACGGCGATTTCGTAGGCGAACGCCGGATCGTAAGCCAGCAACGTCGGCACGGTGCCGGCATGGAGCAGGCTGTGGCCGTCCTGATGCTGGAGTCCTTCTCCGTTGAGCGTGGTGCGGCCGGACGTTGCGCCAAGTAGAAAGCCTTTTGCCCGGATGTCACCCGCCAGCCAGAACAAGTCACCGACGCGTTGCGGTCCGAACATCGAGTAGTAAATGTAAAACGGCGCCATCGGCACGCCGTGGGTCGCGTAAGACGTGCCTGCCGCAATGAACGACGCCATCGAACCGGCCTCGGTGATGCCTTCTTCGAGAATCTGGCCGTCCTTCTTTTCGTTGTAGTATAGCAACGAACTGCTGTCCACCGGCTCGTAAACCTGCCCTTTGGACGAGTAAATGCCGATGTCTTTGAACAGCGCATCCAGACCGAACGTGCGCGCCTCGTCGGGAATGATGGGCACAATGTTTCGGTTCAAACCCTTGTGCCGCAGCAATACGCTGATCAGCCGCACGAAAGCCATCGTCGTCGAAACTTCCGTGCTCGAGCCTTTGAAAAATTCAGCAAAATAATCGAGCTTGGGCACGTCGAGTACCGGCAAGCCGCGACTGACCTTGCGCGCGGGCAAAAAACCGCCGAGCGTTTTGCGGCGTTCGAGCAGATATTTCGTCTCCATGCTGTCCGCCGGGGGACGATAAAATGGCGTCTCGGCGATGACGTCGTCGCTGATGGGGATGTTGAACCGCGCGCGAAATTCGCGAAGCTCCTTCTCGTTCATCTTTTTCTGTTGATGCGAAATGTTGCGGCCTTCGCCCGCTTCGCCAAGGCCGTAGCCTTTCACCGTTTTGGCCAAAATCACCGTCGGCCGGCCTTTGTGCTCCATCGCCGCTTGGTAGGCGGTATGGACTTTGCGCGTGTCATGGCCGCCGCGCAGCAGCTTGCGAATCTGGTCGTCGGTGAGGTGGTTCACCAGTTCGAGCAATTCGGGATATTTGCCGAAGAAATGCCGGCGCGTGTAGCTGCCCGGCTCGACAGAATACTTCTGGTAATCGCCATCCACCGCCTCTTCCATGCGTTTGAGGAGCAGTCCGGATTTGTCGCGCGCGAGCAAATCGTCCCAATCGCTGCCCCAGATGACCTTGATGACGTTCCAGCCGGCGCCCAGGAATGCGGCTTCGAGTTCCTGGATGATTTTGCCGTTGCCGCGCACCGGACCGTCGAGGCGCTGCAAATTGCAATTCACAACCCAGATGAGGTTGTCGAGATTCTCGCGCGACGCGAGCGTGAGCGAACCGAGCGTTTCCGGCTCGTCCGATTCACCGTCACCGACAAAACACCAGACCTTCGGTTCCTCCGTCCATTTGGCCAGACCGCGCGCCTGTAGGTAGCGATTAAACCGCGCCTGGTAAATGGAGAGGAGCGGGCCGAGTCCCATGGAAACCGTCGGGAACTGCCAGAACTCCGGCATCAGGTACGGATGCGGATACGACGACAACCCGCCGCCCTCAGCCAATTCCTGCCGGAAATTCTGTAGATGTTTTTCGTCCAGACGGCCTTCGAGAAACGCACGCGCATAAATGCCCGGCGCGGCGTGACCTTGGAAATAAACCATGTCGCCGGGAAAATTCTCCATGCTTCCGCGGAAAAAGTGATTGAACCCAACCTCGTAAAGCGTCGCCGCCGAAGCGTAGGTGGAGATGTGGCCGCCGACGTTGGTGGTGGAGTTGGCCTTGACCACCATCGCCATGGCGTTCCAGCGGATGTAGCTCTTGATCCGGCGCTCCATCTGCCAGTCGCCGGGGAATGGCGGCTGTTGCTCCGGCGGAATCGTATTGACGTAAGGCGTGTTGAAGCCGCGCGGCAAATCGGTTTGCGAGGCGTGCAGACGGTCGGCGAGTTTGTTCAGCAATTGCGCCGTGCGTTCCGGCCCTTGATTTTCCAAGGCCAGATCAAAGACGGACTGCAGCGACTCAGCCCATTTATCGCTCGAACCGTGAATTTCTTTTTTCTCCATGTTTACTGTGTCATCCGCTATTTTCCAATCTCACAAAAAATCTCGGTAGGATTAAACCGGAACCGTACACTCAACACCAGCGAAATCAGCGCAACTGCAAAATGAAATTACTCGATCTGACGCTCCCCTCGCCCGCCGAAAACCTGGCGTGCGATGAGGCGCTGCTGGACGCCGCGGAAGCCGGCCGGGACAGCGAGGCGCTCCGCTTCTGGGAACCGCGTGAACATTTTGTGGTCGTCGGCTATGCGAACAAGGTGGCGATGGAAGTGAACGTCGCGGCGTGCGAAGCGCGCGGCATCCCGGTGCTGCGGCGCTGCTCCGGTGGCGGGACGGTGGTGCAAGGAGCCGGCTGCCTCAACTACACGCTGGTTCTGCGAATTACCGACGACGGCCCGCTCCACAACATCGGCATCGCCAACCAGTTCATCATGCGCCAAAACCGCGCGGCGATTGAATCCGCAATCCGCAACTCCGATAAATCGCGAGCACGCGACGAAAGTCGGTGTCCGCAATCCGCAATTGCAGTGCGCGGCCACACCGATCTGGCCATCGGCGACCGCAAGTTTTCCGGCAACTCACAGCGCCGCCGCAAACACTTCCTGCTTTTTCACGGAACCTTCCTGCTGAACTTCGACCTCGCGCTCGTCAGCAAACTTTTGCCGATGCCGTCGAAGCAGCCTGATTACCGGGAGCACCGCGCACACACCGAATTTCTGACCAACTTGAACGTGCCAGCGAAGGAAGTGAAGGCGGCGTTACGACAGGCTTGGAAGGCGGAAGAACAATTGAAAAATCCGCCGCTGGAAAAGATTGCGGCTCTGGCGCGGGAAAAATACGCCACACGCGAATGGAACTACAAATTCTGAGCCTCACGCAAAGCCGCAAAGGCGCGAAGGCAAAGAATAGAAACCAGGCGGCCTTGCTTCTTGGCGCCTTGGCGCCTTGGCGTGAGATTTATAGCCGCTTTGCCAGTTCCGCCTGGCTTTTCGCAAAGACTTCCTTGTGCAACGAATTGCCGTGCGCAGCCATCGTGACGACCGCCGAAAAATCCTGCACTTTTAATTCCCAGATCGCCTCCAGCACTTCTTACTTCTCACTGGGTGCAGTTGGGCACTGTATCTGGAGCACGGCTGTCCCAGCCGCAGCAGATTAAAAATCCCAGGAGCGTTTACCTTGATTCCGCCGTGTATTTTGCCTTGTACGTGCTGAGCCGGAGACGGGCGCGCCCCACCGGTTCAGGCAGTCGCATAGATACAGTGCACCTTTGCACCCCAGTTCCCGCGGTTCCAAATCCTCACAAATCAGCCATGCGATAGCGAAGTGCTATGGATTTTCAATCCGGAGGTTTGAGGCTTGCGCTCGCTTTGCGGTGGAAAATCAGAAAAGTCTGGTCGCGTTCAAAATACGGCCTGCCCAGCAGCCAGCCAAGATCGCGGATTTTTTCCGAGGCATCAAACACCTGAACCTGATCGTAGTTTTCCTGCAAGGGGCCCCGCTGAACGAAGCTTTCGGTCTCAATTTCCGACGGGCGCAACACCAGCCAGTCCGGTTTGAGTTCGAGGAAGATTTGGTTTTCCCGGTACGGGCCAAGCCGCTTGCGGACCTCGACCACTTCTTTCGAGGCCAAGCCGGGACAATCGAGCATCTTCAATCCAGAAAAATAGCCGATGTAACCCAACGGTTCGAGCATCACCGTGTCGTGCGGAGTTTGTGCGTGAGCATGCAGCCAGAGACCAATCTGGCGGCGCAGGCCATTCTCAATGAGTTGCTGTTGCACCCGCATTTGACGCGCGACACAAATGGTCACCGCCGCCTGACCAATGACAAGCCCGACGGCGGATATGCGCAATGCCTTCGGCAGATGACAAAGCGTTCCCCCGGCCCAGCCACGTTGCGGCAGTCTTAATGCCGAACAGAGCGCCTGATCGAAGATGAAACCGATGGTCAAATAGCCGAACACCGCCACTGTCGGCAAATACCACGGGTAATATTCTTTTAGGACCGCAGTCAGAAAAAAGTTTCCGAGAAAAAAGACCATCGAGAACAGCCGGGTTTGGGGACGCAACGGCGGGAATGGCCAGGCCAAGGCGGCCACAATCCCCAGCACCGTGCAGAGCAGGAAAATGGATCCAGGCCATCCGCCGAACCACGCGTAAGTTGGTGTGAATATCCAGCGCAGGCTGGTCACGTCGGTCAACAATGTTCCCGGAAACACCAGCAGATCGAACAATTGGGTGCCAAGGGAAAACGGAGGCAGATTCGTCGCCTTGGCCACGATGGTATGCGGCACCGGCGACCCGTAGTAACTCCACGCCCACAGGAACCAAGGCAGATAGAGAACGGCGCAAACCAGGCAGGCCGCCAGAAGCATTTTCCACAACTCCTTTCGTGATTGTCCGGCCGCCTGGTTGGGCGAAAAAAGCAGAGCGCTGATTCCCAACGCGGCGATATACACGAAACTGTCCGGGCGCGTCCACATCAAGCCTGCCCAGCCGACGCCAATACGCAATATCTGGCGCGGACCGGGCACCACCAGACCATGAATCGTCAGTGCGAGAAAGAAAAACAGCAGTCCTGTTTCCATGCCGTTGATGCTGAAGTCCAGCAGCTTTGCGTCCAAGCCCAGGAGCGCGACGGTCAGCCAGATGGCAAGGCGATGCTGCTGCAGTCTTTGCAGCAGGAGAAAAAGCAGGCCCATGCCGGCAGCCAGTGCGGCAAGGCTCGTCAGACGGAACAACCACAATGCCAATTCGTCGGATTGATTGCCCGTGAGCCAACTGAATCCCGCGGGCAGCAAGACCCCCAGCGGCGAGGTGAACGAGTGTAACCGTTCGCCGGGAGTGAAAACGAGGCCATGGCCGGTTGCCAGGTTTCGACTGCAGCGGAACGTGATCCAATAATCCTCCCAGACGTGTTGGGTGTAGATCGCAAACACCAAGCCAAAGAGGAACACCGCCATTACGACCGTCGCCGCAGGTCTGATTGCCGCCATTCGCATGGAGCAGGAAAATAGTTTGCTCGATTGTGTTGTCAAAGACGAAAACTTTTTATAAATGCAGGTTCATGGCTGGTTCATGAATCCTCAAAAGCGCGGGGTTTTTTGGGGGTTGCCAAAGCGAAGGCACAACGTTGTTGTTCCAGTCCCATTTCTTCGTGAAAATCGGCCAAAGTGGATTTGGCCCGCCTGGAGTCTTGGCCTCGCTGGCATACTTCAGAGCCACTTTGCCAGTTCCGCCTGGCTTTTCGCAAAGACTTCCTTGTGCAACGAATTGCCGTGGGCATCCATCGTGACGACGGCGGGGAAATCCACCACTTCAAATTCCCAGATGGCCTCCGGCGCGCCGAATTTGTCAATCAGATAAACATTGCGGACTTTCTTGATGCACTCGGCCAGCACCTGCGCCGCGCCGCCGACTGCGTGCAGATACACGCAGCCGAATTCCTTGCACGCCGCCAGCGTTTTGTCGCCCATGCCGCCCTTGCCGATGACCCCGCGCAGACCAAATTCCTTGATGATCTGCGCCTGATACGGCTCTTCGCGGATGGAAGTGGTCGGGCCGGCGGCGGTGGCCTTCCAGGTGCCGTCGTCCTGCTTCAACACGACCGGGCCGCAGTGGTAAAGAATCCCGTCGCGAAAATTCACACCCGGCGGCAATTTGCCGCCCTCGTGCAGATATTTGTGGACCGCATCGCGCCCGGTGAACACGACGCCGGAAATCAACACCTCGTCGCCGACTTTCAGCACCCGGATTTTTTCTTCGGTGAAGGGTAATGAAAGTTTAATCATGGTTCGTACAATCTTAAATTCCAAACCGTTCCGCCAGCAAATCGAGAACTTTGTCCATCTCACCGAACGTTAGTTCGCCAAGTTTGCGCTCCAGTTTCACGCTGGCGACAGTCGCGACTCGTTGCACATCGAAAGCACCCTCGTCATCAAGAAACAGTTTTGGGATGGGGACTTCCCAATGGTTGCCGCGCCGGGATGTCGTGTGGGCGACAATGGTGAAAACATCCAGCTCATCACCTTTGGGCTGGCGCGTGAGAATGAGACAGGGACGAACCTTTGCGACCATACCGAGGTCAACCTGCCAGACCTCACCGGGTTTTGCGGCGGGCATTCTTGGCCTCCTGTTTTTTCATGTCTTGAAACATTGAATCGGCGGCCTCGTGGAGAAAGAGCGATTCGTCCTGCTCTTCAAGCTCGCGCAACCGCTGGCGGATGGCGGCACGCTCGTCCACCGTCAGCTTGGGCAGCTCTTGCATGATTTCCGCGGCACTCATGGTGGAAATCTACCGCCGCCGGGAGACACTGGCAAGTCCGGCGGCGTCGCGCCCGGTGAATACGCCGCCGGAAATCAACACCTCGTCGCCGACTTTCAGCGCCCGGATTTTTTCTTCGGTGAAGGGTAATGAAAGTTTAATCACGGCAACCTTTGATGCGCCTTAATGTTTTTTTGCGCGGCGGTATTTCGTTGAAAGCCAGCTCGTGTTCATCAGCGCGTTGATATTCCCTTTCAGCCACGAGTTGGCGCAATTCCGCCGCCGAACGTATTACTTTTCGCCCGGCCTTTTCCTCGGCGTTGGTCATCTCGTCCAGCTTCGCAAAATAAGCATCAGGGTCGGCGACCATCTCGCGCGACAGCTCGTCCTTGATGCGCCAGACTTCTTCCAAAATCGGATTCGTTTTCATGGATTTATCCTCCCATAAGTTCGATGGGTGTGCAAACTTCCGGCAGCGTCAGTTTGTAACGCCCCATGAATTCGCGGAGTTTTCCAAGCAGGTGAGGGTTGGCCAGATGCCGGCAATTCCATGTGAGCAAAATATTGATTCCTTGCTGTGCTGCAACCACCGCGTGAATGGCATCCGAAGCAGCCGCTGGCGGAAGTATCCTTGCAGCCAATAATTCTCGAGCCAGACTGCGCGCCAATTTATCCACCGCCAGAACTGTCAGTCCCGACAACGCTTCCAATCGTCGTCGGCTCATATCCACATCCCCAAGGCCTGCCTCCTTTAACCCTTCCGCCGAAGTCACGCACTGGTAACGCTGGCGCTCGTCCTGCCACCATTGCCGGGTGAGTTGCTGATGCGCGGCCAGAATGGAATCCTGGCTCGGATTCGCCACCAGATAACTCACAATGGTCGTTTCAATGCAAACCGTTTCCATAGTTCAGTGAGCCGCGTCGCGGCCGGTGAACACGACGCCGAAAATCAACACCTCGCCGCCGACCTTCAGCGCCCGGATTTTTTCTTCGGTGAAGGGAAAACTTAATTTAATCATGGCTCTTTAAACCATTAACCAGGCTTTGCAAAAGCTTCAAGCTTGTTCATCCAGCCGTTAAAATGAGGACATTCATTGCGAATCGTCTCCAACCCTATGCGAGCCGCAGTCGTTGGTCCGTGCAAGGTTTTTTTATAAGCAGGGAACAGATCGATAATTCGTTTGGACGGCGCAGATTCAGGGCGCTCGTTGATTTCTTCCGGCGTTGTCACGCTATTACAAATGGCCTCAAATTTCGGTTGTTTTCCCGGTTCGGTCATCGCACGAGGTAGTTCGGTCGGCGAAGAAAACAACCACGCTTCAAATTCATGAAGTGCCAAAAACGGCAGGAAACTCAGCAACGAATCAAAATGTTGTGCGATGGTCGTCTCAACATAACTCACACGCTGCAACGCTGTGCCGTGCACAGGTCTGGAATCCATACCAGGAAAATCTACAGGCAAGCGGTAATAATCAAGCAGCGTTGTCACCAGTGCATCACCCGCACTGTTCAACAGCCGTTTTGTATCGTTTTCAAACTTTGCGAAATTCGTCACGCCACCTTTGAAATTCGGCCCGTCCTTGACCCGCTTTGTGACGAGAATCGTCGGATAGAAAAACAATTGTAAGTTGTAGAAGTGCGGGCCTAGAACGTCCTTCACAAACCGTTCTTCGGTTTGTCCTTCAACCAGAATCAACACCCGCTTGCTCATGGACGCGCACCGAGAACATTTTTCTCCCACAGCTCTCCCAATCCATAGTCATCCAACCAAGTCGTCATGTCTGCCTGGCTGAGATGGCGGAAGACGCTTTGATTATCTTGCCGATCTACCGCCCAAACCGAATCTGGCTCGAATTGATTTACCAACGTTACGGACTGAGTTGCGACAATAACTTGTGTGCGCGTCGCTGCTGAAGAAAGCAAATCCGCAAGCAAGGTGACAGCCGCTGGGTGCAATCCAAGTTCCGGCTCGTCGAGCAATACCACCATCGGCAATTTTGGCTGGAGCAACAGCGTAGTCAGACAGAGGAAACGCAAGGTTCCGTCTGAAAGTGAAGCGGCATTAAAATAGGCATCGCTGCCTTTTTCCTTCCACTCCAACCGGATTTTACCTTCGTTCAGTTGGGACGGAGCGAGGCGGAACTCTTCAAAGAATGGGGCAATCTGCCGCAGTGTATCCTGAATATTTGCAAAATGATCCGGCTCTTTCTGCTGCATCCAGTAAAGAAATGCTGCGAGGTTTTCTGCTTGCGGACGTAGCACACGATTGTCTTCCAGATCAACCGTGCCTTTCACCAAAGCCGTGTCGCTCGTATCGTGGAAGTGATAAACACGGTAGCTGTCTAAATCACTCATCGCCTCACGTGCACAGATGTGATCGACAGTCTTTAGCTTCGATTCTTTGGAGGAAGATGAAATCCCCTTAACATATGGCGTAGGATAATGTTTTCGCTCATGGTAAAATGCTATTTCTTCCGCAATTATGAAACTGTCTTCATCTGTGGCTTTTAATTTGACGAAATAGGCGTTTCCTATATCCCCTTCGCCAAACTCCAAACGAAAAGACATTTCTGGAGATTTTTTTCTCCCAAAATAAAGCAGGGTATCAGCGCCACCTTTCGTCCCAGTATAGCTCGCCAGATTTTGGTTCACAATCTCGCGCAAGAAACGGAACGCCCCGATTAAATTGGATTTGCCCACTCCGTTACCACCAATGAACACATTCAACCGACCGAGTGCGAGCGTTTGCTCCCGGATGGATTTGAAATTCTTAATTGTCAGCTTTTCAAGTGTTCGCATTGTGCGGTCAAAATTATGGCTGATGTTTAATCGTCTGGCTACTATTTCATTTGCGCGTCAATAAAGCCATTTCCCAATCTTCCCCTCCGCATCCAGCGTCACGCCCTGGCGGCGGTAGGCCCAGCACATGTAGCTGATGCTGACAAAATAGGACGCGGGGAGACGGTTCGCCGCGCAAATCTTCACGCCCAGCAGCGTTGTCTTGCCGCCGAAACCCATCGGGCCGATGCCGAGTTCATTCGCCGTCTTCAAAATGTCCTGTTCCAGCTTGTCCAATTCGGGCTTCGGATTGCGGTCGGGAATCAGCCGCAGAAACTGCGTCTTGCTCATCTCGTAGCTGGTCGCGCGGTCGCCGCCGATGCATACGCCGAGGATGCCCGGTCCGCAGCCCTTGCCCTGCGCCTGCAACACCGCGTCGAGAATCGCCTTGCGACAGCCGTCGAGGTCGCGGTTTGCGTTGAGCTTTTCATTCGGCAACGAGTATTGCGCGCCGACGTTCTCGCAGCCGCCGCCCTTGAGCACCAGCCGCACACTCAGCTCCTGCGAGTGGTGCTGATGAAAATGAAATGTGGGCGCGCCCGGCCCGACGTTCGTGCCGTCGTTGACGCCGGTGAGCGAATCCACGGAGTTCTGGCGGAGAAAGCCCTTCTTCGTCGCCAGCTTCACGGCTTCTTTGGCCGTTTCCTCAAACGCAATCTGGTCGAAGCCGACCGGACAATCCACGTAAAACAGAATGCTGCCGGTGTCCTGGCAAATCGGCTGCGATTTGCGTTTGGCGAGCTGGATGTTCTGGTCAATGATTTTCAGCGCGCTTTCGGCAATCGTGCCCTTTTTCTCCTGTTCCAGCGACGCGAGGATGGACTGGTTGACGTCGTCGGGAATTTCCGCCGAGGTGCGCCGGATCAATTCCAGCAGGGAATTTTGCAATTCGCTCATAAAAGTCGTGTCTAAAGTATTGCTTGAGCGTGCCAGCGTCAACCAATGGCGTGGTTGTAGCGTCGGCGCTATGCACCAAAAATCGAGCCGCAGGCTCGACGCTACAACGAAGCTGGATTAACGTCGAAGCATGAAAAGCGACATCCGTGTCGCCGCGCCGCCGCCAAGGCCGCTGCTGGTTTTCGACGGCGACTGCAATTTCTGCACCTGGTGGGTCCGCCGCTGGCAGCTAATGACCGGCGACCGCGTGGATTATCTGCCCGTGCAAGACCCGCGCATCGCCGCGCAATTCCCGGAAATCCCGCGCCAACAATTTAACACCGCCGTCCAACTTATTGAAACTGACGGCTCGGTTTATTCCGGCGCCGAAGCCGTCTTCCGCACAATCGCGCACCATCCAAATCACCAATGGCCGTTGCGCGGTTACGAAAAATCAAAACTTTTCGCGAACCTCACGGAATGGGCTTATCGCCTGGTTTCGGAAAACCGGACATTTTTCTCGCTGCTGACGCGCTGGTTCTGGGGCCGGCACGTTGAACAACCCTCGAATTTTCTCACGCGCTGGATTTTCCTGCGCGCACTGGGTGTGATTTACTTCATCGCCTTTGTTTCGTTGTGGATACAAATTAACGGCTTGATCGGCCACAATGGCATCCTGCCAACCGACCAGTTCATGACCGCGGCCGGCCAGCAGTGCGACGCCCGGGACATCGGACTGGAACGTTATCGTTTGCTGCCGACGCTGTGTTGGTTCAACGCGTCCGACGGTTTTCTTCACTTCCAATGCGCGGCCGGAAGCATTTTGGCGGCGTTGCTCATCATCGGCATTGCACCCGCACCATGTCTGGGAGGGTTATGGCTGCTGTATCTATCGCTGGCGACAATTGGCCGCGATTTTCTGGGTTTTCAATGGGACAATCTTCTGCTCGAAGCCGGATTCCTCGCCATTTTCTTCGCACCGTTGCAATGGCTGCCGCGAAGGCTTTCGCAGGAAGCGCCGCCGCCACGAATCGTGCTCTGTTTGCTGTGGCTGCTGTTGTTCAAGGTCATGTTTTCTTCCGGCTGTGTAAAGCTGTTCAGCGGCGACCCGAACTGGCGCAATCTCACTGCGCTCACGTTTCATTATCAAACCCAGCCGCTGCCGACGTGGATTGCCTGGTATGCCAACCAACTGCCGTTGTGGTTTCAAAAAGCGTCGTGTGTCGTGATGTTTGCAATCGAACTCGGCGCGCCGTTCCTGATTTTTACTCCGCGCCGATTGCGGTTTTGTGGCGGCGCGGCCATTGCGTTCCTCCAGATTTTAATCCTGCTCACTGGCAACTACACATTTTTCAACCTGCTCACGCTGGCGCTGTGCCTGCTGTTGCTCGACGACTTTGCTCTGATGAAATTGACCCCACTTAAACTTCACCCTGCTTTTGCTCCTGTCACTCGGCACGTGTCACTTGCCACTCATTGGCGTTGGCCCCGCGCCGTGACAATCCCGCTCGCCGTCGTGGTCATGGCCATTTCGCTCTTTCAAATGAGCCTCATGTTTGGCGCACGACCCGTCTGGTTCCTGCCGGTGGCGGTCGCGGATCTGTGGCTCTCGCCGTTCCGCACCGTGAACAGCTACGGTTTGTTTGCCGTGATGACCACCGAACGGCGCGAAATCGTCGTCGAAGGCAGCGACGACGGCGTGACGTGGCGCGAATATGAATTCAAATACAAACCCGGCGACGTGACCCGGCGGCCGGCATTTGTTGCGCCACACCAGCCGCGCCTGGACTGGCAAATGTGGTTCGCCGCCCTGGACAATTACCGGCAGAACCCGTGGTTTGCGAATTTCTGCGAACGGTTGCTGCAAGGCTCGCCGGAAGTTCTGGCGTTGTTGGGAAAAAATCCGTTTCCCGGCCATCCACCCCATTATATTCGCGCCGAATTGTATGATTATCACTTTACAAGTTTCGCCGAACGCCGTGCCACCGGCGCCTGGTGGAAACGCGAATTCATCGGTGAATACTTGCCGTCACTCTCGCATCCTGAATAAATTCAGGCCGCAAAACTCATGAGCGAGACAACTGACCCAGGCTGCGCCGGAGGCTCCGCCGAGGCGAGACGCCGCGCCTTCGACTGGTTCACGCCCCTGCGCTTTGGAATTTTGCTGGCGCTGCTGATTTTCGCCGCGTTTCCACACGTCCTGCCCGGCCTGCAAACGTTCGTGGTGCGCGACTACGGATTTTTTGCGTATCCCCTCGCCCACTTTCAGCGCGAATGTTTCTGGCACGGCGAACTGCCGCTTTGGGATCCTTACAACAATTGCGGCGTGCCGTTCCTCGCACAATGGAACACGATGCCGCTCTACCCGCTGTCACTGATTTACCTCCTGTTGCCGCTGCCATGGTCGTTGAGTTTTTTCTGTCTGTTGCATTTGTGGTTTGCGGGCTTCGGCATGTTTTTCCTCGCCCGACGATGGACGGGCCTTCGCCGCGCCGAAGTGTCGTCTGTTTTTGGCGTATGCAACGCCCGGCCGGTTTCGGCACAGCTGTCTGGCAATGAAGCTACGGCCACGCAGGCGGGCAATTCCTTCGCGGCGGCGTTCGCGGGCGTGGCCTTTGCGTTCAACGGCCTGACGCTCAACCTGCTCATGTGGCCGAGTCACATCGCCACGCTCAGTTGGATGCCGTGGGTCGTGCTCGCGGTCGAACTGGCGTGGCGCGAGGGCGGGCAAAAAATCATTCTGGCCGCGTTCGCCGGCGCGCTGCAAATGCTCGCCGGCAGCCCGGAAATTATTTTTCTCACGTGGATTTTGTTGCTGGCGATGTGGATTCAACAATTAGTCAAACGTGCTGCCGGCGTCCCGCCGGCAGAGCTTACATGTGCCAAAGACAGTTCTGCCGGCAAGATGCCGGCAGCACGTTACAACGTCTCCATGTTCTGGCGGTTTCCGCTGGTCGTGACGCTGGTGATTTCGCTGGCGGCGGTGCAATTGCTGCCGTTCCTTGATCTCGCCGCCCATTCGCAGCGGAGCGCCGGATACGCGGACACGCGCTGGTCCATGCCCGGCTGGGGCTGGGTGAATTTTCTCGTGCCGATGGCTTTCGGACGCACCTGGACCGAAGGCGTGTTCTTCCAGAACGGCCAGTACTGGACGTCGTCTTACTATCTTGGCATCAGCGCGCTGTGGCTGGCATTGCTGGCAGTTTGGACGGTCCGGGAAAGGCGCGTGCGGTTGCTGGGCGCGGTGGCGATGGTGGCCCTGGTTTTTGCGCTCGGTGAAAACACTTTCGTCTATCCCGCCCTGCGAAAAATCATCCCGCAACTCAGCTTGATGACGTATCCAATCAAATACGTGATTTTTGTGGCGTTGCTCGCACCGCTGCTCGCGGCGTTTGCTCTCGCGCACCAGCAGAATTTGCGAAGCGAAGAAAAATCGGCCTTTAACAAGCGCCTGGTTCTTGTCGGAGCCGTTTTGCTGGCGCTCATCGCGGGAATTCTTTTTTGGGCGCGGCAATTCCCGTTTTCAACCGACGACGTTCACGCGACTTGGCTCAACGGTTTGTCACGCGCGGCCTTCCTGATTTTGACCGGCGCGTTGCTGTTCGTTTTGACGCGTGAAAACGCGCCGGGTCTGCGCCGCATCGCGCCGCTCATCCTGATTTTTGTCGCGTGGCTCGACGTTTTCACGCATGAGCCGGCGCAAAATCCGACGGTTCCCCCGAGTGTGTATGAATTGAATCTCGCGCGCGCCAGACTGGCCATGCAGCCCCAGCCGGCGCTGGGCGAATCGCGTGCGATGGTCACGCCGGCGGCGGCGATGGACTTCATCCGCTTTGCGTTGAGCGACCCGAAAAATAATTACCTGGCGAAGCGGCTGGGCTATTGCGCGAACTGCAACCTGCTCGATGCCGTCCCGAAAGTGGACGGATTTTTCTCGCTCCTGCCGCGCGAAAGCGACGGCCTGATTTCCCTGCTTTACGGCGCGACCAACGCAAATTTTCCAAAGCTCAATGATTTCCTGGGCGTCTCGCAAATTACCGCGCCGGACGAATTTTTCCACTGGCAGGCGCGCAAAACTTTTCTGCCGCTCGTGACCGCCGGGCAAAAGCCCGTGTTTCTTGACGACACCGGCACGTTGCGCGCGTTAGCTCAGCTGGATTTTGACGGCGGCAAAATGGTTTTTCTGCCGCCGGAAGCAAAATCGTTGGTGACAGTGACAAACCAAACGGCTGCCCGTGTGCTCAGTTCACAATTCAAAGCGCAACGCGCGGACATTGAAGTTGAAGCTTCCGAACCGTCGCTCGTCGTCGTGGCGCAAACCTGGTATCACAACTGGCGCGCTTACGTGGACGGCAGGCCGGCGCCTTTGTTGCGGGCGAATCATGCATTTCAAGCCATTCAAGTCCCGGCCGGGCGGCATTACATCCGGCTGGCTTACGAAGATCTGGCGTTTCAATTCGGCGCGGCGGTTTCGATTTGCATGGTGGTGAACTGCTTCATTTTCCTGCGCTTGCTGAGAAAGCGTCAGTTCCGCCCGCAACCTTGAGCAAATTTGGACAGCCCCAGCGGGGCGGCATCGTTGTAGTTGTCCGGCAATAACCGCTTAGGCTCCGTCAGGAGCGACATCAAGATTTCGCCTCCTACGGGGCTTGAAGGAAAAGAGATCATTCGGCTACAAAGATACCGCTCCTAACGGAGCTAAATGAAACCACGGCGGCAAATTTATCCGAAAGCGTAAAGTTGTTCTCGACAAACGGCCCCTTTTTACGGATTCAAATGTGGCGGAGACAATGACCAAAGCCAAACGCATCGGCATCTTGACAGCAGGCGGCGACAGTCCCGGCTTGAATGCCGCCATTCGCGGCGTCGGCAAAACCGCTCTCGGTTTTTATGGCGTGGAGCTCATCGGCTTTCGCGACGGCTTTCGCGGCCTGGTCACCGACCGGCGGTTGCGTCTCGATAGAAGCGTGCTGGCCGGAATCCTCACCGTCGGCGGCACGATCCTCGGCACCAGCCGCGACAAACCGCATCGCATGAAGATTGACGGCCGGACGCGCGACATGACCGGGGTCATCGTCAACAATTACAAGAAATACGGACTCGCCGCGCTCGTGTGCCTCGGCGGTGGCGGCACGCAAAAAAATGCGCTGCGTCTCACGGAAGCCGGGCTTAACGTCATCTCCCTCCCCAAAACCATTGACAACGACGTGGCGATGACGGACTCGTCCATTGGTTTCGCCACCGCGCTGGATATTGCCACGGAAACCATTGACCGTCTGCACAGCACAGCGCACAGTCATCATCGCATCGTGGTCGCGGAAATCATGGGGCATCGCGCAGGCTGGCTGGCGCTGGGCGCGGGCATCGCCGGCGGCGCGGACGTGATTTTGATTCCCGAAATTCCCTACCACGTTGATAAAATTGTTGAAGCCATCCGGCGTCGGAGCCGGCACGGAACCAATTTCAGCATTGTGGCCGTGGCCGAGGGCGCGATGAGCGTGGAAGACGCGCGCGCCTTTGCCGCCGCCGAAAACCGCAAGGAAAAGGCGCGCAACCTGCGCGAACGAAACGACGCCAAAATGGAACTGGCCGCGATCGAAGCCAGGCACGCCGGCAACACGCTCCGGCTCGCCAAACAGCTTGAGGAACTCACGCACCTCGAATCGCGCGTCACCATCCTCGGTTACGTGCAACGCGGTGGCACGCCGTCGCCGGCGGACCGTTTGCTCGCCACGCGGCTGGGCAGCGCGTGCGCGGATTTGATTCACGAAAATGTTTTTGGCGTGATGGTGGCGTCGCGCGGTGACGGCACGGAACCCGTGCCGCTGGTAAAAGTCGCCGGCAAGCGCAAAACCGTTCCGCCCAATCATTCCTGGGTGGAAACCGCCCGGCGCGTGGGGACCTGCCTGGGGGATTAAGCCGGCACGGGCAGGCGTGCGCTGCTGCTCATGCAAACAGAGGCGCTGGTTGGGCCATTGCTTTTGATAACCGTCGCGCCAGTTGCCGGCCGCGAGACAAAAATGGTTGCTTCGATGCCGGTCTTTTTCTTGTAATCTGTCGCGAGCTTCTTCGAGATGGCGTCCACCGCATCGGTCTTCACCAACGCGACGGCGCAACCGCCGAAACCGCCACCAGTCATGCGACAGCCGATCATTCCGCCTTTGAGGCCGATGGATTTGGCGATCTCCACGACGGTGTCCAGTTCCTTGCAACTCACCTCGTAATCATTGCGGAGTGAGCGATGACTGGCATACATGAACTGGCCGACGGCCGGCCAGTTCGAGGCTTGAATGCCTTCGGCCGCATGAATGGTGCGCTCGATTTCACTGATGACATGGCGCGCACGATGATAAACATCCTTGTCCATCCCACCCTTCGCGCGTTCGAGCAAGTCGGCCGTGGCGTCGCGAAGCGAAGGCACGCCGAGGATTTTTGCGGCGGTCTCGCACTGTTTGCGGCGCGCGGGATATTCGCTGCCGGTCAGTTGGTGCCTCACGTTGGTGTTGATGATAAGCACGGTGACGGACGGGTCGCTCATCAGCACCAACTCGGGTTTCCGCGAGCGGCAGTCGAGCAACAGGACCTGGTTTTCCCGGCCCATGATGGAAATGAACTGGTCCATGATGCCGCACGGCATTCCGGCATATTCGTGCTCGGCCTTCTGGCAAAGCAGCGCCTTTTCAACCGGGTCGAGTTTTTTGCCGGTGATGACTTCGAGCAGCGTGGCGGTGGCCACTTCGAGGGCTGCGCTGCTGGACAAACCGCCGCCGAACGGCACGGTCGAGTGAATCATCGCGTCGAAGCCGCCGGGATTCAGTCCGCGGGCGAGGAAAGCGGCAATGACGCCGAGGGGATAATTGGCCCACGCGCCTTTCGGAAGTGGCTTCAACGGTTTCGTAAGGTCCACAGTAGCGGGTTTGTCGCCGAGGGTGGAGTGAAGCCGGATTTGGTTCGTCTCCGTGGACGGACGATCGGCGGCGATGACGGTGTAGAGCTCAATCGCCATCGGGAGCACAAAACCGTCGTTGTAGTCGGTGTGCTCGCCGATGATGTTAACGCGACCGGGCGCGGCAACCATCCAGCGCGGCTGACGGCCGTACAATTTGACGAATTGCTGGATGGTCTCGGCGGTGAGTTCTTTCAGACTCATAGTTGGTGCAACATTGTAGCGTAATATAAGGTATAAAAGCGTCGCTGGCAAAGGATAATTTTGGTTTGTCAGGCCGGCGGCGGTGTCTTCCGGCTCCGCGCCGCTCCGAGCAGCATCAACGCGCCAAACACGAGCAGGACGATGCCCCACCAAAGGTTGATATTGATGTTGAGTGAGCGCGCGTCCGCGCCATTGACCAGGCCGGTGATCAGCAGCAGCGCGCCGATGAGCGTAAACATGAGGCCGATTGGCCAGCGAATGTCGAGTCCCATAAATTTTTCCTTTCTACCAGAAGATGATGTTCAGGATAACACAGGCGATGATCAAAATCGTGCCGAGCACGGCCGGACGAAGCAGGAAGTGCTGCTCATCGTCCTTGAGCTTCGGTGTCAGCGAATACACCAGGCCTTTGAGTTCTTCATCGGATTTCGTCCGTTTCGTCGCCAGTGAAATTGCAAAGGTCAGAACGAAACAGACAATGAAAGCAAAAGTCGCCAGCCAGAAATTTTGGGCCATGCTGGAGGGGAAGGTGTATAAAGTCGCCCCCAACCAACCGCCTTTGCCTTCGGCCATCGTCAGACCGTGAACCAATGCCGACGTGGAAATGCCGCCCAAAAGACCGAGGAAGGCTCCCGTGCCGGTCGTTCGTTTCCAAAACATCGCCAGCACGAACGTGCCGAACAGCGGCGCGTTCACGAAACTGAACACCAACTGAATCACATCCATGGCATTGTTGTATCTTTTGGCGAAGTAGGCGCATGCAATGCTCAACAGCACGCCGACCACCGTAATCCCTTGCCCCATTCTGAAATAATGATGGTCGCTTTTGTTCGGCGCAATGTAGGCCTGATAAAGGTCGTAGGTCCAAATCGTATTGAACGCCGTGACATTGCCGGCCATCCCGGACATGAACGACGCGAGCAGCGCAGTCAACGCCAGGCCAAGCAGCCCCGTCGGGCAATACTTTTTGACCAGCGACAAAATCACACCATTATAATCATTTTCGACAACGGCGTCCTGCAGGCGGTCCTTGATGGCCCTATCATCCAGCGAAGGCGCGTCTTTAACGATGGCAGCCACCTTGGCCTCATTCAGCTTCACGCCGATGGCGGCGCTGATATTATTGAAGGCAGTCTGTTCGTCTTCTTTCTGCGCGGCGGCCTCCTTGACGGCAGGAACCGCCATTACATAGGCGCTGTCGTTGACGATCTTGGGCGGCAGGCGATAACCGTCCTTGCCCGTGAACGCGAGTGCGGCGGCAATCAATCCGGGTGAAACCACGAGAATCGGGAAGAGCATTTTAGGCACTGCGGCGATCAGGGGTGTGCGGCGGGCGGCTCTCATGTTTTTTGCCGCCATCGCGCGTTGCACGACCAGAAAGTTCGTGCACCAGTAACCGAAGGAGAGCACGAAGCCGAGGCCGAAAACCATCGCAAACCAGTCCACTCCCATGGGATTGGCTTGTGGCCCGGCCAGTACCGGCTTCCACACGCTCGTCCAGGCATCCGGCTGAAAGGTTTTGCTGCTCAAATCCAACGCGGCCGGGTTTTGGGCCACCAATCCCAGTGTCTCTTTCAATTTGTCCCAGCCGCCGACGTCTTTGAGTCCGAGATAAATGACCGGCGTAAACCCGAGGACAATCATGAAAAACTGGAGCACTTCGGTGTAAATTGCCGAGGTCAGCCCGCCTTTGACGACATAAAGCAGCACGACCGCCGAACAAATCCAAAGACTTATGTTGTAGTCCCAGCCAAGCAGCAGATGCAGCAGCCGGGCCAGGCAATCCATGGAAATGCCCGAAGAGAACACCGTCATAACCGCGAACGAAATTGAGTTCACGCAGCGCACGCGCGCGTCGAAGCGCATATTCAGATATTCGGGCACCGAGCGCGCCTTGGAGCCGTAGTAAAAGGGCATCATGAAGACCGCCAGAAACACCATCGCTGGAATCGCGCCGACCCAGTAAAAATGGGCGGTGGCAATGCCATATTTGGTGGTGTTGGCGGCCATGCCGACCAGTTCGAGCGCGCCGAGGTTGGCGGCCATGAAGGCCAGTCCCGTGACCCACGCGGGAATGGAACGCCCGGACAAAAAGAAGTCCGTGGACGTTTTCATGTAGCGCCGCAACGCGAAGCCGATGCCGATGACGAAGGCGGTGTAAGCAAGGAGGATTGTGTAATCAACCCAGGCAAGATGAATTGGTTGCATAAGGATTTTGGCGTGTTTTAACGATTTGCGAAAGTCGGGTCAATCCCATTGTTTCCTATTGTTTTCAGTGGCAGCTTGTGATTTATTGTGCCGCGAATTAAATTTTATGCCTACAAAGATTGAAGCCAAGACCAGGGAACTGTGCCAAACCATCATTGACCAGCCGGAAATGATTTCCATCCGCAAGCGCATTGACACCTTTTTGTCCGACCCCGGGGCGCGCGGCCAATATGAAGCGGTGATGAGCAAAGGGCAGGCGCTTCAGGAAAAACAGGCGCGGTCGCAACCGCTCGCAAGCGCTGAAATCGCCGACTTCGAAAAACATCGTGACGCCCTGATGAAGAATTCCATTGCGCGGGGATTTCTCGATGCGCAGGAAGAACTGCACGAGATGCAGCATTTCATTCAGAAATCCATTTCCAAAACGCTCGAACTGGGCCGCGTTCCCACCGAAGCGGATTTCGATGCCGGCTTGTGCGGTGACAGTTGCGGCTGCCACCACTAAACTGCAGCAACAAAAAACCTCTCGGAATGTGCCATTGGGCGACTCCGAGAGGTGTTGCCCCGTTTTTCCGCGCCCCTGACTTGTTACGGATGGGTCCGGCGGAAGAATACAGCCCTTTGGGTCTTGTCCATTGGCATGATCACCTTGTTTGTGCCGGTTTATCCCGCCACCGCCACCCAGTTGCTGGAAAGCCCAACGGCCAGGGAATTGGTCTGGGATCGCAGCGTCCAACCGATGTGATCCTGCGGCCACGTCAAAATCAAATCGCCACCAGACAAAAGAGCCCTGCCTGGCGGAAGTTCTTGAATAATTGCGCAGGGGGTTTATATTTCCCCGCAATCCATGCCAAAACAACAAAAGCGTGTGCTGCTCGCGTTGGGGTGGTACGACTACCGCCTTCATCAGGGCATTGAAAAATACGCCCAGGAACACGGCTGGCATCTGTATGCCGATCTGGCCAGGGAAAAAGTCATTCCCTGGGGCTGGGAAGGCAATGGCGTTCTCGCCTGGCTGGGGGCCGGCGATGATCTCGCCGAATTTGTTCAATCCACCAAAAAGCCCACGGTGGATTTCAGCCTGCGCCGTCCACAGTTGAAATTTCCCCGCGTGCTGGAAGACCACGCGCATGCGGCGCAACTTGTTGCCGACCATTTTATTTCCCGCGGGTTTGGTAATTTCATGTTTTACAGCGATGCCGACAACTGGTCGTACGAAGAACGCGGCGAGGGATTCGTCAACGCGCTGAAAAAGGCCGGTTACGAATGCGCCTGGTCGCGCTGGCATCGATCCCCGGACTTTGCCGCCGATCGCGAAATATGGAAGCGGAAACGCAAGTGGCTGGTTGCTGAAATGAAACGCGCGCCAAAGCCGCTGGCGGTTTTTGCCGCCAATGACCAGCAGGCGCTCGACGTTCTGGAATCATGCGAAAGCATTGGCATCGCCGTTCCAGAGCAGGTCGCGATTGTTGGCGCGGAGAATTATCTTCTGGCACCGGACGCCATGCAAATTCCCGTGTCGAGCGTGGACACCAATCTGGAAACTCTGGGTTATCGCGGGGCCGAATTGCTGGATCAACTGATGAGCGGGAAACCGTCGCCGAAAGAACCCATCCGAATTCCCGCCAAAGGCATGGTGGTCCGCCGGAGCAGTGACTTTCTTGCGATAAAGCACAAAGGCGTGGCCAAAAGCCTGCGCTACATATGGGAACACAGCCACGAGCCCATCTGTGTCAAAGATTTGGTTGCCGTTGCCGCCATGTCACGGCGCGGAATGCACAAGGCGTTTTTGGAGCACATTGGCCGCACCCCCGGACAGGAGCTTCAACGCGTCCGAATCGAACATGCCAAGAAGTTGCTCACGGAATCCAGCAACAAAATTGAAACCCTTGCCCAAATGTGCGGTTATCAAAGCATTAACAGTTTTTGCATCGCCTTCAAGCGCACGACCGGAATGTCGGCCAAACGCTATCGGGAAACCATTCTCTATTAAGACCGGCGGCAAATCCGCTTTGCGCCGAAACCCGCTTCTGGAATAATTCCGCGCGTGTCCGCACCCTTTCGACCAAACGATTCACAACGATTCGAATCCGCACTGCGCCGTTTCGACGGGGAAAATTCACGCGATCCAAACACCAGGGTCATTAACGGCGCCTCCCAGCCGCGTGAATGGTTTTATGCCCAACGGCTCACGAAATGGGTTTTGCAGCTATGCCCCGACGCTTCCGAGGAACTTCGCCTCGCCGCGCGCTGCCAGCACCTTTGCCGCTGGGAAATCCCGCGCCCATCCCATCCGATGACCCGCGCCGGATATTTGCAATGGCGGGCGACGCTCAAAAAGTTTCACGCCCAAAAAGCCGGCGACATTTTGCGCGAAGCCGGCTACCCGGAAGACGTGATTCGCCGGGTGCAGGATTTGAACCTTAAGAAACATTTTCCCGACGACCCCGAAGCCCGGGTGCTCGAAGACGCGCTTTGCCTTGTTTTCCTCGAATTCCAGTTTGCCGGTCTCGCGGCGAAAACTGCCGCGGACAAGACCATCAATGCCCTGCAAAAATCCTGGCAGAAAATGACCGGGGCGGCCCGCGCCGAGGCCCTGAAATTGAATTACGGCGAACGTGAAAAAGCCTTGCTGGAGCGCGCACTCAACCGTTAATCAAAACCCATGCCGCAACCGCCCAATGTGCCCCCAAATTTAATCCCGCTCTGCGTGGACCTGGACGGCACGCTCATCAAGACCGATTTGCTTTGGGAATCGCTGGCGCGGCTGTTGCGGCGAAATCCGTTCCAGCTCCTGCCCGTTTTGTTTTGGTGGACGCGGGGCCGGGCTTTCTTGAAACGGCAGCTCGTCCGGCGCGTCACGATTGATCCTGCCGCCCTGCCCTATCATGAACTGTTCCTTGCCTTTTTGCGGGAACAAAAGGCCACCGGCCGGAAATTGGTTCTCGTCACCGCCTCCGACCGCGACATGGCCCTGCCCGTGGCCAATCATGTCGGGGTCTTTGACGAGGTGCTGGGCAGCGACGGCAAAACCAATCTGCGCGGCGCCAACAAACTGAAGGCCCTCGTCGAAAAATTCGGCGAACACGGTTTTGACTACGCCGGCAATTCACCCGCCGATCTTGCCGTCTGGCGCGGCGCGCGCGAAGCCATCGTCGTCAATGCCAGCGCTGCCGTTTTGAAACGGGCCGCCGAATGCGCCCGGCCCGGCCCGACGTTTACTCAGGATTATTCGCCGTTCGCCACGTTGAAAAGCTTTCTCAACGAACTCCTGGTTCGCAGCGGTTATCTCCTGGCCATCGGCGCCGGACTTTTGTTGACCGCCGCGTTTCCGAAAATCGGCATCGCCGGTTGCGCCTGGATTGCCCCGGCCCTGATGATAGCCGCCGCTCATGGCAAACGCGGCGGCGATGCCTTCCGCGTCGGCTACATGGCCGGGTTGGCTCACTTCCTCTCGTCGCTTTACTGGCTGCTGCTGATTCCGGTGACGGGCTTCCCGATTCTCGGCTGGTTTTTATTGGGCGTCTATCTCGGGTTATACCCGGCAGTCTGGGTCTGGCTCGTTGAGCAGTGCGAAGTTGGAAGTGAGAAGTATGAATCATGGGGTGGCCGCACGTTGTGGTCGCTTGCTGGCGCGACCGTCTGGGTGGCGCTGGAAATGGTCCGGGTGCGGCTGTTCAGCGGTTTTCCATGGAATCCCCTTGGCGCCTCGCAATTTCAACTGATACCGCTCATTCAAATCGCCTTGGTCGCGGGTGTCTATGGCGTTTCGTTCCTGGTCGTGTGGGTTTCGTTGTCGCTGTTTTCCGCCGGGCGCATGATTTTTCACCGGCCAGCCTCCCGGTTTGCGTGGCAGGTGGAAATGTTTTTGCCGCTGGTTGCAATCGCGGTGTTGTTCGCATTCGGTTTCACGCGCATGAGCGGACAAAATCCGCCCGGCGCGACGCTGCGCATCACGCTCGTTCAACCCGGCATTCCGCAGGCTTTGATTTGGGACCCGAACGCGAACACGAATCGTTTCCGGCAACTGCTGGAGCTTTCCGAACGCGCGCTCACGAACCAAACCGAATTGCTCATCTGGCCGGAAGCCGCCGTGCCGGAATTCGACGAGATCAGCTACGCCGCCATCACCAACTTCGTCCGCACTCACCACCTCTGGTTGATTTGCAATGCCGATGACGCCAGCTGGCGGCCCAATGCGAAGAACAAGGACGACTTCGACGTTTTCAACGCGGCGTTCCTGTTCAATCCGGAAGGCCGTTGCGCGGCGGTCTATCACAAACAAAAGCTGGTCATCTTTGGCGAATACATCCCGCTCGTGCGCTGGCTGCCGTTCGTCAAATGGTTTACGCCCATCACCGGCAGCTTTGCGTCCGGTGACCGTGTGGTGCCGTTTGAAATGGACATTCAACCGGAGCGCCGGCCTCCGTCCCGGCACGAATCGAATGCTGATATTCCCGACGCCGGATCGGAGACCGGCGCTCCAGACCGCGTCAAAACCGCCACGCTCATCTGTTTCGAGGACGCGTTCCCGGAACTCGCGCGGGAATACGTGCAGGATGACACGGATTTTTTGGTGAACTTGACCAACGACGGCTGGTTTGGCGACAGCGCAGCGCAATGGCAACAAGCCGCCGCCGCCATTTTTCGCGCCGTGGAAAACGGCGTGCCGCTGGTGCGCTCCGCCAACAACGGCCTGACGTGCTGGGCGGATGCCAACGGCCGGCTGCGCGAAATTTTCAGGGATAAAACCGGCAGCGTTTACGGCATCGGCGCAATGACGATTGAACTCCCGTTGTTGCAACCCGGCGAAAAGCGCACACCGACTTTTTACAATCAGCACGGCGATTGGTTTGGGTGGTTATGCGTCGGCGTCACGGGCATTTTGTTTGTCGTAAAAATTGCAAGGCAACGTCGCGGAAAACAACCATGAGCGGGGTCGCTCCGAGCTTTTCTCCAACTCTCGGGGACAAAGCCCGAAGCCCGAAGGCCGAAGACCGAAAGAAATCCGAAATCCGAAGCCCGAAACGCGGAACGGCTCGTGAGCCGGTTTGTCCTTCGGATTTCGGGCTTTGGGCTTCTTTCGGATCTCGGATTTCGGTCTTCGGATTTGTGCTGCTCCAACGACTTGCGTGTTTGTTTAGAGCGGCCCTGCATCCTTGACCTTCCGCACCCTTTGCAGCTTGCCACCGCCTTGCGACGGAATAAGCTTCCTCCCGAACGGAGCCTTTTAACCATTGACCCATCATTCTATGCCATTCACCGCTGCTCAAGTTGCAGAACAACTCCGGGGCGAAGTCCTCGGCGACGGTTCAGTCCCGCTCACCGGCTTCGCGCCCGCCGACTGTGCCCGGGCCGGCGACCTCACTTTCGCTGAGAAGGAAACCCACTTCGCCGCCGCCGAACAAAGCCAGGCCGCCGCTATCCTCGTATCGGAAGCGTTTGCGCCGTCGAAGAAAGTCCTCATCCGCGTGGGGAACGCGCGCGTGGCCATGGCCCGGGTGCTGCCGCTCTTTTTCCCGCCGGACCAGCAACCGTCCGGCATTCATCCGGGCGCGATTATTGATGCTTCGGCGCAAATTGATCCCACGGCGCACATCGGGCCGGATTGCGTGCTGGGCGCGCGCGTGCGGCTCGGCGCGCGTTCCGTGCTCATGGGCGGCAACCATATCGGCCGGGACTGTCAGATTGGCGACGACGTGTGCCTGTTCCCAAACGTCGTCGTTTATGCGCGAACGCAGATCGGTCATCGTGTCAGCATCCACGCCGGCACGGTCATCGGCTCGGACGGTTATGGCTACGTGTTCGACGAGGGCCGCCACCGCAAAGTGCTGCAGGTCGGCAATGTGATCATCCATGACGACGTGGAGATCGGCGCCAACTCGGCCGTTGACCGCGGCGCGCTTGGTTCCACCGTCATCGGCCAGGGCACCAAAATTGACAACCTTGTGCACGTCGCGCACAACGTCGTCATTGGCCGGCACTGTCTGGTCATGGGCCAGTCGGGTTTTGCCGGCAGCACGCGCTTGGGAGATTACTGCGTGATTGCTTCACAGTCGGGGATTGCGGGGCATTTGAAGCTCGGCAACCAGGCGATGGTCGGCGCGAAGTCCGGTGTGATGCACGATATTCCCGACGGCGGGGCAGTGCTCGGCTATCCGGCCTCGCCGGACAAACAGGCCAAGCGGCAGATGATCGCGGTACAGCAGTTGCCGGACATGATCCACCGCCTGCGCGAACTGGAGAAGCAGGTGGAACAACTCCGCGCCAAAGCCGGCACATAAATGGCAGGACAGTCAGCGGGCATACGTTTCGTCACGGTCGTGGCGGGTTTGCACCCGACCTGGGGCAATGGCTCCTATCTCGTGTGTTTGGCAATCAGGAGATTGAACCGGCTGGTAAAAAAGAAAGGCCGGACAACAGGTCCGGCCTCTTCATACAGAATTGAGAACTAAGTACGACAACAACAATGGAATCATACCTCATGCCCCGTCCCCTGCCAGTCACCAGTTCTGGTGACATCCCGAAAAAGGTTCGCGGCCAATTTGGCGGTTGTGCTACCGTCCATGCAGGAACTTTAATCATGGCGTTTTCATTCATTTTTCTCGGCAGCGGCACCTCACAAGGCGTGCCAATCATTGGCAAGGAATATCCACCGGCGTTTCTGGCCAACCCCAAAAACCATCGTACCCGGCCTTCCCTTTACGTCGCCACCGACAAAGTCAAATTCGTCGTGGACACGACGCCGGAATTTCGCATCCAGATGCTCCGCGAAAACATCTGCTGGCTCGATGCGGTTATTTTCACCCATTCCCACGCTGATCACATCATGGGTCTGGACGATTGCCGCCGGTTTTGCGATTTGCGCAAAGGTGCATTGCCGATATATGCGAACGAGGAAACGATGGCGGCGTTGAAGCGGATTTACCTCTACGCCTTCGACGGCCGCCCGATTCCCAAGGGCTATTTTTATCCCGAACCCCACGTCATTGACGGAACCTTCACTTTGGGCGATTTGGAAATCATTCCCCTGCCCCTGCCGCATGGCCCGATGATGACGAACGGCTATCTCTTCATGCAAAACGGCAAAAAACGGCTCGCGTATCTGAGCGACTGCAAGGAAATTCCCGCCGACGCGCTGGGAAAGGTCCAAGGCGTCGAAGTCGCCGTGCTCGACGCGTTGCGTTACACGCCGCATCCAACGCACATGTGCCTCGACGAAGCGTTGACGGCGGCACGGCGCATCGGCGCGGCGCGGACGTATTTCACCCACCTTACGCACGACTACGACCATGACCGGGCGCAGGCGGAACTGCCATCCGGAGTGATGTTCGCGTGGGACGGGCTAAGGATAACGGGCAATTAAACATTGAAAGGAAATTACCGGCATGAAAATTATTTGGACCATTTTAGTCGCGACATTGTTTCAGTGCGGCGGGCTTGACGCAGCGCGGGCTGCCGGCGACAACGCTTTCACGCCTTCGAATCCACCGGAAATGAAGCCGCTGACCGGACACGATTCCCCGGCACATCACGCGGCCCAGTGGTTCAAGCACGGCGTCAATCTGGGTGACTATCTTGAAATGCCGCCAAACCAAAGCCGGGGTGTGACCGTTTCAGCGGCTGAATTTGCGCAGATGAAGCGCGAGGGTTTTGATCATGTGCGCGTGCCGGTTGGCTGGCATCATTACGCCGGGGCCGCACCGGATTTCACGCTTGCGCCGGAGATTTTTGCCCGTGTTGATTTTGTCGTAACCAACGCGCTGAACAACGGACTGGCCGTGATGATCAACATCCATCACTTCAACGAATTGGACCAGGACCCGGCGGGGCAGACGGAAAAATTTCTCGCGTTGTGGCGTCAAATCGCAGCGCATTACAAAAATTTCACCAACCGGCTCGCGCTCGAACTCGATAATGAACCGCATGAAAATGCCAGGACCGTCCTGATGAATCCGATTTATGCCCGCGCCATTGCGGAGATTCGCCAGAGCAATCCAAACCGGACGGTTTTCGTCGAGCCGGGAAACTGGGGCGGCATTGACGAGTTGAAAAATCTGGTGCTGCCACCCGACGACAATGTGATTGTTTCCGTCCATTGCTACGACCCGTTTCACTTCACGCATCAAGGCGCGGGTTGGACCGGACCGGACACGCAACAAACCGGCATCCAGTTTCCCGGCCCGCCTGCACAACCACTCAAGGCCGACCCGAAGCTGAATTTGAATTCCAACGTTTTAGCCTGGATTCAAGCCTACAACACCCTGCCGACGGATAAAAATCCGAGCAGCCCACTGGCCTTCGAGGACAAATTAAAATTCCTCCGCTCGTGGTCGGATTATTACGGATACCCGATTCACATCGGCGAATTTGGCTGCTACATCAAGGCTGACCCGGCGTCACGCGCCCGTTTCTACTCGACGTTCCGGCGGGCGGAGGAGCAGCAAAGGTTGGGTTGGGCGATCTGGGACTGGAGCGCAAACTTTCGTTATTGGGATAAAAAAACCGGCAAACCCATGCCCGGAATGCACGAAGCACTCTTCGGCGAATCAAATTGAACCGGCCACCAGGCGCGAGGTCAAATGACCAGCCTATGAGATTTTTTGGGGGCAGATTCACGGTTTTTGTCTTCGTGCTCGCGCCTTGGCTGGTCCACGCCGGCGGCGACGAAGTGGTCGTGATTTACAACAATCGCATGCCAGGATCGAAACTGGTCGCGGAGCATTACGCCCAAATGCGGCGGGTGCCGGAGGCGCAAATTTACGGACTCGACTTGCCCATAACCGACGAGATGACCCGCGCCGAGTTTCGCGATGAGCTGCAATTCCCGCTGGCCAGCCGGCTGGTCGTGGACAATCTCTGGCAATTCGGCTCCGTCACCAACGCCGCTACCAACGGCCACCCGGCGCGGGTCGAACCTCGTGTCATTGAATCCAAGATTCGTTATGCGGTTCTCTGCTACGGTGTTCCGCTGAAAATTGCGCCCGATCCGGATTTGCACGAACCGGGCCGGGAAAACGTCCGTCCGGAACTGTTGCGCAACGAAGCGGCGGTGGATTCCGAGCTGGCCTGGCTGCCGCTGTTGAAAATGGACATCCCGCTTTCCGGACCGCTGCCCAACTGGGTCTATGGGGCTACGAACCCGGCGGTGCTCCATCCCACCAACGGCATTTTGCTGGTCGCCCGGCTCGACGGCCCCAGCGTGGAGATTGCGCTTGGCCTGGTGGACAAGGCACTCGCCGCCGAACGCGACGGCCTGTGGGGCCGCGCTTATTTTGACGCGCGGGGACTGCCCCAAAGCGACACCAATTATATTTTGGGCGACGAATGGATACTGGGCGCGGGGGAAATCTGCCGCGAACTGGGTTTTGAAACCATCGTGGACAAAAATCCCGCCACGTTCCCCGCCGATTTTCCAATGAGTCAGATCGCCATTTATTGCGGCTGGTATGACGGAACTGTTTCCGGCCCGTTTGCGTTGCCCAAGGTTGAATTCATGCCCGGCGCGTTCGCGTATCATTTGCATTCCTACAGCGCGGCCACGTTGCGGACCACGAACCAGTTTTGGGCCGGGCCGCTGCTCGCCAAAGGCGCCACCTGCACCATGGGCTGCGTGTATGAACCGTATCTTTCGGCCACACCGAATGTCGCCGTCTTTCTCGCGCGGTTGATTGGCGGCGGATTCACGTTTGGCGAGGCCGCCTGGGCCGCGCAACCCGTTTTATCATGGCAAACCACCGTCGTGGGCGATCCGCTTTACCGGCCTTTTGTCCGGGGGCCGGCGGAGTTGCACGCGGAATTCGCGCGCACCCACAATCCGCTTATCGAATGGTCTTATCTGCGCATCGTGGATTTGGGTCTGGTTCACCGTGCGCCTGTTGCTCAACTCGCCGCTTTCCTCGAAACCATTCCCGCAACCACCAATAGCGCCGTGCTCACCGAAAAACTCGCCGACCTTTTCGAAACGCAAGACAACCCGTCCCCGGCCATCGAAACCTATCAGCTCGCCCTGACCCGCAACCCGTCGCCGGAACAGCGCATTCGCATCCGGCTCACGCTGGGCGAAAAACTTCTGGCGCAGAATCGCGAAGCCGACGCCCTTGAAAATTACAAACAGCTTCTCAAGGAATCACCCGATTATCCCGGCAAGCCATCCATCGAGGCAAAACTGGCCGCGCTCGAACAAAAACCCGCCGGCACCAACGCTCCGGCCAGCCCCAAACCGGCCAATTGAATGAAACCACGGAGTACACAAAACGTGCCGCCCGCGGAATGACTAATCCCTAAACCATAATGACGAAAGAAGCCCGAAGCTCGAATAAGCAGTCTGGCTGGCGCGTTGGTCATTGAGTCATTTGGAAATTCTTTAGTCATTCGGATTTAGGAATTAGTGATTTCTCTCCATCCATCCACCCCGCCATCTTTCATCAATTTGATCCACTGCCAATTTTTCGTGTATTTCGTGTATTTCGTGGTTAATTATTCCCATGTCCATTTTTTACGACACCCACGCGCATCTTGATTACCCGGACTATGCAAAGGATTTGACGGAAGTCATTGCCCGCGCCCAGGCCGCCGGTATCACCAAAATCATTTCCATCGGCACCGATCTCGAAAGCAGCGCGCGCGCAATCAAGCTGGCCGAACGTTTCGTGTGCGTTTTTGCCGCCGTCGGCTGGCATCCGTCAAACGCCCATGCAGCACCGGACGATATTCGCGAACCGCTGCGCAAACTGGTGAAGCATCCGAAAGTCGTTGCCATCGGTGAAACGGGTCTGGACTATCACCATTTGCCGGGCGGAAAGACCGGCGGCACTGCCGACGACGACGCACGCTACAAGCAAAGGCAGGCGCAGATTTTCCAACAGCAGCTCGAAGTCGCCATCGAAGCCGGACTGAACTGCGTGATTCACCAGCGCAACTCCTTTGACGACACTTTCGCCCAACTCAAGCCGTTTGCCAGCAAGGTGCGCGGTGTGTTTCATTGCTTCGGCGAGAGCGCCGACCGGATGCGCCGCGTTCTGGAAATCGGCTCGCTGGTCAGCTTCACCGGCATCGTCACGTTCAAGAACGGACAAAACGTCCGCGACACCGTCGCCGCCACGCCGCTGGATAAATTCATGCTGGAAACCGATTGTCCGTATCTCGCGCCCGTGCCGTATCGCGGCAAACGCTGCGAACCGGCTTATGTGAAGGAAATTTCCGAAACCGTCGCCCAAGTGAAGAGCTGTTCGCTCGAAGAATTGAGCGCGGCGACGTGCAAAACCGCGGCGGAATTTTTCCGCAAATTGTAAAGGTAGGGCTGCGGTTGGTGGCCGTCTGCAAAGACCGCAGCCCAAATCAATTCAGGCGGCGCGGCAGCACCGCCCTGCCAAATCAGCATGGAAGAAGAACTTCAACTGCGCATCCACGGCGAAGCTTCGCTGCCCGCGCTCATTTATCTGCCCGGATTGCACGGCGATTGGACGCTCATCGGCAGCTTTCGCAAGGCCGTTGCCGGGAAAGTTCGCTTTGTTGAAATCACCTATCCGCGCACGCTCACGTGGTCGTTGGACGATTACGCGGCGACCATCGAAGCCGCGCTGGCGCACAATGGAATCACCCGCGGCTGGCTGCTGGGCGAATCGTATGGCTCGCAGGTTTTGTGGACGCTGGTGGGGCGAGCGCCTGTCGGGTCGAAGTCAAACGAAGACCGATCCTCGCGAGCCGCGGGCGACACGTCGAATCACAATCACGAAAGCGGCTCGTCAGGAGTCTTGCCCCACCAAACAGCGAAACAAAATTTCCAAATCGAAGGCGTGATTCTGGCGGGCGGTTTCGTGAAACATCCCATGCGCTGGGCGGTGCGGCTGGCGGAAAAACTCACCGGCCGGATTTCCACGGCCTTGTTCGTGCGAATCGTTTTCGGCTACGCCAAAATCGCGCGTTTCCGCTATCGCCATTCACCGGAAACGCTGGCAACCATTGACGAATTTGTCGCGCGCCGGACGGAACTGGACCGCCGCGCCGCGCAGCATCGCCTGCATTTGATGGCTCAAAACGATCCGCGCCTGATCGCTGGCCAGACCAAACTGCCGGTGTTTGGCCTGAGCGGATTACTCGATCCCCTCGTGCCCTGGCCGTTCGTCCGGCGCTGGCTCAGGAAAAACTGTCCGGCCCTGCGCGATTACAGAATCATCCACCGCGCCGATCACAACGTCCTCAGCACCGCGCCAAGGGAAGCAGCAACGCAGGTTTTGGAGTGGATGTCGCGCTGAAACCAAGCATAGAGGCAGGCAAGTCAACAAATAATGGTAGGGCTGCTCCGCAGCCCCAATATCAGGGCGGCGCGGCAGCACCGCCCTACCAGATCAATATTTTAGTATCGCTTCCGCTGATTTCCTGACGGCTTCAACCAACTCGCGCGGCTTCAAAACTTTCGCGTCGCCGCCCCAGCTTAAAACCCAGCGTTCGATTTCCTTCAGGCTGGAAAGTTTCATTCTCAGTTCCACTCCCCCGCCCTTCAACTCGCGCAGTTGCTGCGATTCGTGCCATTTCTTTTCGCGGACGTAATCGGCGGCGC
>Ga0074044_10000459_pt1 | contig 39877 bp, 40 predicted proteins | sample BogForMeECP23OM1_FD_94443 | JGI IMG/M metagenome (GOLD analysis project Ga0074044, IMG submission 94443) | Bog forest soil microbial communities from Calvert Island, British Columbia, Canada - Bog Forest MetaG ECP23OM1 | ecosystem: Environmental > Terrestrial > Soil > Wetlands ...
CAAATGCCCGCGCTGCCACCGCAAGGAAGGCGTCTATGCGCTCAAGGCGCGGCCCTTCCATTGGGCGTGCAAGAACAAAGATTGCGGTGGTCGCAATGGCTACCGATTCAGCGTAATCACGCACACCATTTTTCAGGACACAAAGATTCCGCTGACGCTCTGGTTCAAGATCGGTTTCTTGATGATCACTGCAAAGAAAGGGATGAGTTCGCTACAGGTCCGACGCATGGTGTTCGGCGAGCGCTCTGGTACTGACTGGCGTACTTGCTGGTACATCTGCCATCGCTGGCGCGCTGCGATGAAGGGCGATGCGTTCTCGTTGGGCGGTGAAATCGAGGTTGACGAAACTTACGTCGGCGGGAAAGCCCACAACATGCACGCCAAGGCTCGCAAGAAAGCGGCGCTCACTGGCACAAAGAACAAAATCGCCGTCATCGGCGCGATCAGTCGCAAGGGAATGGTCGTGACCAAAGTGATCGAGAATACCGATACCGAGACTCTTGACGGTTTTGTGCATTCTGCCGTTGGCCCGAACGTGAGCCTAATTTCGACCGATGAACATTCAGGATACCGCTTGCTTGACCGCGATCTGCCGCATGGCGTCGTGCGTCATAGCGCGGGCCAGTACGTTGTCGGCGCGATTCACACAAACTCAATCGAAGGATTCTGGAGCCTCTTGAAACGCGGCATTATGGGTTCGTATCACAAAGTCAGCAAGGACTATCTGCCGCTCTACATGAACGAGTTTTCTTGGCGCTTCAACAATCGGAATAACCCGAACGCATTCGCCGATCTGATTACGACGTGCGATAACTAGCCCTGCGAATCTGGAAGCGCTAAAGTATCGCGGTGGCTTCCACAAAGCGTACGGGCCAACCGGCCCGCAAAAAATACGTTCCAAGCGCAAAGCAGCGCGCCGAAGATCGCGCAATCAAAGAAAAACTTGGCCATCTGACCGACGCTGATATACGAGAGTTTGATCGCGTGCTCGGTCGCGCTATCTTCGTACCGGTCGCGAAAAAGCCTTAAGGCGCGAGCAGAAAATAACAATTTGACGCGTTCGTTTGCGGGGTGCGTTCGCGTCGTGTGTAATTGTGTCGGCTTCGAAAGGTTCCTCTCCGCCGAAATGATCCCCAGGGGGTCCAGCCGCAAGGCTTAGGCGGGGAGGTCGCATTTGTCCACTTTACACATCGCGATTGACGAAGCCGGAAACTTCGCGTTCTCTCCCAAAGGCTCGCGCGTCCATGTTTTCGGAGTAGCGTGGACTTTCGATCCCGAACCGCTCGCTACCGAAATCACAAGACTCCGGTTTTCGCTACTCAAGCGCGGAATAGATTTGCAAGCGTTCCATGCGTCAACTGATGAACAAAAAAATCGCAATGCTTTCGTTCAAGCGATTGCTACTATTGGAAAGTGGAAATTCGCTGGCCTAGTAGTTGAAAAGGCCAAGGTAAATCCCTCCATCCGGCGACCGGAAGCATTCTATCCTCGATTCCTTTGCAGTCTATTGAGTTTTGTTTTTCGCGGAAGCATCTCAGCGAACGCTTCAAGATTGGCGATCTTTACGGACACGCTTCCGTTGGAGCGCAATCGGGAATCGGTTCAGAAAGCGATCAAGACGTTCTGTCGCTCAGAAATGAAGGGCAAACCTTTTGAGATTTTTCATCACTGCGACGAAAGTAATTGCTGGCTTCAAGTCGCTGATTACTGCACTTGGGCGTTTCAGAGAAAATGGGAGATGAACGACTCCCGAACTTACAATCAACTGAACGGCCAGCTTCACGCAACCGAGCTAGATGCTTTACAAGCGGGCGTCACGCGATACTATTGAACAGAGGTAGCAGCAGCCTTCCCTCCTGTGGAGTCATGGCCGAGTGGTCGAAGGCACCAGTCTGATAAGCTGGCAAACCCGTGAGGGTTTCGAGGGTTCGAATCCCTCTGGCTGGTGCTACCTCACAACTTCCCGTCAAGACGACCAATCGTATAACCGACGACCGCTGCTACGGCGCACGTGACCGCGAAAATAGCTGATTGATCGTGACTAATCGCTCTCATCACGGCGAATGAAATAATCACTACCGCTACTCCCAATGACAACGCAGATAGGAAGGTCCCGAAACTCATTGCCGCTTAGGAATCGCCGCGCGCGGGTCTTCGCACAGTTTTCTTAAATCTTTTTCGTGAAAGATCGCTGGTTCTGTCTTACCCAAATCCATTAGCGCAAGAAACGATGCGCGCGGTGGTCGCTTTCGGTTTTCCCAATCGTCATATTGCGGAGCCTCTTTTCCAGACTCGTAAGCTAGCCAATCAGCAGCTTGGATCGGTCTCACTTCGCTACTATTCGCCGGTACCGGAAGGATTCCGAGATCGAGTTTTAGCCGGTCGCAGAGCATTCCCCAATCTTCAAATCCTTGATCGAAGAAGTATTTGATTTCGTCAGGTTTGTGACCTCGATTGTCCCACCAGTTTCGCGCCATCTTCACGATAGTCCGACCAGCTAGAGGATATGGCCGCAAATAGCGTTCTTCCAAGCAATACTCCTGATTGAGCGTGCGCCAGCCGGGAACGTGGACAATGCAAATGAAACTACGAAGACACGCATGATCGACAATCTGAATTAAATCACGTAGAAGATTTTTTCTTTCACCTTCACGTTCCTTGCTGTTCCACCCAGCAAAATCCCCATTTCCAGTGAAAAACTCATTCGCATGAAATTCCGTTAGTCTGGCTTTCGCGAGACGCAACCTCCAATCAATCGAAAAGGTATCCCACTGAGCCGCGAGACCCACCCATGCAGCAACATGGATGTAGTCGTGCTGATGGCTTTTGTTCGCGTCGTCGGCGTAAAAAGTCAACATAACAATCGGAGTATCCGGCTCCAAGAATAACGCTCGCCGTAGATGCTCGAATCCATCGTAGATATGCTCATTTTCGATGCACATTTTCCCCTTCCTCTAGGCGAGTGTCAATTGCAACAAAATCGCCTCCAGGGAAGGGGTCAGGTTGACGGGTGCACTAAGCTACCGCGCGGTCCAGCGCGGGCTTCTTCTTCGCCCTCAGATTGTGCGCGGTGTTGATCAGGCACACGTGAGTGAATGCCTGCGGAAAATTTCCAACCATCCGCTTGAGGTGCGGATCATATTCCTCGGCGAGCAGTCCCAGGTCGTTGGATATCCCGATCAGGCGCTCGAAGATCAACCGCGCTTCGTCGGTCCGCCCCAGCATCGAAAGATTGTCCGCGTACCAGTAGGTGCAGGCCAGAAAGGCGCCTTCCCCGCTCGGCAGTCCATCGACATCGCCGACGCCCGAATAGCGCATCACGAATCCGTCGACCATCAGCTCTTCGCCAATCGCCTTGAGCGTGCCCGTCACGCGCGGATCGCCGGCAGGCAGAAAACCGACCAGCGGCATCATCAGGATGGCCGCATCCAGCGTGGTCGCGCCGTAGTACTGCATGAACGCGTTGCGATTGGCGTTGTAGCCGTTGCGGCACACGTCGTCGTGGATGATCTGCCGCAGCGCGCGCCACTGCTCCACGGGACCGGTCAGCTTGAACTTCTCGACCGCCTTGACCGCGCGATCGACCGCTACCCACGCCATCATTTTGGAATGGGTGAAATGGCGCCGCGGTCCGCGCACCTCCCAGATGCCTTCGTCAGGCTGATCCCAGACCGACTCCAGGTAATCCATCAGCCGCCTCTGCAGCGACCACGCGTATTGTTGCTCGGGCACGCGATTTTTGCGCGCGACATGCATGGTATCCATCACTTCGCCGTACACGTCGAGCTGGAACTGCTGATGCGCCGCGTTGCCGATTCGTACCGGCTTGCTGTTCGCGTAGCCGGCCAGCCACGGCACCTCGCCCTCCGTCAATTGCCGTTCGCCCGCAAGCCCGTACATGATCTGCATTTCCTGCGGATGCCCCGCCACCGCCCGCAGCAGCCATTCGCGCCACGCGCGTGCTTCCTGCGTGTAGCCCGCGATCAACAGCGCATAAAGCGTCAAAGTCGCATCGCGCAGCCAGCAGTAGCGGTAGTCCCAGTTGCGGACTCCCCCCAGCGCTTCGGGCAGCGATGTGGTGGGCGCAGCCACCATCCCACCGGTGGGCGCGTAGCTGAGCGCCTTCAGCGTGATCAGCGATCGCATCACCGGGTCGCGCCATTCGCCCGTCCATTTGCATCGTGCGGACCATTGCTTCCACCACGTCTCGATCTCCGCGAGCATCACGCTCGCTTCGGGAATGCGCGGCGCCGTCAGATGCGACGGGTACCAGGTCAGCACGAACGGCACTTCCTGATTCGCGGAGAGCGTGAACTCCGCGGAGTGGGCAAGGTTGTGGCCGATCAGCCGAATCGGCGTCCGCAACTCCATCGCATCCGGTCCGGCGATCGCGCGCAGGCCGTAGTCCGCCCGCCTGATCCACGGCACGTCGTGACCGTAACCGAAGCGCAGCAGGAATTCGGTTCGCATCGTGACCGTGCCGGAGTTGCATCGCACGATGCGCGCGAGATCGACCTGGTCATCGCGCTTGCGAATCGGCATGAAGTCGATGAGCGTGACGCTGCCGGCCGCCAGTTCGAACGTGGTTTCGAGGATCAACGTGTCGCCGCGGTAACACCGCTTCACCGAGGTGACGTCCCCGACCGGCTCGATAAGCCAGCGCCCGTTGTTGCGATCGCCGAGCAGCGCGGCGAAGCATGCGGCCGAGTCGAATCGCGGCACGCACAACCAATCGACCGAGCCGTTGCGTCCGACCAGCGCGGCAGTGCGCGTGTTGCCGATCAATCCATAGTCTTCAATCGCCAGGTTCACGTGGTCTCCCGCCCGGTACAAAAAGCTGCCGAGCAGCGTACCACGTCCGGCGTTTATCGCGAATTTGCCGTCGGCCGCAGGTTGGACGGTTGCGGCTGACGGTCAAGCATCTATTTCATCGCGAATTCCGGATCGCCGCACGCTTCGACCCGAACTGCCAGGCGGCGGAACTGATTTCCCGTCGCGCTGTTCAAGCGCGGAGCGAGTGCGCTATGTCTCATCGCATTCGGACAGAAGGAGAACGGCGATGGGTCGGCTTGACGGCAAGGTTGCGCTGATAATCGGCGGCGGCGCTGATGGACCGCCGAACAAAGGCGAGGCGGTCGCGATCGGCAACGGACGCGCAACCGCGATCATGTGCGCGCGCGAAGGCGCGGCGGTCGTGGCGGCCGATCTGAAGCTCGCGCTTGCAGAGGAAACCGCGGCAGCGATCCGCGCCGAGGGCGGACGCGCCAAGGCTGTCGCGTGCGACGCCAGCCGCGAGGAAGATTGCCGCGCGGCGGTGGAAGCGGCGGTGCGCGAGTTCGGCGCGCTCCATCTGCTGGTGAACAACGTCGGAATCGGAATCGGCGGCAACCTGCTCAAGACCACCGCCGAGCAGTTCGATCGGATGTACGCGGTGAATCTGCGCAGCCATTTCCTCACGATGCACTACGCGGTTCCGGAAATCGCCAAGTCGGGCGGCGGCGCGATCGTCAACGTATCGTCGATGGCCGCGCTCCGGAGCAATCGGCTGATCCCATACGAAGCGACCAAGGCCGCGCTGCTGGGGCTTTCGCGATCCGCGGCCGCGTCGCACGCGCGCGACAACATCCGCGTGAACACGATTCTGCCGGGGCTCATCAACTCGACGATGGTGCGGCGCGAAATCGGCGACCGCGAGGCGACGGTTGCGCCACGAATTCCGATGCGCCGTCAGGGCACGCCGTGGGAAATCGCCAAGGCGATCGTGTTTCTGCTCTCCGACGATGCGTCTTACATCACCGGCACGGAATTGATCGTCGACGGCGGCCTCTCGATGGGCTGATGGTGGCACAGGCTTCCAGCCTGTGAAGCAGCGAGGCGAATATGGCTAAAGTAAAAGTCGGCTATCAACTCGATTTTCGAAACCCGCCCGGCTCCGGCCGCAGCTTTGCCGACCTCTATCGCGACTCGCTCGCGCAGGTAGAGCTGGCTGAGGCGCTTGGCTTCGACTCCATCTGGCTGACTGAACATCACTTCACGGACGACGGCTATTTGCCTGCCATGATGCCCGCGGCGGCCGCCATCGCGGCGCGTACCAAGCGCGTCAACATCGGCACCTTCGTGCTGCTCGCGCCGTTTCAGCATCCACTGAAACTCGCCGAAGATGCCGCCGTCGTCGATGTCATCGCGAACGGCCGGCTGCGGCTCGGCATCGGCCAGGGCTACCGGCAGGAGGAATTCGACGGCTTCGGGGTGTCGCGTGCGCAGCGCCTTGGCCGCACGCTGGAGACGCTCGAGATTCTCAAGCTGGCGTGGACCGGGGAGCGCTTCAGCTTCAGCGGCAAGTACTTTCAATTCAAGGATGTTCGCGTGCTGCCGACCCCGGTGAGCCGTCCGTATCCGGAATTGCTCTGGGGCGCGGGCGCGCCCAAGGCGATTCGGCGCGCCGCGAAGCTAGGACTATCTTTCGCCTGCGTGGGAGGACGCCGCGAAGCGGGCATCTATATCGAGGCGCTCAAGAACGCCGGCCGCGATCCGTCGCAGTACAGCCTCGTCAACAGCCGCGTCGTCTACATCGCGCCGAGTGAAGAAGAAGCGTGGCGTGACGTCGGCGACGCGCTCATGTACCAGGCCGAGCACTATGGCAAATGGCTCAGTGCGGCGGCCGGGACCACCGACATGAGCAAGGTGCTAATCCGGCCCGACCCCGAGCGCCTGAAGCATACGAGCATCCTGGGCCCGCCCGACAAGGTCCGCGCGCGTATCGCCGAAGTTTTGGAGTCTGCGCCGATGACGGAACTAATCACCGTGACGCAATTGCCCGGATTGGACCCCGCAAAAGCACGCCGATCCCTGGAACGCTTCGGCCGCGAAGTCCTGCCGGCATTCAAGTAGGCAGAGAGAGAAAGCTAACCACTCTCTCCAAACTGAACGGGCGAGCGTTTCGGCGGGTATATTTTCAGGCGCGCGCTGGCTACTCTCCGTCTTCATCAGTCCCGGCGAGGAGGTGGCCATGAGGCTCTTCACATTCGCTACCAGTCCCTACGCGCGCAAAGCGCGGATGGTGCTCGATATCAAGAGCATCGCTTACGAACCTGTCGAGCGATGTTACTCGCTCGACCGCAAAGAAGACCTCTTCACCGCAAGCCCGCGCGCCGAGGTCCCCGCGCTGATTCTCGACGACGGCCGGACTATCGCCGACTCCACGATCATCTGCGAGTACCTGGACGATGCGTTTCCGAACCCTCCGCTTCGTCCCGCAGATCCATTCGAGCGGGCGCGGATGCGCCAAATCGAAGAGTTGTGCGATCGCGCCTTCGATTCCGTCAGCAACGGTTATTGGCTCGCGCAGGCGCGCAAGGGCGCTCCCGAAGCAGAGGCTATGACGCAGGCGGCCCGCGCGGAGTTCACCCAGCTTCTGCGAACTCTGGATCGCGAACTAGGCGAGCGGGAGTTCCTCTGCGGCGCGCTCAGCATCGCGGACCTCGCGGCGATTTGCTACGTGCCGTCCGCGCGCGTGATGGGAATAGACCTGGCCGAGATGCTGCGACTGAAGGCATGGACGTCACGAATGAGCGAAATACCCGCCGTCAAGGACGATCGCCGGCGGCTGGTCAAAGCACTTGCCAAGGCGCACGATATCGCGAGTGAGCTTGAGGGCCCCGACGGCCGCATCCATTGGCGTGACAGCCGTCTTGAATGGCCGGTCCGGCGCGGCTTTGTGGATTTGATCGCGCGCGAGTTCCATGCGGGCAAGATGATGTTTCCGCCCGAGGGGACTTGAGCGCGCCCAGGACTCGCGCGCGGAGAAGGAGATTGTGCCGATGCCCGTGGACTACATTACCCGCACGCGCGAGCTGTATGCGGACTGGGACAACCCATATCGATGGGTAAGCAACAACACCGTCCCCTGGACGCCGCTGACCAAGCCGATCGCCGAATGCAAAGTCGCCATGATCAGCTCCGGCGGAGTGATGTACCGCGATCAGCCGCGGTTTCATCGCGAGGACGCGTCGTACCGGAAAATTCCCAAAGCCGCCGCGCGTGCCGATCTGAACGTATGGCACTTCGGTTACCCGACCCGCGATGCGCAGGAAGATCCCAACTGCGTATTCCCTTGGGAACGGCTGCGTGAGTTCGAGCGCGAAAGAGTAATCGGCGAGCTCTCCGATCCGTGTTTCAGCTTCATGGGCGGCATCTACTCCACGCGCAAAGTGCGCGACGAACTGGCGCCGCAGATCGTCGATGAACTAAAGCGCGCGCACGTCGATGCCTTCTACCTGGTGCCCGCGTGACCGGTGTGTCATCAGTCCGTTGGACTGATCGCACGCGCGGTGGAGGAAGCGGGAATTCCGACGCTCTCGATGACCTCAGCGCTCGACATCACGCGAGCGGTCAAACCGCCACGAGCAGTGTTCGTGAATTTTCCGCTGGGCCATCAGACCGGCAAGCCCAATCAGCCCGGCTTGCAACGACAGATCGTTCGCGACGCGCTCCGCGCCTTCGAGACGATAACAATGCCCGGCACGATCCTCGAGTTGCCATACGTATGGGACGCCAACGACCGCGCCTGGGAAACGCGCGACTATACAAAAGGATGGATGCCTGACAGACCTTCGCGGGAAGAAGCTGACAAGACTGAAGCGGAACGCCGCGCGCGCTACTCGGGTTGAGGTGGATTGCCCGTGCCGCGGCCTCAGACCTGGGTGGGAGGGAGCGAATCATGTATGGTGTCGCAGCAATTACCGGCCTGGCGTTGCTCGAATGTCTGATTTTTGGATTTCTGGTGGGTCGCGCGCGAGCGACCTACCACGTCGATGCACCCGCAACGACGGGAGACCCGACGTTCGAACGCTACTTCCGCGTTCATCAGAACTCGATGGAGTCGCTGGTGGTGTTCATTCCTGCGCTCTGGATCTTTGCTTTCGACGCAAGCAAATCCATCGCAATCGCGCTTGGCCTCATCTTCCTGGCCGGGCGAATCATATACGCGGCAGGCTATATCAGCGCTGCTGAGAAGCGCGCGCCGGGAGCGTTAGTCACCTTTATCGTCAATGGGATTCTCGTGCTCGGCGCCATCGTCGGTCCCGTCGTTCACCATTTCCACCATTAATAGCCGTGCGGCATACGGGCTGAGACTGCCCGGGACACTGCCGCAATTGGCTGACTTGGCAGATTTAGACCGACCTACTAAAGTCAAGGGTTCGGTATTTCTGTTCACTATCATTCATTCCTAACCCAAGGAGATTTGTTCATGGCGGAAGAACGCAAAGGCGCCGTTACGATGAGAGGCAACCCGATGACCCTCGTCGGTCCTGAAATCAAACCCGGACAAAAGGCCCCCGACTTTACGCTGGTAGGCAAAGGTTTGCAGCCCGCGACGCTGGACCAGTTCAAGGGCAAAGTCAAAATCATCACCACCGTCCCCTCGCTCGACACTCCCGTCTGCGATGCCGAGACGCGGCGCTTCAACGAAGAAGCCTCCAAGCTTCCCGGCGACGTGCAGATTCTCGCCATCTCGATGGATCTGCCGTTCGCGCAGGCGCGCTGGTGCGGCGCGGCGGGCGTGGACAAGGTGACTCCGCTCAGCGACTATCGCGCGGCTGAGTTCGGCCAGAAGTATGGCGTGCTAATCAAGGAACTCCACCTGCTCGCGCGCACCGTGTTCGTACTCGACAAGAACGACAACGTGACCTACGTCGAGTATGTCAAAGAGGTTGCAGAGCATCCGAACTATGAAGCTGCGCTGGACGCGGCAAAGAAAGCGGTCGGGGCCTGATTCCGGGTCAACTTCCGGGAGCTGCGCGCGCGGTCGCGCGCATCTCCCGTTTCATTTCCCGTACTCTGGAGTATCAATTTGCAGCGGAACGACAATCCGCCGGAATCGCCGGCGCACGATCCTGCGTTTGGGTCTGAACTGAAACGCGGACTTTACGAGGCGATCTTTCGCCGCCGCGACATCCGCGAATTTCTGCCCGACCCCATCCCGGACGATGTCCTCGCGCGCGTGCTGATCGCGGCCCATCATGCGGCCAGCGTAGGTTTCACGCAGCCGTGGGACTTCGTCATTATCCGCGACCTCGAACGCCGCCGTCGCGTAGTCGAGTCTTTCGACGAGGAGCGCATCAAGAACGCCAACCAGTTCACCGGCGAGCGCCGCGACAAGTTTCTCTCGCTCAAGCTCGAGGGAATTCTCGAATCTCCTCTCAACCTGCTCGTGACCTGCACCCCCGGCCGATCCGGACCGGGAATTCTGGGCAAGACCAGCATTCGCGATGTTGAGATCTATTCGGCGTGCCTCGCGGTCGAAAACCTGTGGCTCGCCGCCCGCGCTGAAGGGCTGGGAGTCGGATGGGTTAGCATCCTCCGCAACGAGGTGCTCGCTGAGATCTTTGCGATTCCAGACGGCACGATTCCATTGGCCTATCTGTGCCTAGGCTACGTGCGCGATTTTCCCGAACGTCCGATCCTTGCGACCAAGGGGTGGGCCCGGCGGCTGCCGCCGCGAACTCTCCTTCACTTCGACTCGTGGCGGCAGCACGATTCCGCCGGCGAGGCGCTCAGCGCTACGATCGAAGACCCACGCATCTGGCAGGAGATTTTTCCCGACGAGGACCCGGGGGATCGGTAGCAGGGTGCGAAAAGAGTTCGCGGCCAAAACTGTAGTGGCAACAGCACTCTGCAGAAGAGTTGGCTTCCTTCCTCAATCTTCTCCCCCTGACGAGGGAAAAATAAGAGAGGGGGAGCAGGTTGCGGAAACTCATTCCGCAGCCTGCTGAACCAGCTTGGATCGCTCGACTCCGTGGCGATGGGAAATCCGTGACCGCACCCTCGTGGTGCGCCTCGAGGCGCCCTTTCGGGTACTCGGATGGGCGCCGCTCGGCGCGGGTCTCAGGCGGGCGCGCGCGATCGCGAATCATCAGGTGTTCGAAGATGATCGCGGCGCGACCGATGCGCCTCGCGACTACCTTCGCCGCCTGATGCGGCGCCTGGCGCTCGACCCGCGCGCTACGGTGGCGATGATGACCGGCGCGAGTGTCCGGCGCGCGGTATATTCCGCGGCGCACCGCGGCGCGCTGGCAGCCGGAGCCTGGTGTACCGCGGGATGCACCAACGCGTTACGGGTGGGCGATCGCGCGACTGTCGCCGACACCCGGCCCGGCACGATCAACCTTATCGTCGCGGTTAACGAGCCGCTGAGCGAAGGCGCGATGGCGGAAGCTCTCCAACTCGCGACCGAGGCGCGGGTGCTCGCCGTTCAGGAAGCAGGCGTCATCAGCACGCGCTCGGGTAAGCCGGCCACGGGGACCGGCACCGATTGCATCGTGATTGCGGCGCCAATCCGGGGCCAACCGCATCCTTACTGCGGCAAGCACACGCTCATCGGCGAATTGATCGGCCGCGCTGCCCTGGCAAGCTGTATGAAAGCCTTGAAATGGAGCCTTCGATAGCTTGATGAGTCATGCGCTGCATCTCTCCACTCCACTCATCGCCTGCGCGGTCCTGCTAGACGCGGCGCTGGGCGATCCGGAGTGGTTACCTCATCCGGCACGGATGATCGGAGCTGCGATCTCGCGCGGTGAGAAAATGCTCCACACCGGCATCGCGATCCGCGATCTCCGTAACGGCGCGATCCTGGTCACCAGCGTCGTCGGTCTTTCGGTAATCGCCACCTGGGCGATCATCGACGCGTGCGACCGAATTTCTCTCGTTTTCGGCGCGTTCGCCGCAGTCGTGATCGCGTGGACTACTCTCGCCACGCGCGGACTTGACGATGCCGCTCGCGAGGTTCAGGAATCGCTCTTGCGCGCCGATGAAGCCGGGGCGCGCCGCGCGATGCCCGCACTGGTAGGGCGCGACCCGGCGTCGCTCGACCGCCAGGCGATGATTCGCGCCACGGTCGAATCGGTGGCGGAAAACTCCAGCGATGGCGTCATCGCGCCGCTCATGTTTCTCTTCATCGCAGGCCCCGTGGGCGCGATCGCATACAAGGCAATCAATACGTTGGATTCGATGATCGGCTACCGCGACGAGCGCTATATATGGTTCGGACGTGTGGCTGCGCGGTTCGACGACGCTGCAAACTGGATTCCGGCGCGATTTACTGCGCTCTGCATCGCAGCCGCATCGGAACTCTGGCTGCGGCGCGGGCGCACCGCGATCGCGGTATGCCGCCGCGATGCACGCGGCCATGAAAGCCCGAACGCGGGCTACCCCGAAGCGGCGATGGCGGGTGCGCTGGGAGTTCAACTCGGCGGCTCCGCGGTTTACGCCGGCGAAACGATAGAACGCGCGACCCTGGGAGTCGCCGAATGCCCGTCGACGATCGATGATATCGCGACCGCGCGAATGCTGTTCAAGATTGCCGCGCTGATCGCATTTGTCACGCTGGCGGTTTTGTGCGCGATATTCGTATGAGTACCAAGCCCGTCCCGATCGACCGCGTTCATGGTGGCAACGCGCCCGACGGCGTCATCGATTTCAGCGCCAGCATCAACCCGTTGGGGCCGCCGCCCGGCGCAATCACCGCCTATCAGTCGGCAATCGCGCGGGTGACGTCGTACCCTCCGGCGAAAAGCGGCGCGCTTGAAGCGCGCCTCGCCCGATGGCTGCGCGTCGCGCCGGAGAACGTGATCGCCGGGAACGGCACGACTCAATTGATCTATCTTCTCGCTCGTGTGCTCGAACCCGCCCGCCCGTTCGTGGTCATCCCGACCTTCAGTGAAATCGCGAACGCTCTGGCCGGCGTGGGCATGCCCCCCGAAGCGATCCAGTTGGCGCCGGATCGCGCCTACCAACTCGATATTCAGCAAATCGAGCGCGCGCTGGCTGATCATGCGGGCGCAATCTTCATCGGGCAGCCGAACAGCCCGACTGGAACCATGCTCTCTTCCGACGAAGTCCGTGGCGTGGCTGCGCAGTGCGCCGACCGCGGATGCTGGTGCGTGCTCGACGAGGCTTTCATCGACTTCGTTGCCGATGCTGAATCGGCAGCGACCCTGGTAAGCCACAATCCGCGCCTGATCGTCCTGCGCTCGCTCACCAAGTCGTTTGCGATTCCCGGCCTGCGCCTCGGATGCGCCGTCGCCGATCGCGAAGTCGCGGCGGCGCTGCGCGATGCGATCGAGCCGTGGTCGATCAACGTCGTCGCGGAAAGCGTCGGGCTCGCCTGCCTCGACGACGCAGCCGACTATTTACAGCGCGCCCGCGAAGTTGTCGCGACGGAGCGCGCCTATCTGTCGGACGCTCTTGCTGCAATTCAGGGGTTGCGCGCTTTTCCGTCGGTCGCGAATTTTCTGATGATCGCAGTCGCGAATGAAACAGCTCCGGGCGCTTTCGCCGCCTATGTGCTGCTCCGCGGAGTTGCGGTGCGCGACTTGCGCACGATGCCGGGATGCACGGCGGGACTCTACCGCATCGGTATCCGCAATCATGCCGACAACGAACGCCTGGTCTCCGCCGCTTCGCGATGGCGAACCTAAGCGCACCGCTGTTGCCCTACTCTGAAGAAGGCCGTCGATAGATGAAGACTACACGCAGAATCAGCGGAGAGTGGCAACGATGCGAACGGTTTTTGTTCCCCGTCCCGTGCGGGAAGAAGTTCGGGGTTAGGTCGAGTCTCTTGCTTCGTTGGCTGCTTGCCCTGCACCGCGACCCATGATGCGATAAGCGCGCATCAAGCCGATGAGCCTGCTCGAAGACACCATCGCATCCATTCGACCGCTCGACGCTGAAGCCGAGCGCACCGCTGCTGCTCATCTCGACTCTCTGACCAAGCCTCCGGGAAGTCTCGGTTATCTTGAAAGAGCGGTGCGCCGCTATGCGGCTATTCGCGGCGACGGAGACGCGCGCATGGGACGCGGTGCGATCGCGGTGTTCGTCGCCGACCACGGAGTCGCCGACGAAGGCGTGAGCGCTTTTCCTCAGACCGTCACCATCGAGATGCTGCGTAACATCGCGGGCGGCGGCGCTGCGATCAGCGTTCTGGCGCGCCGGTTCGGCTACGAGCTACGCGTCATCGACGTGGGCGTAAAGACCGACACGAGCGCGGACCCGTTGCCCGGCGTCGTCTATCGGCGCGCGGGCGGCGCCACGGCGAACTTCGCGCGCGGCCCTGCGATGACGCCACAGCAGGTCGTCCTCGCGCTCGAAGCCGGCATCGAGATCGCGCGCGATCTTGCCGCCGGCAGCGCCACGCTCGTCGCCATCGGCGAGATGGGTATCGCCAACAGCACCTCGGCTGCGGCGATTTTGAGCGCGATCACTGCGGTCGCGCCGGGCGAACTCGCGGGCCGCGGAACCGGCCTGGATGATGTGGGCGTGCGCCACAAGGTCGCCGTCATCGAGCGCGCGCTTCAACTCCATCGCGCGGCGCTGACCAGCGGCGAATCGATCCTTGCCGCCATCGGCGGTTTCGAAATCGCGGCGATGGCGGGAGTATGCCTGGCGGGCGCAGCGCTACGTGTACCCATCGTGGTCGACGGGTTCATCGCGACGGCCGCGGCGGCGGCGGCCGAGCGCATCCGCCCTGGCCTGTTCGACTATCTGTTTTTCAGTCATCGATCGGCTGAAGGCGGTCATGCGCTTGCTCTCGATCGTCTCGGTGTGCGCGCTATTCTCGATCTCGATATGCGGCTAGGCGAAGGCACGGGCGCCGCACTCGCGATGAACGTGCTGGAGGCGGCGCTCGATCTGTTTCATTCGATGGCGACATTCTCGTCCGCCGGAGTTTCCGGCAAAGTGCGATGAGCACTAATGGCGCGGAGTCGCCCGCGGCCGATCTCTTCGACCGGCCGCAACTTCCCATCGTCACCGAGCTTCGGCTGGCCGCCAGCTTCCTCACCATCCTGCCCGTCGGACCTGCCCGCGCTGACAACGAAGCGGTTGCCGCGTCCTTCGGATGGTTCCCCATCGTGGGATTCGCCATCGGTGTCGCGCTGGCGTTTGAAGATTGCCTTTGGGGCCATCTTTTTTCGGCGACGCTGCGATCGGCGCTCGTCGTCCTCTCGCTTACCGCCGTTACGGGCGCAGTTCATCTCGATGCGCTCGCGGACACCGCCGATGCACTCGGGGCGGGACGCGATCGCGATCGCGCGCTGCGCATCCTGCACGACAGCAGAATCGGCAGCTTCGGCGCGGCGGCGATCTTTCTTTCGCTCGTGCTCAAGATAAGCGCGCTGGCGTCCATCGCCGGAACCCGCCGATACGTCGCGATCTTCGCCGCCGCCGGCATCGCGCGATGGGCGATGGTCGCGGTTTCAAGCGGCCTCGAATACCTGCGGAGCGAAGGCGGCGCCGGCACCGCGTTGCTCAAACGCGACCCGGGCAACCTGGCACTCGCAAGTCTCGCGACCGCGTGCGCGCTGATCCCGATATTCTCTGTGCGCGTGATCGGAGCCGCGGTCGCGGCCGTTCTGCTGACACTGGCCGCCCGATCGTTTTACCGCCGATGGCTCGGCGGCGTGACCGGTGATCTAATCGGCGCGTGCGGCGAGATCGTCGAAATGGCCGTGTTGATCGTTTTCGCGGCGTTCTGAGCGAAGTCCCTGCACTTTCAATCGAAGAACCCTGCCTCGTCGTTGTCGAGGGGGTCTGTCTGTCGACCTTCGATAGGCTAGTGGCATGAGATTCTTCGCCGAGTCCGTTCCGAACCGAAAGCCCTGAATGAAACCGAACGGGGGCGTCGAACGGGCTCACAATGACAAGAAAGGGACGGCGTTACTTACAAGTTACTTAACGCGCAACGGGTATCCGGCGACCATCAGGATCACTTGGTCCGCCGCACGCGCGATTGTCTGATTCGTCTCGCCGAGCAGATCGCGGAAGCGGCGCGCGACTGGGTTGTCGGGAACGATTCCATTGCCAACCTCGTCGGTCACGATGATGCTCTCGAACTCCGCTTGCGAAAGGATTCCGGCGAGCGTGCCGGCTTCGAAGGCGAACGGGTTGTCGGCCGGATAGATGCGCATCAGGTTTGAAACCCACAGCGTCAGCGAATCCAGCACGACTACATCGGCGCGCTGGTTCAGCGATTCGAGCGCGCTGGCAAGGTTCACCGGCTCTTCGACGGTCGCGAAATCGGGCGGCCGTTCCGATCGATGCCGCGCGATGCGCGCCGCCATCTCGTCGTCGAGAGCTTCCAAGGTCGCGATGAAAAATCGCCGCGCGCCTTGACGCTCGGATGCGATTTTCAGTGCGTGTGCGCTCTTTCCGCTGCGCGCTCCGCCGGTAATCAGCGTGATCTTTCCCACTGTGATTCGAGCGTACACCGGCGGCTGAGATCATTCGATCAGTGCGAACCCGGTTGACTGCAAAGCGAGCGGAGCGTATTTGTTTGCGCCTACCCGGTGCACGGGAAGCCGGTTCAAGTCCGGCGCTGCCCCGCAACTGTACGGGGGGACGAAGGCCCACTATGCCACTGCTGACGCAGGAAGGCGGGCTGGAGAATGATCCCCAAGCCAGGAGACCGGCCGGGTTATTTGACGTCTGCCTTCCGCGGGGAGGGTGGCTTCAGGTAACGCCTGTCGCCCAATCCTTTTTACGTGAAGGGTTGGGTTTTTTTTGGGCCCATCTCCTCCGCCGACGGCCGACCGAACGCGGAGGAGTTCATGAATCGTTTATCGTTCGTCATCGTTGCGTCCTTGGTCCTGGTCCTGGCGGGAGTGCAGGCTACCGCACGTGCGGACCCGTCTCCCGCCGCTACGCCATCGTCTTCAGCAACGCCGGGCGCTTCCTCTACTCAAAACACCGCGCAGCAACCGGCTCCGGCCGCCAGTCAGGGGCAGGAAGCGAAACTGCAAACCGTCGTGGTGACGGCGACCCGGGTCGAGCAGCCGATCGATCAGGTCGGCACGACCATCTCCGTGGTTAGCGATCAGCAAATGCAGTCGCAGAAAATCGAGCAGGTGGGCACCGCGCTTCAGCAGGTTCCGGGCGTAAATGTCACTCAGAGCGGCTCTGCGGGAACCGAAACCGACGTCTCGATTCGAGGCGCGAGCCCCTCGCAGTCGCTCATCCTGATCGACGGCGTCGAAGTGAACACCGGCTCGACGGGAGGGTTCGATTTCGCGAATCTAACCACCGACAACTTAAACCGCATCGAGGTTCTGCGCGGCGCGGGCGGATCGCTATATGGCTCGCAAGCGATCGGCGGCGTGATCAATGTTCTCTCGCAGGAAGGCGAAGGCACTCCCGCGGCGAGTTTTCTTTCAGAAGGCGGCAACAGCGCTACCCAGCGCCAGGTGCTGACGTTCGGCGGCGCAGAAGGGAAACTCGGCTTCTCCGGCGCGCTCTCATATTTCTCGACCGAGGGCTTTCGGCTGGTCAACGACAACTCCGACAATCTCTCCGGGCAGGGACGGCTCGACTACCATCTCGACGATGATACGACCATACGCGTGTTCGCCCGTTACAGCCGATCCAACGTCAGCCTGGCCAACTTTTCGGTCGCAAGTGGAATTGACCTTGATCCGACCGCGCATCAGCGCGGCGAATTCATGCTCTACAAGACCGAGGTCGAACATAAATTCAGCGACAAGCTGGTCGTGAGCGGCAACACCTTCTTCGTCCGCAATCAGATACGCGTCAACGAAGTCCCATTCATCGGATTCGACGGCAGCGAAGTGGACAACGTTCCGGACGAGAACCGCGGTGCCGAGGTCAAAGCGGTTTACACCTGGAACCAGAACTTCCGCACCGTCTCCGGCTTCGATTTTCACGATCTCTGGGCGCGCATAGGCAGCGCCTCCGTGTTTCCCGGTTTTCCGCCTTCAAGCAGCACTTTCAGCGCGAGCCAGCAGCAATATGCCGGCTATCTTGAACAGGAAGGTACGTTCCTGGACGGCCATCTGCTGACGACCGGCGGCTTTCGCGTCGACGGCAACAGCCAGTTCGGTGAGGAAGTCAGCCCATCATGGTCGGTCCTGGTCCCGGTCGCGCGGCTTTCCACCAACCTGCGCGGCAGCTACTCGGAAGGCTTTCGCGCGCCTTCTTTCGACGAACTCTACTTCCCGGACTTCGGCAATCCGAACCTGAAGCCCGAGATCTCGAGCGAGTACGACGGCGGCTTCACCACTACCTTCGGCGAACTCGCGACCTTCACGGCGACTTACTTTTCGCGCCGCGTGCATGATCTGATCGTCGCCGTGCCATGCACTGTCGGTCCCGGATGCCTGTTCGGCGCTCTGGCGGGAAACGCTGGCCGCGTCGACACGCAAGGCGTGGAGGTCGTACCCAGCATCAATTTGTACAAAGGCCTGAACTTCAGCGGCAGCATGACCTATATCGACGAGACGCACGTCTCCGGCACGTCGGGAGCGACTCCTACCCGCGTGCCGAAATGGTCAGCGCAATCACTCCTGCAATACATCGGCAACGGTTGGTTGCTGCCGCACGATCAGATCACCGGCAGTCTCGCTTTCACTTTCGTGGGCGATCGCGACGACATCACGCCTGTCGGCACTATCCAGAATCATCAGGCGTACAACCGGTTCGATTTGGTCGCATCGTATGCGCTGGGGCAACGATGGAATTTCCTGAACAACGAGGAGGCCTTCGCACGCATCTCAAACCTGTTCGATCGCGCCTACTCGGAGGCATTCGGTTTTCCCGCCCCACCGATCAATTTCGTGGCGGGAATCCAGGTCGATCTGCAGTGATTCGGGACTGTCGATAAACGAGAGTCCTTCTCCCACCGGGAGAAGGTGGCGTGCTGCGCGCCGGATGAGGGTCGATGGAATCATCGCGAATATTGGCGAGCATGCGACCGGCGCTCACCCGCCGATGCTCTCGTGTTGTGCAAAGGGAGAAGGAACTCTTCGGTCTGCGTTCCTAGAACGAGCAGCGTCTGAAAAAGTCCTTACTACGAGTCTTCCTGTCCATTTTGCTCCGCGGCAAAGTAGCGTTCGAAGATTTCGTGGATTCGCGACCGGCGTTCGCCGAGCTCTTCAAGCAGCCGCTCCGGACCGTCGTCGCTCAGAAATCCCATCCGGCGTGCCAGCGGCAGCAGCGCGGCGTGATCTGTCGGTACGACCCACGCCGGCTGATCGTTCTCGATCCTGAGCCGGTTCTCCAGCTTCGCGATGAACTGATAGTCTTCGGAAAAGTTGGTCGCGTCGGCTCGCGCCATCAGGCCCGTATCCTCCAGCGCGCCGAGCAACGCGCGCGTATTGCGCGCGCGCAGCGCGGGATAACTCGCGCCATGCCGGAGCGCCATCATCTGAGTCAGGAACTCGACGTCGATCAGTCCGCCGTGACCCTGCTTGAGATTAAGCCGGGTCTTGTCCTCCGCACCTATTTCGCCGGCCATTCGCTCCCGCATCGCAGCGATCTCCGCGACCCCGGGCGCATCCAGCCCGCGCGCGAACACGAACTCCTCGCGCGCGTGTTCGACCTCAGCTCCCAATGCGGGATTGCCCGCGACCACGCGAGCGCGCACCAGCGCCTGCCGTTCCCACACCGCGCTGCTCTTGCGATGGTACGAAATAAAGCCCTCCAGCGAAGTCACCAGCGGTCCCTGATTACCCGATGGGCGGAGCCGCAGATCGAGCTTGTAGGCGTAACCCTCGCGGGTGCGCGATTCGAGCATCGCTATCAGCTTCTGCGCGATTCGCGACGCGACGGCGCCACCGGACGCGCCTTCGGGATCGTCGTACACGAAAATCAGATCGAGATCAGAATTGTAGATCATTTCGGCCGCGCCAAGCCGTCCCATCGCGAGGACCGCCATCCGCAGCGAGGGCGGAATCGAAAAGCGCGACGCCACTTCCGCGCGCGCGACTTCCAGCGATTCGGCCAGCACTGCCTCCGCGAGGTTGGTCAGTTCGGTTTCAACGTCCGGCAGCAGCAAATCGCCGGCCATATCCGCGATTGCGATTCTGAGAAACTCCTGATGGCGGAAGGCGCGCAGCGTGTCGAGCCGTCCTTCGAAATCCGGGCTCGCGGCAACCAGGCCTGCGACTTCCTCTTTCAGCTCGGAAAGCGTCCGGCGCGGCCGCACCAGGTCGGACCGGACCAGGGTATCGAGCATGTCAGGATGCCGAATGAAAATCGTCGAGAGATAGCGGCTGGATGCGAACAACCGCAGCAATACGCGTCGCGTCGCGGGATGCTGCTCGAGGAGCGCGAGAAATGAAGTGCGAGCGCCAACCGCGGCGATGAATTCCGCGAGATTCATGATCGCGAGGCCAGGATCGGCGAGCGCACGCATCTCGTCGATCAGCAGCGGGCCGAGGCTGTCGAGCAGCTCGCGGCGGCGCGGGCTCTGCGGCCAATGCTCCGGGCCGCGCCACAAGGCCTCGAGATGCGCGGCGCTCTCGCTGGGCCGCGCATAACCGAGATCGGCGAGCAGCGGGATCGTCACGTCATGTTCCGCGGCGTGCACCCATGCGGCGACGGCTTGAGGCGAGAGCGCAGGCCGGGCTTCCTCATCGCCCCCGGCAAGCGTTTCGCGAAATTGAGATGCGATCAGGTCGCGGCGCCGACCGAGCGCATCGGCCAGCCGCGCGGACGCCGCCTGGTCCTTTCCGAATCCCATGCGCGCCGCCAGCGCGCTCATCGCTGCGGGATCGGCGGGCAAGGTCTGCGTCTGCATGCCCGCTGCCACTTGCAGCTTGTGCTCCACGTCGCGCAGCAATATGTACGCTTCGGCCAACGCACGCGCGCGTTCCTGCGCCATATAACCGTAAGTGTCGAGCCGCCTGAGTCCGTTGAGCGCATTGCCGGTGCGGATTCTGGGGTCGCGTCCGCCGTAAATGAGCGTAAGCGCATGCGCCACGAATTCCAGCTCGCGTATTCCGCCGCGGCCGAGCTTGATGTTCCGCTCGACCATCGCGGGCGTTCGCAGTTCGGCTTCGATTTGATGCTTCATCGCGCGGAGCTGGCGCAGCGTGTCGAAGTCGAGATACTTGCGATAGACAAAGTTCGCGAGTTCCGCGATCAGCCGCTCGCCGAGCGACATCGCCCCAGCCACGGCCCGCGCGCGCAGCAGCGCCGCGCGCTCCCAAGTTTGTCCAAAGTTCTGGTAGAAGCTGAGCGCACCTTCGAAAGGAATTACCAGCGGAGAGCTGCGTCCGCCGGGTCTGAGGCGTAGATCGACGCGGAACGATCCGCTGGAGAGAATCTCCGTCAGCAGCTCGCCGATCCGCGCGGCGGCAACCGCGGCGATTTGGGTATCGGGCGCATCGTAAAGATAAACCAAGTCGATATCCGAGCTGAGGTTGAGCTCGATGGCGCCGAGCTTGCCCATCGCAAGCACACAAAACTCACCCGCCTCGTCGGCACGCGGTCCCAGTAGCCGCCTGGCAGCATCGAGTCCCGCGCGGATGCACTCGTCGGCGAGCGCGGACATAAGCGACGCGGTGTCGGCGACCTCGATGCGCCGTAGCAAATCAGCGATCGCAATCTTGACGAACTCGCGCCGCTTGAACTGGGCCAGCACGGACGCCGCATCCTGGCGCGTCGGTGCGACGATCGGATCGCAGACCATCGCCGCGCGCATCGACTCGACCGACGCGACCCTCGCGCGGCGTAATATCTCGAGCCATCGATCGCCTGCGGCACCGAGTTCGCTCTTAACCAGCTCGGATGCGCCGAGACAAAAGATCAGGTCGCCAGCCAGAGATTGGTCGCGGAGCGCGCCGGCGAGAATATCCGGCGACTGCTCGGCAAGCTGCAGCAATCCCGCCAGCGCCAGTCGCTCGTCGGGCGCGCGCTCCACCACGAGCCTGTCGACAGAGGCGGCACCAGGAGCATCGGGAAGCTTGTGCCGAAGCGCCTCTGCGAGAGCCCGAAGTTCAGGCGCGAGTTCGCGAGCGGCTGGCATTGCCATAGACGATAACAGACGTTGCATCCGCGATGCACGGGACTGATGGTGCGCCGCGGATGAGCGATGGTAGGCTGGTCCCTCCTACCAACGGAGGATCTGCCGGAGATGATCGTTCTTTACACGACCGAACGCGACTATCCGTGGGGAACCTTGCGCTCCACCCACGCGAGCAAGACCAAGGTGGTGCTGGAGGAAAAGAGCATCCCCTACCGAATCGAGAATCTGCCCCCCGGGAACCTGTGGAAGAAACCGCCCGAGATGCTGGCGAAGCATCCGCTCGGCAAGGTGCCCTATATCGAGGACGAACACCTGATCATGTTCGACTCCACCGTCATCAACGAGTACCTCGATGAGCACTACGATAGCGGCGTGCACCTGATGCCCACCGATCGCGTCGCGCGCGCGCATGTCCGCCAGGCCGAGCAATTCGCCGATGAGGCGATCCTGGGCGGCAGCCTGCCGCTCGTCTGGATGCCGTACTGGAGCAGCCTGGAAAAGCGCGACCCCGAAAGTATGGAGAAAGGCCGCGCGCTGCTGCGTTCACGCGACCTTCCGTTCCTGGAACAGCTGCTGGAACGCGCCCACGGCGGCGATTACATCTGTGGTGAATTCTCGCTCGCGGACGCGCCGATGATGGCGCTGGCGATGGTTCTGGAAGTCGACGGGATGAAGCTCGACGAGTTTCCGCGCGTCGCGCGCTACCTCGACAATCTGCGCATGCGCAAGAGCTACCGCGCTATCAGCCCACACACCAAGGTCGCCGACGCCGCGACCGGCGGATGATTCGACAGCTTAGCTGTCCTGCGAGTGATGATGAGCGGGAGACTTGGCGGCGGTATGCCGCGCTTTGTGGCTTTTCGCCGAATGAGCGGGCGTGCCCTTGGAACGCACGGGCGCTTTATCGCCGGAAGACGCACCTGAGTCTGGAATCACGATCGTAGCGCCGACCTGCAACCCCTTGGGGCTGTCGATGCCGTTGGCGGCCATCAGCGCGTTTGCCGAAACCCCGAACATCGATGCGATTCCGCCCGGCGTGTCGCCGTGACGGACCGTGTAGCTGTGGCTGGTTTCGACCTTGACCACGTCGTCCTTGATTCCGGGAAAGTACGCGTCCTCGTACTGATGCACCTGCAGCGCGGCCAGGAACTCCGCGTAGTAGTTCTTCACCGCGAAGCCGAAGTGCGGGCCATTGTAGCGCTCGATCATCTTTGAGTAGTCGCCGCCTGAGACTTCAGCCGCACGCGCGGTGCCGCCGGTCCCGTAGTTATATGCGGTGATGGCAAGCGGCCAATCGCCGAGCGTGTCGTAGTTCGCGCGCAGCAGTTTCGCGGCGGCTTCGGTCGAGCGAATCGGATTGAGCCGGTCGTCGTGGTGCCGCGACACCTTCATGTATTTGGCGCCGGTCGCGCGCGTGAACTGCCATATTCCGCAGGCGCCAGCGGTGGATTTTGCGCGGGTCTGGAACCCTGACTCGACCTGCGCGAGCGTTACGAGTTCGGGAGGTAAGCCCGACTGCCGGAAAATCCGCTCCATCGTCGGGCGATAGTAGCGGCTGCGGACCAGCCCCTCGCGGAAGCGCTCGCGCAGTCCTTCCTGCACGCGGAGATTGTCCGCTGCCAGGGAATATGCGCTCAGCGGTTCTCCCTTGAACATGGCGGCTACCTGCCGCTCTTCGTAGGTGTTGGGCTCGTGGCCCGTAGCCAGATGCTGCAAAATGTCGCTGTACTTGTTCTTGAGGTAAGCGTTAGCCCAATCGATATCGTCGCGGGTCGGAGTACCGTCGCCGGGTACATGGAAGACCTGGTAGATCCGCGAGACTTTGTCGCGGTCGAGCACCACGAAATCGCGATCTGAATAAAAGGTGAACATATCGACCCAAAGCTTGATATTGGGTTCGATCGAGGCTGGTCGCGGAAAAGGCAATTGATTTTCCGCACGCGAGACGGCGGGTCGGCCCAAGCCGACCACTAAAACCATCGCAACTCCAGAAATCACCGCCGCTAAATGACGGCGACTCGACGTATCAGACAAACCTCACCTCCGCTTTTCGTTAACCTGCCAATGCAGGCCGAACGCCGTGCCCATTATCGATTACATTCCCAAGCTCTGATAGTCAACGTGGACGGGTGAAAAGCGCGAGGTGTTGCTTTGGCAAAAGGACGGTTACGACGACTCATAACTTCAATAAGCATGGTGTTGGCGCTCTTGGTAGCGCTCCATATCGCCGGATGCAGCCACGGTGCGGATTCAACCGCCACGCCATCATTCAAAGTTGCGCTGCTAACGCCCGGGCCCGTCAGCGACGCCGGCTGGAACGCCGCCGCGTTCGATGGTCTGCAACTCATCAAGCACGACCTGAATGCCGACACCGCGCTAGTGCAAACGCAATCTCCCGCCGACTTCGAGGATGCGATGCGCGATTTCGCATCGCGGGACTTCGATATCGTCTTCGCGCACGGCTTCGAATACACGGACACCGCGCTCAGGGTCGGCAAGCTCTTCCCGAAGACATGGTTCATCGTCACGTCGGGCAGCGGATCATCGGCAAACGTCGCTTCCCTCACCTTCAAAATCGAAGAGGCGGCCTACGTCGAGGGCGTGATTGCGGGCGGCATGACGAAAACGGGCGTAGTCGGCGCGATCGGGGGAATCGAGTTGCCATCGATTCGCCTCACGTTCGAGGGCTTCAAGCGGGGCTTTCTTTCGATGCGACCCAACGGCCGCCTGCTCATCAGCTTCACCGGCAGCTTCGATGATGTCGGCGCGGCCAAAGAAGCCGCGCTCGCCCAGGTCAGCGCCGGGGCCGACCTGCTCTTCCATAATGCCGACGCCGCAGGGCTGGGCGTGTTCCAGGCCGCCCGGCAATCGCACATCTATGCGTTCGGCGCGAACCGCAATCAGAACGACGTAGCGCCCGATACGATACTCGCCAGTGCCGTGACGTTCATCCCCCGGGCCTTCTTGCGCATCGCAACCGAAATCAAGGCAAACAATTTCAAAGGCAGGATGATCGAATACGGAATGAAAGACGGGATGGTCGAGGTCGTCTACAACCCGCGGCTGGAAGGTAAGATTCCCGCAGCCGTGATGGAAAAGGCGAAGCTTGCGCAACAGCAGATCATCGACGGAAAAATCGCGCTGCCGACCACTGGGGGATGATTTTTTCTGTGGGTGGCACAGGCTTTAGCCTGTGTTCCGATGCATTCGTCAGGTCGCGTGGCTTGAGTAGGCCATCTCAGCGTGCCTAACTGTATTTCACGGGCGGCTAGACGATGGCGGATGAAATAGAAATTACTCCTGCTCATGGCCCGCTCCACGCTCGCGTCTCGCTGCCCGGCTCCAAGAGCATCACGAATCGCGCGCTGTTGCTCGCCGCGATGGCATCAGGGCGCTCGGTACTCGAGTCCGTCCTCATCAGTGACGACACCCGCTACATGACCTCCGCGCTACGCGCACTCGGCTTCCATGTGGACGTCGATGAAGCCGCGCGGCGAATCGCGGTCGATGGTCTCGGCGGAGCGATTCCTGCCTCCAGCGCTGATCTCTTTGTCGGGGGCGCGGGTACCGCGATGCGTTTCATCGTCGGATTCCTGACGCTCGGCCAGGGTCGCTACCGCGTGGACGGCAACCAGCGGATGCGCCAGCGGCCGATCGGTCCGCTGCTCGACGCGATACAGCAGCTCGGCGCCAGCGTGTACGACGAACGCGACAATCGCTGTCCGCCGGTGATCGTCGACAGCCCGCGCGGCCCATTCAGTGGCGGGGAAACCTCGATTGACGCGCGCGAATCGTCGCAATTCGTTTCGGCGATGCTCATGCCTGCCGCGTTGTGGCCGCGCGGGCTCAAACTGCACGTGGTCGGCGAAGCCGGCCGCCCGTTTATCGATATGACACTGCGACTGATGGAAGTATGGGGCGCGCGCAGCCAGGTGGATGGCGACGTGATCACAGTGCCAGGCGGACAGACCTACGACGCGCGCAGCTTTGTGGTTGAACCGGATGCGTCCGCGGCGAATTACTTCGCGGCCGCGGCGGCGCTATGCGGTGGCAGCGTCACGATCGAAACCCTGGGCCGCGATTCGATCCAGGGCGATATCGAGTTTCTTGAAGTCCTGGAGCGGATGGGCGCGCGGGTCGAATGGGTCAAAGACGGAATCGTGGTCACCGGCACCGACAAGCTGGAAGGCGTCGACGTGGCGATGAACGGTATGCCGGATATGGTGCCGACGTTGGCCGCGATCGCTCCGTTCGCATCGTCGCCTACCCGAATTCACGAGGTCGGCTTCATCCGCCATCACGAGAGTGATCGGATTCGCGCGCTCGCGACCGAACTGCGGAGGCTGGGTGCCGTCGTCGACGACTTCGCCGACGGCATCGCAATCCAACCATCGCAATTGCATCCGGCATCGATTGAAACCTACCAGGACCATCGAATCGCGATGAGTTTTGCGGTCGCGGGCCTTAAATTCCCCGGCATCACGATCAAGGACCCGGCTTGTGTCTCAAAAACCTTTCCGGACTTCTTCGATCGCCTCTCAAAACTGACGCAATGAAATCCGCGCCGCTCAAGCTCAGCGGCTCTTGTCACTGCGGCAATATCGCCGTCTCGTTCCTTACCTCAATTCCGCTTGCAAAGCTCAAGCTGCGTTCGGATTCGTGCAGTTTCTGCACGAAGCATCGCACGCGCAACACGACCGATCCGCGCGGCCACCTTACGATCACGATACGCCGAGGGCGCGATCTGCGCCGCTATCGGTTCGGCCTCCGGACCGCGGATTTTCTAATCTGCAAACAATGCGGCGTCTATGTCGCCGGGATTATCAATTTCAAGGGCGGTTCCTATGCGACTCTGAACACCAATATGCTCGACGCACGCGAGCGCCTCACACAGGAAAGCGTCCTGGTCGAATACATCGGCGAAACCGCTGCAGCGCGGCGCACACGGCGCACCGCAAATTGGACCCCCACCACCCTGAAAATCATCAACTGACTGCGAAATCGAACTCGGCGCGCAGTTCGTTTTGTCGCCGAGAGCATGACACGACGATCATCCTGCGCTGCTAGGTGAAATGAGATTGTTCGCTTCGCAGACTCCGCTCAGAGGGACGGAAAAAGATCGCATTTTGTCATTCTGAGCGGAGCGTCTTTTGCGGAGCCGAGAGCCTGCCCTGAGCGAGCGGAGCGAGTCGAACGGAACTCTAGTGTCCTCTGGAGCGCCGCTAGAGGTACGCAGGACAGCGTTTTTCGACAGCCCCGCTCGGCAGGGGGGCGAACGAAACTCGTCAGCGACTTGTGGAGGGCCGAACTAATGATCAACGAATGCGCTAGCGCGATGACGCGGCTGATACTGCCTGGGTTCGGGCACGGGCCAGCAGCAATGCCTCTTCAGCTGCCGGGTAGTCCGCGTCGTAGAAGCTCATCGTTGCAGCCTTCTCATCGGCGGCCCGCTCCTGCTCTTCGGCCTGAACGCGATCGATCGAGGCGGGTGCTTCGGTGCCACTGGCCAGTAGAGTCATCGTGCCGTCCTTAACTTCCGCCAATCCGCCCGAGACTACCCAGGTCTCCGTGGCGGCGCCCTGCTTCTCGATTCGCAGTACACCCGGCAGGAGCGAGGTAATGAAGTTGATGTGATCGGCGAGCACGCCGAACTCGCCCAGCGGGCCGATGGCGGTGACCTGCTTCACTTGTCCTTCGAACACCACCCCGGTGGGCGTGATGAGCTTGAGTGAGAATAAATCAGCCATTGTGAAGCGTTACGAAATGCTCACCCGCGGGTGGTTTCCTTAGCCAGGCGTTCAGCCTTCTCGCGGGCGTCATCGATCGTGCCGACCATTTGGAACGCCAACTCCGGCAGGTCGTCGCACTTGCCGTCGAGAATCTCCTTGAACCCGCGCACCGTCTCCTGCCGCGGAACGTATTTGCCGGGCAGGTTCGTAAACGGCTCCGCCACGAACATCGCCTGCGACAGAAAGCGCTCGACGCGGCGTGCGCGCGCGACCACCAGCTTGTCCTCGGGGGAAAGTTCCTCCATCCCGAGGATCGCGATGATGTCCTGCAGGTCCTTGTAGCGCTGCAGGATTGCCTGCACGCGGCGCGCGACATTGTAATGATCTTCGCCGACGACCTGCGGATCGAGAATTCGCGAGGTCGATGCCAGCGGGTCTACCGCCGGAAAGATCGCCTTTTCGAAAATCTTGCGCTCAAGAGCCGTGACTGCATCGAGATGCGTATACGTTGTCGCCGGCGCGGGGTCCGTGTAGTCGTCGGCGGGGACGAAAATTGCCTGCACCGACGTGATCGACCCCTTCTTGGTCGAGGTGATACGCTCCTGCAGCTCGCCGATATCGGTGCCCAAGGTAGGCTGATAGCCGACGGCGCTCGGCATGCGCCCGAGCAGCGCCGAGACCTCGGAGTTCGCCTGGACGAAGCGGAAGATGTTGTCGATGAAGAAGAGCACGTCCTTGCCCTCTTCGTCGCGGAAGTATTCCGCCACCGTGACGCCCGAGAGCGCGACCCGGGCGCGGGCGCCGGGCGACTCGTTCATCTGTCCGTACACGAGCGCGGTCTTTTCCAGAACGCCCGACTCCCTCAGTTCGTGAAAAAGGTCGTTGCCTTCGCGCGAGCGCTCGCCCACGCCGGCAAAGACCGACACGCCGCCGTGCTGCTTGGCGACGTTGTTGATCAACTCCTGGATCGTGATGGTTTTGCCGACGCCTGCGCCGCCGAACAGTCCGATTTTGCCGCCGCGCGAATATGGGCAAATGAGATCGATGACCTTGATGCCGGTCTCGAGAATTTCGACCTCGGTGCTCTGCTCGTCGAATTCGGGCGCATCGCGATGAATCGGCATCGTCTTGATGCCCTTGATGGGGCCGGCCTCATCGATCGATTGCCCGGTGACGTTCATCAGCCGCCCCAGCGTGCCGGGACCGACCGGCACCGAAATCGGTGCGCCGGTGTTCTCCACGTCCATCCCGCGCACCAGGCCGTCGGTGGTATCCATCGCGATGCAGCGCACGGTGTTCTCGCCCAGATGTTGCGCCACTTCGAGGATCAGGTTGCCGGGCTTGTCGTCGATACCGGGATTGGTGAGGCGCAGCGCCGTGAAAATCGGCGGCAACCCTCCGGCGGAGAATTGCACGTCGACGACGTTGCCCAATACCTGGCTGATGTTTCCTTGAGATGTATCGCTCATATACCGCGGTCTTCCTGTGTAAACTTGTTGATTTGCGCGCCTACCCGCGCAGTGCCTCGGCGCCGCCGACGATATCCATCAGCTCGCTGGTAATTTGCGCCTGGCGCGCCCGGTTCATCTCCAGCGTGAGCGCGTCGATCATTTCAATCGCGTTGTTGGTCGCACTGTCCATCGCGGTCATCTTGGCGCCGTACTCCGACGCTTCGGACTCCAGCAGTGCATGAAACACCGATGCTTCCAGGTAGCTCCTGACGACGACGGGGACCAGCTCCTTGGCGCTCGGTTCGATCAGATAGTCTGTGGCGGGCGCCAGCTCCTCGCCAGGCTTTTTTTCCTCTGCCGGAACCGGCAGCAACCGTTCGTAGGTGGGCTTCTGCGTCATCGCCGATTGGAAATGCGTGTAAACGATTGACGCTTCCGAAATGGCCCCGGACTGAAAGTCCGTGAGCATCCGCCCCGCGATCGCTCGCGCCAGCCCCAGAGTCGCCAGCCGCGGAAGGTTGTTGATGCTCTCGACGGCGATCGGCGCCCGCGTGCGCTTGTAATGGTCAACCGCTTTCTTGCCGACCACGTAATACTGAACGCTCAAACCCTCCGCCTCGAGGTCGCGGCGCGTCTCCTCGCCGGCGCGAATGACGTTGGTATTGTAGCCGCCGCACAGGCCGCGATCCGATGCGATCACGGCAACCAGCGCGGCCTTCTTCGCATTTTCCGCGGGAGCGACGTCGACGCCCTCGGCCCGCAGCAGCGAGTCCGCGACTCGCGCGAGTGCCTGGCTGTATGGCCGCGCCGCGATCAACGCCTCCTGCGCCCGGCGCAGACGCGAAGCGGCGACCAGCTTCATCGCGCGCGTGATCTGCTCGGTCGATTTGACCGACGTGATCCGCCGCCTGATTGCCTTCAGCGATGCCATCGTTGAGCGGCTGCCGCCCGGCTATGCCGCCGCGTCCTTCCCGTGCTCCGCCTCGAACGACTTCTCGTATGCATCAAGCGCGGCGATCAACCGCTTGCGCAAATCATCGCTGATCTCGCGCTTGGTCTTGATCTCGTTCAGCAGGTCCGCGTGCCGCGCGTCGAACAACTCGTACAACCCTTTCTCGAAAGCTCGAACCTGCGACACCTCGAGCTTGTCCAGATAGCCTTCGTTACCGGCAAAAATGATGAGCACTTCCTTTTCGATGGTAATGGGGTCGTACTGATTCTGTTTCAAAACCTCGGTGAGCCGCGCGCCACGGTTGAGCAGCCGCTGGCTGGAGGCATCCAGTTCGGACCCGAACTGCGCAAAGGCAGCCATCTCGCGGTAGTTCGCGAGATCGAGCTTCATCGTCGCGCCGACCTGCTTCATCGCCTTGATAGCCGCGGTAAATCCCACGCGTGAAACCGAAAGGCCAACGTGCACGGCGGGACGAATGTTCGAGTTGAACAGATCGGTGTCGAGCACGATCTGGCCGTCAGTAATCGAGATGACGTTGGTCGGGATGTACGCCGACACATCCCCGGCCTGGGTCTCGATGATGGGCAACGCCGTCAGCGAACCCGCGCCCGCTTCGTCGCTCATCTTTGCGGCGCGCTCGAGCAGCCGCGAATGCAGGTAAAAGATGTCGCCCGGGTACGCCTCGCGTCCTGGCGGGCGCCGGAGCAGCAGCGAAAGCTGCCGATATGCCTGCGCATGCTTGCTCAAGTCATCGTAGATAATGAGCGCGTGCTTGCCGCTGTCGCGGAAATACTCGCCCATTGTGCACCCGGTGTAAGGCGCGATGTATTGAAGCGGGGCCGCTTCCGACGCGGTCGCGGCGACCACGATCGTGTATTCCATCGCGCCGTAACGATTCAGCTTCTCGACGAGCTGCGCCACCGTGGAGCGCTTCTGGCCGATCGCGACGTAGATGCACGCCACGTCCTGGCCGCGCTGATTGATGATCGTGTCGATCGCGATGGCGGTCTTGCCGGTCTGGCGGTCACCGATGATCAGTTCGCGCTGGCCGCGGCCAATCTGGAACATCGAATCGATCGTCTTGATCCCGGTCTGCAGCGGTTGCTTGACGCTCTGGCGGCGGATGATACCAGGAGCCTTGATTTCAATTTTGCGCGACTCCGACGATTTGATCGGTCCTTTGTCGTCGATCGGCTGGCCGAGCGAATTGACCACTCGCCCTAGCAGTCCGTCGCCCACCGGCACTTGCACGATTTTGCCGGTGCGCTTGACTTCGTCGCCTTCGCCGATGGCCTGCGGATCGCCGAACAGCGCCGCGCCGACGTTGTCCTCTTCGAGGTTCATCACCACCCCGTAGATCTGGTGTGGGAACTCGAGCAATTCGCTAAACGACGCGTTCTGAAGGCCGTAGATGCGCGCGATTCCGTCGCTGCACGACAGCACGCGGCCGGTTTCGCGCACCGCGACCGCGCCTTCGAAGCCCTTGATCTCACCCTTGAGTATCTCGCTGATTTCCGCTGGTCGAATGTCCGCCATATGTCTTGTGTCCGCTCAGGCCTGGCCCGCGAGCTTGAGTTGTGCTTCCGCAAGCCGCGTCGCGAGGCTGCCGTCGTAGGTCTTTCCGCCGAGCTCGGCGACTATGCCGCCCAGCAACTCCTTGTCGACCTTGATGGTCGGGATAATCTGCTTCCTGGCGATCGCCGCGAGGCCCGCCACGACCCGCGCCGCCTCCTCATCCGAGGGCTGGATGGCAAACGTCAGCGTCGCGCGTTCACGCCCGAGCATCTGGTCAACCAGGTCGCTATACGCTTCCGCGATCGCGCCGATTTCCGCAATTCGCTTATGACGCGCGATCACCACGGCGAACGACCGCAGCGGAAAGCTGAGTTCCAGCCGCTCCGCGATTTTCGCAATCGCCTCCTGCCGCGAGGCCTCGCTCAACTCAGGCGACGAGAGGCGCTCCTTCAGTTCGGGAGATTCAACCATCGCTGCCAACCGTTCCAGCTCCGCGCCCCACTGCTCGACCTGTCCCCTTTCGGCCAACTCGATCAGCGCGCGCGCGTAGCGCTGGGCCACTCGCGAACCCTTCATCGCCGCGCCTCCTGGCCAAGCCGATCCATGAACCCATCGAGGAGCCGGCTTTGGTCGGCGTCCAGAAAGTGACTCGAAATGAGATCCCGTGCGAGCCGCGCCGCCACCGCGGCCAGATGCCCGCGGACGTTGCGCTGCGCGGCATCGACCATCGCAGCAGCCGTTATTGCCGTGTCGCGGCGGATTCGCTCCGTGTTGCTCGCGGCCAGCTCGCGGATGCGGCCCAATTGGAAATCGGTCTCCGCTTCAAGCTCTTGTTTTAGCTTCGCGACTTCCTGCTCCAGGCCGGCCGCCCGCGCGGCGGCTCCGCGCGCGAGCGCCTGGGCCTCCGCCAGCGCTTCCTGCGACTTGGCGAGGTTCTGATGAATCAATATCGCGCGGTCGGCGAAATATTTGCGCAGCAGCGGGCCTGCGAAATAGGCCAGCACGAATGCGAAGATGGCGAAGTTTATCGCAAAAAATGCGAGCATCAGCCACGAGCCGTGGCTCTCCGCCTCTTCCGCGGCCATCGCAGCGGAAGGAAAAAAGGCCGCTGCGACAAGTGCGGCGGCTGCGATTCCTCGTTTCATCGTCGTCAGTTGCTCGCTCCGCCCCCGTTCAGTGGGCGGCCAAGCACGCGCTCGGCGAGTGCGGCCGCGAGCGTGCGTCCCATCTGATCCAGTTCACGCTCTGCCGCTTTCAACTCGCCCTCGATCCGAGTCCGCGCCGCTTCCAGAGAAGCATGCGAATCGGACTTCGCCGCCTCGAACATCGCGGCTGCCTCCGCTTCGACCTTCCGGCGCTCTGCTTCGCGATGCGCCAGCGCTTCGCGGCGGACTGCGGTCAACCTCTGTTCGCGAGCCGCATCCGCGGCCCGGGCTTCTTTTATCAGTTGCTCGGTACGGTCGTTCAGGCTCCGGAACCGCTTTTCGCGCTCGGAAAGCAGGTTCAAAAAGGGGCTAAAAAACAACCGGCTGAATATAAACCAAAAAACGATAAAGGACACCATCAGCAGGAAAAACGTGCCCCAGTTCGGCGGGATGTGCATTCTACGGCGTCTCCCCCAAGGGGTTTTTCGACTCGGGCCACATTGAGTTGTAGATGGAAGAGCGGCTTTGCGACGCGCCGCAAAGATCAGACCTTCTTCGGTCCTCCGGCGGCGACCGCTTGTGACACGTGCTCCTCTTTGGGAAACACCGATGCGGTGGCGGGGGTCTGTGCGTCGCGCTCTTCTTTCGGGGCAACGCGCTCTTCCTTCGCCGCCACCCGCTCCTCCTTGGGGAATACGGTTACCTTGTGGTCCTCGCGGGCGCCCTCCGGATGCATCGAGCAATGACCCTCGAACAGCGCGCCTTCATGAACCACCAGGACCGGGGCCGTCAAATTGCCGATTACTTTGGCCAAGGGACCTATTTCAATTCGCTGCGAACTCACGATATCGCCGCTGACCTTGCCGGCTACGACTATCGATCCCGTCTTGATCTGCGCTGTAACGACCGCGCTTTCGCTGATGCTGAGGGTGTCTTTTGCTATGATCTCGCCGTCCACTTCGCCGTCGATGCGCGCCGGGCCGTCAAAGGTGAGCTTGCCGCTGATCTTCGTACCGCGGTCCAGGTGCGAGCGACCCTCCGCGGGCGCCTGGGGAGAAAGCTGAGGCCGCGCCGGTGATACGGTTGTCGACGCAGAGGCCGATGTTGCGGCGGACGACGGTTGCGGGACGATATAAGGGGTCGCCGCAGGCTGCGCCGGTTGCACCTTGGGTCCTTTTTCAGGCTCCTTGTTGAATAGCGCCATCGAAGAATCGCTCCCCGGCGGACCGGGCTCTGCCCCGCCACGCCTCTCAAAATGCGAGCTTAGGCTTCGCTATTAGCTCATGCAAATGAGAGTTGTCAAATTTCCACGGGCTAAGCGAGGTGCCCCACTATTACGAATCTGCGTCGCATATCGCTGCGCATGATTGCCAAGCGGGAGTAAAGGACTTATGACCGGGCCGCGCGCGTGAAACCGCCCGTTTCCGGTCACGATGATGGCCTCCCGGTTGGTATGGCGCTAGGATTTCAGCGGCACTCCGGCGCCGGCCAATCATAGGAATCGGCGCATTTCCACGAATCTTATCAACCAACTAAAGGAGCTTTGCGACGATGGCTGCAAATCTCGAAAAATTTATCGACCTGGTTCGCGACAAAAAGGCGTTCGCCCATATCGCAACCGTAATGCCCGACGGATCGCCGCAGGTGACTCCGGTCTGGATCGACTACCGCAACGGCCGCGTTCTCTTCAACACGGCGCGTGGGCGCGTGAAAGATCGCAACCTCAAGCCGGGCTCCAAGGTCGCCCTCTCGATAATGGACCCGGACAACGGCTATCGCTACGTGCAAATCCGCGGCGTAATCGCCAACGTCACCGAGGACGGCGCTGACAAGCACATCGATTCGCTCGCGAAGAAATACATGGGCGTCGACAAATACCCGTTCCATCAGCCCAACGTGAAACGAGTCATCTACGAGATCGAGCCGACCTCCGTGCAGGGCATGGGCAACTAAGGACGTTGACTGCGCTCTGCTTAGATTAAAAGGAAAAGGACTCGACCTGACCACTGACCCTTCCCGCACGGGAAGGGGAACCTTGGAAAAATGTCGAGAGAGGATCTTTGAGTGGCGCTAGCGTCTCGCCAGCGGACGCGTAGCGTCCAAGTGTCTTGAAGCGAATCCTCCGAGGCTAAATCCTGCCGATCGGCGGCGGCGTTTCTACCGTCGTTCCGCAGGTCGAGCCGCAATGCGGGCATAGATACTCGTACTTGTCGCCTTCGGGCAGGACGATCAGCAGACGCTTGCGCACCGGCACCGCCCGCTTGCATCGCGGGCATGCCAGCAGACTTGCCTCCATCCGCTCGAAGGACGGCCTGCGCTGAGTAGCCATCGCGTACTAAAGAATAATCAGCAATCCGCAAAATGGAAGTGCAAATGATGGCCTCAAGGCCGCGTTGGCGCCTGCGCAAAACTGATGTACCGCGCGATCCTCCATTTCCGATCGGGCTGCCGCTGAAAAATGTCGATACCCGGCTCGATGCTGGTATCGATCAAGGCGCCATCGTTGCGCGTAACGGTCAAGGTCCAAACCAACCGCACAGCCCCCAGGTCCCCCGATGCGAATACATCGATGATATCCAAGTCGTAGTGATAACGGCGCGAGCGATCGTCTAGCGACCTGCGGAGCAACCCACATACCTGAGAGAGGTTCCGCACCGGCTGCCCCCGAAAAACCGCAACCAGGTCAGGCGCAAAGAGGTCACAGGCATCTCGGGAATCGCGCGCATTGAACTGGTCCTTCCAGGCAGTAAGCGCGGCACGAATCTGCCCGGTCCCAGTATCGGCGCTCTCGCCTCTACACGGCTGAGCAAAAGCAAAAAGCGCCAGCAGCACGAATATCAAAGCCAATCGCACGGTAGCCACCCGATCCGAAGGATAGTCAACGAACCTTATCAGGTGAATCGTTCCCGCAACTGAAAAGACAGGTGATGTCATCTTGAACGACGTGAAGGATCTCGCGCGGTTCTCCGCGTCCCGACGGTCAGCTAAGGTACGCGAGGGACTCGTGGGAGATGGGGGACCGAGGTTGTTTCAACCTTCCGGCACAGCCTAAGATTTCACTTTACGCGATGAGCGATCCAACCACCCATACGCGGCAGCCGCGGGTCTATCTCGAGACCTACGGATGCCAGATGAATATCGCCGACTCGCAGACGGTAACTGCCGTCCTGCGCCGTGCGGGTTACGCCACGGCGGAAAAGCCCGAGGATGCCGACGTGATCCTGCTCAACACGTGCGCGATCCGCGAGCACGCCGAAGAGCGTGTGCTCGGACGGCTCAGCGATCTGGCGCGGCTCAAGCATCGCCGCCCCGAGGTTCGCCTCGGCCTGCTCGGATGCATGGCGCAGCACAATCGTGCGGCGCTGGTCCAAAAGGCGCCTCATCTTGATCTGGTTGCGGGCCCCGACAGCTATCGGCGGCTGCCCGAGATGATCGGCCGCGCAGGATTCGACCCGGCCGTCGACGTGCGCCTGGATCGCGCCGAGACGTATGCCGACATCACGCCCGACTACGATGGCTCCGTTCGCGCATACGTCACCGCGATGCGCGGATGCGACAAGTTCTGCGCGTTCTGCGTGGTGCCCTACGTGCGCGGGCGCGAGCGTTCGATTCCTCCCGAAGATTTGCTTCGCGAAATTGGCGAACTCGCGGCGCGCGGCGTGCGCGAAGTCGTGCTCCTCGGGCAGACCGTGAATGCGTATCGCTCCGGCGAGACGGACTTCGGCGATCTGCTTAAGATGGTCGCGCGCATCGCCGGCATCGAGCGCATCCGGTTCACCTCGCCACATCCGAGCGACATGAGTGATTCCGTCATCGATGCGATGGCATCGGAGCCCAAAGTCCAGCCGTATCTGCATCTGCCGGTGCAATCGGGCTCGGACCGCGTGCTCGTCGCGATGGATCGCGGTTACACGGTCGAAGAGTATCTGCGCCTGGTGGAGCGGCTGCGCGCCGCGATTCCCGCGCTCGCACTCTCGACCGATATCATCGTCGGCTTCCCCGGCGAGGATCGCGACGACTACGAAGCAACGCTCGCGTTGATGCGCACGGTCGGCTACGACCGGGCTTTCACCTTCAAATACTCGGTGCGCGAAAACACGCGCGCCTACAAGCTGGGTGATTCCGTCAGCGAAGAGGAAAAGAGCCGGCGGCTCGCCGAAGTAATCGCGCTTCAGGAAGCGGCGTCGCTCGAACGAAATCGCGCGATGGTTGGACAGGTGTTTCCAGTCCTGGTCGAAGGACTGGCGCGCCGCGGCGAGAGAATGCTCTCCGGCAAAACCCCGCAATTCAAGACCGCGATCTTCCCCAACGCAGGCGCGCACGTGGGCGAGACGATCACTGTGCGCGTAGAATCAGCCACCGGCCACACACTGATGTGCTCACTCGCGTAGTGCAACGAAGCCTCTAACCGCCAAGGCACAAAGACACCATGTCCGGACTTTCTTCTTGGTGCCTTCGTGCCTCGGTGGTTATCACTCCTTTGTGTCTGCCAGCGCCCTCGCCCGTGAGTGCGTAGAGACAATGAGCGTCGCAGATCGAATCCACATATTTGGCGCATCCGGGTCGGGCGTTTCGACCCTTAGCGCCGCACTCGAGGAACGCTTCGGCTATACACGTCTCGACGTCGACGAGTTCTTCTGGGAGCCGACCAATCCGCCATTCACAACGATTCGTGAGGTAGGCGTGCGCCGGCGGATGCTCACCGAAGCGCTCGATGTGCAGCGCCGATGGGTACTAAGCGGACGTTATGCGGATGGGGCGACATCTTTACTCCGCGCTTCCAGCTTGCGATCTTTCTACACATTCCGCACAACATTCGAATGACGCGAATCATCGAGCGTGAACGCCAGCGATTTGGCGCCGACGCGATCGCACCCGGCGGTGCGATGCATCAGCATCACAAGGCCTTCATTGAATGGGCGACCGCCTACGACACCGCCGACGAAACGATGCGCAGTCTCAGACTTCACGAACGATGGATGAGCACACTTCCCTGCAAATGCATCCGGATCGAAGGCCCACTGTCACTGGCCGATCAACTCGCGTATCTTGACGGGCTCGTCGGAGACGCCTGATTCAGTTCTTGCGAAAGGGCGTCGAGCGCGCGATCTGCCAGACTTTCAAGACCGGACTGCGAGCGGACAAACGCGGCGTCCCAGCGTCGCTCATCCGACTCGATAGCGGGGATCAGCCAGCGACTGAACTCGTTCTGTTCGAGTATGCCGGAGCCGGATATTCTCGACTGCATCTATCGGCACTCAGCAATACGAATCCGGGCAGCAGAACCCTCACCCTAACCCTCTCCCGCAACTAAGCGGGCGAGGTGCCTACAAACGAAACCCGAACTTTTTTGGGTTAGCGCTCTGAGAGTGGGGGTGACGGCCGGTATCAAAGCATCACCGCACGTAGATCGGATTCGAGAGAATCCAGAGATGGCCCTTGCGATACGCCTCCACGCGATACGTCCCCGGCTCGGTCGGAGCAAATTCCAGGTCCTGCGCGTTGTCGGCCGATGAAACCTGCGCGCCGTTGCGAAACAGCATGATCTTCTCGGCCTCGGCAGGCAACTCAGCCGCCAGTTTCAAACCCGGCGTCAGATGGACCTCATCGCCCATCATCGTCTTCGTGTCGCCGTCGTGCGCGAAGAACGCAAACTCGCCCACGTAGCCGAGAATGTCGAAGCTCACGTACGCATGGCCGCGCTTGAGCGCATCGACGACGGCATCGACGTTGCGCTCCGGCGCCAGCAGATGAGTCGTGTAGAAAAGGAAAAGCTGCTCGAGCGTGCCGACCTTGGAACCGGCCACCGGCAGATTATCGGGCGCGCCCATGCCGGCGACGAGCGTGACGCGCGCGCCGCTGGTCATCCGGTCGTAGATCGCAAGATTCGCTTCCGGATGCGGCACGAGATCGAGCATGAACCTGTCGGTGCTCAGAAACATCGCGCGCCAGTACAGAGCGCTCTGACTCTCCGTCATCCACTCCGCCCGCTGATTGTAGACCTCGATCGCATCGGCCAACTCGTAGTCGTTGGGCGAGCGAAATTTCGTGGGCGCGGCAGCGATCGCGACCCCGCCTTCATCGTGAATAGCGCCGATTATCTCATTGGGCGACTTAGTCGGGTCGATCGGCGCGTGCGGGTTGATCGCGATTATCTCGCCGCCATCGGCCGCGAAGGACGCCCCCGGAATGAACAGGATGTCCGAGGTGAACCCGCCGATTCCGTAGTCGGTGTCGCCCGGCTTGGCGCGATCACCCAGCGCGATGAAATCGATTTGGGCCGCCTTGGCAAGGTCCGCCACCGCCGCCTGATCGAGATTTATGTCCTTGATGCGCAAATCGAGCACGCCCCGATAGTCGCGCAGCTCAGGAAACTCCAGCGCAGGCGCGACCATGCGCCCGGGCGGCAACTCGGTGCTCGGCAGCGGCGCACTGCATCCGGCGATGCAAAGCGCGGCAGCGGTCAGGTTCGCAAGCACGCGGACTATTTTCACGGCGGTCAGATTAGCAGAGGAATCCGCAGATTTCGCAGATTTACACGGATTTCAGACAGATCGGGAAATCCTAATCTGCGCAATCTGTGAAATCTGCGGATTTCTCTTTGTCTGTGACCTTGCGGTTGACTCTGTTCGTGTCTGGACTTAGTCTCAGAAGGCTAAACGTCAGGAGAATTATGGAAATTCGAGTTGAAGGCTCTCTCGACCAGGCGATGCGCGTGCTCAAGCGCAAACTCGCCAAAGAGGGAGTGTTCAAGGAAATGAAGAAGCGGGCTTTTTACGAGAAGCCCAGCGTGCGCCGCAAGCGCAAGCGTTCCGAGGCCCAGCGCCGCCGCCGCAAGGAACAGCGCCGCCGCCGCGCCTCTTCCCTCTAATCCAACATCATCCGATCAGTACCCGTTGGCGACCGTTGCGCGGCGGGTTCTTTCGTTCAGGCCATCGACTGCGTCCTTCCCCCTTCGGGGGAAGGTGGCGCGCTTCGCGCCGGATGAGGGTCGGCGGGATCGTCGCGAATATTGGCGAGCTTGCGACCGATCCTCACCCGTCTCGCTTCGCGAGCCAGCCTCTCCCGACGAAGGGAGAGGGAACTCTTTTGTTCAGGAAATCGAAAGTGAGAAGCGACTACGCGATTGGATCGAGCGGCCGCCAGGTGAAGACCACCTGACCACCCGCGACGTAGCAATCCAGATCGTAATGCGGCCGCTCGGCCGCGGTCCGCGAGTTGCGGAAATTTTCCACCGCCCGATGCATCGCGTCGGGCGTTGGCGCATC
>Ga0074044_10000460_pt1 | contig 39853 bp, 30 predicted proteins | sample BogForMeECP23OM1_FD_94443 | JGI IMG/M metagenome (GOLD analysis project Ga0074044, IMG submission 94443) | Bog forest soil microbial communities from Calvert Island, British Columbia, Canada - Bog Forest MetaG ECP23OM1 | ecosystem: Environmental > Terrestrial > Soil > Wetlands ...
TTCCACGCGCCACCGTGGTCGGGGGATGGTTTCTCCTCGTCGTGCTGGCGTCGGCTATCGTGCTCCATCTTCTGCACGGATGGTTCGACGTGGGCGTACTGGTCGTCTATGCGGCGGGGACGTGGGCGGTCATGGTGGGGACGACCGCGGCGCCGCAGCAACAGAACTGACACGTCAGACCCCTCCCGTCTCACCCGGGCACGTCTCAACTTCATGTTCATCCTTCATATTCGTCGGTCCTTGAAGCGAAGCGGCTTCGGCGTTAGTATTCAAAGTCGCCCCATTTAGAATCGCTTCGAGGACAGATGCCGCAAAATTACGTTCCCGCCTTTATTTTTCTTGCCGTGGTCGGCATCGCGATTCCGGCGACGCTGGTCGTCGCCTGGGTCATCCGCACGCAAAGCCCCAACCGGGTCAAGTTGATGCCTTACGAGTGCGGTATTGATCCGTATACCAACGCGCGCGGGCGCTACACGGTTCGCTTTTACATTATCGCGATTCTGTTCGTGGTGTTCGACGTGGAAACGGTCTTTCTGTTTCCGTGGGCGGTGAAGTTCAAGGCATTGGGGCGCTTCGGTTTGATCGAGATGCTGGTTTTTCTGGGCATTCTGATCGTCGGCTACCTATGGATCTGGAAGAAAGGCGCGCTGGAATGGGTGTAGGCGCTTCGGTTCCAAATGCGGGAGAAACTTTTACAGCCAGCCGCTGGACGCGGGGTAACCTGTGGTTTCCGACGCGCATCGTGGTCGGCCCGCTGCGGGTGAGCCGGGTGAAGCGGCGTCTTACGGGCAGCAACGAAGAAAGCATTTCGATTTCCCAGGTCGCGTCGGTGAAGATTTCGACAGGGATTATCTGGTCGGAAATTCTGATCGAGTCCACGGGAGGGACGGATCCGATCTCGAGTCACGGTCATCGCAAGGCGGATGCCTTACGCATTCGCGATTTGATCGAAAGCTACCAGGTGGCGCGGCGCTAACGCGCAAGGGGGCGCGGTGTGATGAAGGTCACAGACGGTGCGGCATGCGGATGTTAGAAGTAGCACTTTCCCAAATCTCAACACAGCTTTCGTAACGTAAACGATAGACCCTAGAATGGCCGACGAAGTCAAAATTCCACCACCGCCGCCTCAGCCCCAGTCGGCCACCGCCGGGCCGTCCGCCGGCCCGGAAGGTGAAAAGCCCGCAGCAGCAGCGGCGGCTCCGACCGCGCCGGCGAATCCGGCTGCTCCGGCTGCAAAGCCGCCAGCTGCGACTGCAAAGCCGGCTGCTCCCGCCAAGCCCGCGGGTCCCGTGCCCACGCCGTGGAACTCGCCGCTGGTCGAAAAATATAAGAGCCGGTATGGATCGGGCCTCGACCCGCTGACTTATCTTGGACAGAATTATCTCAACGTCGATCGCTCGCTGATCCCCGACATTCTTCGACTGCTGCGCGACGACGAGCAGTTCGACTACTGCGTGGATATTACCGCGGTGCACTATCCCAAGCGCGAAAAGCCCTTCGAGGTGGTATGGATTCTCTATTCTTATCTGCGCAACGAGCGCCTGCGTGTGAAAACGCAAATCGCCGACGGCGCTTCCATCCCGTCGAGCGTTAACCTCTGGGCAACCGCCAACTGGCTGGAGCGCGAAGTCTATGATATGTTCGGCATCCAGTTCGACGGACATCCCGATCTGAAGCGCATCCTTCTTCCCGAGGGCTGGAAGGGCCATCCCCTGCGCAAGGATTACGGCATTCTGCAGCAAGACAAAGAGTGGGTGCAGATCAACCTGGGAATCGAGAGCGGACAATAACAATAACAATGAGAGTTCCTGAGAACGACGCCAAGAACGACGCCCCGGTTCACTCGCTTTCCAACCTCAACTTGGAAACTCCCGAGAAGCCATATCTCGATTCGAACGAGCTCGTTATTAATATGGGCCCGCAGCATCCGGCCACGCATGGCGTGCTGCGGGTGATTCTGAAACTAGACGGCGAGAAGATTCTGGGCACCGAGTGCATCATCGGGTACCTGCACCGCGGCGTGGAAAAAATTGCCGAGAACCGCACCTATACGATGTTCAATCCCTACGTGGATCGGATGGACTATTGTGCCGCCGTGTCGAACGGGCTGGGGTACTGCGAAGCGGTCGAGAAGTTGCTGAACGTGGAGGCGCCGCCGCGCGCGCAATACATTCGCGTGATCCTGACGGAATTGCAGCGCCTTGCCAGTCACCTGCTTTGGCTGGGGACGCACGCGCTCGATATTGGAGCGATGACGCCGCTTTTCTACACCTTCCGCGACCGGGAGGAAGTTCTCAAGATTTTTGAAAAGTACTGTGGTGCGCGGCTCACGACGCATGCCTTTCGTATCGGCGGCTGCCAGTATGAAACCTACGCCGGCTTCGAAAATGACGTCAAGAAGTTTCTGACCTTTTTTGCGCCCAAGATCGGCGAATATGAAACGCTGCTGACCAGCAACCGCATCTGGCTTGATCGCACGAAAAACATTGGCGTGATTTCAGCCGCCGACGCCGTCGCCTTGGGCGTGACCGGTCCGGTACTGCGCGCCAGCGGCGTGAAGTGGGATCTGCGCAAGGCTCAGCCCTACGCGAACTACTCGAAATTCGATTTTGAAATTCCGGTCGGCACCAACGGCGACACCTACGACCGGTACCTGGTTCGCGTGGCCGAGATGCGGCAGTCGATACGCATCATCGAGCAGGCGGTCGGCGGCATTCCGGAAGGGCCGATCATGGCCAAAGTGCCCAAGGTGATCAAGCCGCCGGCGGGCGAAATCTATCATTCCATCGAAGCGCCCAAGGGCGAGCTCGGATACTTCATCGTCAGCGACGGCTCAACGCAGCCTTACCGTTTGCGGGTGCGGCCGCCATCGTTCGTCAATCTGCAGGCGCTGGACCTGATGGTGCGGGGTGCGCTGGTAGCCGACGTGGTTGCCGTGATTGGCACGATTGACATCGTGCTCGGCGAGGTGGACCGCTGATGCCGAACTTCATCATGTCGTATCTCGGCAGCACGGTGACGCCCGGCCAGGCAGGGAGCCAGTTCTGGGCGCTGATTTATGTGCTCGTTATTTTTGCGGGAGTGTCGCTGATCGTGGTTTGCATGAACTGGCTCGAGCGCAAGGCGCTGGCGCATTTCCAGATTCGCCTTGGCCCCATGCGCGTGGGCCCGCACGGATTACTGCAGCCGATTGCCGATGCGCTCAAGCTGATGCTCAAGGAAGACATTATTCCTACCGAAGCCGACCAGTTCGTTTTTTGGGTCGCGCCGATGATCGGCCTGATTGCGTCCTTCACCGTCTATATCGTGATTCCTTTCGGGCCTTCGCAGGCCGTGACCGACATGAACATCGGCATTCTCTTTATGCTCGGTGTCTCTTCGCTCGGAGCGCTAGGCATTATTGTTGCGGGATGGTCTTCGAATTCGCACTATCCGCTGCTCGGCGCGCTGCGGTCGAGCGCGCAGACGGTGTCTTACGAGATCGCCATGGGAATGACCGTCATCTCCGCCATCCTGATGACCAGCATGAATGCAACCGGCACGGGCACGTTGAGCATGCTCGAGATCGTGCGCGCGCAGCAGCAGCAGGGCATTTGGTTCATCTTTAAGTTCTTCCCGCTGGGACTGATCGCGTTCGTGATTTTCGCCATCGCCATGGTGGCCGAGACCAACCGTGCGCCCTTCGATATGGCGGAAGCGGAATCGGAACTCACCGCCGGATTTCACACCGAGTACAGTGGGCTGCGGTGGTCGCTGTTCATGCTGGCCGAATATGCGGCCATGATTGCGATCTCTTCTATCGGGGTTACGCTTTGGCTGGGGGGATGGATGCGACCGTTCCCCAACCTGCTGCACGCGCCGGCCTGGGATTTCATCTTCTCCTTGTTTCCGGGACTTACGTTTGGCGGATTGGCGGCGATTGCGTTTATCGGCACGGCGCGGATGCCGTCGCATTCTTTTTTTAAGATTCAGCGCATCGGCTTGGCCCTGTTTGCGGCGCTGCTGGGCTTTATCGCGCTGCTGCTGCTGGTGATCGCCGTCGCCGGCCGTGCGGCGGATACCAGCGTGGCGGCCCGCTTCAGCGAAGGCATTGGCAACGTGTATTGGTTCCTGCTCAAGGTCGCCATCTTTATGTATCTCTTCATCTGGTATCGCGCGACATGGCCGCGCTATCGCTTTGACCAACTGATGCAGATCGGCTGGAAGGTGATGCTGCCGATTTCACTCGGCGTGCTGATGTTGACCGCCATCGTGGGGGTGATCGTCTCATGAACCCCGCGGCGAATCCCGGAATGCTTCCGGTAGCGACTCCGTTCTTCTTTTATTTGCTGGCAGGAATGGCCATTGCCGGTGGACTGGCAGTGATCACGCGACGGAACGCCGTGCACTCTGCGCTGGCGCTGATTGTGACTTTGCTTTCGGTGGCGGGCCTCTACTTGATGTTGTATGCCCCGTTCGTGGCTGGCGTGCAGATCATTGTGTACGCCGGCGGAATCATGGTGCTGTTCCTGTTCGTGATCATGCTGGTGAATGTCGAGATCTCATCGAAGGAGCGGCAGTTTAATCGCATGTGGCCGCTAGGTTTGGCGGGCGCCTGCGCGCTGCTGGCGCTGTTTATGTCGGCCTTCGCCAAGGGCAAGGACCTGTTTCTCGATCCCACGGGCAAGCCGCGATGGCCGGATCCCATGGTCAAACTGGCCGAGGGCTCGAACACGCAGCAGGTCGCAAACCTGCTCTACGGAGAAGCCGGCAGAATGGGTCCCTATACGTTCGCTTTCGAAATCGCCTCGCTGTTGCTGCTGGTAGCGATTCTGGGAGCGGTAATTATGACGAAGAAAAAGATCTAGTCGTTCGCTGACCGCTGTTCGTCGTTCGCAAGGCGGACCGATCAGCGAAAAGCGAACAGCCAAGGACGAACGATGGTTTTTATGTCTGACATAACCACAATCCACTATCTCGTCGTAGCCGCGGCACTGTTTGCTCTGGGAGTGATCGGTGTGCTCACGCGCCGCAACGTGGTCATCGTACTGATGTCGATTGAACTGATTCTGAACGCGGTGAACTTGAACCTGGTGGCGTTTTCGCGCATGTGGGGAAATCTGCATGGACAGCTTTTCGCAATTTTTATCATAGTCGACGCCGCCGCCGAAGCTGCCGCCGGCCTCGGCATCTTGATCGCCTTCTTCCGCAATAAAGAGACGATCAATGTAGATGAAATCGATTTGTTGAAATGGTGAGAAGGGCGGCTCTTAGCTGTTAGCTCTTGGCCTTTAGCTTCAAGCTAAGAGCTAAAAGCTAAGAGCCGACGACTAACGACGAACAGCGAACGACGAACGACCAACGACCAACGACATGTTCTTAAACCACATTTACCTAATCCCGCTCCTCCCGGCCTTCGGCGCCGCGATGATGTTCTTCTTTGGCCGTCGACTGCAGAAGGTGACGGTCAACGCCGTTTGTGTGGGCGTGGTCGCGCTCGCTTTCCTCTTCGGTTGCGGCGCAGTTTGGCAGTACACGCATTGGGCCGCCACGCCAGAGCATTTTCACCAGCCCTTTCAGACAATTGTTTATACCTGGCTGGGCAGCGGCGACGGGCATCTGAACTTCGTTAAGAAAGACGGATCGCTCGCCTCGTTCAACGTTGACGCCGGGTTCCTGCTCGATCCGCTCTCTTCCATCTGGCTGCTCTTCGTCACCGGCGTTGGCCTGCTGATCCACATCTACTCCACCGGATACATGGCGCACGAAGGCGGCTATTATCGCTTTTTCGGATACCTGAACCTGTTCATGTTTTCCATGCTTACGCTCATCCTGGCGAATAACTACATGCTTTTGTTTGTGGGATGGGAAGGCGTGGGCTTGTGCTCGTACTTGCTGATCGGGTTTTATTTTCATCGCCACTCGGCGTCGACCGCGGCCAATAAAGCTTTCATCGTGAACCGCATTGGCGATGCCGGATTTATTCTCGGCGCGCTCACCCTGGTCTGGTATCTCGGCTCATTCCGCTTTACCGATATCAATGCTCTGGCGCGCAGTGGACACTTCGCGATTGGCGATCCCATTCTCACGGCCGCCGCATTGTTGCTCTTCGTAGGTGCCTGCGGCAAGTCGGCGCAGATTCCTCTTTATGTCTGGCTGCCCGATGCCATGGAGGGCCCCACGCCGGTTTCGGCTTTGATCCACGCTGCCACCATGGTGACGGCTGGCGTGTACATGGTGGCGCGGTCGAATGCCGTATTCGTACTGGCGCCGACCGCGATGAAAACCGTAGCCGTCATCGGCGCGCTCACTGCGGTATTTGCCGCGTCGATCGGACTGGTGCAGAACGATATCAAGCGCGTGCTGGCTTACTCCACCGTTTCGCAATTGGGATACATGTTCCTTGCTTTAGGCGTGGGTGCTTTTGCCGCCGGCGTTTTCCACGTATTCACGCACGCGTTTTTCAAGGCGCTGCTCTTCCTCGGCTCAGGCTCGGTGATTCATGCCATGAGCGGAGAGCAAGACATGCGCCACATGGGCGACCTGCGAAAACGCATTCCCGTCACGTTTGCCACCATGTTCATCGGCATGCTGGCCATTGCCGGCATACCCGGCCTCGCCGGGTTCTTTTCGAAAGATGAAATTCTGTGGCAGGCCTGGGCTTCGGAAGCGTTCGCCTATCACATCCTCTGGTTTATCGGCTTCTTCACCGCGCTCATGACCGCGTTTTATATGGGCCGCCTGATCTATCTGACTTTCTACGGCAAGCCGCGCATGAGCCACGAGATTGAGCATCACGTGCACGAGTCGCCCAAATCGATGACCGTGCCGCTAGTCATCCTTGCGATTTGCTCGGTGGGCGCGGGATATCTCGGAGTTCCGCACAGCTTGATGGGCGCGAACCGATTCGAGAAATTCCTCGATCCAGTTTTTGCCAAGGAAGCACCGCTGATGCGGGCGGAAGAACCAGCTCAATTAGCGGCCGGCAAAAAAGAAGAAGAGCATACCGATCCCATGGAATACGGTCTAATGGGACTCTCGGTTTTAGCCGCCATCGTCGGACTCGGAATGGCTTACCGCTCCTACGCGAACGCTGGCAAGGATTACGTTGAGCCCATTGCCGAGGCCGCTCCCCCGCTCTACACCGTGCTCTACAACAAGTGGTATGTCGATGAGGCTTACGACTACGTCTTCACTGGTCGCCGCAAAATTGGCGATATTCGTCTGGGCGCGATGGGCTTGGGCGAGGCATCGTCGTGGTTCGACAGCAAGATCATCGACGGAGCCGTTAACGACGTGGGCTGGGTCACGCGCGCCGTGGCCACGGTTTCAACCTGGTGGGATAAGTGGATCATCGACGGCCTCGGTGTGAACGGTCCCGCCATCCTGGCGCGGATGCTTTCGTATCCCGCGCGCCTCTTTGAATGGGGCCTGGTGCAGTGGTACGCGCTGGTCATGATCGCGGGACTGCTCGGATTTGGCGTGTACTACGTGTGGAAATGAAATGCCGGCTCTTAGCGATTGGCTCTTAGCAGTTAGCTAGAAGCCAAAAGCCAAGAGCTAAAGGCTAAGAGCTCTTATGCAGAATCACATACTTTCGATCATCCTCTTCACGCCGCTCATCGGCGCGCTCTTTCTCCTGTTCGTTCCCAAGGAGAACAAGGACGCCATCCGCTGGATTGCGAACCTCTTCGCGCTCGCCGGCTTCCTGATTTCGCTGCCCCTGGTGCCGATGTTCTGGGCGCAGCGCTTCGACGTGACCCCATCCCACTTCAAGTTTCTCGAGGGTACGCCGAACAACTGGATTCCCTCGATTGGCGCGGGTTACAACCTGGGCATTGACGGCATTTCGTTTCTGCTGATCATGCTCACCACGCTGCTCGGCTGGATTTCGATTCTCTCTTCGTGGACCGCCATCGAGAACCGCGTCAAGGAATATTACGTCTGGTTTCTAGTGCTGCAGACGGGAATGCTCGGCGTCTTCATGGCGCTCGATTTTTTCCTCTTCTTCGTTTTCTGGGAAGCGATGCTGGTGCCGATGTATCTGTTGATCGGCATTTGGGGCGGACCGCGCAAACTTTATGCGGCCATCAAGTTTTTCCTGTACACATTGCTTGGTTCCGTGCTGATGCTGCTGGGCATTCTGTTCCTCTACTTCCATCACCACACGGTGGCGGGTTTCTTCACCTTCAGTATTCCGGAACTCTATAAGACGGCGCCGCTCATTCCATTCAACATTGCAATTTGGCTGTTTGTAGTGTTCTTCATCGGCTTCGCCATCAAAGTCCCGATGTTCCCGTTCCACACCTGGCTGCCGGATGCCCACGTGGAAGCGCCAACCGCCGGCTCCGTGATTCTGGCGGGTGTTTTGCTGAAGATGGGAACCTACGGATTCGTGCGTTTCTCGCTCCCCTTCTTTCCCTCGGTCGTGGCGCATCCCAAGGTGCAAGGCTGGGTGATCGGACTCTCGCTCGTCGGCATCATCTACGGCGCGCTCGTCTCCCTCATGCAAAAAGACATGAAAAAGCTGGTGGCATACTCGTCCGTCAGCCACCTGGGTTTCTGCACGCTGGGAATCTTTGCTTTGAATTCGGCGGGCCTGACCGGCTCCGTGCTGCAGCAGATCAACCACGGCATCTCGACCGGAGCACTCTTCTTGATCGTCGGCATTCTGTATGAGCGGCGGCACACGCGCGAGATTGCCGAGTATGGCGGCATTTCGAATGTGATGCCGCTGTATGCGACCATCACCATGATCATGTTCCTTTCCTCGATGGGATTGCCGCTGCTGAATGGATTTGTCGGCGAATTCACAATTCTGCAGGGAGCCTTCACTGCCAACTGGAAGTGGGCAGCGTGGGCGGCTCCGGGAGTGGTTCTCGCGGCGGCGTATCTGCTCTGGCTTTATCAGCGCGTGTTCTTTGGAACAGTGACGAATCCCAAAAACGAAAAGCTGCACGATCTTACGCCGCGCGAAATTCTTACGTTTGCGCCGCTGATCATCATGGCGTTGTGGATCGGCCTTTATCCCAAGCCGTTTTTCCAGATCCTCGAACAGCCCGTCAATCAGTTGGTACAGACGATTCACGACAACAACCCGAACGCGCCGGTGAACGCGCAGGTCGCGCCTCGTGAGCTAAAGCCCGCTTTGAGCAGTGCTGTTGGCGGCACGGCTGAAACCGTGCCCCACACAAAACCGACCTATGAAGCTATTTCGAAAGTCGCCACACGGAAAGCGAGCAACTGAGTGCTAGGCATGTCCCCCACGGATTACCGGCTGATGTTGCCGATGGTGGAACTTACCATTTTCGCGCTCGGCATTCTGCTGATCGATTTGATGATTCCGCGGGGATGGAAGTGGATTAACGCTGTCGGCGCCTTTGCCGGCGTGCTGTTTTCGGCGGTGTGCGTCTGGCAAATTCAGTCGACCCTGCCCCCGCGCGGATTGTTAGGGTTCTCTAGCTCCCTGCTAGTCGATCGTTTCGCAATTTATTTCTGGTATTTATTTTTGGCGGGAACGGCGATCGCCATCGTAGGGTCAGTGCACTATCTCGACGTGGAAGACGAACACCACGGCGAATACTACGCCTTGATGCTGCTTTCCGTGGTGGGCATGATGTGCATGGCGGCGGGAGTTAACATCGTGCTGATCTTCATTGGCCTCGAGTTGATGGCGATTTCCACCTACGTGCTGGTCGGTTTCCTGCGCCACGACCGGCGCTCGAACGAAGCTGCCTTGAAGTATCTGCTGCTCGGAGCATTTTCTTCAGGCATATTTGCGTACGGTCTCTCGTTGTTCTACGGCATTTCCGGCAACACGAATCTCGGCGCGATTGCGCGCGCGGTCGCGGCGCCGCAGTTGCTGCACAATCCTGTAGTAATCATTGCGCTGCTCACCACCATGGTCGGTTTGCTGTTCAAAATTGCCGCGATTCCGTTTCATCAGTGGGCGCCGGATGCTTACGAGGGCGCACCCACCAGCATTACCGGCTTCATGTCGGTAGCCGTGAAAGCGGCGGGCTGGGCGATGTTGCTGCGTATTCTGCTCTTCGGACTGTGGCCACTGCGCTCGCTCTATGTTCCCGTCATTGTCATCGTGGCCATCGCCACCATGACCGGCGCGAACTTCGCGGCGCTTACGCAGACCAACACGAAACGGCTGCTCGCTTACTCCTCGATTGCGCACGTCGGCTATATGTTGCTCGCGTTTGTGGCCATGGGAACTTCGCAGATCGGCAGCCCTGGTTTTTTCGATGGCTTTAAGGGAATCCTGATCTACCTGCTGGTTTACACGTTCATGAACCTGGGAGCTTTCGCGGTGATCGCGTCCCTGCGGCAGCGCAACGTGATTGGCGACGAGCTCGACGACATGGCCGGGCTCTACCAGCGTGCACCGGTCGAAGCCGTGCTCATGCTGCTGTTCCTTCTGTCGCTGGCCGGCATTCCGCCCGCAGCGGGCTTTCTGGGCAAGTACTACATCTTCCTCAGCCTGATCGAAAGCGGACATTACGGGCTGGCCTCGCTCGGCGTGCTCTACTCGCTCTTTGGTCTTTATTACTATTTGAAGATTGCGAATTCCATGCTGATGCGCGCGCCATTGGAGACGGATCGCCTGACCGTCAGCGCCGGAATGCGTTTCACGGTGGGCGTGACGGCGCTGGCGACAATCGTCATCGGCATTTATCCCGAGCCCTTCATTCGCGGCGTCAACTGGTCGCTCGGAATCGCACAAACACCGCACGTAGCAGCCCTGCTGCGCTAAAGAAATAAATAATGGAGCGCCGGGCGTCCCTTCGGCACGTCCTACCAGAAGGGCATGACCTTGTATCATCCCCGTCCCCGCGCCGGCAACCCTCTTCGGACCAACTCGGGTGTCCTTGTGAAACGCCCTGCCCAGTAACCACCCGCGAGTAAAGAAAAGAGCACATCTGTCCGAAGAAACCCTTGTAGCCCCCGGTGGGTCGTCGTGTCGGGCTACGCCTTTTGGGAGGTTGGAGAAGTTCCATGCGCCCTCGAATTTCCAATGACGTCCTTGCGGTTGCATCGCGGACTCCGCGAAGACGCCGGTCGGAATTTCAGACTGTACTCCACTTGCTTACGGTCTTCGTGCCTACCTTCGTGTTGACGGCAACCGCAGTTGCCCAACAGGAGACGAAGGACTTGAGTAACGCCACTCTGGAAGAATTGGGCAATGTCCAGGTTCATAGCGCCTCGAAGCACATGCAAAGCTCCAGTGATGCTCCTTCTTCGGTTGCCGTCATTACCGCCGACGAGCTGGGACACACGCTGGACAAGCATCTCGACTTATCCGGCAGCATGTACAACGCTTTCAACAAAAAGTACTTCGACCCCGGCCGGCCCGAGGACCCCGAAGATAGCATTCAACAGGACGGAAGAAACTTCCGCATAAAATTCACTGCCCGATTTTGAATGAACCGATTTTGAATGAACAGGACGCGACCGGTGTGGACGGGCAGACATTTGTTGGCAGGGCTCAAAACGCAAAGGCCTGCAACCCGGTTCGAGAAGACATGCAGATTGTGAATCTGACTCCGGCGAAGGTCAAGCGCCTGCGACTGGCAGCAGCGTTCCTGATCGTTCTTGCGGCAGCCTGTTTCCCCTACCGCGCGCAAGCACAAAGCGCTACCGAGTCTCAGGTTAAAGCTGCCTATATCTATAACTTCGTCAAGTTGGCTGCTTGGATAACGCAGAAAACGACCAGCGACTCCCAACCTTTCTGGATTGGAGTGCTCGGCGGCGATGACGAATTTCTCGATGTTCTCGCCAAGACCGTAGACGGAAGGTCGGTTGCTAATCGCCCCATTAACGCCAAGCGAGTCAAAACCGAGGACGACATTAAATCGTGCCGAGTGGTCTTTGTCCGTGCTTTAGCCGGCCGCAAGCTCAGTCAAATGGCCATTGCCGCGGGTCAGCCTGCCGGCGTTCTTTTAGTTGGCGAGGACGGTGACTTTTTGCAGCAGGGCGGGATGATTAATCTGTTTCTGCAAAATGGCAAGATCCACTTTGCGGTGAACCGCGATGCGCTGGATCAAGCGGGAATTCGTGTGAGTCCGGACCTTCTGCAGCTTGCGCAGGGGCAAGAAGGCGGCCGGAAAACCAAGTCGCACCAAGCGCGGCAATTGCTCCAGTCCGACCCTCCCGGATACCCGGAAGTTGCACGGAGCATGAAGATTCAGGGGACGGTTCACCTGGAAGTCGAAGTCCGCCGAGACGGTACGATCAAATCCGTACGCGTTCTGGGGGGCCATCCCGTGCTCGCCGATGCATTCTCGCAGGCGATCAAGCGCTGGAAATACGAGCCTGCTTCGGAGGAAACTGTGGAACAAGCGTCTTACACGTTCGACCAATGAACAATGAAGAATGACCAATGCGGTTCCCGCCGCCAGGCTCATTGTTTCAAGTCAGCTTGCCAGTTGATGATCAGGGTGAGGGGCTCGGTAATGGATTGCGGCAGGACCGTGTTCATCACGAACTTTTTGCCGTCGGCGGAAACCGTGTAAGGTCCGCTGGGACCGCTCACGGTGGTGGCTTTGAACAGGGCGCGAGGCGCGCCCAGTTGCAGGCTGGCGCCCTTCTGGCTAACGTCCACCGCCATCATCTGCTGATCAGTCGAAAAAAAGAAAAGTTCCTTGCCGTCTTTCCGCCAGTTCGGCCTCGATCCTCCAGCGGTTGATACCTGCCAGCGGCCCCCGCCGCTTGGGAAAGGCTGGATATAAACCTCGAAGCGGCCAGTCTCATTGTTGGCATAGGCCAGCCATTTGCCGTCAGGCGAGAATGAGGGCGCGACATCCGCGAAATTTGTGGCTACCACCGGAAAAGATTTTTGGTCGCCAGACTTATCCGGGAACATCGGGAGCGCCCAGATATCATAGCTAGTGTTCGATTTAGGATCGCTTCGCATGTAGGCGATGTATTGGCCATCAGGGGAGACGGAGAATGGAATTTCCGTTATACCGGGGATTTCCAGCAGCTTCTCTTTGCTGCCTGTCCCATCAGCGTTTTGACGGTACAGAGTGCCCCCAGCAGCAGTTGCCCCATAGCCGAAGACGATGGATTTTCCGTCGGGCCACCAGATAGGCCAATCGCTATACTGCGGGCCAAAAGTGATGCGGGTTCTGGTACGGCGGGCGAGGTCGAGCACCCAGATGTCGCCGACGCCGTTGTTTTCGAGGACAAAGGCCAACTTGCTTGCGTCGGGGGACAGCGCGGGCTGGTAATAATCGGCGGTTTCGGGCAGCACGGGCTCGCCCTGCTTGCCGGCAGCATCGTACCAGACGAGTTGAGAGCCGCCGCCAGCCGCGCCGTGCTGGTAAAGAAGTTCGCCGTTCGCCGATGCCGTCAGGATGCTTCGCCAGGTGTCGGTATTGACCGCAACATGGTCGGCCACGGGCTTGGTTTCGCCCTCCAATGCGAGGCTGCGCGGGTTGAACCGTTGCGCCATCAGGGTGTTGTCGCGCACGAACAAAAGATATCCCGGGGCTGCGTAGATGGCGTTGGAATCATTGCGAAGGAGCAGTTTGCGCTCTTTATCCTTAGAGTCGAGCGCAGCCAGATAGATGCCACTGTCGGTGGTCGTGGAGCCGTGGGCGAAGTAAAGAAAGTGGTTGCCATCGGGAAGAAAGTCTGGCCAGCGGTGGCCAGTCTCCTTGGCGTCCGGCGTGGTCAGGGGCACGCGCGTACCCCCGGCGGCATCGACGCGCGCCAGGCCGACGTTGGTATCCGGCGCGAACACGATGGTGCCGGTGCTGTTCCACGTTCCTCCGCGTCCGGATGGAGCGTCGCAAAGGGCCTGTGGAGGACCGCCGCTGGCGTCCAACTTGTTTAGCTTGGCTGCGGCGAAGAACGCTACGTAGCGGCTGTCGGCGGACCAGAACGGATAGGTAGCGCCCTCAGTTCCCGACATGGGCTGCGCGACTGCGGAGTTCAGCGGCCGGATCCAAAGCATTTGCTTACCGTCCGCGTTCTTGGCCGCGAAGGCGATTCGCAGGCCGTCCGGCGAGAGTACCGGCGGGCCGGCGCTGTTTCCGGTCAGCAGGAAAGTGGCTTTCTCCGGCGCCAGGATGTAGGAATGAACCGAAACCTGCGGCGCGCGCGGGGATTGAAAGTAGGCCAGAGCGAACGCTATGGCGGCAACGGCAAGCACTCCCGCGGCAACCCACGGCAGCCACGTCCGCCGATCCGCTGCAACTACGGGCGTCTGGGTTGTGGTTGGCGGTGTCTCAGCAATCGCCTGCAACTGGAGCTTCAGGTCATGCGCGCTCTGGATGCGCTCGTCGGGATCTTTGTCGAGGCAGAGGCGAATCACGCGGTCCAGTCCCGGAGGCGTCTGGGGACGCAGAGTGCTGACCGAGGGTGGGTCCACGGCGAGAATCTGCCCTACGATGCTGGCCTGTGTTTTCCCTTCGAAAGTGCGCTTGCCCGTGACCATCTCGAACAGCATCACGCCGAACGAGAAAATGTCGGAGCGGGCGTCGGCATCGATCCCCTGGATCTGCTCGGGCGACATGTATTGAACCGTGCCGATCACCGTTCCGGTGGTGGAAAGCGGCGTGGCGGGGGAATGGGAAGGTATGGTCTGCGTCAGGGCTGCGGCAAAAACCGAAGGCGAGGAGCCGCTTCCGGGCCCGGACGCGACCGTTGCACCGAGCGGCTTGGCAAGGCCGAAATCGAGAAGCTTCGCGCCCGACTTGGTGAGCATCACGTTGCCCGGCTTCAGGTCGCGATGCACCACTCCGGCGCGGTGTGCTTTTTCGAGAGCGTCGGCAATCTCGATGGCGATGGTGAGGACTTGTTCGGCGGGAAGCGGTCCCTTCCTCAATCGCTCGGCCAGAGATTCCCCTTGCAGAAACTCCATGACCAGGTAGTCGATGGGACCCTCGTTGCCCACATCGTGGAGCACGCAGATATGCGGATGCTGTAACTGGGAAATGATCTTGGCCTCGCGCTCGAAGCGGGAACGCAGTTCGGTGCTATCCACCAGTCGCGAGTTCAAAACCTTGATGGCAACCGTGCGGTCTAATCGGGTGTCGCGAGCGCGATAGACTTCGCCCATGCCACCGGCGCCGAGCGGCGATTGGATTTCGTACGGTCCAAGTCTCGTGCCAGAGGTCAGAGCCATGAGTGGGCGCAATTATAGCTTGGGCGGTGCATGGGAGTTCCACAGTTTCCGGTCGGGCGCCCCGTTTGGGCGCTGAATCACGGATTGCGACCATCTCCCACGGATGGTTGGCGCAACATCGAGTTTACTCATCACGCCTTCCACGCCTTTTGCCTCGATTCCCCTAATTCTTGTCAATTACTTATTGATCAAATCACTTAAGTCCTTGACGAATAAAGAGCTTACAAGTTTCTCAAAGACTTAGCGGCGAGAGCGACCCAAGTCTTTGATTCCAAAAGATCGAGACCAGAGGGGTCCAAGCTTTAACACCGCCTTTCCGATTGCTGAAACACTCGATGCTGGTCTTTTGCTTTCGGGTGGCGCAGCGGTTTACCGTTTTTGCTTTTGCTTTTGGGTGGCGCAGCAGTTTACCGCTGCGGTAAACGCCCTATCTTCAGGCCGGCTTCAGCCGCTGAAGGAACGACGCCACTGAGTTTTTCAGCAGAATGTTTCGCCGAATTCCCGCTCCCAACTGGATTACAATTCCCGCATGACGAAGCCTTCCGGTAAAGACCCTCTCGTCTCCGCGGCGCGCTATTCGGAGATGGGATTTATTATTCCCGCAGCCGTCCTGCTGGGCTTTTTCCTGGGCAAGGTACTCGACCACTGGCTGCATACCAGATGGCTTTATCTGGTTGGTTTGTTGTTCGGCGCCGTAGTTGGATTCGGGCAGATGATCCGCATGGCCATGAGCGCTTCCAAAGACGAATAAGTAAATTTAAATTTGAATTAGAGATGAATGAACCTGAGCATCCAGACCAGCTTGCTGACGCGCGCATCATCCCGCGCCTGCTGCGCAACATGCTCGTGGCCAGCGTTCTGCTGTTGGGTCCGGCATTCTGGGTTTACCGCTGGGTGGGAGCGATTGGATTTGCCTTCGGAGCCGCCGTTTCCTACGTCAATTTCCGCTCCCTGACGCGCAGCGTCGAGGGTCTTGCCGATCGCATCGTCAACCGCAACAGCCGGGAAAAAGGCGGACGAATCATCCTGCGCTTTGTCGTCCGTTATGGTTTGGTGGCAGCAGCTGCCTATGCTATATTCAAAGGTTCTTCCCTGGCGTTTCGAGGCTTTCTGTGGGGTTTGTGCGTGCCGGTGGCAGCCCTGATGGCCGAGGCGGTGTGGGAAGGTTACGCGGCTTTCCGGCGAGCAGAGTAGGTTCGTTGAAAAGTTTGTCATCCCGCGCTTCTCTCGGGATGACAACTCCAATAAGTTGCGACAACTCCAATAAGCAGCAATTCTGAACGATGGAACAACTGGTTTTTACCGCATTTCTAAATCGTCTGTTCGGTCCTGCGGTCCTGGCGTTGCTGCAGGCGCTGCACATTCATCCCAAACATCCAGCGGCTCCGATTTCTAACAGCTTCGCGATGGAATTGCTGGTGGTGGTGCTGCTGACAATATTTTTTATCGCCGTGCGCATGCGGCTCTCAGTCGAGCGCCCGGGCGCGCTCCAGCACACAATGGAAGGCATCGACGGGTTCGTCCAGGGACTGGCCAACGAGACGATCTCGAATCATCCCGAGAGGTTTGTCCCGTATTTGACCGTGCTGGGGCTGTTCATCCTGTCCTGCAATCTGATTGGACTGGTGCCGGGCCTGGAATCGCCGACGGCAGTGCCGATTGTGCCGCTGGGATGCGCGCTGCTCACCTGGTTCTACTATCACGTCCAGGGGCTGCGGGCGAACGGGCCAGCGGGATACCTGAAGCACTTCATCGGGCCGCAAGAAGGCATGCCTTTGGCAGTCCGTTTGTTGTTGCCAGTGCTTTTGTTTCCCATTGAGATTTTCAGTCATTTGGCCCGCATCTTGTCTCTGACCGTTCGTCTTTTCGCGAACATGTTCGCGGGCGAGATGGTGACCCTGGTATTTTTCTCGCTGGTGCCGCTGGGCATTCCCATCATCTTTGAGGGTCTGCACGTCGGCGTGTCGTTTATTCAGACGTATATTTTTGTGCTGCTGGCCTGCGTGTATCTGGGAGAAGCGACAGCACACGAACACTAGAGAAGGTCTCGGGTTTCAGGTCTCAGGAAAATCATGTTTTTCCTGGTACATGACACCTGGCACCTGACACCTGCCTTTCAGCGTGAGGGCGCCGGCATATTGGCACGGCGTCAACCACCCACTGGGGCAATTCATAACAAGGAGAAGGAGAAAACAGAATGCGGAAAATTGTGATGGTGCTGTTTGTGATGATGATGTTCTCATTCCTGGCTGTCCCGGCGTTTGCGCAAACCGGCGCGGGCGCGGCCGGCGGGACGAACTGGGTAGCAATCACTTCTGGTTTCGCGATCGCCATCGCCTCCGGGCTGGCGGCGCAAGGCCAGGGGAAAGCGGCGTCGGCGGCTTGCGAGGCGCTGGGACGGAATCCAGCTGCCCGCGCGGGCATTCAGGTGGCGCTGATTCTGGGCCTCGCCTTTATCGAGTCCCTGGTGTTGTTCGCGCTAGTTATTATTTTTGTGAAAGTGGTGTAAGCGAGTCGCGGTTCTTGATTGTGATTCATGAAGCCCCTGCGCAAGCAGGGGCTTTTTCTCGCCGGAAAAATTGCCGCGAAGGAGCCGTGGTGGGGATTCGGTTTCCTGAGAACTGAGAACTGGAGAGCCAAGAGCTAAGAGCCGCTTCTAGCTCTTGCGTTCGCCGTCCCAGTTGGTGGCGGCATTGTCGGGGATAGCCTGCAAGGCCTCTACTAGGACGCGGCGGAGGCGATAGCGGCTGTCCAGGTCCATGCCTACGAACTCGAACCCGATTTCGTTGACGCGGGCGCGGCGCAGAAGAACCTCGCCGCGGATCTTCTTCACGCCCAGCGAAATCTCCACGTGAGCTTCGGAGCCGACGCGGAGATTGTCATTGCGCGTTCCCATGCCGCCGCCGAGACTCATCTCCCGCATCACGATGTTCGACTTCCCCCAGGAACTGGAGAGTGTGGCGGAAAGTGTGCGCGGCAGGACGATGCGTTCGTAGCGGCGCTGGCGGACCCACGGACATCCGGGGCCGGAATCGAGCGGAGCGACGGCAAGTTCCGCGGCCTCCAGGCCGCTCTCGATGAGGGCCTGGGTACCGTGGCGGGGATCGATTTTGGAGAGCGCCTGAATGGCGGCGATGCGCAGTTCGCGGTGCTGGGCATGGCCGAAGAATTTCTTGTCGTCGACAATGGCGCGCAGAACCGGGATGGCTTCGTTCTCGCGCAAGCGGCCGAGCGATTCGACGGCTTTCAGTTGCACGAACGGCGGCCGATTATGAGCATCGCCAGCGGTGGCGAGGGCAATGAGGCTGGCACTGGCATTGTGGTCCTGGCTCATACCGATCTCATCAATGGCCTCGGGCAGGATGAGCGGGTCGAGCAGTTCGAGCAGTTCGAGCAGGGTGCGTCCGCGGTCGGAAGCGGCGCCGTAGGCGATCTGGCGGACGATGACGTCCTGATAAAAGCGGTTGAACTCGCCCATGCGGGCGGGCAGCAACTCGAGCAGCGAGGTTACCTCGAGGCGGCTCAGGAGGCCGACGGTGGAGGCAGCCTGACGGGGTTGGCCGGAGTGCAGAATGTCGCGCAGGTCGTCGATGGCAGGACGTCCGAGCTCGGCCACAAGCTCGACGATGCGATCGCATTCGACGCGCTTTTGCGCGCGAAAGAAGCGGTCAGCCAGATGTTCGACGGAACTTTTGGGAAGCTGTTGCAGGACGTTGATGAGATCTTCCGGCGCCTGGTCGGCATTAATCGCTTCTTCGATAATTTCGGGCAGACGATTTTCGATGCCGACGCGGGAGCGGAGATCCTGCACCAGGGCGGGCCGTTCCTGGTTAATGGCTTCGAGCGAGATGCAGAGTTCAGCTACGGCCTTGTACTTTTTTCGGCTGCAGGCTTCCTGCCCGAAGCGGGCAAAAGCGGCGCTCAGCAGGCTCTGAATCTCGGTATCGTTTTCCTGAGCCAGCTTCTCGGCGATCAGGGCGAGGGCGTTGGGCATCACCTCGTCGGGCGCGTTGGCGTAAAGGTCGGCGAGTTGAGAGAGGCCGATGGCGGTCTTGCGGCGGGGGTCGGCATCATTGGCATTGAGGCAGCCACAGTAGTTAGAGAGAATTTTCGCGGCGAGCTCGTTATCGTCGCGATCGAAAAGAATCTCCACGAACTGACGAATATTACGCGGCGGCACGCAGGCCGCTTCGCCGGAGAGCAGAACGCTTTTCTTGCCCGCCTCCGGAATCTCGGCCCAGAACATGCGGTCGAGAATGTCGGCATGGGACTCTACCAGAATCCCGGCCTTCGACATTTTATCTTCCTGGACGCGCAAGATCTGGCGGAGCGTATCCATCTGCCGGCTCATGTGCTCCATCATGTCGTGAACGGCGTTGACTTTGACATCGCCGCGCTGATAACGGTCGAGAGCGAACTTGATGGCCATGCTCTCGGCGGCCTTCATGAGAAGCGGGGTGTCGTTGGCATCGCTCGTTTTGTTCTGAGAAGCTTGCGCCGCGAGATGTTCGAGCAACTGGGAGAGATTGACCTTGGCGCCTTCGGGAGCCTTACCGAGTTCGACGGCGAGATTTTCCTGAGACGAGTTGGGATCCTGCATCGCCTGGCCGAAGTGCGTGAGCAGGCGAATGGTTTGGATAACTTCCTCTTCCTGGAGAGGAACGACGCCGCCGGTCCATGTTCCACTGGATGATGCTCCGCCAGTCGATCCCGCAGCGCCGCCCGCGCCCGCAACCAGACCCGGAGGAATGGGAACGGTAGGGACGCTGCCCAAAGGCGCGCCGCCGGCTACGCCGCCATTGCTCGCTCCCTGAGCAGCCGCAATCAACTGCAGAAGTTTCTGAGGGTCATTGAGCCATTGCTTGAATTCCGGGCCCAGGGCCTGAGCGGCGAGTTGCGCCGCCAGCGGAATCTCGCCCGTGGTCGGATCGGCGGCGACAAACTTGACCTCATTGATGCGGATGGAGGAGTCTTTGTTATCGCCGAGAGTCTCTTTAATTTGCTTGGCGAATTCCTGCGCCTTGGAGCCGCCCATGGCAAAAGCGCGGACCAGGCGCGTGAAATCGTCGAGCGTAACCTTGCTGCAAAACAAGATGCTGGAAAGTCCTGCGGCATTCAGCAACTGTGCGAAGCTGCGCTCCGCTTGGCCGGCTTCAAGTGGAATGCCATCGAGAAGAAGCTTGTTATCGGAGACGCCGAGCAGAAACCCGGTGTCGCTGTTTTTCGGCAGCGCTTGTTGCAGTTCCTTCCATGTGCTTTCGAACTGGCCTTCGGTGCGCTTGTGGGTCACTCCATACAAGCGCGTGTACTTTACCAGGATATTGAGGCTGTGCAGAAAGGACCGAGCGGAGGCGCTGCGGCTGGCATCGGTTTGGACGGTGTTAGCGATCACAGCCTCCTGATGGGTGAGAGTGTTCTCAATAAGACTAAGCGGGAGAGTGACCTAATGCACGATTACGGAGGTAATTGACCCGAGCGGTGGAGTCGGGGCGGAGGGTACACGGAGGGGCAGGTCCTTTGGGATGCGGGCGCGCTACACTGGTGGCGGGAAATCAGCCAGTGGCCAATACTCAGTTGCCAGTGCCTAAATGAAGATCACGGTGCTTTTCTTTGGAGTGTTAAAGGACTTGGTCGGGCGATCGGCCGCGACGGTGGATTTGCCTGAGGGCGCAGCAGTGCGAGAAGTGCTCTTCTATTATGCGCGGCAGGTTTCTGGGTTTGAGGAGAGGACGGCATCGCTCGCGATCTCGGTGAATCGGGAATATGCGGGAGCGGAGCGCTTGTTGCACGAAGGTGATGAAGTCGGGTTGTTGCCGCCGGTAAGTGGGGGGTCGGGGCACGGCGGCGATGTGGGGAATGAAGTTTCTGGCGAAGTCGGGATTGTGCGCGAGCCGATCGACACGGAGGCGGTCGGCAGGCGCTTGAAGCGTCCCGAGGATGGCGCGGCGGTGATTTTCGAGGGCGTGGTGCGGAACAACACGCGCGGGCGGCGCACGCTCTATTTAGAGTATGAAGCCTATGAGGCAATGGCGCTGACCCAGATGGAATCTCTGGCACGAGAAACCCGGGCGCGTTTTGCCGTGCGGGGAGCGTCGATCGTCCACCGGCTGGGGCGGCTGGAGATTGGGGAGACCAGCGTGTTGATCGTGGTTGCGGCGGCGCACCGAGGAGCGGCGTTTGAGGCCTGTCGCTGGATCATCGACACGCTGAAGAAGACGGTGCCGATCTGGAAGAAAGAATATTTTGAAGATGGAGCGGTATGGTCGGACGGAGAAGCGTTTCCTGAAGAAATTCGGGTGGCGGGAGGCACGACGGGGAAGCAGGCTGCATCCTAATGAGTGAATTCAAGATGAGGCGAATTTCAAAGATGCTGCGAACTCCGCGCTGCGAGCTGCGAGCGGGCAGTACAAGGGTTGGCCTCTGGCTCGAAGCTCGAAGCTCGCGGCTCGCGGTTGGTTTGGTGCTATGCGCTTTTCTCGTCGGCTCCGGCTCTGGCTTGCTGGCGGAGGAGCCAGATACCACCATCACAGTGGATGTGAAGCTGGTGAATGTGTTCGTGACGGTGACGGATGCGCGCGGGGCTCCGGTGGCCAATCTGCAGAAGGAAAATTTTGTTCTGAAGGAAGACGGCAAGGAGCAGAAGATCGCGATTTTCGACAAGGAATCGGCTTTACCGTTGTCGATTGTGCTGGCGGTGGACACGAGCCTGAGTACGCGAAAAGATTTACCGCTCGAATTGTCCTCCGCGCGCAAGTTTGCGCACGCGATTATGCGGGCGCAGGACGGACTGGCGGTGTACAAGTTCAGCGAGACGGTGAGCCAAATGGTGCCGTTTACCTCCGATTTGAAAAAGATCGACGAAGGTATTGAGCATCCGCGGAACGGCGCGGCGACAGCGCTTTACGATGCGGTTTACCTGGGATCGCACGCGCTGACGCGGCGGCAGGGAAGGAAAGTGATGGTGGTGATCACCGACGGAGGCGACACCATGAGCCAGGTGGATTACAAAGAGGCGCTGCGCGCGGCGCAGGAGGCGGAGGCGATTATTTATAGCATCATCATCGTGCCTATCGAAGCGGACGCGGGGCGGGACACCGGCGGCGAGCATGCGCTGATTCAGATCTCAAGCGACACGGGCGGCAAGTATTACTACGCCACGTCGGCGGCCGAACTGAACGATGCCTTTCAGAAGATCAGCGACGAGCTGCGAACCCAGTATCTGCTGGCTTACTATCCTTCACAACGGCATTCCAGTTCGGACTTCCGGCAACTGCACGTGGATCTGATGAACCCGCCGCCGGGCGGTCCGTTTCAGTCGCACTACCGCGCGGGGTATTACACGCACAAGGGGACGTTTTGAATACAGCCTGCGAGCCGCGAGCCCCCAGCGGCTAAAGCCAGGGCTGAAAATAGGACGTTACCGCAGCGGTAAACCGCTGCGCCACTCAAAAACAAGAACAAAACCGAGTTTTTCGGCAAACTGGGAAGCCCTTGCAAGACAAATTCAAACTGACTCACTAAGAAACGCGGACATCGCGACGGGGAAGGGCCTGCATCTAGTAAACTGTTCCATTCCATTGCAGTGGAGACTTTAAGACCTTAGACGCGGAATCGCTTCCAGGTTCTACATGAGATTCCGCCCCAGGAGAGTCACTTTGTTCGATTGCTCTGGCTTACGCGTTCGTCGTGGCCTGTTTATTCAGATATTCCTAGTGGTTGCGCTGACGGTTGCGCTGTCGGCGCAGGAAGAAAATCCCAATGCTGGCACGATTCAAGGCACGGTGCGTGACGACGTCGGCGCTCCAGTTGCGGGAGCGCGGGTTTTGTACAGTTCGCAGGCTACGGACACGCGGGGCGCGACCCGGTCGGACAAGGACGGGAAGTATGTTTCCGAGGCGGTGCCGCCGGGCGTTTACGTGGTGCGAGTGGAAGGGCGCGACATGATTCCGGTCGACACCAGCGTGACCGTGGCCACGGGAGCGGCTGTCACGGCGGATTTCAAGCTGGAATGGATTAGTCCCGGCCCGGTGCGGCTGGAGAGCAAATTCAGTGGGGACACTCCCGACAAGTTGCCGATTGACGGTCGTAACTATCTGAATGCTGGACAGTATGATCCCGGTGTGCAGGCGGTGGATGGACGGACTTACACTCCGGGCAAGGACGCGATCCAATCGCTCTCGATCGACAGCCAAACGGGGCGAACCACGCACTTCGACATGGATGAAGTCGAAGTGATGGATGAGACCGAGGGCGCATCGACGATGAACCTGCCGGCGGAAGCGGTTCGCGAAGTGATCGTGTCGCGAGCGACGCCGGAGTTGTTTCAGTCGTTGAATGCGGCCGGTGCGGTGCGGATTACGACGCGCTCTGCTGGAGACGAATGGCACGGCAATTTGTTTGGAGATGTGCGCGACCGGGATCTTGGCGTCACCGGATTTCCGAAGGGAGGTCCGGGTTACAGCCGTCAGCAGTATGGATTTGGAGCGGGCGGGGCGTTGATCAAGGACAAGGCGTTTCTATTTGTCGGCGGAGAACGCAGCAAGCAGGACGGTGATTTGCCGATTCAGCTCGGATTCCCGTGCTCGGGTGCATACATTCCAGGATTGTGCGGGACAAGTACGTCGGACCAGCTTAGCCTGCAGAGCGCATATTTTCGCGAGAACATGCTGACGGCGCGCCTGGATTATGACTTCAACGAAAACGTGAAGGGGTTTGCGCGGTTCAGCTATGACAATGTGAACGAGATCGGGCCGTCGGATAGCCAGTCGAACTTTCGCAACCAATACAACGTTCCAGCGGCGGTGCTGGGTGTGGATTGGAATCAGGGACGGTTTGTGAGCAGCGCTCGCTTCGGCTATCAGAAGATGGTCAACGCGATCAATCCGGCGCTGGGCGATTCGCTGATTCTGGCGGCAGCGCCTTTTCACATGCAGATCGGATCCTATGCGCTGGGACCGAGCGAGGACGGACCGCGGCAGACGATTCAGCGCGACCTTTTCGGGCGCTATGACAGCCGCACTCTTTACAAGGTGAAGCACACGATACGGTTCGGGGGAGCGATTCATCGCATCACCCAGGGAGATTTTTTCGCGCCGGGAAACTTCGGACCGTCGGTGACCAGTTCGAACGGCCTGGACGTGATCGGCGCCATTAACAGCAACCCGAACCTGGCGCCGATTTTCCCCAACGATCCGCGGGGAGCTGCCGACAATCCGCTGAATTATCCGGTGGGGACGGTCACGATTTTCAACGGTCTGGGAAATTTCAGCGAGAACTCGGCCTTCAACCGCCCGACGGGCGGGCACTTTGACACCCGGTTCGAGGGCTACGTCGGCGATACGTACGACGTCATTCCGAACCTGAGCATCACCGTGGGCGTCAATTATGTGCTGGATACGGGACGCACGAACGGTGACATACCGCCGGCGCTCTGTTCGGACATCAACACCACGATCGTCAAGACTCCTCCTTGCACGACTGGTTTTATTCTCGATCAATTCGATCTGTTGGGATTGCAAAACGTGGGCGCGGGCAATTCGATCGGCAGGCGAGTGGCCCAACCGGAGTACAATTTCGCTCCGCAGGCGGGTCTAGCGTGGGACCCGGGACACAATGGGAAAACAGTCGTGCGCGCGAGCGGCGGACTGTTCTATGACAATTTTCTGCTGCAGAATGTCTATCAGGATCGCATCAATCGCTTGTCGAACGGGCAATATAACCGCAGCCTGACGTTGTGTCCGACGGGATCGGTGTTGTTTCCGGATGGATCGGTGGTGAATTCGGTGGCCGTTCCCGGACAGCCGACGCTCGATATCGCAAGCCAGATTTGCGGGCAGCCGATTGGCAGCGTGGCGCCGGCCATCGAAAAATTGCAATCGGACTTTCTGGCCGCGCAATCGGCCGTGACCGGCGGGCCCAACGTCTACTCGCTGACGAACAGCATCGCGGATTTTGGCGGTATGTTGGCGCCCGGTTTCAAAACGCCGCGCGTGTTGCATATGTCCTTTGGCATTCAGCATCAGCTCGGGGAGCGCGGCATGTTCTCCGCCGACTACGTGCGCGAGATCGGCACGCAGTTTCCTCTGGGAATCGACACCAATCACGTGGGAGACGCGAGCTACCTGACCGATGGCGACAATTCCAATCCCTTGATGAATAACTATGCGGCGGAGTTGTCGGCGATCAATGCCACGGTAACCGCGGCGGGATGCGGGCCCGCAACATCGACGGGTGGCAGTTCGCAAGCCGCTGTGAATTGCTATTTGCAAAACGTGAAGACCGCAAGCATTACCGATTTCGCGCGCAACGGGCTGGATTCGTCGAACGCATTCTGCGGACCGTTTCCGTGTTCGGTGTTAGGCAAACAACAGGCGGCGTTCGGCGGAGTCAATCCGGCGGTGGGATCGAACGTCATGTACTTTCCCGGCGGGCGATCGAAATATGCCGGCGTGCACCTCACCTACCACGGGGTCAGCGGACTGAACCCGGCGCGGCGGGTGCAGCGCTTCGAATTCACCGCCGCGTATGCGCTCTCCAAATATAAGAGCAACGTGGCCGAGCCGGATGGCAGCGGCGGAGATTATTCAGTGCTGAACCCAGCCGAGGATTACCGCCATCCGCGCGCCTATTGGGGAGCGGCGGGGCTGGACCGGACGAACCAGTTCACGCTGATTCCGACGGCGGATTTGGCGCATGGCCTGCGGCTTTCAACCATCATCCACCTCGCGTCGCCGCTGCCGCTCAGCGCTTTCATTCCGCAAATGGATGGAGGCGGAGTGGCCGGAGAAATCTTCCGCAGCGATATCAGCGGAGATGGCACCGTGGGCGACCCCTTGACCGGGGCGATTCTGGGCAGCACGGGAAGATATTCGACCAGCAAATTGACCAAGGCCATCGCGTATTACGACAACAACGTCGCAGGGAAGTTGACGCCAGCCGGCCAGGCGCTGGTGAATAGCGGCTTGTTCACGCAGAGTCAACTGCTTGAGCTCGGCGCTTCTGCGCCTTTGATCTGCTCGAACATTCGCTCTCAAGGCCAGGTATGTCAAGGGCCGCCAGAGCACGCCGCGACTGCGACGTGGCTCAAGACGATCGATCTGCGGCTGAGCCGGCCAATCCAAGTTACCGAGCGAGTGAAGCTGGAGCCGAATCTTTCCGTGTTCAACGTTTTCAACTGGGCGAACTACGGGGGCGCGGGTAATCAGTTAAGCGGCGTGCTGGATGGCGCGCCGGGCACTTCGCTCAACAACTCGAGCGGCCCGGCATCCTGCGGCGCCTCCACTACCTTCTGTACCGCGAGGCTGGACCGGGTTCTGGCCGGTTCGGGCACCTACGCAACCGGCGCGCCACGGCAAATCGAACTCGGAGTGCGGATCACTTTTTAGACGACGACAATCGACCTCAGGCAGCGCGAAACCTGGCTTTGCGTCTGAGGTGTCGCGCCCCCCCGGCGCTCTCCGAAGCGGTTCTTTGCGCTCTGGGTATGGATATTCACTGCTCTGCGACCATGTTTTGCTACAAGAGCGCAAAGTTTTTACCTTTTCAGCGGTTTGCATATTTTTTTTTGGTAAAACCGCGATTTCGGTCTTGACATCGTTTGGGAATGAGCTAAGCTTCCGACTGTCAGTGCAAGGCTTTTTCGAATCCCCACGTGAAAGCCACGCTGATCGCGGGGTCATAGAACCTTCACAATTGTGAAACACAAAACTTCCAGGAGGAAATAAACAGTGAAACTGAAAACTTTGGTGGTAATCACTTTGGTGGTATTTGCCTGCAGCGTTATGTTCGCCGAGGGTCCGGCAAAATCCTTGTCTTCGGCTAAGGGTTCTGCTTGGGGCAGCGGCCACATGTCACTAACCAGACAGGCTTCAGACTTCTACCAGTCGGGAACGTTTGATTACAGCAACGCCAACGCGAACGGACTATGGAACGCGAATTCGAGCGGATACGGAATTAACGGGCAAGTGTTCGTTTCGTATGAAGCACCGGGCACCGGCGCTTCGGTTACCGACATCACGTTCTATGAGCTGATTGACGGCACGACCGGCTTGGGCAGCGGAACCTACACCATTCTCGACGGCAACGTGACTTCCGGCAGCGGCGGCACGACCTACAAGACTGGCAATTGCTCATCGGTCACAAACTCCTACACCGGAATCACTGGTTTCGGACTCCCGCTTTACGCTATCACCTGCAACATTAAGAAAGCGGTCAAGCTGAAGGCTGGGGTTAGCTACTGGATCAACTTCGACCCAAATATTTATCTTCTCGGCTACCTCGGTGACATCGAAGATATGCCAGATGCCACTTATTACGGTGGTGGGTCCGATGAATTCTACAACTCGTATTTCAACTCCTCGTCTTTCGGCTACACTTTTGCGCCGACGTGGACCTACTCTTCGGGCGGAGCCTGCGGCGGCATCGGTTGCGACGACTTCATGATCTCGCTCTCCGGCACGCTGTAACTGAACCCGAACTGCTGATGTATGTAAAATCCGACCGGTCCCTTCGGGGACCGGTTTTTTTGCCCCACAACGCGTTCGTCGCCCCGCCGCATTGCGCCCAAAACGCATTCGTCATACTATTGCTGGAATGCGTTTTTTCATCGTTGGCCGAAAGAACAGCGTAACTCGCAGCTTGCTATGTGTTGTCTGTTGGGCGGTGAGCGCGCTGGCGGCCAATTCTCCGGTCACGGCCAAAGCGGCCGTCCCTGCCACCCCGGCGCCTCCCAATATCCTGATAATCACGCTCGATACCACGCGCGCCGACCGCATGGGATTTCTGGGATCGACCCGCGGCCTCACCCCGAATCTGGACGCCCTGGCGCGCGACTCCGCCATCTTTACCCACGCCTACGCCCAGGTTCCAATAACGCCCGCCTCGCACGCAAGCATTTTTACGGGTACCTATCCGCAATTTCATCAACTGAACAACTTCGGGGTGCCGCTGGCGAAAGATCTGCCCTATGCCCCGGATATCCTGCACTCCCACGGATATCAAACCGCGGCGTTTCTGGGAGCCATTGTCTTCAATCCGGAAGTCGCTCCCGGCTTTGACCGCGGCTTTGATACCTACGATGCCGGGTTTCACAGCGAGGGTCCGGGACAGGATACTTTCCGCACGGTGCAGCGTCGCGGGACCGAAGTCGTAGCGCATGCGCTGGTGTGGCTGAGCAAGCATCCCAAGGGGCCGTTTTTTGTTTGGGTGCATCTCTACGATGCTCACGATCCCTACGATCCTCCCGAGCCTTACAAGAGCCGCTACGCAAAGGACCTGTACGACGGTGGCATCGCCTACGAGGATGCGGCCGTGGGCAAGCTGTTTCGCCAACTGAAGGCGCGTGGCCTCTATGACAACACCATCATTGCCGTGATGGCGGACCACGGGGAATCGCTGGGCGCCCACGGGGAAGAAACGCATGGCATTTTTATTTACGACGAGACCATCCAGGTTCCGCTGGTGATCAAACTGCCGCGGGCAACCGGAGTGCCGCGGCGGATTGACGAGCGGGTGGAGTTGGTCGACGTATTGCCGACGCTGTTGCAGGCAACGAAGATTGCGGTCCCGGCGGAAGTGCAGGGACAATCGCTGCTGGGGTTGATGGGCGCGAAGGCGGCCGATCCAGACGGCACGGAAGGCTGGCACGAACGCCCCGCGTATGCCGAATGCGACTACCAGCATATTGTGCTGGGCTGGAGCTCGCTACGCTCGCTGCGCAGCGGAAAATACTATTACATCGAAGCGCCACGCCAGGAACTTTACGACGCGACCAAGGACCCCGCCGAGGAGCGTAACCTGGCGCCCGACTCGACCGCGGTGGCTGACACTCTAAGAACTCAGCTGCACGATTTTCGGCAGAAGACTGCCAGCCAGCGGGAAGCGCCGAAGGTGACCATCGATCCATCGGCACAGGGGAAACTGGGGGCGCTCGGGTACCTGGCGGCCAGCGCAGTCCAAGGGGCGGCAAGCGGCCAGGACGGCCCGGATCCCAAGGATCACATTGAAAGTGCCAACGAGATGCGCCGCGCAGAGATGCTTCATCAGTCCATGCATTTCGCGGAAGCCAACGCGCTCCTCAAGGAGCTACTCTCGAAGGATCCCACCATGCCATTTTATTGGCGGTTGGGTGAGTGGATGTTCGAGAACCGGCAGTTTCAAGAAGCGGTCCCGGTTCTGCGCCGTGCGGTCCAGTTGGACCCGGAATCGCCGGCTCTGAACTTAAGGCTGGGTGAGGCTCTCGTAGAAACTGGGGATTACGCCGGAGCGGTTCCGCCCCTGGAGATTGCCGAGGCCAAGCTCTCAAACGTTCAGAAGGTCCATCTTCTGTTGGAGGCGGCTTATTCGCGAACCCGCCGCGTGCCTGAAACCATCCGGGAGTGCGAGGCAGTCCTCCAGTTCGCTCCCGACGATTACCCCACCCATCTGATTCTGGGCCGGTTCCTGGAAGTCTCGGGAGACTTGGATGGCGCTGAGATGAACTTGAAGATAGCGGCGGAGCTTGAGCTCACGGCGCCCGATCCCCATATATACCTCGCCAGTGTTTATGCCAAGCAGGGCAGGTTGGAAGATGCCGACCGCGAACGGGCTGAGGCCCAGCGCTTGCGAGGCGGCGCCCCAGCTCGTCAGTAAATCTGCCCAATTAAACCGGTCCCTTCGGGGGCCATTTTTGCTTCACAACACGTTGTAGCCCAGTTTCCCGGCGCATTGCGCCGGGAGCAACAAACGCCCACCATGCTGCAACGTGTTTTTCAGCCCCGGTCATCGTCGTTTTGCTATCGCGCGGTTTTGTTATCGCGCAAAATTTTGCGCGGTACTTGAACCGACACTATGCGGTGACACTCAATGCGCTACCGGAATTGCTCTCCGTCTGACTGATCGCGTTGGCATTGAGCAGGTTGACGATGAGCTGGTCGTTGCTCTGCTGGTTGAGGTTGATGTTGATTTGCTGGGAAGAATTTCCCTGCGTTGTATCAATGGCAATTGTGTCTCCCGAACTGCCGCTGCCGAGATTGATGGTGATTTCTTCCGGAGATGCCGAGGAGGAATTATTTTCCTGGCCGAGGTTGATGACGATTTCCGGCGTGGTGGCCGATCCGCTCGAAGCACCGGAGCCAGAAGCGCCTCCCAGGTTGATGATGATTTCAGGAAAGCTGGAAGCCCCGGCCGTGGTCGGACCAACGGACGTGGGGCCAACGGGCAGCGCGACGGGTTGTAACGGCGTGACGCTGACAGGCGCGGGCGTGGGGCCAACGGGCTGCGCGACGGGTCGTAACGGCGTGGCGCTGACGGGCGCTTGAGTCGGGCCAACGGGCTGCGCACCGGTCGTGCCGTAACCTGAAATCGCCAGTTCGGCCTGTACGTTTTTGTTGAAAGTGCCGGCAAGAGTTGTGAAAGCTGACTGGGCTGCGGCGAGATTGCCGGATTGCAGGGCGGTTCCGATGGCCTGGAAATCCTGGGTGCGAGCGGCGCTCTGAAATACTTGCCCATTGGCATTGGGGCCGCTCTGGCCGAGCGTCGTCAGGGTGTTAAAGTCCTGCTGGGCTGCGGTCTGGTTGCCGGTCGCGAGATCTTGTCCAAGTTGTTGGAGATCCGACAGCCGCTGCTGGCGGTAGGCCTGCAGTTGCTGATAGATCGAAGACGTGCCAGTGGTGGTTGTAGTGCCAGCCGCGGTGGGAGTTGCAGCGGTGGTTGGGGCGCCGCTGCTCGGTTCGGTGATGTTGATGTTTACCACCGTGGCCGGATTCGACTCGGCGGCGGTGGTTGAAGGGCTTTGTTTGTTGGTGAGGGTAGCAAACGCTGCCTGGGCACCGGCCAAGTCGCCGGACTGTAGGTCCTGACCGATGGTCTCAAAAGCTTGGGCGCGGCTGGATTTGGAAAAAGGTTCGGAATTGGCGAACGGTCCGTTTTGCCCGAGCGCCGCCAGGGTGCTATAGGCCTGCTGAGCGCCATTCAGATCCCCACTTTTGAGAGCGCTGCCGAGCTGCGAAAGATCGGCATTGCGGTTCTGGTAAAAGCTCTGGAGCTCCTGATAGATCGATTGGCTGGAAACCGCTGCGGTTGACATAAGTGCCCTCCTGACGACCTTTGCCGTCACATTCTCATGGGGTGGCAATTGCCGCCCTACAGACGTTATCGGTTGTGCGGGAGAATGACTTTAGAGGAAGCGCACGGGTACCTAAGTTCAATCGCCGACGGCAAAACACTAAGCCGGGACAGGAATCTGGACCCAATCGGTCGCGCGACCGGCTGGAATCGTTCGATATTATCCCAGGTCATCGGAACTGAACAACGTGGGAGCGAACCCGGCGCATCACAGCAGGGGTCGTATTTTCTTTTTTTTCGCTTGGCCAGTATAATCGCGGTTCGCCATAATCCTGTGCGAGTAGGTGTTTCGGTCCATTGTCCCAATGTTCTGCATCACTGGAGGCGCTGTAAGCAACATGAAAAAACTTGTCCTCGTCGCTCTCGCAACTTTCCTTTTTTCGGGCATCTTGTCGGCTCAGAACTTTCCCGTCGAAGTATTCGGCGGTTACTCTTACTACAACCTTGATCTGCCGGCGAACCCCGGGCTGGGTGTGGCAACATCGACGCGACTGAATCTGAACGGTTGGGATATTTCGGGGTCAATCTTCCGCTGGCATCATCTTTCCGCGGAAGGAGATGTGAGCGGACACACGGTGAGCGATTGCAACAATAATACTTCGCAGAACTGCAGCAATTTCTCCTACATGTTTGGGCCGCGCTATAACCTGCGGGAAGGCTCCAGGTTGTCATTCTTTGCGCATGGCCTGGTGGGGCAGGATCGGGCCACGCTAAACCTTAACGGGGCTTCTCTGAACGATACGTCCCTGTCGTTCGCCGGGGGGTTTGGAGTCGATTACTGGATGTTTCGCCACATTGGAATTCAGTTGGGGCCAGTCGACTATATCTACACCCGTCATCTGAATGACGAGGACTATCCCAGCCAAAGCAACTTTCGCGGTTCGGTCGGAGTAGTTTTCCGATTTGGCGAAGGTGGGGGAGAACGGGCGCCGAAGTCCAAGCCGGCCGCTTCAGCTCAACCGGCGAGTGTGAGCGCGCGCCAGGCTTCGCAGCCCTCGGCAAATGTGCCGGGACACGGGATGGCGATTGCCGCACTTGGGATCGCGGTGGGGCCGCAGGAATTTGACGGAGCCAAGATTCTGGAGGTCGATCCCTCAGGCGTTGGCGAAATGGCCTCGATGAAGGTAGGCGATCTCATCAAGTCGGTGGACGGCAAGCCGGTGCGGACGCCCATGGAACTGCTCGCCGAGCTGTCGGATAAGTCCGGGAAAGTCAAAATCGGCATTCAGCGCGGGGATTTTGCTACGGAGACTGTCATTCTGCTGGGCGCTCACTGAGGCGGGAAACTGGCGCGCCCGACGTGCTCAGATTTGGTCTTCGTCCTTGGTGTTGCCGTGGAAGAGCGTTTGAATTTCAACTTTGGATGGTTCTTGCCGAGCGTCATACCTGCCGAGTCGCAGCCTATGAGCGTCGAGAAAGGCGAGAAGCTTAAGGTATGCCCAGAGGCACGCTGCTACTACGAGGAATCCTCCAAGGATCTTCAGAAAGTCGATTAGTTCTTCCATATCGGCTTGGCGGAAACTGGCGCGCCCGGAGAGATTCGAACTCCCGACCTACAGCTCCGGAGGCTGCCGCTCTATCCAGCTGAGCTACGGGCGCGTAAGGCAAGTGTACATCGTGGGTGCGGACTGCCTCAATGGTGGGTCGTCGATGACCAGCCCCTGATGGGGCATTAGTTTGGAGAATTTTCGGCATCGCTGAAGCGATGCCCCGATACGAATCCCCCATTTCGAATCCCAGTTACGAAGCGGCTCAGCAGCCGCCAACCTTCCAGAAGTGTTCATCCTGGTAATCGAGATGCAACAGGCGGTTGCGTGGATCGTGGCGCTTGCCGCAGTTGGGGCAGGGAATGAAGCTGCGGATATGCATTCCTCTGCGGTCGTAGTCCTCGGCCACGGCAAAGCTGGCTCCGCAACTGCAGGGGATGAGGAACATGCGGAGGTTGTTCTTTGGCGTCTGTTCGTTCTGGGGCGCGGTTCGCTTCATTGCTCAACGTCCAAAGATAACTTTGACCGCAGCGACTGCCGAGCTTCGCTCGGCGAGACGGCCCAGGGCGGCCGCCCCTATGCGAGCAGATCAGTCCTTGGGCGAAACACTCAGCCTTCTACCGCAGCCATCGAACCCTTCTTCTTCCGCTGGTTCGATTGCAGCACCTTTTTGCGCAGGCGCAACGATTTCGGCGTGACTTCGACGAACTCGTCATCGGCTATGAATTCAATCGCCTGCTCTAGATTGAGATTGCGATAAGGCACCAGCCGAATCGCAATGTCGGAAGTCGAAGCCCGCATGTTGGTCAGCTTCTTCTCGCGAACAATATTGACATCAAGATCGGCGTCCTTGGCATTTTCGCCAATGACCATGCCTTCGTAGACTTCGATGCCAGGCCCCACGAAGAGTATGCCGCGCTCCTGGAGATTGTAGAGAGCGTGCGAAGTCGTAAGCCCGGGCCGGTCCGCAATCAGCGCTCCCGTCGGGCGATGCGGGATTTCACCCTGCCACTCGATGTATCCGGCAAAAAGCGCATTCATCACGATGGTGCCGCGCGTGTCGGTGAGGAGCGTGCTGCGCAGTCCGATCAGGCCGCGGCTGGGCACGCGGAATTCCACGCGCACTCGACCGTAGCCGTGATTGTGCATGTTGGCGACTTCGCCCTTGCGCGAGCCGACATGCTCCATGACCACGCCGACGAATTCTTCGGGGATATCGACGGTGAGGTGCTCGACTGGCTCCATCAGTTTGCCAGTTTCTTTGTCGTGCTTGGTGACGATCTCGGGCTTGCCGACCATCAGTTCGTAACCTTCGCGGCGCATCATCTCGATGAGAATCGAAAGCTGCAGTTCGCCGCGGCCGAGAACCTTGAACGAATCGGTGCTGCCAGTCTCTTCCATGCGCAAGGAGACGTTGGTGAGCAGCTCTTTATCGAGGCGCTCGCGCAGGTTGCGCGACGTGACGTAGGTGCCTTCGCGTCCGCAGAACGGAGACGTGTTGATGGTGAAGAGCATCGCAATCGTGGGCTCGTCGATAACGATGGGAGGAAGCGGCGCGGGGTTCTCTGCGTCGGTGATAGTCTCGCCGATGGTGATGCCTTCGACGCCGGCTACGGCGATAATGTCGCCGAGCGAAGTTTCGGTAATGTCGGTACGCTTGAGGCCGGAAAAACTGAAGAGCTTGGTGATTTTTGTTTTGTGAAATGAGCCGTCGCGCTTGGCGATGGCTACGTCTTCGCCAGTCTTCATCGTTCCCGAAAAAACGCGAGCGATGGCGAGGCGGCCAAGGTAGTCGCTGTAATCGAGATTTGCAACCAGGATTTGCAGCGGGCCGTCTTTGTCTCCTTGCGGGGCGGGAATGGTATCGACAATCGCTTCAAACAGCGGACGCAGATCTTCGCCATGCGCTCCCTGATGCAAGGCGGCGGTGCCCGTTTTGGCGTTGGTGTAAAGCACAGGGAAGTCGAGTTGCTCTTCCTTGGCGTCGAGATCGATAAAAAGGTCATAGACCTCGTTGAGAACTTCCTGCGGACGCGCGTCGGGACGGTCGATCTTGTTGATGACAAGAATCGGCTTCAGGTTGGCCTCTAACGCTTTGCTGAGGACATAACGCGTCTGCGGCAGCGGGCCTTCGCTGGCATCGACCAGCAGCATCACGCCATCGACCATTTTGAGGGCGCGCTCCACTTCACCGCCAAAATCGGAGTGGCCGGGCGTATCGACAATATTGATTTTTACGCCGGCATAAAACACGGCGGTGTTTTTGGCAAGGATAGTAATGCCGCGCTCGCGTTCGAGGTCGTTCGAGTCCATAACGCGTTCGGCGACAGTCTCATTGTCGCGGAAAGTGCCGCTCTGACGGAGCATGGCATCGACCAGCGTGGTTTTGCCGTGATCCACGTGAGCGATGATGGCGATGTTGCGAATACTTGAATTCAGACGAAAACTCCTTAAGGGTCACAAATTGGGGCCTAGTACTACTTTACTATGGCGGGCCGCTTTGGAAGCTGAACGGTGAAAGGCGCGGACAGCCGTGTGGTTTTCCAAGAGGATGAGGGATAATCTGCCAATGGTCGATGGCGCTCCACATGAGGCTCGCTGGCTGCGGGCGGAACCGCGGCGAACGCTGCCCTTGCCACTCTTGGAGCAAATCGTTCATACGGCGTTTCCACGAGCCCATGTGGTCGGTGTGCAGCCCCTGACCGACGGTTGGCGGAACGCGAATTTCAAGCTTCGCCTCGACTGCACACCTGAGCCTTTCGTGCTTCGCGTCTACGAGCACGATGCTTCCATCTGCCAGAAGGAAGTCGATCTGATTCGGCTGATCGGAGGATCGGTTCCGGTCGCGGAGGTGATTCACGCGGAGGCTTCGGGCTGGGAGGGTCTTCCGCCGTTTGCCATGATGCGTTACGTTGAAGGAATCAGCTTCCGTGAGTTGGCTCGTGGCGGCGACACGGAGGCGATCGCTCAGGCAGCTTACTCGGCGGGCGAAACTCTGGCTTACATCGGACGCACGACGTTTCCAAAGTCGGGATGGCTTGCACCTGGACCTAGGGTGGCGGCTCCATTGTTGGAGGGTACAAATCGGACGGCGCGTTTTGTGGATTTGTGTCTGGCGTCGACGCACCTGCAGGAGCGCATGGCGGCGGATTTGCGGGGGCGCACTCATGCTTTCATTTGGTCGTGGGCGCTGCAAATGGCCGATTTGGATGAGGAGGCATGCCTTGTCCACGGCGACTTTGGCAAACGTAATCTGCTGCTCCGAAGTGTCGAGGGACGATGGGTTGTTGCGGCTGTGCTGGACTGGGAGTTTGCTGTTTCCAGTTCTCCGTTGGCTGACGTGGGGCACTTTTTACGCTATGAACGGGCTGCCCGCCCTCTGGTCGAACTGCATTTCTCGAACGGGTATCTGCAGGCTGGTGGCAAACTGCCGCAGAACTGGCGTCAACTGGCGCGATTGGTCGATCTGACCGCGTTATGCGAGAGCTTGACGCACGCCGAACTTCCGGAGACGGTGGTGAGTGAATTGGTAGAACTTGTCCGCGCAACCGTCGAGAATCGGGACCCGAAACTGAGCTGACTTCACACGAGACAAGTGTTCTGTCATCGCTTAACAGGAACTTGACCAATCCCTTCTGCGTATTCAGTTGGTAGTAGAATACCCCTCATCTCGCGCTTGGCAGTCAATTGTGGTGGATCTGAAACGCATTTTCTCATTTGGAGGCAGCGGTGGCGCTCACAATCAGTGGCCTGTCCAAAACTTACCCGAACGGGGTCAAGGCTCTCAAGAACCTCTCGCTTTCTATCGGCAACAGTATGTTCGGGCTGGTGGGGCCGAACGGCGCGGGAAAGAGTTCGCTGATGCGCACGATTGCCACTCTGCAGGATCCCGACTCGGGCACCATCAATCTAGATGGCATCGACGTGCTCCGTCAGAAGGACGAGGTTCGTCGGATCCTGGGCTACTTGCCGCAAGAGTTCGGAGTGTATCCCAAGATATCGGCGCTCGACATGCTGCATCATCTCGCCATTATGAAGGGCATGATGTCTTCGGGCGAGCGCAAGGCGATCGTCGACACGCTGCTGCAGCAGACGAATTTGTGGGATGTGCGGAAGAAAGCACTCTCCACTTTTTCTGGCGGTATGAAGCAGCGCTTTGGGATTGCGCAGGCGCTGCTGGGCAATCCGCGGCTGATCATTGTTGACGAGCCGACGGCCGGACTCGATCCGGCGGAGCGCAATCGCTTCCTCAACCTGCTCTCGTCTCTGGGTAGTGACCGCACGGTGATTCTGTCGACTCATATTGTGGATGACGTGCGGCAGCTTTGTCCGCGCATGGCCATCATTGCGGAGGGGGAACTGCTGCTGGAAGGCGCTCCTAATGACGCACTGGCCGCGCTGCACGGGAAAATCTGGTCGAAAGTGGTTGCGACGAGCGACGAGCTGCACGCAATCGAAACTTCTCTGCATGTGATTTCCACACACCTTGTGGGGGGGCAGCATGAAGTGCGTGTGTACGCGGACACTTCTCCGGGAGACGGGTTCTCTGCGGTCGATTCCGACCTTGAGGACGTTTATTTCCTCAACCTCTCGCAGCAGGCTAAGCGGCGACTTCCAAATTAACGCCTCGCAGGTGGAGGAGGATTCGGACCATGCAACTTTTCTGGGAATTCTTTACGTTCGAGCTCCGGTTTCGTTTCAAGAGCCTCTCGACCTATGTCTACTTTTTGCTCTGGCTCACGTTTTCGTTTCTCTGCGTCGCCTCGGAGAACTTCGGGCCCATTGGTAACAGCAATGGCAAGATCCTTCTGAATTCGGCTTACGCGAATACGTTTAACGATATTGGTTCGTCGCTGTTCGGCATCATCGTGATTGCCGCGATTTTTGGCACTTCGATTCTGCGCGATTTTCAGCGCGACACGTACCAGATTTTGTTTACCAAGCCGATTTCTAAATTCGGCTACCTGGGCGGTCGCTGGGCTGGATCTTATGTCACAACCCTGTTTGCTTTTTCGGGCATGATGTTCGGCGCCTTCCTCGGAACGTTTGCTCCCTGGGCGGACCACACGCGCATCGAAGCGAATCATGTCTGGAATTACCTGCAGCCTTTTCTTTCCGTAATCGCGGTGCAGATATTTTTTGTCGGTTCCGTGTTTTTTCTTGTAGCCGCGTTGACGCGCAAGATTTTCATTGTTTATCTGCAGGGCGTCGCGCTGTTCATGCTTTACGTCATTGGCATTACGGTGTTTTCGGCGACGCGGTCTCTGGAACGGTTCTGGTCGGGGATTCTCGATCCCATCGGCTTCATTCTGCTCGATGATGTCACTCGCTATTGGACGGTAATTGAAAAAAACACGTTGTTTGTCAGCTGGTCGCCGAGTCTCGTCAATGGCATCTTTCTGTACAACCGGTTGCTCTGGCTCAGCGTCGGGCTGCTGGCGCTCGGCTCCGTCTGGGCTTTCTTCCCCATGTCGGTGGAGGCGCTGACGGCTCGCTCGCAAGGGCGACGCGCCGCCAAAGCTAAAGAACAGGAGTTGGTCGAAGATCGGCCCGTGAGGTCGCTGGTTGCGGCGCGCATTCCGGTCGTGCACTATGCGTTCGGCCCAGCCACAACCTGGGCGCAATATCTTTCCCTCTCGCGTTTGCGGCTGCGCAATATTCTGCGCGACATACCTTTCTGGGGCGTGACAGCTCTGCTCATCGCTTTCGGTATCAACAACGGGCATTTTGCCGGCCACCTTGCCGATCAGAACGTTTGGCCGGTTACCTATCTTATGTTGCAGTCGGTCGAGGGCAGCGCCATTTTGTTTCTTTACATCGTCGCCACTCTCTATGCAGCGGAGTTGCTATGGCGCGAGCGCGATTTGCACTTTGAGGGCATCCATGACGCGTTGCCGTTTCGCGAATCCACCGACTGGCTCAGCCGCCTTACCGCCATCGTGGTTGTCGAACTGATATTGCTCGCCGTGGCCATGCTGGTCGGCATTCTGATGCAGACCATCGCGGGCTACTACCATTACGAGCTGTTGCAGTATCTCAAAGAGCTTTATCTTGTGACCTTCCCGCAGGTCCTGGCTTTTATCCTGCTGGCAATGTTTGTGCAGACCGTGGTGTCGAACAAGTTTGTGGGTCACGGCATCGTGATCGGCGTCTTCGTGCTCATGCCGATTCTGTTTAGTTTTGGCTGGGAGAATACGCTTTATCTGGTCGGTCAAGTCCCGGCCTATACGTACTCCGACATGAATGGTTACGGGCATTTTGTGCCGGCGCTGTTCTGGGCGAACTCCTACTGGCTGGCGATCACCGCGGTACTGGGCGTCGTGTCCATAGCTTTGGCTCGCCGCGGGGCGGAGGATTCGCTCGGAGCCCGTGCACGGCAAGCTCTGCGGCTGGCTCCGGGGCTGGCGCCGCTCGCTTTGCTGTTCACTGTCGTCGCCGCTGGCGCGGGGGGATGGTACTTCTACAATGCCCACGTGCTCAACGAATATCTGGATTCCAAGGCGCGGCGCGGCATTCAGGCCGATTACGAACGCAAGTTCAAACAGTATGAAAATCTGCTCCAGCCCAAGGTCACGGCCGTCGACGCAACGATCAATATCTATCCCGAGCGCCGCTCGTTCGACGGAAGCGTGCGCATGACTTTGCAGAATAAAACCAGTCAGCCGATTCCTCAGATTCATGTCACCGATATAAAGCAGTCGGTCAGCAACCTGCAGTTTGACCGGCCGTTTCATCTGGTTAGCTCGGCGCCGCGCGGCATTTATTCCATCTATGCTCTGGAACAGCCTTTGGCGCCGGGCGAAACGGTCACGCTAACCTGCAATGTTGGACATCAGACGCGCGGGTTCCGCGACAACAACGAACTTCCTGAGTTTGCCTACAACGGCACTTTTTTTGACTCCGACTACATTCCGTACATCGGCTACAGAACCGACGCAGAACTGGACGACCCGCGGCGGCGGCGCGAAGAGCATCTTCCGGCGCTTGAAGAGATGGCGCATCGCGGCGATCCGCCGCACTCGGTGAACAACATCTTTCCTCGCGAGGCGGATTGGATTACTTATCACACCGTTGTCAGCACTTCGCCGGACCAGATCGCCATCGCCCCCGGATACCTGCAGCGCCAATGGCAGGCTAACGGCCGGAA
>Ga0074044_10000461_pt1 | contig 39849 bp, 21 predicted proteins | sample BogForMeECP23OM1_FD_94443 | JGI IMG/M metagenome (GOLD analysis project Ga0074044, IMG submission 94443) | Bog forest soil microbial communities from Calvert Island, British Columbia, Canada - Bog Forest MetaG ECP23OM1 | ecosystem: Environmental > Terrestrial > Soil > Wetlands ...
CCGGCCGAGACCCATCGAGCCGCCAGAAACGATGGCGACGCGGCCGGTCAAATCGAAAAGTTGCTTGACATTCAATCCGGGAAGAACCTTTCCGGGCGGCAGCGCCGCGCAAAAGTGATAGTTGATATCATATTAAAGTCGCTAACGTCAATCCGAGTCGGCCGGTCGAAAACTATAGGAAATCGCGGACGCGCCGAAATTCGTCACAGGCGGAGCACCACCCGCCCCGAAACGTCGCCGCGGCTCAGTTCCCCAAGAACTTCCTGGACCTCGGCCAGCGGACGCGCCGTTACCTGGCAATGCACGATTCCGGCTGCGCCCATTGCCAGAGCTTCCCGCAGATCTTCCCGAGTGCCGACGGCGGACGCCTTGATCTGGATCTCTCCGCCGGCCATCAGAATCGGGGGGAACGAAATGTCTTTTGCGGGCAAACCCACCACCAGGAGCGTTCCCGAAGGCCGCACACAATAGAACGCCATATCGTACGCAGATTTGGCCGCCGAGGTAACGATGGCAATGTGCATTCCACCCGAGCCGCGCACTTCCTTCACGACATTGCTGGTCGCGGCATTCAGGGTTCGGGTGGCGCCCAGCGACTTGGCCAGCGCGAGTTTTTCTTCGGAAACATCGATTGCGGTGACTTCGGCTCCGGCGGCGCGGCCAATCTGGACGGCAATGTGGCCCAGTCCCCCGACGCCGAAAACCGCCAGCCGCTGCCCGGCGCACATCTTCGCTTGCTTGAGGGCGCGATGAACCGTGACTCCCGCGCAAAGCAGCGGCGCCGCCTGCTCGGAGGAAAGCGCATGGGGAATCTGGATCACGTGGCTGGCGGGAGCCTTGGCATACTCCGCATATCCGCCATCCACCATGACGCCGGTGATGCGCTGCCGCGTGCACAGATTCTCGTTGCCTTCGCGGCAAAACTCGCATTGCCCGCATGTCCACTGCAGCCACGGCACACCGACGCGGTCGCCCACCTGTATATTCTGTACCGCCGCGCCGCGCTCGGTCACTCGGCCTACGATCTCATGTCCCAGGATCAGTGGCTTCTTTACGATTCCCGCCAATTGCGTCCAGTCACCATCGGCAACGTGCAGATCGGAATGGCACACCCCACAAACTTCGACTTGGATCAACACTTCGTCCGCGCCAACTTCCGGCACGGCCACTTCCTCCAGCGATAACGGAGTCTTGAATTCGTGCAGAACAGCGGCTTTCATTTCTGTTTTCCTCTTTTAACAGGCCAACGAAGCGCGGGCGTAATTGCAGAAAGTTTACGGCCGGATGCCGCGCAGGAAAAATTCCACCGCGCTGCGCACTCGTTCCGTGAGTTCGTGCGGCCCGGTAAGATCCACTGCCCATTGCCGCACCACAGTGTTGTAGAGCCCTTCCATGAACTCGGCCAGATGCACTACCGGAAACGCGCGCGTCACCTCACCTTGTTTCTGCCCCTGCGTCAGGATCTCGCGCAACAGGCTGACCGCGGCCTCCTCGTGTCCGCGGAGTTCCGCGGATCGCACCGGATCCATGGCGCCCGACAATACCACGGCTTGCCACAGCTGCCGGTCGGCTTCAACCTCGCGCGCCATGGTCACATAGAGCCTCCGCAGGCGCTCGCTCGTTTTCGCTTTGCTGGAGAGTTCCGAGCGCAGCCGCTCGCAGATGCAGGCATACCCGCGTTCTCCTACCTCGCGCAGCACCGCGTCTTTACTGGGGAAATAGCGAAAAAATGTGGGCTGGCTGATCTCGAGAGTGTGCACGATATCGTCGATCCGGGTGCGCTCGTATCCGTGTTTGCGAAACAGCTTGATCGAAGTGTCGATAATCAGCTGCCGCAAGCGCGCCTTTTTGCGCTCCCGCAGCCCGATCTCGAACTCTGCTGTCTCCGCGACTGTACTCCTGGTCGCGAGCGCACCAGGCATGGCTCTTCCTCCTGCATCGATTCCGGCACGTCGCCAAGCGCAACGCCGTAAAATGTGAGGGTAACTATAACAAAAAAGCGACTAACGGCAAATTGCGACACGACGGCAGGCGGAGGGTCGGTTAGCAACACATGTTAGCCGAGCGGCTGGACCGTTGCGAAAAAGAGGGTGGTGGCTCATTGATCAAACCTGCACCACCAAGGTCACGAAGGCACACGAAGGAAAAGCCAGACCCAATAGCCTTCGTGCGACTTCGTGCCCTTCGTGTTTCAGGCTTTTTCCGGGGGGCGCATCGTCCAATTAAGCCACTACCAAAAAGAGGGTAGTGTTGACAGGTCAACACCACCCTCTGCGTTTCCATTTTTCAGAGCTCAGTCGGCGACGGCTACCGGCTTTGGGGCCTCTACCGCCCACTCCGAGCGTTCTATTTCCTGCGCATCGATCACCGCGATCGCGGCCATGTTGACGATGTCTTCCACCTCGGCGCCTCGCGCCAGCAGATGCACCGGCTTGCTCATGCCCATGAGAATGGGGCCGAACATTTCGGCGCCACCGATCTTGGCCAGTAGTTTGTACGCGATGTTGGCGGAATTGAGATCGGGGCAGATGAGCACGTTGGCGCCGCCCTGAAGCACGCTGAAGGGATACACTTCCTCGAGCATCTCGGGAGACAGGGCAACATCGGCCATTACTTCGCCATCGACAATCAGGGTCGGGTCGGCTTTGTGCAGCAGGTCTACCGCCTTGCGAACTTTCTCGCAAAGCGGGTGTTTCGTGCTTCCGAAGCTGGAGAACGAGAGCATCGCGATGCGCGGCACAACGTCGAAACGCCGCGCTGTCTCGGCTGCGCAGAGGGCAATTTCCGCCAGTTCTTCCGCCGTGGGATCGATGTTCACCGTGGTGTCCGCGAGGAAATAAATGTCTCCCTTGCGAGTGATCAAGGCATAGCAACCTGCCACCGTGTGCAGTCCTTCGCGCATACGAATGATCTGCAGTGCGGGGCGGATGGCATCAGGGTAGTTCTGCGCGACGCCAGAAACCAGCGCATCCGCATGCCCCCTGTGCACCATCATGGAAGCAAAGATATTGCGGTCATTGATCAATGTGCGGGCTTCGCTGGGCGTTACTCCCCGACGCTGCCGCAAGCGAAAGAGTTCTTCAATATAGGGTTCGCGCAGCGGAGAATCTGCCGGATCCACGACGCGCACGTCCTTCAAATCCAATCCCAAGTCGAGTGATTTTGCCTTGATCACTGCGGCATTGCCCAGCAGGATGGGAACCGCGATTTTCTCCTCCATCAGGCTGTGACAAGCGCGCAGAATCTTCTCATTTTCTCCTTCCGCAAAGACCACCGATTTCGGCTTGGCTTGCGCTTTGCGAATCATGATTCGCGAGATCTCGTGGGCCTTCCCCAGACGACGCTCGAGTTGCTCGCGGTACTCTTTGAGGTCGACCGGTTCCTGGGCTACGCCGGTGCGCATGGCAGCTTCGGCCACGGCAGAAGCCTCCCAGATCAGCACGCGTGCGTCGAAAGGCTTGGGAATCAGGTAATCGGGGCCGAACTTCATCCGCTCGACTCCATAGGCGCGGCAGACCGAGTCGGGCACGTCCTCCTTGGCAAGAGCAGCCAGGGCGCGCGTCGCGGCCAGCTTCATCTCATCGTTGATGGCGGTCGCGTGCACATCGAGGGCTCCACGGAAAATGAAGGGGAAGCCGAGAACGTTATTCACCATGTTGGGATAATCCGAACGGCCGGTGCACATGATGACGTCGGAGCGACAGGCTTTGGCGTCTTCGTAAGTAATTTCCGGATCGGGATTCGCCATGGCGATGACAATCGGACGAGGCGCCATCGAGCGCACCATGTCCTGCGTCACGACGCCGCCGACGGAGAGTCCGAGGAACATATCGGCGCCTGCCAAGGCCTCCGCGAGCGTACGCAGCTTGGTGTCTTGCGCGAAGCGCTCCTTGTAAGGATTCATGCCCTTCGTGCGGCCCTTGTAGACCACTCCGGTGGTGTCGCACAGAATGATGTTTTCCCGCTTCATGCCTAGTCGAATGTAATGCTCGGCTGTGGCTATGGCCGAGGCGCCGGCGCCGTTGACAACGAGCGTCAGTTTGCCGATGTCCTTGCCCACGATTTCCAAAGCATTCAACAGCGCCGCTCCTGAAATAATGGCGGTGCCGTGCTGGTCGTCGTGGAAGACCGGAATCTTCATCGTCTTCTTCAGGGTCTCTTCAATGTAGAAGCACTCCGGAGCTTTGATGTCTTCGAGATTGATTCCGCCGAACGTGGGCTCCAGAAGTTGGCATACCTTAATGATGTCGTCGGGATCGTGACTGCCGATCTCGATATCAAAAACATCGACATCAGCGAAGCGTTTAAAGAGGACGGCCTTGCCCTCCATGACCGGCTTGCCGGCGAGGGGCCCGATGTCGCCGAGTCCGAGAACGGCGGTTCCGTTGGTGACCACGGCGACCAGATTTCCGCGGCCAGTGTACTTAAAGGCGTCATGTGGATTCTTCTCAATCGCCAGACATGGCACTGCGACGCCCGGTGTGTAGGCGAGGCTCAGATCGCGTTGCGTGCGGCACGGTTTGGTGGGGACGACCTCTATCTTTCCCGGGCGCGCCCCAGAGTGGTAGTCAAGTGCTTGCTGTTTGGTGAATGCCATGGGTTTCTCCTGGACGATCCATTTGGTCGGAGGCGCGACCGCGCGCAACTCGTAAAGGCATTCGCGGCGGGCAGGGCGACCACAGGTAGTCTGCACTCGAAGGCTAGCGCAGGCTGTGATGGTGGTCACAGGCTGTGGGCTGGCATAACCAACTTCGCGACCGACGGCCATGTCCATCAGCCCGCCGGGAACGCTTGAGGGCAGCTGCAAGCTCATAACCTTTGTCGCGTGGAATGTTCCTGCCTTAATCCCTGCTAGAATCGGCGCACGTGTTCGCGCTGCTGTAGTGGGGTAGTTGCTTCTCTGAACGCTGTTCTTCAGCGAGTATGGGATTGCATTTCGGTCAGGTCATCTTCTTGCTCTTCGCCGGCGGTATCGCGGGCGCGCTGAACGCGTTGGCTGGTGGGGGCAGTTTCATCTCCTTCCCGGCGTTGTTGTTCCTAAGAGTTCCAGCCGTGGAAGCCAATGCGACCAATACCGTCGCGCTCTGGCCCGGCTTGGCGGCCAGCACGCTCGCTTACCTGAGACGGCTGAATGCACCGCTCCGCTTATTGCTCCCTTTGCTCGCGACCAGCGTTGCCGGGGGCTGGGTGGGAGCCTTGCTGCTGCTAAAAACTCCGCAGCATACTTTCTTGCGGCTCGTCCCCTGGCTGCTGCTCGGCGGCACTTTGCTGTTCGCCTTCGGCAACTCGATCCGCGCACTCGTCGGCAAGACGGCAGTGATTGACGATCTGCGGGACATCTCGGGACCGGCAATCGTGCTAGGTTCGATCGCGGAGTTGCTGGTTGCAGTTTACGGCGGATACTTTGGCGCAGGGATCGGGTTTATGACGCTCGCCATGCTCGCCATGATGGGAATGCGCGACATGCATGCCATGGGCGCGATCCGAACCCTGCTCGCCGTCGCCATTAACGCGGCTGCGGTGGTCACCTTTATCGTGGCTCATGCTGTCTTGTGGCCGCAATGTGGAGTGATGATCGCCGGTTCCCTCGCCGGCGGCTGGTTTGGGGCGCATTTCGCGCAGAAGGCAAACCCCGGGAAAGTGCGGGGCGTGGTCATCGGCGTCGGGTTCGCGATGACCGCGTATTTCTTTGTCACCGTGCGCTAGCAGCTGGACGAACACTTCACGAAACCAATCCTCTGCTGCTGTCCGGCCACTTCGCGTAGCACTATAATCTCCGTGGATTCACAGGGTGAATTGGAATGACTCTGAAGTCGGTGGGAACGCTTCTAGACGTTTTACATTTCGCGGACGGCCACACGGCCATCGTCGTTCCCGAACTTGGCATCAGTGTCACCTACGATTCTTTGCGCCAGCAGGTTTTGTCCATGGCGAATGCCTTGGCCTCGGCCGGAATTCGCCGCGGGGATGCGGTGGCGATTGCGTTGCCCAACGGATTGCCGGCGATTGTGAGCTTTCTCGCCGCCTCCATTGCGGGAACCGCCGCCCCCTTGAACCCGGCGTATCCCTACGAGGAATTTCTTTTTTTCCTGGGGGACACGAATGCCCGTGTTCTGCTTTGCCCTCCCGTGGGCGCGGAAGTCGCGCGCAGCGCTGCCGCAGACCGCAAGATCCCGGTGATTTCGGTAGGGATGAGCGACCACGGCGACGTTCGTCTCGTGGATGCTCCCAGCGGAGCCACGGCAGTCGAACCTGCGCCGGACGACATCGCGCTCGTTCTGCACACCAGCGGAAGCACGGGACGGCCGAAGCGGGTTCCGCTGCGCCATTTCAACCTCGCGGTCTCATCGGCGAATATCGCCAACAGTTACGCCCTTTCGGAAGAAGATGTTTCGTTGTGCATCATGCCGCTGTTCCACGTCCATGGCTTGATTGGCTCCACTATGGCCACTTTGCTTTCCGGCGGAACCGTGGTGGTTCCCGGCAAGTTCAACGCGCTTTCTTTCTGGCGGACGGTGCGCGAAAATCGCGTAACCTGGTATTCCGGTGTGCCCACGATGCATCAACTGCTGCTCGCCCGCGCGCACGAGAAGCCAGGCGAGGCGGCTACACTGCGCTTCATCCGTTCCTGTAGCGCGCCCCTGTCGGCCGAACTCATTGACAAAATTGAACAGCTTTTCGACGTTCCGTTCGTGGAAGCCTACGGGATGACCGAGGCGGCTCACCAGATGACCTCCAATCCTCTGCCGCCGCGGCATCGTAAGGCCGGTTCGGTGGGAGTTGGCACCGGGTTGCGCATCAGCATGCTGGACAAGGAAGGCAACCACCTCGGCAGGAATCAGCGCGGCGAAGTCGCCATCCAGGGGGCCAACGTTTTTCGCGGATATGAAAACAATCCCGAGGCCAACGCTTGCGCTTTTGTCGATGGATGGTTTCGTACCGGCGATGAGGGATTTCTGGACGAAGACTGTTATTTGCACTTGACCGGCCGAATCAAGGACATCATCATCCGTGGCGGCGAAAACGTCGCGCCGCATGAAGTCGACGAAGTCTTGCTGAGACATCCCGCTGTCGCTACGGCGGCGACCTTCGGTCGTCCGCATCCCAAACTCGGGGAAGAGGTGGCCGCCGCCGTGGTTTTGCGTGAACCGAATGCCGCCACCGAATCCGAACTTATCAAGCACTGCCGCGAGTTCCTGGCGGAATACAAATGTCCGGCGAAGATTTATCTGGTAAAGAGCATTCCCACCACCGGGTCGGGAAAGATTCAGCGCCGCGCCGTCGCCGCCGCGCTCGCCGAGAGTCCGCGCGAATGAACCGCATGGATGACCGGCATGGATAAGCAAGCATGAGATTCCTGATCGCAGGCGCGGGCGCCATCGGCGGCTACATCGGCGCCCGCATGGCGCAGGCCGGGTTCGACGTCACCCTCTTCGCGCGCGGGCCGCATCTTCGCGCCATGCAGGGGCACGGCGTGCAGGTGAAAAGCCCCGAGGGAGATTTCATCGCGCACCCCACCATCGCCAGTTCTCTCGAAGAAGTGGGACCGGTGGACGTCGTCTTTCTGGGTGTGAAGGCGCACGGCTTGCCGCAACTGGCCCCGCATCTGAAGCCGGTACTCGGTCCAGATACCACCGTGGTCAGCACGCAGAATGGAATCCCGTGGTGGTACTTCCAGGGTTTTGGCGGTGAATGGGATGGATTGCGGTTGGAGCGGGTCGATCCCGGCGGCGTGATTTCCTCCGCCATCGAAGCGCGCCGGGTAGTTGGGTCGATCGTTTACTTTTCCACCGAGATTCCGGCTCCGGGAGTGATTCAACACATTGAGGGCAACCGCATTTCTCTTGGCGAACCAGATGGTTCGCGCTCCGAGCGCTGCCGCCGCATTTCCGAAGCGCTCATCGCGTCCGGTTTACGCTGCCCTGTTAGCGCTCGTCTCCGGCTGGAGATTTGGGTGAAGGTGCTGGGCAACGCTTCCTTGAATCCGCTGAGCGCCCTGACGCGCGCCACGGTGGTTCAAATGGTGCGCGATCCGGGAGTGTGTTCGGTGATCCGAAACATCATGCTGGAAGTGGAGGCGGTCTCGCACAAGTTGGGCATGGAGTTGCCGGTTTCCATCGATCAGCGCATTGCCGGCGCGGAAAAAGTTGGGGAGCACAAAACCTCCATGCTGCAGGACCTCGAAGCGGGCCGGCCGATGGAACTGGAAGCGCTGGTGGGTGCGGTGGTGGAACTGGGTGAGCGTGTCGGCCTTCCGATGACCTGCACTCGCATCATTTACAACTGCACCCGACTGCTCTCGCAATGTGAGCTCATGGCTCTTAGTTAGTGCAATAGAAAAGGGTGCGGAGGGATCCGCACCCTTTTTTATCTATAGTTCTATTTTATCAATTTGGAATAGGTAGACGGACAGCTTTTGCAAGTTTATTTTGGCATATATATACTTGCGTCACATGTACTATCTTGTTACTATTGTTCTAGCCGTGACAGGGCTGCTAGTCAGCATCCGTTGTAATGCCACAGGTTTCAACAGGCTTCCCAGCCGCGAAATCTTGTATGGGGGCTGGGATTTGGAAGCAGTATCGGGTGTGATGGATAACTTTCTTCCCAAATTGATCTGCATAAGCAATACATCCAAAAAGAAGGAGCGATTTCCCTTTCAGGGCGTCGAGGTTGCTCCCTTCATCCAAGTCAGCTCCGCCCTCGTTGATAACCAATTTCTGAGTCGGGAACACTGTCAATCCTCTAGCTTTTGCGACGAATTTCTCCTTTTCTACTCCCGGCCTAGGATATGCGCCAATCAGGGGACGATCGATCACAAATTGGTCCGCGAAAAAGCAGGCAGACTTCATCGGATTTTGAATGAGATACTCTTGAGTCGCAAAACTTCCTTGCCACTTGTAATTGAGAAAATCAGGAATAATGTGGAAATTAAGGTGCAGGGCGGGAGAACTTCCATAATTAGTAACTTGGTACGACATGTCCACATGAATTTCTGTGCGGTTGTTGGTTCTTGGTTTAATGGAAAAGTCCGTTATCGTCGGTGTACCGACAACTCCAACCCAGGGACGATTGCTTACGGTCAAAGTGTCGCGGGCAACGCGCGCACTCTCCGTAGCTGCATTTGCAGCTATTATCCCAAGCTTGATTTGCTCATTAGCATCTATTCGAGCGCGGCGAAAATTGCTCATCGAAACATCGTTGCCGGTTATCAGTTCTTGCCATTGCTGGTAGGCGACACCCGTGTAGACAATTATTGCGATGAAGGCGAGCGCCTCAAGTGCGCCTATGAAAATCGCCCAAGCCCATTCTGGTTTGGTCTTCTTGGTTTTGTCCTCTACGGGTATGGGTACATCAGTGCGAAGGTCGGCCACGGTAATTGGTTTAGTCTGGTAGCGTTTTTCGTCGGTTTGCCAATGTGTGCTTACGGCATTTTTCAGATTCTCGATACTATCGGAGAGATGAGCCACGCTCTCCCGTAATATTTTTTTGACGGCAGCGATGAAGAGGGGACTATCGTATTCCATATGAAACAACCCGAATACATTGAAGGCCCGGAAGCGAGAGAGAACTTTGAACGCGGCATGATAGCACTTTTCAAAGTCCCCAAACTCGCAATCGGAAAGGAACGCAAGAAAGGTCGCAAACTGACTACAAAGCGCAAATCGAGAAAGCCCGACAAGGGTTAAAAGGGGATTTCCCCCGCCCCTGTCGTTTCGTGGCGCGGCGATTGATCTTTGCCCGTTAACTGAGAATACGTGAGCCGATGACCGCCAATTCGAGACAACGCATCCGCGAAGCGTACGCCATCGGAAATCTTGTTCCCGAAATCATCCTTGCGCGTATTAAAGCGATAGGCTTGCTCATCTACGTAACGGAAAAGATGGAACGGCTCGACCGAAATGTAAGTCCCGTTCAACTGCCTCTTGAGCAAACTCCAAAAGTTTTCGATCCCATTTGTATGTACAGTGCCGTCTACATAGCGCTCAAGATGATTGACGACCTTATGGACGTAATCGGCATCCACGGCCATGTATGCGGGGTGCTCATCGGTATAGACCAGAGTGCCAACGTCAACGTTGGCGAAGATCGCATTGCACAGCGCAGGCTTGCGGCGATCTGGAACCACTTTGGTGCGAACCTTTCCGTCGCGTTCCAACATTCCCATGACAATTGCTTTGCCCTGTCCACCCTGCATTCCGATGTTGAGTTTCGTTCGGCGAGCTTTGTGCATATTGCGAGCTTTCCCGCCGATGAACGTCTCATCAACTTCTACCTCAGAGCCGGGACCGCCGATTTTCACAAACGACTTCTCTTGGAGCACCAACCGAAGGCGTTGCAGCATGAACCACGCCGCCTTCTGTGTGATCTTGAGCGTCCGCGCAAGTTCGCAACTGCTAACGCCGTTTTTGCAGTTGACCAGCATCCACAATCCGGTCATCCACTTGTCGAGAGTGAGGGCAGAATCCTCAAATACTGTTCCCAGTTTCAAACTAAATTGCTTCTGGCAGACGTAGCAGAACCACAGCCTACGAGTCTTGATAAACGAATGCTTCGCCTTGCCGCAACGCGGACAGACAACATTGCCATCGGGCCAGCGAAACCGCTTCGCATAGTCGAAAGCGCGGTCAGGATCGGAAAAATAAACGATGGCTTCTTGGAGACTGTTAGGAGCGTCCATGCACAAACTATACCCTAAATCAACATGTGAGTCAAGGATATATTTACCTTTATTTTCCGAGTAGTTACAGTGACTTAGTCGGAAAATCAGTGAAACGGGGGCTTGACAAGATTTTCCCCATCTTCGCCCGGGAATGTTCCAGGCTTTCGGTTTTCGAATCTGCTCGTATCGTGTGCTGGAGATACGGTTAATTTCGGGGTCTCAAAACTTGGAATTCCTCAAATGAGCGGTCCGCATGCCGCTCCGACTCCGATCGGGGCGCCCACGAAACGCTTTTGAGTCTGAGCGCACTATCTCCACAAGGGCAGTTGTTCCGTTCAAGAGGTGCATCCCAAATCCAGTGCAGTTGGCGGGTCATCGGTCCGAATTCCATTCAGGAGAACTCAAAATGAGCGACGAAAAATCACGTCCAGCCTGTCCGTTTGCACTCACGGGCTCGTACGTACCACCGCGGTTCCAGCAGGGGCCGATGACGACAGCGCTGAATCTTGGTCCGCTGGCGTCGCTGGCTGGCAGTTGGAGAGGAACCGGCTTCAACGCCATCTGGCGGCCCGACAATCCGGAGTCGGACCCAATTAAGAATCCCCCCGACCAGACCAAGCGCTTCCTTGAACTGAACCTGACCAACGACTCCTTCGACTTCCACATAATCCCGGGAGTTGTGCCCAACCGAGGCCTGAACCCGCAGACCGATCTCAGCCTGTACGGCCTGCACTATCTGCAGCGGGTCAGCGACGCAGACGCGCCGCCGTTTCCCACCGCCGGGCAGGCCCTCCATATTGAACCGGGACTGTTTATGAATGTGCCCGCGAGCGTTGTCCCCAAACACGAGGCCACCATCGTGCGCATGGCCAGCATCCCGCACGGCGTCACGGTGATGATGGCGGGCGATAGGCCAAGTTCCACGCCCGTTGCCGGCCCACCGAAAATACCGGCCATGTTCCCGCTGCCGGAGTTTCCGAAATTCACTCCGGGAATTCCGCCAGATCCTGCGCCACCGCTCCCCACGGTAGTCGCACCGAAGGCGACGGACGGGAACGGTATTCAGCCGGTCGAAATTCCCTCGCAGATTCCCCCGGTGGAGCATCTGGTTCCCGAGGTGACGTTACCCAACGACACCGCCGGCTCGCAGAGCAACGGTCCGTACCCGCCAACGATCCCGCAGGGATATGTCGACAATCCGAATGTTTTGTTGACGAACGCGATCGCTCACCAGAACATTCTCGGGCACATCACGATTCCCCTCGATTCCAAGGCCGTGGATCACGAGATCGCCAACATCCCGTTCCTCGGCAACCTGGACAATGCTTTCAAAACGCCCTTCGCCGCCAATGCTTTCGTGGAGTCGGCGCGCGCCACCTTTTGGATCGAATGGGTGGGTATCCCGAATTATCCGCTCCTGAAAGCGGATCCGGGCCCCGCGCTTAAGGAACTTGAGCCGTTCTGGCCGCAGGGAAGTTACTTGCAACTCCAGTACTCTCAAGTCGTGATCCTCGTTTTCAACAAGGTCCGCTGGCCCCACGTCACGGTGGGGACGCTGACGCTCAGCGCCGGTTAGCCTTTGTGAGTCCGGCGGCGCGTTGGTGGCGACGCGACCGCCGGCACTCAATCAAGATTCGGAGGAAATAAAGGTGTGAACGCCCGGCGCTCCATCGGCTGCTCGGGTCCCCACGGGAAATTTATCGGAGAGTGATTTACGGTTTGGCTGCTCGCAAACGCTCTTCTAGCGCATTTATTTCTACGTTTAATCCTTCGGGCAGATGGCTGCCGAAGGTTGCGAAATGCTCCTTGATCAGCGGCACCTCCGCCAGCCAGCCTTTGACATCGACGTTGAGCAGTTCTTCCATTTGAGCGCGCGTGATGTTGAGCCCCGTGGTGTCAAGATCGGATACGTCGGGAACTCGTCCGATGGGGGTGTCTTTGGCATGGGCCTGCACTTTACCGTCGCAGCGCTCAAAGATCCACTTCAACACGCGGCTGTTTTCACCATAACCGGGCCAGAGGAATTTTCCCTTCTCATTTTCATTCTGGCGAAACCAGTTGACATAGAAAATCTTCGGCAGCTTCGATGGATTTGCGAGCGCGCCTATCTTGAGCCAGTGGGCAAAGTAGTCGCCCATGTGATAGCCGCAGAAGGCGAGCATGGCCATGGGATCGCGGCGCAGCTGTCCGACTTTTCCCGTGATCGCGGCCGTGGTCTCGCTGCTGATGGTTGCGCCGAGGAAAGTGCCATGCTGCCAGTTGAACGCTTCGGTGACGAGCGGAACAATTCCGGCGCGCCTGCCGCCGAACAGGATGGCATCGATTGGCACACCCTGCGGGTCTTCCCACTCGGGAGCGATTACAGGGCACTGACTCAAGGCAGCGGTAAAGCGCGCGTTCGGGTGCGCTGCTTTCCAGCCTGACTCTGGAGTCCAGGGCCGGCGCAGCCAGTCGACTAAATTGGCCGGTTTCTGTTCGGTCATTCCCTCCCACCACACGTCGCCGTCGAGGGTCATGGCGCAATTGGTGAAAATGGAATTTCTGGTTATGCTGAGCATGGCGTTGGCGTTGGTCTTCATGCTGGTGCCGGGGGCCACACCAAAGAAGCCGTACTCCGGATTGATGGCGTAGAGGCGGCCGTCGGCGCCGAATTTCATCCACGCGATGTCATCGCCAACCGACTCTACCTTCCAGCCGGGAATTGTCGGGATCAGCATCGACAGGTTGGTCTTGCCGCAGGCCGAAGGAAACGCGCCCGTCATGTACTTCACCTGACCCGACGGGCTGATCAGCTTGAGGATCAACATGTGCTCGGCCATCCAACCTTCGTCGCGCGCCTGTACCGACGCGATGCGCAGGGCGTGGCACTTCTTCGCCAGCAAGGCATTGCCGCCGTAGCCCGAGCCATACGACCACACCTCGCGCGTTTCGGGAAAATGGCAGATGTACTTGTTCTCCGCGTTGCAGCGCCACGTTTTGTCGGGCTGACCGGGGGCAAGTGGGACTCCGACTGAGTGCAGTCCACGTACAAAATCGCCATTCTCGCCGAGACTTTCCAGCACACGGCTGCCGACTCGGGACATGATGTGCATGATGGCGACAACGTAGGCGGAGTCGGTGATCTCCACTCCAATCCGCGAAATTGGCGAACCGATCGGACCCAGGCTGTAGGGGACGACATACATGGTGCGGCCTTCCATCGATCCCGTGAACAATGCGGCGAGCGTCTTTTTCATCTGCGCCGGATCTTCCCAGTTGTTGGTGGGGCCAGCATCTTCTTTGGTTCGGGAGCAAATAAAGGTCTGGTCCTCGACGCGGGCGACATCGGCCGGGTCGGAGCGAACAAGAACGCTGTTCGGGCGCTTCGCGGGGTCCAATGGGATGGCGGTTCCGGTGAGGACGAGCAACCGCATGATGTCCCGGTATTCCTCGGGCGAACCATCGCACCAGTGCACCCGATCAGGTTTGCACATCTGGGCTGCTTCTTGAACCCAGCGTTCCAGCTTGGCATTTCTATGGTTGTGGGCGGTGGTCTCAACCTCGATGGTGGTGCTGGCCATAGTAAATTCTCTCCGTAGAACAAAGCGCGGATTGCTTATTGGTCGCGATGAATGCGTGCAGGGAAGTGTCGCCCGTGAGCTAACCGTAGGCTGCGAGTCCAATCGCCGCCGCAAACCAGGCTGGTATGTCCCTCGCCGGATTGAGCTGGCTTGCGCTGTCCGGCAAACACAATCTGGTATTTTCTCGCACTTGGCGGGATTATTCCAGCGAAGGATGCCGGCGGTAGTGGCGCAATTTGCCAAAACGTCCACCACAAAGGGCACGAAGGTCCACGAAGGAAAGCCGGAGAACTAAAGAACTTCGTGGCACTTTGTGTCCTTCGTGGTTGCCGAAAAACTTGGTTTCCAGCGGCAGTCGCGACCTCAGCGGCTAAAGCCGCAATCAGAACAAGGCCGTTGATCGCAGCGCTTAAGCGCTGCGCCACCCAAAAACAAAATCAAGGGCAAGAGGTACCTGGACGGTTCCGTGGAATCCCACCCCTTCGTCTCCGCGACGGTTCCTTGGAACCCCATCCCTTCGGCTCCGCTCAGGGCAGGCTCTTGCGGAAAAGACGCGCAAGGATGGGGCACCCACGGTCTCAGATAAGCGCAAAAGCTGAGTTTTTCAGCAAACTGTGCAGTCTGCCTGTTTGCCAGGTCGCAAAGTCTTTCCTATTAATTCATCTTTCCTTAACATTTCCGTCATAGTGGGGAAATATGTTCGGGCTACTGTTCTCCGCAGTTTCTCGCCACGCATCAGGCCAGTGGGGCCCTGCGCCCGGCAATTCCAGGAAACGGAGAACTCAGCATGTCTGCACTGCAGCAAGCCTTTGCCAACTTCAGGCGGGTGATGGCGTCATTACTGGCCATCGCTATTACCGTGGGACCGACTGTTACTCCTGCGTTCGCTTCTTCCGTCAAACCGGAAACAAAACCAGCAGGAAGGGGCCATGCCACCGCGACGCCGATTCAGTACCTAGTGGTAATCTTCAACGAGAACGTTTCTTTCGATCACTACTTCGGAACTTACCCCAACGCGCAAAATCCACGGTTTGAAAATCCGTTCAAAGCCAAAGCCAACACGCCAACCGTCAACGGACTGTCGGGAGCTCTTCTCACCAACAACCCCAATCTGAATCCCTTGAACGGAACCGGCGCCACCAATCCCTTCCGCCTCGATGTCGAGCAGGCCAACACTGCCGACCAGAATCATGACTATCAGCCCGAGCAGCAGGCGTCCGACTCCGGCTTGCTGGATCTGTTCCCGCTCTACACCGGCACTGCGGGACCGCCGCCAGCAGGTGGTGGAATCGTCAATACGAACGGGTTGGTCATGGGCTATTACGACGGAAATACCGTAACCGCGCTGTGGAACTATGCTCAGAATTTTGCCATGAGCGATAACTCCCACGGAACAACTTTCGGTCCCTCGACGGTCGGGTTGATGAACCTGATGTCAGGGCAAACCAATGGAGTGGTGGCCTATCTGAACGGAACCGGTAGTTTTGTGCCGGACGGAAACGGCGGATACACGAACATCGACGATCCCGATCCGATCGGCGACGTTTGCTCCAGCCCGACGCGCAACCAGGCGCAGATGGGCGGCCTAACCATCGGCGACCTGCTGAACAACGCCGGCGTGACTTGGGGCGCGTTCATGGGCGGGTTCAACCTCTCGATCCAGAATCAGAATGGAACCACCGGTTGTGCCCGCAGCACAAAATCGAATATCACGGGAGAAACGGAAGAGGATTACATCCCTCATCACTCGCTCACCTCGTATTGGCCGTCAATCGCCAACCTGACCCACGCGCGGCCTTGCGGCGAGGCTTTTGGAACCGCCGGTTGCGCCAACCACAACTACGACGAGCAGGATTTCTATACCGCCGTTCTCACTGGTCAACAGCCAGCCGTGAGCTTCATCAAGGCGCAGGGTTTTCAGGATGCGCATCCTGGCTACTCAGACCCGATCGACGAACAGGAGAACGTGGTCAACATCATCAACTTCCTGGAAAACCCAGCCAACAATCCCAACTGGAACAGCACCGCCGTCGTTATCATGTATGACGACTCCGACGGATGGTACGACCATGAAATGGGACCGATCGTCAACACCTCGCAAGGTCCGCAGGATGGTCTGACCGCTCTCGGCTTCTGCGGCACCGCCGCTCCCCAACTGTCTGGCATCTCCGGTCCGAATGCGCTGGGACGTTGCGGCTACGGCCCGAGACTGCCGATGCTGGTCATTTCACCGTACGCAAAAGAAAACTTCGTGGATCACACTGTGACGGACCAGACCTCGGTAATCCACTTCATTGAAGACAACTGGCTGGGCGGACAACGTATTAGCGGCGGTTCTTTCGATGCCATTGCGAACTCCATCGTCCAGGATTTCGACTTCAATAAGCTGAGAAAGAACGGGACGCTGTGCTTGAACCCAATCACTGGAGAAGAGCAAAAAGCATCACTCTGTGGTCTGTAACAAAGAAGGCTATCTTCGATTAGCCGGGGCGGGCATGCGAAAATGGTATCGCATGCCCGTTCTTGTTTTCGCAGTGTGCGACGGATTTCCAGTAGAGACGCGGCTTGCCGCGTCGCCCGCTGCGTACATTGAGAACTGGTCTCATAAATAATTCTCCGGGTCGGGCCCTCAGGGGCTAAAGCCCGCGTTGTTATCGGTCCTGAACGGCACGGCTGAAGCCGTGCCCTACCCAAAACCGTTTATGAGACCAGTTCTAGTATCTTTATTCAAAAAGAGGAGAGCCCAGCTTTGGCAATTACGCGACGATCATTCCTGGAGAAGAGCGGAATAGCGACCATGGCGCTGGCCCTGCGCCGAGGCACCTCTTATGCGATGTCTCACCCGGCTCCTTCCAAGGTTCGTACTCAGCTCATGGCAAGTTCCTTAGCGCAGTTCGTCGATCCGTTGCCGTTGCCGGAGATCATCCAGCCCAGCGGCCATCGTCCCAGCACGGATAGTCCCAATTCCAATGTCCAACTCCCTTACTACCGCGTAGAGATGAAGCAGTTCGAGGCCCAACTTCATCGCGACTTGAAACCGACTCGCCTTTGGGGATACGCATCCAGTATGCCCGGACCGAGTTTTGAAACGCGCAGTGGTCAAGGTGTGCTGGTGGAATGGGTCAATGCACTCCCGCAGACACATATCCTGCCCATCGACCACGCCATCCACGGCGCTGAGTCGGACAAGCCCGATGTGCGCGCGGTGGTGCACCTGCATGGCGCGAAAGCGCCGCCCGAAAGCGATGGCTATCCCGAGAACTGGTACGTGCCCGGCAAATCGGCGGTTTGCCATTACCCCAATCGCCAGGACGCAAGCATGCTGTGGTACCACGACCACGCCCTGGGCATTAACCGGCTGAATGTCTTTGCTGGGCTGTTCGGCGCATTTATTGTGCGCGATGAATTTGAAGATTCCCTGAATTTGCCGCGCGGCAAATACGAAGTTCCACTGGTTATCTGCGACCGTATCCTTGATCTCGAAGCGCAGCTGAACTACCCCGTATCGGCGGGCGATCCAAAGTCACCGTGGGTGCCAGAAGTTTTTGGCGATGCCATTCTCGTGAACGGGAAGATCTATCCCTATCTTGAAGTCGAGCCGCGGAAGTATCGTTTCCGCGTGCTCAACGGAGCCAACGGCAGGTTCTTTCATCTGACCTTTTCTGACGCCCAGAAGCCAAACGCCCCGCTGTTGAGCGGTCTAAGCTTTCACCAGATCGGCACCGATCAAGGCCTTCTGCCAGCGCCCGTGCCCTTGAAGCTCTTGGCCATGGCGCCGGGCGAACGCGCTGACTTAATCGTTGATTTTTCGGGGAACGCCGGGAACAACATCATTCTCAAGAATGACACGCTGAATGTCATGCAACTTCGCGTGGCGGCGAAAGGCGCGCGGGACGAGAGCGCAATGCCGCAGACGTTAAGACCAGTTCCCAGGATTCCAGAATCCGCCGCGGTGAAAACTCGTGACTTGTCTCTCGTGGAGATTGACGATCTCGTCCAGCGTCCGGTGAAGATGCTATTGAACAACACCCATTGGAGCATGCCGGTAACGGAGAATCCGGTTCTCGACTCGACCGAAATCTGGAACCTCATCAACACCACCGACGACGCGCATCCCATTCATCTGCACCTCGTCAAGTTTCAGATTCTGGACCGCAGGTCGTTCAGTATCGCGGACTACTGGATGAAACATCAGGTCAGATATACCGCCCCAGTCGTGCTTCCGGAACCGGGCGAGGCGGGATGGAAAGATACGGTGCGCGCCGATCCCGGAATGGCGACCCGCATCATTGTTCGATTCGAAGGATTCACTGGAAGGTACGTCTGGCACTGCCACATCCTGGAACACGAAGACAACGAGATGATGCGGCCGTTCGATGTCGTGGCGCGGTGAGTCCGGAGTGTCGAGCAGGCCGCAAGAAGCTAGTTCCAAGCAGAAAGCGTTACCTCAGCGGCTAAAAGCCGCGCTCAAAACATGCACTTACCGCAGCGGTAAACCGCTGCGCCACCCAAAAACAAAAGCAAATGCAAAAGTCTTTGCTCGACGCTGCCGTGGAATCCCACCCCTTCGGCTTCGCTCAGGGCAGGCTCTTGCGCACAAAACGCGCAAGGATGAGGCGCGGGGGCTTCGGAGCCGACACGGTTATCTAATCAGGCAAGAACGAGTTTTTCAGCAAAGCTGTGAAGCCGTGCCCTATCCAAAACCATTTATGAGACCTTACTTGCCGCAGCTTGCTTCGGCCGCGATTGCCGCATAGTCGGGAAGTGCGCCGGACTTCTGCGAGTCAACCAGCTTGCGGAAATTCGCCAGTTCATTTTCTTTCAGCTTTTGCCATTCCTCCAGCGTCCCGTTCATCGCCGCGCAGACTCGCTGCAAAGCCGCAAAGGATTCGACCGAAGGCGCAAAATCAGCGCCATCCACCAGGCCGATCAGCGATACCAGGCTATCGTTTACGGTGATGAAGCTGCCTCCCTTGGGAGTGTCGAGAATGTACACGGACTTGCCTTCGAGCGCTCCCGCTTTCGAATCGAGTTGCGTGGCTGCAGTTGCGACAGGATCGGTCGCCGGTAGTTTCGTGAACCCTGACAGCCGCGAACGCAGATCCTTCACTTGCTGATATGCGGCAAAGTTTCGCCCCAGCGTAGCCGAAATCTTCAGTTCGAGGTCGAGTGAGCTCTCCAATTCGTAGCGCGCGTAACTCACTCGTGGGTCCATCTTCACTTCCAGCGGCTGGCGGAAAGTCTGGCCGTCTACAGCGAGTTGCACTTCGTAAGTTTCCGGCAAAACCATCGGGCCTAGCGGGGGAAGCGGCGTCTCGCCCACGATTGCGCCCATGGGATAGTTATAAGGAGTCTGCACATGCACCGCCTGAGGATCGGCGTAACGCAGGTCCCAGACAAACCGATGCATGCCCGGCCCTTTCGCAAGCGGCTCGGGATGCGCAATCCAATATTCGGCGATCTGCAAGGGCTGCTCATGCGCCTGAGGCAAAGGCGCGCTGGAAAATGCGCGAATCAGTTTTCCTTCCGCATCGTAAATTTCGAGCTGAATGTCGGACGCCGTTGCCGCTGGCAAAAAGTAATCAAGAATCGCGCCGTCAGGAGGATTTCTTCCCGCTGGAATTTCCGGGGGCAGCGGTGTGTCCTGATTTTCATCGCGGCGCACACGTATCGCTGGCCGCGGCGCAAACAGCACGGCCTTGGCGGAAGGCGATTGCGCGTCAATCTGGCGCAGCGGCGAAAGGTCGTCGAGAATCCAAAATGAGCGCCCGTAGGTTGCCGCGATCAGATCGTCCTGCTCGATGGCGAGATCATGCACGGCCACCATTGGCATATTCAGACGCAAAGATTGCCAATGCCCGCCGCCGTCGAAAGAGACGTACGCACCCTGTTCGGTTCCTGCATAGAGTAGATTTCTGCGCACCGGATCTTCGCGCACCGCCCGCACAAAATCGGTGGCGCCGATGCCGCTTACCGTCTCTTGCCAGGTGCGCCCGAAATCATGAGTCTGAAAAATGTGCGGACGCAGGTCATCGAGCGAATTGCGATTGACGGCGACATAAGCAGTACCGGCGTCGAAGTGCGACGGCTCGATGAGCGGCACGGCGCTCCACTCGGAAACCGCGGGCGGCGTAACATTCTGCCACGTGGCGCCGCCGTCGCGCGTCAACTGCACTGCGCCGTCATCGCTGCCCGCCCAGATCACGCCCTCTTTTACCGGCGACGGAGCAATCGTCATCAATGAGCCGCGCGGCTTTTTCGGGTCCTTCTCTTCCGCCGGAGTTCGCGTCAGATCGGGGCTGATAGCTTCCCAACTCGTACCGCCATTTACGGTCTTCAGCACAAACTGCGTCCCCAGATAAAGAACATGCGGATCCTGGGGCGAGAAGGCCATGGGAATATTCCAGTTGAAACGGTATTTTGTGCCGAACGGGATTGGCCCCGGAGAAATGTCGCGCACCTGCCCCGTCTTTTTCGACATTCTCACCACGCTGCCCACAGGGCCAGCGTTATAAACCACGTCGGGATCGAGCGGGTCGGGAATGGTGTAGCCGCTTTCGCCCGGCCCTACGGGAAACCAGTCGCGCTCGGTGATTTGTCCATCATTGCCGCGACTCGAAGTGGCCGCGGTGCCGCTGTCTTGCTGCGATCCATACACCCAATAAGGAAACCTGTGGTCGGTGGCCACACGATAGAACTGGCCCGTGGGCTGGTTGTACCATGTGCTCCAGGATTCTCCACCATTCAGGCTGATGGTCGCGCCCTGGTCCACTCCCAGCATGATTCGTCGCGAGTTCGTCGGGTCGATCCACACGGTGTGGTAATCGTCGCCGCCGGGCGCGCCCTTAAGAACAGTGAACGTCTTCCCGCCATCGGTTGAGCGGTAGAGCGACTGCCGGGGAACGTAGACCACATCCGCATTTCCGGGATCAACGAAGATCTCGCTCATATACCAGAAGCCGAGGATGCGATCGTCTGTGGTGGCGCGCTGCCAATTGGCTCCGCCGTCGTCGGAGCGATACAGTCCATTGTCCTTATCCTTCGCTTCGATGAGCGCAAAAACCCGCTCGCCATGCGTCCCGGGAGCGACCGCTACTCCGATGCGGCCCCAATCCTTGGGTGGTAGGCCGGTGCCAGCGATCGGCTTCCAGGTGACGCCTTCGTCGGTCGATTTGTAGATGCCGCTGCCTGGGCCGAACGAAGTTTCTATTTGTCCGGGCTTGCGGATGGCGTGCCACAGCGCTGCGTAGACTATTCGCGGGTCGCCGGGAGCGAAGCAGAGATCGACGGCTCCGGTGACATCATCTTTATAGAGAACTCTCTTCCAGGTGCGGCCGCCATCGGTCGAGCGGAAGACTCCACGCTCGGTGCTCGGCCCATAGCTGTGGCCCATCGCCGCCAGCAGAACAACGTCTGGATTGTGGGGATCTACCAGGATGCGCGCGATATGACGAGTGTCTTCCAGCCCCAGATGTTTCCAGGTTTCGCCGCCGTCGGAAGACTTATATACGCCGTTCCCGTAAGTGATGTCGGAGTAGACATTGTTTTCTCCGCTGCCTACATAAATGATTTTCGGGTTCGAGGGCGCAAGCGCCAGTGCTCCGATCGAAGCCACCGGCTGGCTGTCGAAGATAGGTTTCCAGACGGTGCCTCCGTCCGTGGTCTTCCACACCCCGCCGCCATTCGAACCAAAATAGTAAACTGCGGGATCGCCCGGCACGCCGGCCACGGCATTCACCTTCCCGCCGCGGTAAGGGCCGATCATCCTCCACTGCATACCGGAATAAAGGTTGGGATCAACGGTTTGCGCCAACAACCACGCGCCCTGGAAAAGGAAAAACGCTAGAAGAAATAAGCTGAAAAACCCCGAACAACGGAATGTGCGCGCGATCATTGCATGGGCCCCCGGGACGCGAGAGCATATCCTGTTTGCGGCTCTCGTGGCAACTTGACAGGAGGTGCGCAGCGGCCCGGTCAACTTCCATTGCCAGCCGGAAACTTGGATCACAAAGCTAACGTCCGCGAAAATCGCGGCGAGGAGTGTGGGCAACATGAACCATGCAACGGCGGGGTCGGTAAACTCGTCGGATTTGGAGTCCCGGTTGGAGTCGCCATCAACATCCAAGCTAATCGGCAGCTTTCTCGAACTCCGTCAGCGCGCACAATCGCTGGGACCGAAGCGCGTGGCGGTGGTAGTCGCGGATGACGAGGTGGCCTTGACGGCCGCCGAAGAGGCCTTGCAGCTGGGCATTGCGAGTCCGGTGCTGATCGGCAACGAGCGCAATATACGAGACAAAGCCGAACAGCTAAAGCTGAACGCATTACTCGCCGAGGCGAAGTTCGTAGCCGCCGAGGATCCCGCTGGGACCGCGGTCGAGATGGCCCGCGACGGCAACGTGGATGTCTTGCTCAAAGGGCATCTTCGCACCGATGAGTTGTTGAGCGCCGTTCTGCACAAGGAAACTGGCCTGCGCACCGGACGTCTGCTGAGCGACGTGCTGCTTTATGAAGACACTTTGTCGGGGCGGCGCAGGCTGGTTGGCATTACCGACGGCGGCCTGAATGTTCTACCGGATCTGGAAAAGAAAAAACAAATCCTCGAGAACGCGATCGAAGTGATGCGCAGCCTTGGAGTGGAGCGTCCGAAGATGGCCATCATGAGCGCAACCGAAGTGGTTTCGAACTCCTTGCCTTCGACCGTCGATGCCCAGGCGCTGGTCGCGATGTGTGCCGCTGGCGAGTTTGGAGATGTCGAAGTGTTCGGCCCGGTGGCACTTGATTGCGCGCTCTTGAGACCGGCGGCGGATGCCAAGGGAATCAAGCATGCGGCCGCTGGATACGCGGACTGCATGGTCGTGCCCAACATTGAGGCTGGAAACTTGCTGGGGAAGGCGGTGAAGTATCTCGGCGGATCGCAATGTGCGCACGTGGTGGTGGGAGCGAAGGTGCCGATTCTGATTCCGTCGCGTGTTGAAAGTGCGGACGACAAGGTCAATGCCATCGCGCTCGGGGTGATTTATGCCACACGGTAGCGGCCGTGTTCTGGTGATCAATCCAGGGTCGACGTCCACAAAGTTTGGCGTTTACACAAAGGATGGGCCCGAGTTTGTGCGCACTGTCCATCATTCGGATGAAGATCTGGCGCAGTTCCACGGTCATTCGGTGCTCGATCAGTTGGACTATCGCGCCGGGCAGATCAAAAGCGAATTGCAGAAAGCGGGGTATGGCGCTGGCGCGAGCAAGTTCGATGCGATTGTCGGACGAGGCGGTTTGTTGCCGCCGGTCGCCAGCGGTTGCTACCTCGTGGATGACGTGATGCTCGAACAACTTCGACTGGCGCGCCGGGGAGAGCACGCCTCGAACCTCGGTGCGGTGCTGGCGCATTTGTTTGCCAAAGAAGGTGGGATGAACGCTTATGTTGTCGACCCGGTCAGCGTGGACGAATGGCAGGACTGTGCGCGAATGTCCGGATCGGCCCTTGTGCAGCGGTCGTGCCTGTGTCATGCGCTGAACACTAAGGCTGTGGCGAGACGTTTTGCGAGGGAACAACATCGCGAGTACAAAGAGATGCGCTTGATCGTGATCCACATGGGCAGCGGGACTTCTATTTCGGCCCATCAGGACGGGCAGATGATCGACAACAATACGGGCGAAGACGGTCCCTTCGGCATAGACCGTTCTGGGTCGCTTCCGGTACAACAGCTGATCAAGCTGTGCTTCAGTGGCGACTACACAGAGAAGCAACTCGACCGATTGGTGTTTGGGTGCGGCGGCGTTTCGTCGTATTTGGGAACAAAAGATTGGATCGAAGTGGAACGGCGCATCGACTCGGGCGACGAGAAGGCCGCCGCAGTCTGTGAGGCCATGGCTTATCAGATCGCGAAAGAAGCCGGAGCCATGGCCGCAGTTTTGCGCGGCAAGGTGGATGCCGTGTTGCTCACTGGAGGAATGGCGCACTCCAAAAGAATCGTGTCGCGCCTGAGCGAGTATCTCAGTTGGATTGCGCCCATTGAAGTCTATCCCGGCGAGGATGAATCACAGTCCCTCGCGGACGGGGCGTTCCGCGTGCTCAACGGCGAAGACCAGCCGAAGAGATTACAGCTTTAGCCCATGGCACGGGCGCTTTGAATGGGGTTTGTCTGAACGCGCACTTTTGTGAAGGATCAGTGCTGCAGTGACGGAGGGTCGTAAGGCTCCCACCGTTCGCTGACGATGCACTTTTTGTACTCGGACTCAGCATCGTCTAAAGCTTCTTTGAGGGTTGCATGAGTACGCACTTCCGCGGCTGATCTTTCGGCAATTAGCTTGGGATTGGTCTGAACTACGCGGCCCTCAAAGATACGCACCTGGAATTGTTCCTGCTCAACGACTGCAACCTGGCGATAGAGAGCCTTCGATGCGAACGGCCTCATCTTGTAAAGCACGCGGTTGAGATGCAATTCTCCGAGCATGGGCGAATGCTACACCGGCGACGATGCAACCGCAAGATTGCATGCCGCTGGGTAGTGCGGTTTGAAAATTGCCCGCCCTCAGCGGCTAAAGCCGGCTCTGGAAACAGGCGGGTTATCGCAGGGGTGAACCGCTGCGCCACCCAAAATCAAAATCAAGATCAAGATCAAAATCAAAATCAAGATCAAGTTCAAGTACAAGAGCTAACTCGACACGTTCGTGGAATCCCACCTCTTCGGCTCCGCTCAGGGCAGGCTCTTGCGCAAAAAACGCGCAAGGATGGGGCACCCGCCGACACGGTTATCTGATCAGGCTGGTCTTGTCAGACAAATTCTTAGATGACTCCGGTAATTAGCGGTGCGCGGCATATCCCGTTAGAGTTCGCAATAGGGTGAAAAGTATGAAGCGGGTATTGATCCTGATTCTGGCGCTATCGACCGTGGCTGTAGCGCGCGATAAGAAGCCAAAGGTGCATCCGGGACCGTATGTATTCACCAGCAAATCGTCGGCGCAAACGCTCAAGGCGGTAATCGTCCAGGAGAATCTAAGGGAAGGCTACACGCTCGATACCGACAATCAGCTCCAGTTCCGCTTTTCGAAGCCGGCGCAGATGCCGCCTATCGATGCGATCTTCATGGCCTCCAGCGTGTGTAAGGGGATGACCACCAAAAAGGTTTGGTTCTACGCGCTGGCGGAAGTGAATGGCACAACCAAGGTGACGGTTCAGCCGGTCTGGGAATATCCGGACGATTACTGCCAAATCCAGACTCAGGCGTTTGTCTGGGGCCAGACCGAGGAAATTGCGGCATTCCAAGCCATGCTAGACAAGGCTCCCACGTCGACCGCACAAGCTCCAACTGCAACGCCCGCTCCAACTCCAGTCGCATATCAACCCACAGCGCAGCCTGCGAAGCAATCCACGGCGCAGCCTGATCCCCCAGATCAGAGTGCGGGAGACGCCGCCCGGCAGGCAAAGCAACATGCTGCCTGTCTGGAATTAGCGAAGGATAATCCTGCCATCATCTGCAAGTAGTGCTGGCTTCAGGCGTGACAGCCTGCGTGCGATCGCCGGCACCGAGCTTCTCCAGGATGGCTGCTTGCTTACTTCGGAAACCAGTAGTGAGCACGATTTTCTCGATCGCGCTTTAGTGATGCCGACGGTTCAAGATTTCTCGTGAGGCATCCCCTCGAAGCTCATTTGCTGTTCTACGTCCGGCTGAGCAATTTCCGCCAACCGCTTCGGGGATTGGAATAGTACTTGTATTGACCACACTTTCTTGAGGCGTTAAGATTCGGGCCTAATGCCGCCGGAGACTCCAATAGTCGGGCAGGTTCTGGGCCATTACCGCGTACTGGAGCAAATCGGAGCCGGCGGAATGGGGCTGGTGTTCCGGGCCTCCGACCAGCAACTCGAACGGGACGTAGCCATCAAGGTGCTTCCGTCAGGCATGCTTGCTGACGAAGCAGCGCGCAAGCGCTTCCGGCGAGAAGCGCTGACTCTCGCCAAGTTGAATCATCCTAATATCGGAATGGTTTACGAATTCGGCAGCCAGGAGGGATTGGACTTTCTGGTGATGGAATATGTCGGCGGCGTTGCCGTCGATGCTCGTCTGGGATCAGGTCCTTTGCCGCAAAAGGATGTCCTGCGTCTGGGATTTCAGCTAGCGGATGGTCTGGCGAGTGCGCATGAGCATGGGGTTATTCACCGCGATCTGAAGCCGGCGAACATGCGCTTGACGCAGGACAATCGACTCAAGATCCTCGATTTCGGCCTGGCGCAGTTTGTCCGCCAAGAAGTCGACATGGGAGTCACGGCCAGCATTTCCGAAACCAATCAAGTGGTCGGCACTCTGCCGTATATGGCCCCGGAGCAGTTGCGGGGCGAGGTGACCGATGAGCGTTCCGATCTCTGGTCGGCAGGCGTGGTTCTATATGAGCTAGCAACTGGACGTCGACCGTTTGCGTTCGCACAGGTTCCGGTTTTGATCGATGCCATCCTGAACAAACCACCTGAGTTGCCGAGCACCCTGAATCCCAAACTCTCGCCCGGGCTGGAAATGGCAATTCTCAAATGCCTGGATAAGGATCCAGAGCGGCGTTATCAATCGGCGCGGGAGTTGCGGGTCGACCTCGACCGCCTGACGATGCCGATTTCGCAGGTGCCTCCGGCTCCCGTCCCTTCGGCTCCGATACCAACTGTAACTCCGAGTGCACCGGCTAGAACACCGGCTAGAACGACGATAAGACCAATCGTGCTTGCGGGCGTCATCGTACTGCTGCTAGCGGGAGGGATTACGTATTTGTATTTTCACGGGAAACGACCGCGAGAAAATGCGACCGTGCCGTTGAACCGGCGCCGCACCGTGGCGGTTCTGAACTTTAAGAATGCCACGTCCCGTCCCGAGACGGCTTGGCTCTCCACAGCTATTCCCGAGATGTTGACCACTGAACTTGCGGCTGGCGAGAAGGTGCGCACCATTACGGGGGAACAAGTTGCTCAGATGAAGATAAATCTCTCGCTGCCCGACTCAGACACGCTGACGGCTCAGACCTTGTCCCAGATAGGGAAGACACTCGGAGCGGACTTGGTTGTACTTGGCTCGTATGTGGCCTTACCCGGCGGCAAACTCCGCGTCGACCTTCATCTGCAAGATGTGGCTGCGGGTGAAACTGTGCTTGCGGTGAACCAGACCGGGGACGAAGACAATCTATTTGATTTGGTCAGCCGTGCTGGAATTCAGTTGCGCGAGAAGTGCGGCGCCGGGCAAGTGAGTCCGGCGGATCAGGCCAGTGCCCGCGCCGCCTTCCCGGCTACTCCTGAAGCTTCCAAACTCTACGCGGAAGGCCTAGCCAAGCTGCGTGTCTTCGACGCCGTCGCAGCTCGCGACCTTCTCCAAAAAGCTGTGGCGGCAGACCCGACCCACGCCTTGGCTCACTCCGCACTGGCCGCGGCCTGGACTCTGCTCGGATACGACGAGAAGGCACGTCTGTCGGCGAAGGCGGCTTACGATTTGTCGGCATCGCTTTCGCGCGAGGACCGTTTGTTGATCGAAGCCCGATACCGCGAAGCTTCGAAGGAGTGGGACAATGCCGCCGAGAGCTACCGTACGCTTTTTGGATTTTTCTCCGACAACCTCGAATACGGGCTGAGTCTCGCGAGAACGCAAACGCGGGGAGGAAAGGGGAAAGAAGCATTGGCGACCGTGGAATCGCTCCGCCGCCTGCCGCCGCCAGTGGGCAACGATGCGCGCATCGACTTGGCTGCCTCGGAGGCTTGGCGGTCGCTGGGAGACTTCAAACAGGGCCAGGCATTTGCTGCTCAAGCGGTGCAGAAAGCAAGAGCCGAGAACACAAAACTGGTTCTCGCCCACGCGCTTTATCGCCAGGGATTCGCACTCGAAAACCTGACCGATACCAAAGGCGCCCTAGCTGCCGTCGAGGAAGCTGGCCGCATTTACCAATCGGTTGGAGATCGCTACAACTTTGCAAGTACGCTTGAGGTCACGGGCCAGGTGTTCTCCGATCGCGGCGACTATCCCAGTGCACTGACCAAATTCGAAGATGAACTGACGATTGCCCGCGAGATCGGAAATCGCAAGGCGGAAGCTTCCGCTCTCAACAACATGGCGAATGTTCTAGTTCAGCAGGGAGATGCCGAGCAAGCTCGGAAAATGTACGAAAAGGCCCTCCCTATCTCCCGCGAGGTAAGCGACAAGTCGAACTATGCCATGATGCTGGTTAACATCGCTGGCATTATCAAAGACGAGGGAGACCTCGCTGGCGCGAAGAAAACTTACGATCAGGCGCTTGCTGTTTGCCGTGAAATCAATGACCAGAACTGTATCGCGTTGTCACTCAGTGCGATTGGTACGGTGATGGATGAGCAAGGAGATTCCGCTGGTGCAAAGAAAACGCTGGAGCAGGCCGTTGCGCTCGACCTTGCCACCGGACAATCCAGCCCCTCCACCGACAAATTGATCGGCCTTGGCGATGCGCTGCAACACTTGGGTGATCTCCCGGGAGCGCGCAAGAACTATGCAGATGCCCTTGCTCTCGCACGTACCGCTAGTGACAAAAGCATCGCAGCCTATGCCTTGGTGGGCCTGGGGAGCCTGGAGGTCAAGCTGGCAGATTTCAAGCGAGCGCACGAGGATTACGATGAGGCTCTGACGCTTCGCGGCGAGTTGGGGGAGAAGGACAATATCACCGCCACCCGAGTGGCGATCGCGGAATTGGCCATCGAAGAAGGTCATCCAGGCGCGGCGGAAAGACCGGCTCGGGATGCTCGCGACGAGTTTCAGCGGACGCACAGAGGCGACGATCAAATCACCGCCACCGCCGTTTTGGCAGGCGCGCTTCTGGCCGGAGGAAGGAACGACGATGCTTTCCAGGAAGTGACGAAGACGGCGCCGATGGCCGGCAAGAGCCAGAACCTTAGTGCGCAGTTGGGCTTCGCGGTCGCGCGGTCGCGATCTGAGGCGGCTTCGGGAAAAATCGGCGCGGCCAAAACTATCCTCAAAGAAGCATTGGCCAAGGCAACCAGGTCCGGCTATGTTGGGGACCAACTCGAATGCCGGCTGACACTCGAAGAGATAGAGTTGAAGTCAGGGAAGTCCGCAACCTCTCGTGCTCGTCTGGAGCAGTTGCAAAAAGAGGCTAAAGAAAAGGGATTCGACCTCATCGCTCGCAAGGCGTCCGCACTGGAGTAGCCCGCTGCCGGAATGTTAACGTTGCGCCAATTGTGACACTTGTCCTTGACATCCCACTTACCATAACTCATAATTCGCACCGCTAACTGCGGGCTCCCCCGGCCTGCTAGCGACAGACCTGGACAGCGGCCTGTTTGCCAGGTTTAAGAATCGCCTGACGCTTCTCCAGCTTCTGTCACGATGGTTTTCGAAGAAATCGCGTTTTAGTAAGTCAAGATCGATCAACGTGATTGCCTCGGGAATAGGTGTCTGGAGGTGGTGCAATGATAAGGCGACTCGCGACCGTCCTACTGTTGGCGATTGCTACGAGCATGTTATTCGCGGCTGAGAACGCCAAAAAACCAAAAAATGAGTTCACCACCCTAGCGGATTTCACGGGCAGCGCCAATGGCGCTGTTCCCTTATATGGCGGTCTGATTGAGGGCACCGACGGGAACTTTTACGGCACGACTTACGGTGGGGGTGTCTACGATGAAGGCACAGTCTTCGAGGCCACTCCTGACGGAACGCTGACGATACTTTACTCGTTTTGTTCCCAAACGAGCTGCACTGACGGCACTAACCCTTCCTCAACCCTGGTGCAATTCGAAGGGAACTTCTACGGCACAACCGAATTTGGCGGGAACAACGGCGAGGGCATAATCTACGAAGGGGGCACAGTCTTTGAAGTCACTCCGGGCGGCCAGCTCACCACGCTTTACACCTTTTGTTCGCAACCGGGCTGCACGGACGGTGCCTACCCCTACGCCGGGCTGGTGCAATTTGGAGGGAACTTCTACGGGACAACCAATGAGGGCGGGGCCAACGGCGTCGGCACGGTCTTCAAAATCACCCCCGGCGGCACGCTGACCACGCTATACAGCTTCTGCTCGCAAGACGGCTGCACGGACGGCTTGGAACCTTCCGCGGGGCTGATCTTGGGCACCGACGGAAACTTCTACGGGACAACCCAATTTGGCGGGACCATCGGTGCCGGCACGGTCTTCAAAGTCACCCCTGGCGGCACGCTGACCACACTTTATAACTTCTGCTCCCAAAGCGGCTGCACCGACGGCGACGAACCCTTCGCGGGGCTGGTCCAGGGCACCGATGGGAACTTCTACGGGACAACGGTGAGCGGCGGGGCCAACGGCTTGGGCACGATTTTCAAACTCACCCCCAGCGGCGCGCTCACGACGCTTTACAGTTTCTGCTCGCAAAGCGGTTGCTCGGACGGCGAGAACCCCTACGCGGGGCTGGTCCAGGCCAGCGACGGGAACTTCTACGGAACGACGCAGAATGCCGGGGCCATCGGCTATGGAACGGTTTTTGGCATCACGCCAGCCGGCCTGCTGTCGACGTTGCACAGCTTCGTTTTGACTGACGGCGCCTACCCTGATGGGGCGCTAGTCGAAGCCAACGGGAATTTATACGGGACAGTGCAATATGGCGGCAGCAGGTTGGACGGCACGGTCTTCAGCCTGCCGGTGGGGTTGGAGCGGCTGGCGAAAACGCAGCCCAGTTTCGGCAAGGCGGGAGCGAACCTCACGATCCACCGGCCCGATCTGACGGGTGCAACCAGCCTCAGATTTGGCGGCAATGCGGCGGCGAACTTCATCCAGCGGCCCCATCTCGCCGGTGTGGCTGGCCCGGGACTTAGCGGCAATGTGGCAGTGTTTCCCGGCCTTCCAAGGACCAAACTCACGACCCGTGAAATCCGCGGCGCGGCGACCGGTCCCATGAAAGGGACGGCTCCCGCCGGTAAGGCGAAGCCCTTTTCACAGAACCTGACCACGCTACTGAGTTTCGACGGAGCAAATGGTGCTTATCCTTTCCGTACTTTTCTGATTCAAGGCACGGACGGGAACTTCTATGGGACGACTAGCGGAGGAGGTGTCTACGACCAAGGCACGGCGTTCAAAGTCACCCCCGGGGGCACGCTGACGACGCTTTACACGTTTTGCTCCCAAATAAACTGCACGGACGGGGCCGAGCCGGATGCAGGGCTGGTGCAGGGCACGAACGGGAACTTCTACGGGACGACGGTGAATGGCGGAGCTAACGGCACGGCGGGCACGGTCTTTGAAATCACACCAGCGGGCCAGCTGACCACGCTTTACAACTTTTGCTCGCAACCGGGCTGCACGGACGGCCAAGTACCTTACGCGGGACTGGTCCAGGGCACCGATGGAAACTTCTACGGGACAACGGTGAGCGGCGGGGCCATCGGCTTAGGCACGGTGTTCAAAATCACCCCCAGCGGCACGCTGACGACGCTTTACAACTTCTGCTCGCAAGGCGACTGCACGGACGGCCTAGAACCTTACGCGGGGCTGATCCAGGGCACCGATGGGAACTTCTACGGCACAACAGGTTATGGAGGGGCCAATTTCGCCAACACCGGCACCGGGGGCACGGTCTTCAAAATCACCCCCAGCGGCACGCTGACGACGCTTTACAGCTTCTGCTCCCAAAGCGGGTGCACGGACGGTGCCGAGCCGGAGGCAGTGTTGGTGCAAGGCACGGACGGGAACTTCTACGGCACAACAAGCTTTGGTGGGACCAACGCTGCGGGCACAGTCTTTAAAGTCACTCCGGGAGGCCAGCTCACCACGCTTTACAGTTTTTGCTCGCAAACGGGCTGCACGGACGGTGCGCAGCCCATCGCCGGGTTGGTGCAAGCCGGAGGGAACTTCTACGGAACAGCCGAGCTTGGCGGAGCCAACGACGGGGGCACAGTCTTTGAAGTCACTCCGGGCGGCCAATTCACCACGCTGTACACCTTTTGCTCGCAACCGTACTGCACCGACGGTGCCGGCCCTACTGGCGGGCTGGTGCAAGCCAACGGGAATTTATACGGGACAACGGTGAATGGCGGCACCAGGGGGGTTGGCACCATCTTCAGTCTGCCGGTGGTGCAACAGTCGCTCACGCTGAGCTGTCCAACCTTCACGGCGCAAGTTGGGGTTGCATACAACTCGGCACTAACGGCCACGGGTGGACTCGCGCCCTATACGTTCTCGATCCCGAGCGGCTCTTTGCCTCCGGGCTTGACGCTCAACACGTCGACCGGGGCGATCACGGGCACGCCGACTACGGCGGGGATCTACAACTTCATCGCCCAGGTCGTGGACTCGCAAAGCAACACGGTCACAACCAATTGCGGCATCGTGGTCTCGCCGATCCCGCTCACGCTGAGCTGTCCAACTGGAACGGGGGTAGTGGGGGTTTTGTACAGCTCCTCACTAACGGCCGTCGGCGGAGTCGCTCCCTACACGTTCTCGATCAGTAGCGGTTCGCTGCCTCCGGGATTGACGCTCAACACCTCCACCGGCGCGATCACGGGCACGCCGACTACGGGCGGCACGTACAACTTCACATCTAAAGTAGTGGACTCGCAGGGCAACAAAGCCACCGCGAGTTGCAGCATCACGATCAATGCGACGCAGTCCTGCACGAACAATGGGAACCTGAACGGCAATTACGCGTTCCTGTACCAGGGGTGGTCCAACTTCAGCGGCAGCGGTGATGTTCTCACCGCTACGGCAGGCAGTTTGGTCTTCGATGGCAACGGCAACATCACCAGCGGACAGTACGACCAGAACGATCCCGTGGATGGGCCGAGTCAAGGGACTTTGACCGGCACCTACTGTGTTCCCGCGAACAATGTGGGGACGGCGACAATCAACGGCAGTAACGGCAACACCACGACGTATGCCTTCGTGCTGCAGCCGAATGGCAACGGGAATGTCATCCCCTATGACACCACTACTCCGTGGGATGCGTCCGGCATCTTCCTGAAGCAGAACACGAGCGATTTCTCGACCAGCGACTTCACGGGACAGTACTCGCTTGGATTCATTGGCGTGGACGAGGACAATAATCGATTCGGATTGGCCGGCGCATTCACCGCCAACGGGACGGCGAACCTGACAAACGGAGAGTTGGACGGCGATGATGGTGGAAATTACCACAATGGGACGTTCAGCTCCGACAACTTCAACGTGACGCCAAGCGGACGCGGCACGGCGAGCCTAAGCGTCAGTGGCGTGGGCACGGGAAACTTCGCCTTCTATGTGGTCAATTCGTCACAAGTGCTCATCGTTCAGATTGATCCGATCTCGCAGGGACTGCAAACACTGTTCAGCGGGCAGATCGTGCAGCAACAGGGCCTGACCTATAGCGATTCGGACCTCAATGGTGTGAGCGTGCTGGGACTGCAAGGGCTGGACACGGGCTGCACTCCAGCTTGTGCGGACGCGAGTTTGGTTTTCGTCACATGGAACGGATCCGGCTCGTTGTCGTACAGCATGGACGATAACGACGGCGGTACAGTGCAGTCCAGTATCGGCTCGGGAACCTACAGCGTGGGCTCCAATGGGCGCGTACCCATCAGCGGAACTGGGAATCATAATCCCATCTTCTACTTGACGAGCAAGAACGCCGGGTTCTCCGTCGACAGCGGGGGAAGTAAGGTGCAGTTCGGCTCGATGGTGGCGCAATCGGGAAGCAACTTCAACAACAACTCGATTTCGGGAAATTACTACGGCGGGAGTTGGGAGCTGGTGTCTTCGAGTATTTGCGGTGAAGTGGCTCTTCTGAACGTCAACTCGGGCAACGGGAACCACACTGGTGAGAGCAATTGCGGCGAAAGCCCCAGGAGTGAGACCAACTCGTTGACCTATACGGTCTCGTCCGATGGGCGAACGGTCGTCACCTCAAACGGTCTCCCGAATGACATTATCTACATAGTTTCGCCCTCGAGCGGCGGGAGCGGTGGCAGCTTCATCAGCCTGCCCTGGGAGGGGAATACGAATGCCAAGCTGGTGTCATTCGGGGTCGTGCCGGCTACGCTCACGTTGGGCTGTCCAACGGGCACGGCGCAGGTGGGGGTTGCTTACAGCTCGGCACTGGTAGCCAGCGGCGGAGTCGCTCCCTATACATTCTCGATCATCAGCGGATCGCTGCCTCCGGGCTTGACACTTAACACCTCGACCGGCGCGATCACAGGTACGCCGACTACGGCGGGGACGTACAACTTCACGGCTCAGGTCGTGGATTCGCAGGGCAACACCGCCACTTCCAGTTGCAGCATCGTGGTCTCGCCTGCCGCACTCACCCTGAGCTGTCCAACTGGGACGGCGCAAGTGGGCTTTGCGTATAGCTCGGCACTGGTAGCCAGCGGCGGAGTCGCTCCCTACACGTTCTCGATCGTCAGTGGTTCGCTGCCTCCGGGGTTGACGCTCAATGCTTCGACCGGCGCGATCACAGGTACGCCGACTACGGCGGGGACGTATAACTTCACAGCGCAGGTCGTGGACTCGAAGGGCAACACAGCCAGCGCCAGTTGCAGCATCGTGGTCACGTCGGCCGCACTCACGCTGAGCTGTCCAACCGGCACGGGGCAAGTGGGGGTTGGCTACAGCTCGGCACTAATGGCCAGCGGCGGAGTCGCTCCCTACACGTTCTCGATCGTCAGCGGGTCACTGCCTCCGGGCTTGACGCTCAACACCTCGACCGGGGCGATCACGGGCACGCCGACCACGGCGGGGACGTATAACTTCACGGCCCAGGTCGTGGATTCGAAGGGCAACACAGCCACTGCCAGTTGCAGCATCGTGGTCTCGTCGACGGCGCTTACGCTGAGCTGTCCAACTGGGACAGCGCAACTTGGAGTTGCGTATAGCTCAGCACTGGTAGCTAGTGGCGGAGTTGCTCCCTATACATTCTCGATCATCAGCGGGTCGCTGCCACCGGGGTTGACACTCAACGCCTCGACCGGAGCGATCACAGGTACGCCGACGACGGCGGGCACGTACAACTTCACGGCACAGGTCGTCGATTCGAAGGGCAACACAGCCACTGCCAGTTGCAGCATCGTGGTCTCGATGCCGATGCTGACCCTGAGCTGTCCAACGGGGACCGCGCAAGTGGGAGTTGCGTACAGCTCGGCACTGGTAGCTACGGGCGGAAACGCGCCGTACACGTTCTCGATAATCAGCGGTTCGCTACCTCCAGGACTCTCGCTTAACTCATCGACAGGGGCGATCACGGGTACGCCGACCACGGCTGGCATGTTCAACTTTACCGCCCGGGTCATGGACTCGCAGGGCAACACGGCCACGACGGGTTGCGGCATTGTGGTCTCAACACTGGCGATCACCGTGACCTGTCCAACCAACACCGCGCAAGTGGGGGTTGCGTACAGTTCGGCAATCGCAGCCACGGGTGGAGTCGCGCCGTACACGTTCTCGTTGATCGGCGGCTTCCTGCCTCCAGGCTTGACACTGAACCCATCGACTGGGGCGGTAACAGGCACGCCGACGACCGGGGGAACGTTTAGCTTTACCGTTCAGGTCGTAGACTCACAGGGCAACACGGCCACTGCGAGCTGCGGTATCGTCGTCTCTTCAGTCACGCTCGTGCTGAGCTGTCCGGTCGGCACGGCCCAAGTGGGGGTGGCGTACAGCTCGGCACTGGTAGCCACGGGCGGAGTCGCGCCTTACACGTTCTCGTTGATCAGCGGCGCGCTGCCTCCAGGCTTGACGCTGAACCCATCGACTGGGGCGATCACAGGCACGCCGACGACCGGGGGCACGTACAACTTTACTGCCAAGGTCGCGGACTCTCAGGGCAACACAGCGACCGCCAGTTGCTCCATCACGGTCTTCATCCCGACGGCACTCACGTTGAGCTGCCCAGCTGGCACGGCGCAGGTGGGCATTGCCTATAGTTCGGCGCTCAGTGCAACGGGCGGAGTGCCGGGGTACAAGTTCGCGATCATCAACGGTTTACTGCCTTCGGGCTTGACGCTCAACACCTCGACCGGCGCGATCACGGGCGCGCCGACCACGACGGGCACGTATAACTTCACCGCCCAGGTCGTGGATTCACAAGGCAACACGACCACGGCCAGTTGCAGCATTGTGGTCGCCAGTGCGACGGCCAGCCCTTCCACTACCAGTTTGGCGCTTGCGCCTTCGAGCGTCCCCTTGGGTTCCTCCGGGCCGGTGGTGATGATGGCGACAGTCACCCCGACCTCGGGCGGCGGTACGCCCACCGGAACTGTCACGTTCTTCAATGGTCCAACTCAGGTGGGGACAGCTACGCTGAGCGGCGGAGTGGGGACATTCAACTACAACCCCAGCAGCCTGGCGGTGGGGATCTACTCAATAACAGCCGTTTACGGCGGCGACAGCACGTTCGCCCCTTCAACCTCATCGCCGCAGACACTCGCCATTAGTCAGACTGGACCGTTTGCCTATGTGGCCAACAACAGCAGTAATACCGTCTCGGTGATTAACATTCCGACGGGGCAGGTGGTAAACAATATACCCGTGGGATCTGGGCCTGTGGGAGCCGCTATCTCTCCCGACCAGACACAGGTCTACGTCACCAACAATCAGGGAAACAGCGTGTCGGTGATTAATGCCGCGAGCGGCACTGTAGTGGCGACGATTCCAGTCCAATCATCGCCTTTTGGTGTGGTTTTCACGCCCGACGGCACTCAGGCCTACGTAGTGAACGGATCCTCCAACACGGTTTCGGTGATCAACACGGCCACGCAGACGGTGGTCGCCACCGTGCCGGTACAAAACAGCCCGGTGGGAGTGGCAATGGCGCCCACGTCGAACGGGACCTTTGCCTATGTTGCTAATTCCGGGTCGAACACGGTTTCGGTCATCGCCGTAACAAGTAACCCCACGGTGGTTGAAACGATTCCGGTAGGTACCGGGCCTCGTTGGGTAACCGTGAGTCCGAACAGCGCGTTGGCATATGTCGAGAATGCGGGAAGCAACAACGTCTCGGTGATTTCCGTTGCCAGCAATAAGGTGACGTCGACCATTCCGGTTGGAACCAGTCCCTTCGGTGCCGACTTTACTCCGGACAACAGCACGGTTTATGTGGCGAACAGCGGATCGAATACCGTCTCGGTGATCGACACTCAATCTGGCACCGTGATCTATACGGTCACTGGTTTGAATAACCCGGTCCGGGTGGCGTTCACCATGGACGGCTCTTCCGCTTACGTCACCAACCTGAATGCAAACACGGTTTCGGTGATCGACACTCAATCGATCCCACCCAAGGTGGTGGCTACGGTGGCTGGTTTCAATGCTCCGACCGGTGTTGCGATTGCCTCGGCGCCACAAATGACGCTCCAGATCACTCAGCCATTGAGTTCTACCCAGCCGAACCCGTTCAATTTTGGATCTAACACCTATACGGTGCAGTATCCAGCGGGCACACAGTTCTCCAACGTGAGCATGACCGTTACGGCGGTCGAGATTACGCAGGCGCAGTTTCAGCAGCGTGTCAAAGGTACTAAGTTTGCTAATGCCAGCTGCATCGTCTATGGAGGCGGGGCAGGCAACTGCATCGATGAGCAAGTGGCCTGCTATCTAAATGGCAGTCCGGTTTCGTGTCCCAGTGAAGGCACGCCCTCAATCGCAGTGCAGACGAACTTTACCACCGAGCAAGGGATCACCAATCCCGGTTATCTGACCACTCCGATCGGCCAGAATGAGTGGAAAGACATCTTCACCGGATTTTCCGATATCACCGTGAAAGGGAAGACACAAGGTTTCTCGGAATTTATAGCGGTCAATCTGGGCGCCACCGACCCGCAAGGCTCGGCTAACTTCGAGCTGCTAAAGCCGAAGCTTCCGAGGAATTATGAGTACGGCGTGCTGATTCCGATTGAATTTAAATTGACTTCGGTGGCCAACGGAAAACCGGTCAACCATGCCAAGGCGGGCCTTTCCGTGGTTATGATTGCAGACGCGAAAGGGAATCCGACCGACGTGGTGATTTATGAAAAAACGAGGGCATTCGAGGAGATAGCGCCAGGTTTGTATAAACATGATCTTGCCGCCGGGTTAGGTGCCGGCACTTACGCCATCACCATTTATGGAGAGTCGTTCCCTGCGTATCAGGGACAGTTCAAGATTCTCCACTAATGAGTTGGCCACAGATAGTGAGTGGTGTTCGGAAAGCAGGCGACGGCGTCAACGTGTACGCATCAGTTGAACCATCAATTTGGCACTCAACCGGTTCCGGTCCGCTGGAACCACTGCTTTTCTATAATCAGAGTGGGCATTGATGCCATGCTGAAGCTGCTCGCATTCCTCTTTGTCTTTGTCTGCGCTGCTTCCGTCGCTGATGTTTGCGCGCAACAGTCAATCCTCATTCTTGATCGGGCCCCCTCGGCGGAGTCTGTCGAATCCGTCGGCCTGACCAAACAGAGCGATGCCTTTATCGCAGACGATTTCGTAATCGGCGCCGGGAAAGAAGACTGGGTCATCGATCGCATTCGTCTCTGGGGCGTCGCCGATCCTAACGCGCCATCGCCCCGCGCCCTCGGCGATCTCGTCAAGAAAATCAGCCTCCTCGGTGGGATCGCACCCGATCTACCCAAACCCAACCAACCGCCGGGCGCAGATTGCGATTGCCACAACCTGCCAGTCCTGAAATCCACAAGCATCGAGCCCGGCTCCAATACCGGCGGCAATCGAGACGTTGAGATAACCAGAGGCGCGCAAATCCACGGATCGCCGACCTGGCAAATTGACTTCAGCGATCTCAGGTGGTCCGTCCCTAGCGGAGTGCGTATTCAATTTGGCGTCTTCGCCGAATCCAACTCCGGCTGCGCCTGGTACAACCTCGCAACCCCCTCAGACGCCGCCGAGCAACTGCGCGTCTTTTCCAGTACTGGAAAATTCGAGAAGGCCTTCACGTCGCCCTCTCCGGCCCGAATCAACGTACAGGTCTGGGGACATCTGCTCGCGCGCATCTCCATCCGTCCAACTGGCCAAAAGCTGCAGGTAATTTTATGGAACGCGCCTTTTCTCGGTGCCGAGCAAGTCGATCGCACCAGCCTTCACTTTGGCCCGGACAAGGCCGTGCCGGAGAGCACGGAGATAGAAGACGTCCAACATAGCGGCCAGCCAGCGCTGGTCATGCTCTTCCAACCGGCTGCAAGCGGAATCACACCGAGAAGCGTCAACGCTTGTTTGACGGGGAAGCGGCAGGACGGCGCGCCCTTCGAGGCTTGCGATTTGCTGTCCCATTGATAGTCACCAAGGTGGGAGCGGCGACGCAATTCGCACGATCGCAGCAAATCGCACCAAAACCGCGAGAGACATGCAGTTACGCGTTGTAACTGCTGTTTTGCCTAACTAAATTCACTAGATAACGTGCTGGCGGCAGTCTCCAGTTCGGATTTCGCCAGCCGTAAACGTACGATTCGTCGTTCCAGCCGTAGCAGTCCAACTCATCGGGCAACGAAATCCGGGTACAGTGAGAATGGTTGTAAACGATTGAAAGAATGGAGCCGACGATCAGACTTGAACTGATGACCTGCCGATTACGAATCGGCTGCTCTACCAACTGAGCTACGTCGGCCCTTGGTAAACAATCTACTTAACGGCGGAACGGCGCTTGGCCTTTGCCCATTCCTTGCCCACGGCCCTTTCCAATTTGCGCATCG
>Ga0074044_10000462_pt1 | contig 39801 bp, 32 predicted proteins | sample BogForMeECP23OM1_FD_94443 | JGI IMG/M metagenome (GOLD analysis project Ga0074044, IMG submission 94443) | Bog forest soil microbial communities from Calvert Island, British Columbia, Canada - Bog Forest MetaG ECP23OM1 | ecosystem: Environmental > Terrestrial > Soil > Wetlands ...
ACCACCGTCCCAGCCGGAACTACGGGATCCCAAGGGTACATTCCGGGCGGGCTGGCCAACTGCACAGGGGACACGCGGGCTTTGATCGAAGGCAGCCTCGGATTCTGGTACCGCTTCTACAAGGGTCCGAAGGGAACGATTCAGTTTGGGTCGCAGTATTCGTACTACGTCCGGCACACGTGGGAGGGCATCGCTCCGGCCACGGGGACTACGCCTCCTTTGCCTGGCGCTGGGGTCAGCAGTCCGCACAGCATCGAGAACATGTGGTTCACGTCGTTCCGGTACTACCTGCCGTAAATCGGCTGCACGAAAAGGGAGGCGGCTTGCCGCCTCCCTTTTTTCTTGCGCGCGTTCGCGATTTTCGTCTGCTGCCCGCCATTAGACTTTCCGTTCGCGAGCGCTCCCGGAGCCGGAGCTACTTGCGGCGCCTATTCCGTCATGCGAAAATCAAACTTCCGTCGACGGCGATATCGTCTAAAGGTTAGGACGGAGCCCTCTCAAGGCTCAAATCCGGGTTCGAGTCCCGGTATCGCTACCAAACTTCGAAGAGCTGCAAATTCCCCAACAAAACTGAGGAATCCGTGACGGGAGCGGGAATTGTTACCGCCGCGAAGTTAGCTGCAGTTCGAGCTAACCTCGAAAGGGCTCAGGCAGCCCGTCGCAACTACCCACCGTGCCCCTGATACAAGAACCGGAGCCATCGATTTTCGCCTGTGACTGGACGTTGCCCGTGCGGATATGTTAGAGCCCTGCCGGGAAACTGACTGCGGAGGGATCCGCCCATGTTATTCATCTCAAAGTCGGCGAGGACATTGGCGAGGGACAGCCTCAGTTTCCTCCTCTTCAATCTCATTGATTTTAAAGGGATTCACACCGGTTAGCATTTTGGCGACGTACACGGGATCATGGTGGCGGACGAAGACAAGCGACGGCTACGCGAGAGATATCTCGGATTTGGTAGAAAGACTCGGCCAAGAACGAGATATCGATGGGAACTTCGAGGCGGGAGTCTCGTCTACGAATACCGGAGGCCGGGATCAGCTAGTCGCGGCCCTCTTGCAAACCCAGCGGCAAGAACCTGCCTAGATACCTAGGAGCGGTGCATGCTCGCAGAGAGCACCGCAATGGTAGGTGAAGACTCGCGAGGCTATCGACTGGCTAATCCTAAGCAGTCCTCGCCGCATTGTGGATTTCACGACGGCGCGCCACGGCGACGAATGGAACCGATGAACCGCATAATGCTGATCGAACAGTTTCAGGTTCTTGATAATGAACCCCGAGGTTTCCAGCTGCAAAGCGAACGACTCGGGCGTATAGGCATTGATGTGTCCGATTTCCAGCGTTTTCTGGAGTGCGCGGCGCGTGGTTCTCAAATGCAACTCGCAAGGAACCTCCACATAGACGAAGCGGCGTGAGACGCGTCGCATCTCGGACAGAAATTCGCGTTCATCGGCGACGTGTTCCAGGACGTGGGTCGCGTACACCAGATCAAACTCTCCATCGGCGTAAGGAATTTTGTGCCCGTCGTAGCCGTGAACATAGAGGCCGTCACGTGTTTGCTTCCGAGAACGCTCTGTTCCTATTTCTATGCCGGTAAAGCAACTGCCAATTTTCTTCGCGGCAACCTGTTCCAGTACTACTCCCGTGCCGCAGCCCACTTCGAGGACGTCCTTAACGGAAAAACTCAGGCCATCGAGCATGGACGCTATGTTGTCCGCCTTATCGATGGCACAGACGGCCCTCCAGCGGTTCATTTTGTCGTCATATTCTCGAGAGTAGAGCTCTTTCAAATCTGGGCAACGAAAGAAGCCGCTAGGAGCTTGTTCGTGCTCACTTACCATGAAAGCCTCCTGATCAATAGGAATTCCCCTGGCCGAAGCGATCCGGGTGAGCGCTCCGCTCCGTTGTCAACAGGCTGGAACGAACACCGGGCTCTGACTTCCGAGCGACCCCAACTTGGAGGGAGTTTCCTGTCGATCGACGAAAGCGCGATGCCAAAGCTCGAGGACTACCAGTGAGAATATCTCAGCGGTATAACGGGTCGAGCGGGAGTTCCGTTCAATGAGCGCATCGATCGCTTCTTTTCGGAAGTAACCGCGAGAAATCGATTTCGAATCCAACAAAACATCGCTGACCACATCCTTAAGGTCGTGCGCGAGCCAGCTGGCGGACGGATTGGGGAACCCAACCTTGCGCCGGTGTAGGATTTCCTTCGGGACATGCTTTGCTAGCGCCTTCTTCAGCAGATATTTCATCCGCCAACCGCGCACTTTTTGATTTCCGGGCAAGCTGGCGGCAAATTCCAAAACTTTATGATCAAGGAAAGGGACGCGTAACTCGATGGAATTGGCCATGGTCATGCGGTCGGCCTTAATCAACAAATCGTCCGGCAACCAGGAGTTGGTATCCACGTAGAGCATTTTTTCCAGCGGCCCATCGCCCGATGTCATGGAGAGCAGAGTGCGCGTGACCTCAGACGATTGGAATTTATCGACGCGCCGAGACATTTCCGCGGTGTAAATGGCAGAAGGAGTTGTGTTGAAGTATTGAAACGGGGAAGAGTTTCGACTGAAGTAGTGCTCATCGAGACTGGCATTCATCAATGGCGCATATTTCTTGAGCACGCGCGAATCCGAGATGTCGCCTATCAGCTGCATGCCTTGCCCAGCCATGCTTCGGAGTGGTCCCAGCGCTGTCTTTATTTTTTCGAGCCAAATCATGTTGCGGTAGTTGTGGTATCCGCCAAACGCTTCATCTCCTCCTTCGCCGGAGATAAGAACCTTCACGTATTGTCTGGCCAGTTTCGATACATAGTAGAGCGCTGCGCTGGCGGGTTCACAGACAGGTTCCTCCATGTACCACACATATTCAGGAAGGAACGATGCGAATTCCCTGGCCGATATGGAAATTTCATGGTGTTTGGAACGGAAGCGTTTCGCCGCGAGTCGCGCGTAGGGGCGCTCATCCACAACACCCGGGTATGAAAATCCGATGGTATACGAGCTGATGGGCTTGTCTGTTTTTTTGGACGCAAGGCTTAGCATCGCGGTGGAGTCCACGCCGCCGCTCAACAGAAATCCCACCGGAACGTCGCTGATCATGTGGAGCTGGACAGTGTCATCTAACAGGGTTATGAGTTGCCGCTCAAGGTCCTCAGTGGACTTGTGGTCATCGGCTGCCTGAAAATTGAGATCCCAGTACCTCTTGATCTGGATCTTTCCGTCTCGAGCGACGAGCCAGTGGCCCGGTTCAAGTTTGTTGAAATTGCGAAGTAGAGTTGCAGAGCCAGGCACATAGTAATAAGTAAGAAAGCGGTCGATCATGGCGGGATCGATATCGCGGCGCACTGCCGGATCGACCAAAAGCGCTTTCATCTCTGAGCCAAAGGAGAGGAAGTTCTCGTCGAGATAGTAGTAGAGCGGTTTAATCCCGACCCGGTCCCTTGCCAGGAACAGTGTCCTCTTGACAGAATCCCAGATCGCGAAAGCAAACATGCCTCTCAGCTTCTGAACGCAGTCGCTACCGTATTCCTCGTACAGATGAACGATCACTTCAGTGTCTGACTGGGTCTTAAAGATGTGCCCTTTGTTGAGAAGTAGAGCGCGAAGCTCCTGGTAGTTATAGATTTCGCCATTGAAAACGATCCAGATCGAATCGTCTTCATTTGCAAGGGGCTGGTGTCCGCCGCTCAAGTCGATGATAGAAAGGCGCCTGAAACCCAGACCAATCTGGTCTTTCACGTAATAGCCTTCGTCGTCCGGACCTCGGTGAACGATCGCATCTGCCATATGTTTCAGCAGACGCGGCGCAACCTTTGCCTCCGGGTCAAACTCAAGTTTGCCGCAAATTCCACACATGCGCTTCTCTCCTGGGTTTCAGTTTGTGCCGCGCATCATGAAGCGAGCGGAGATCGACAGGGTGTAGCGTTCCTCAAGCACAGAACTGTTAATTCGATTCGAATTGGACATCGCCCGGCCGTTTCGCTGCGGCCAGGCCTGGCGAACCATATGCAGCTAAAGCTTGCTCGTAAATTCCCATAAGCAGCAAATAGTTCTTCTCTGCCGTGTAATCCATTTCATATTTGACGCGGGCCGCGCGACCCATTTTGGTGAGTTCCAAGGGATGATTCCAGGCCCATTCCACCTTGCTGGCCAGATCTTCCGCATCACCGGGATTGAAGTGGAGCCCCGTTACTTGATCCTCGACAATTTCCGCCAAACTTCCCAGCCTCGAGCACAGAACCGGAGTCCCGCAGGCGAAGGATTCTGCAATGCACATCGGAAAGCCCTCATACAACGTGCTGGGAACGATGATGCAGCGCGCTCCTTTGATCGTTTCGGTCACCGCGTCACGGGGAAGTCGTCCCCGAAATGTGATTCCAGAGAGGCGCGATTCACGAGCTTCGGTTTCGAGGGCGTGGCGTTCCGGACCATCGCCCAGGATTTGCAGAGGATATTGCGTGGGGATCCTTTTCCAGGCATTCAGCAAGGTCGGCAGACCTTTGTTTTCCATGAACCGTCCGATGAATACGGCGTATTGGCCGGCAGCGATTCGTTCGCAGGGATCGGGATCCGCAAAGTTAGGTTTGACTACGAATTTGTCCAAGGGAAATCCAGCGGCAACAAATTCCTTTCTCGCAAACTCCGTCAAGGTAATGAAGCGGGTAATCGACTTCTGCCAAGTATCCAATGCGCGATGAAAGGCCAGCATTAGCGCCACACCCGATGTGGCTGCGCGGGAATTCCTGTAACACCCATGTTGAACGCTGTGCAGCAAGCTGTGGTCCACGCACTCTTTGCAGATAATACCGTCGCGAAAAAAGTTTCCCGCCGGACAGAGCAGCCGGAAGTTGTGGAGCGTTTGCACAACGGGAATGCCTCGTTCCCAGCACGCCGAATAAATGGATGGCGAGATCACCATAAATGTGTTGTGGACGTGAACGAGGTCGGGGTTCTCCGTTTCCAGGATCGCGGCAAAGTCACTACGTGTCTTCGAGGACCAAATCATTCGGGGAACAATGGCGATCCGGTCCAGGAGGCTAGCGCTATCCAGCTCCATATTGCTGCGCACGTATGGAATCACTCGGTGACCGGCCCGTTCGAGCAAGCGCTTCTCGCTTTCAAAAACGACGTCTTCGCCGCCCGCCTCCCGGTAGGTGTTGTGAACCATTATGATTTTCATTCGAAGTTGGTCGACGGTTCTTGAACGTCCCTTGGGGCAGAATGCGCGGACTTGCTTGCTGGAATTGAATCAGTCCGTAATCGAGTCCGCTTGGGCTTTCCCACTTGTTACGGCGCCTGGTACAAATCTGTTCAGCTCCTGGACGAGTTCGGAACCGAGTTGCCGGGTGGCCTTGAGCCGGCCAGGATCCGGTGTTGAGATCCCACCAGAAATGGCCGCGCCTAACCTCTGGGAAAACTCGTTCAAGTCCTCTGGGGCAAAAATGCTGTCTGGCGTGAACAGTTCGGGGGCGCATCCGGCATATTTCGAGCAAAGCACGGGAATGCCAGAAAGGATGGCTTCGTTGGCAACGAGGCCCCAAACGTCTTCCATCGTGGGGAAAACGACCAGGTCGGCACTGCGATAGACGGAAGGCATTGTTTCTTGGGGCTGCGCGGGCTGAAAATGAACGTTTCTTAAACCGATAGCTTGCGCGCGGCGTTCGAGGGCCTGTTTGTCCCGTCCGCCGCCCACGAGCAGCAGCGAGAACTCAAAGCCTTGTTCCTGCAAGCTGGCGGCCGCATTCAGAAGCGAGCCTATGCCTTTTCGTTCGATGAATTGGCCCACGTGGAGCACAACTGGCCGGGGCTCAATCCTCCAGGCAGGTCCCACGCTCGCCTTGAAGCGATCTTGGTCAACGGCGTTTTGCGATTGAAGAATCCGGTCGCGTTTCACACCCAATGAAAGCAAATACTCCGTGGAGGTCTGGCCGTAGGTAATCCAGTGATCGGCCCACCAAGCAAAAGCTTTTCGGAGCGCCTTTCTGAAGCTGCCGATGCTGCGCTCGCTGTGCAGCGTGCCTCCCCACCAGATCCAGACCGGCTTGCGGAAAAGAGTTCCATAGGCCAAAGCGATCATGGAACGAAAACCCATTTCAGCGCTGATGATGGCATCGGATCGAAAACGGAGAAGGTGCCAGAGAAACCCCGGAGTGATGTGGATGAATTTGTCGTCGAAGACTTTGCCGTCGACTTTCTTCGTGTGCCGAATCTGCCAGCCCCACGCGCGCACCACCTTCGCGTTGGGCAAGGCATTCTCCAGCCCACTCCACGAGCCACGATTTGCCTCTTCGCCCCCATGCAACACCAGCAAGTCGAAGTGATCTGCCAAGATGGAATAAATGGGGATCCGATACGGCGCGATCATGTTCGTCAGCAGCGCGAGCTTAACCTTCCGGCTCTCTATGCTCATGTGAAAGTTTCCCGGTGATCCTTTTTCGGCTTCCAAAGGCTAGCCTGGATCTACGAACGTCCCGTTAAGCGCCTCGGAACGGGACCTATATCGATGCTCGACCCCTTCAAGGAACTCTGATTTTCGAGAAGCGGCGTAAGGGTCTTGACATGCCAAGCTTCAGGCACATCAAACTTGTGAGTTCCCAGTGGATTCCAGACAATCCACTCTTTCTTCCCGGAGCGGGTTAACTGGCACGTCCAAGTGTGGTCCGCACTTTCCACGCAAGTATCCATTCTTGCTCCAACAAGCCACTGTTCCATGATTTTGTACGCGGACCCTGCCGGCGTAACCGTGCGTTCAATTTCCTTGTAGGTGACAATTGCCATGGAACGGTTATCCCACGCGTACCAGTAAAACCGCTTGATACCGGCCGCCCAGGAAAGGATGTAAGCCCTGGCAAGAAAAGCAGCGGCAATTTCATCGGAGTCAAATTTCGCCGGCGGAAGCCAGCCGGTTTCAGTGTTCCACAGAGGCTTGTTAGCCAAACCGTTGTCGGCCAGGAGTTGCCTAACGCGTTGAATGACCGGCAACATGTCTTCGGGCGATAGTGTGTGTGGATCTACGTAGAAGTGAAAGCCGATGACGTCCACGTATTGGCCGCCACCTTTTTTTAGGAATTCCGCAAGCCAAGGGATTCCGTAGGCGGCGGTGGCGGAAGGAGAAACCACGACAGCGTATGGATCCACAGTGTGGACGATTTGGAATGCTTCCTTGTTCAAAATCAGCATCTGATCCGTGGTGCCACTCCAAAAGCCGGTCAGGTTGGGCTCGTTCCATATTTCATAGGCCTCAATGCGGCCTTTGTAGCGCATCGCAACAGTACGAACGTAGTTACGCCAGTCCTCGATATTTGCCGGCGGCGCAGTAAATCCTGGTGAATAATCGGAAGGGAGCTGGGCACGTGAAGAGGCCCAAGGCGGGCAACCTCCCAGGGCGAGAAGGAGAGCGGTATGGTTCTGTTGCGCCAAGGACACATAGCGGTCAAGCCTTCCGAATTGCCATTGCCCTTTGTTCGGCTCGAGATCAGACCATGTGACCTCCGCGTCCCAGAGTCTCCATGCTGGCACTGGCATGTTCGGCCAAGGCGTCGGGGTGGGGCGGTCCAGGTGGTGAATGTGCAGTCCGAAATAAGTGTCTGGAATCGTTGATGTTGGTGGCTGCAATTCAATAGCAAAAATGGGATTGGACGCCAAGCCCAAGCTCAGGACTATTAAGAGCAATCGATTCCGCAGATGTTCCATAGCCTTAACTTGTCTTCCTTAGTTCCTGTTCGCACCAATGACCGTTGCGTAGGTGCGTTCCAGTTGTCGAGTACAATGTTCCAAATCAAATTGACGGAGCACCAACTCGCGTCCCGCTTGTCCAAGCCGCTGTCTCAATTCGTCGTTTTGAAGGAGCAGAACAAGATATCTGGCCATGGCGCGCCAATCACCCTCCGGCACCAGGTAACCAGTGTTCGAATGACAGACGATCTCTGGAATTCCTCCAGATTGAAATGCGACAACAGGCTTGGCCACTGCCTGCGCCTCGGCGCAAATCATTCCGAATGCCTCTTCTTCTCCCGAACGCCGCCGGATCGAAGGGACACAAACAACGGAGGCCCGGTTCAGCCACTCGCGAACTTCGTCGGGGGGCAGAAAACCCAAGAACCGGTGGAGGCGAAGCGACTGCCGGGCGAGTTGTTCGAGTTCAGGGCGCAAAGAGCCGTCACCGATGAGGATCAATTCCGCGAGTGGCAGTTGATTTTGAACTTCAGCGGCAGCGCGAATGGCAAATTCAGCGCCTTTCGATTCTTCAAAGCGGCCGACGAAGAGAATCATGGGGGAGCGTTCTGTCGTTTCAGGTTGAAACCTCTTCGTATCGACTCCCGTGTACTGCACGATGACCCGCTCTTCGGGAAACCCTTGTTCGAGAAGTTTCTTGCGGATGAACCTGGACACAGCGAGAAAGAAAGCCCCGCTCGTACGTAATTTGTCCTTCTTGGCTAGATAAAAGTGGAAGCCCAAACGAGTTTTCTGATAGCGCAAGTCAGTGATCGTGGCGTCTGAGCCGTGGAACGTCACGATGATGGGGACATGCAGGTTGCTTGCCAGCGGGAGCACGCGGAGACCGTTGGGACCGTAATGGGCATGCAGCAGGACCGGCTTAAGCGCGTTCAGCTCCCTGGCAAGGCCGGGTGCGAGTCCGAAAAGCTTAAAGCCGAGTTCTTGAAGCTTTCCGCCCATATTACCCCGATTGATGACGTGAACGCGCTGCTCGCGTAAGTCCAGTCCAGCGACCCTGCGGGTTCCGGCAAAAGTCGGCTCATAATCGGAGAGAGCGTTTGCCTGCGCGCGTATAAATGTTTCCGACGGGTATAGCAAATGGTCGGAAAAAATAATTACCTTCGGTTTAACGAGCTTGGTCATTCAAATTCTTCAGCCAACGTTAAGGGCAATGCGTCCTCTTGTTCCAAGTCAGCGGCAAAGAGCGCGGGGTCCGTGCCGATAACGGTAGCGACGCAGATGGCCCATTCCAAATCCTGATACAGAATGGTGCACTCTCCGAAGTTGTGGAGCAGGAAATACACCATAAACGAGAAGGGCCAGAGATCAACGGACGAGTGCCCAAGCTTGGACCGGTAAATGGCGCGTCGAACGCCTGTGCCGAGGAAGACCAGGGTCAGAAAGAAACCGACGGCACCAAGCTCCAAAAGAATTTCCAAGTATCCGTTGTGCGAATACTGAATCATCGTTCCCATTACGCGTTCAATGTCAGCTGACTCCGGAGACGCACCAGCCCAAAATCCCGAGTAGCCGAAGCCTTGAACGGGACGCTCAATAATGAAAGGGACAACCAAGCTCCAAATGGAAGTCCTTCCCGTTAAATCCGAAGAACGTCCCAGAACGCTTGCAATTCTCTCGTTCTGGGCAACCAGTACCGTAACGCCGGAGGCAGCCGTAAGAAAAGCCGCCAGCGCAAGTGCGTAGAGTGGAATTCGGAGCTTCTGCGTTGCGACCTTGTAGATCTGAGTAAAGAGCAATGTCCCCGCGAGCGCAAGCACGGGAGTCAAGGAACCTGAAAAGAGAAGCAAGACTGTGGATAGGAGCAGAGCAAACACTCGAACAACTTTAGCGAGGCGAGTATTAGCGGGGAGTCGCCATTCCACCAGGAAGAACAGCGCCATAAAACTTCCAAGTCCGTTCTTGTGACTGAATATTCCTTGCCACTCGCCCTGACTGTCAACGACGCTGGAAATCCCATAGCTTGGCAGAAAAACAATGCAAGCCAGACTCAACACCGCGATAATACGAAATAGCCAGCTCATCAACCGGAGTTGATCCTCCAGCGAGAGGCGGATCGCGAACGCAACGCCGACGAGAGTCGCTCCCAGCACCGCCACGCTACGCTGCAACACAAACGCCGGCATCGCAGCCCAAGAACAAGAAACTAGAGCCAGGAGGACGAGCACCACCAGAGACCAGTTGCGGCCTAGCACGTAGAGTGTTTCCCGGTAGAAGGGAACCAGAATCGCAACAACGCTCAAATAGCCAACAGCGAGGATGAGCTTCCATGTGGCATTCCCCTCTGTTGGCGTGTCACCAGGGCCTAAAACCAAGGACAGAATCGCCTGGGTCAAGACGAAAGCGCAGCCTCCCAGCACAATCCATTCAAAAGGTCTTGGACGCCCACTCATGTCTCTGCGCTCACTTCAAGCGTGGACACGTCAGCTCCTTGACTTTGAGGACGGCGAGACAGGTACAGCACCGCAGCGCCAACTCCGCACGCCAGAACCCCGTCCGATGCAATGCTCGACCAAGCCGCTCCCCGCCACGAATAAGCCGGGATGAGCCATAAATTGATGAGCACATTGAATACGGCTACTCCTATCTGAATAAAAGTTCTCATCCTAATATGACCCGCGCCCGCCAGCACATCCGAGAGAAAGAAATGAACCACCTTCAAGATGGGCAACACTGCGAGCCACCGTAACGCTTCCACGGTTAGACGGTATTCGCCACCCAAGACATAAGGTACGAGTCCGGCTCCTGCAAGCATGAGAAGGCTGACACTCGTCGCATAGCCGAGAGCACGAAAGATCAGGGGCTTCGCATACCGAACCGCCGCCGAGATACCGTCCACGCCGACCCTGAAAAGGCGAGGATAGGTCGCCGCCAATAACGACCAGATGGGAGCAAAGCTGACGTCGACTAAGCGGTAGGCTGCGCCATAGATTCCGGTGGCTTCTAGTGTTCCGAGGCGAGCCAGCATCGTCTTGTCAATGTCGTTGTAAATGGTCTCAGCACTCTTGCACACAGAAAAATACACGCCTTCCCTGATCTCGGCGAAGGTCCGCGAAATGCTGAACTTGGGAATTCCCAACTTCACGAGCACCACCGCCAGCGCCGCGATTGCGGCGACACTTGTACTTCCGAAGTAGAAGCTCCCCCACTGCAATGCCGACGGATGGAGGTTGCGCGCAACCAAAATGATTGCTGCTACCAGCCGGAGTAAGCTCAACAACACGTTGATCGATGCGGTCCACTGCAAGGATTCAAAAGCGAGGAATGCTTGTCCGCATATTGCCGTGATATTTGTGCCAAAAAGATCGGCGGCCGCCACGAATATCACCAGACGCGTGGGGATGGAATTCGGTAGTAGAAAATGTGAAACGAGAACAACCAAGACGAACAGGAGAGAACTGGAGCAAAATGTCGTGAGCAGCGACACGCCGAAACTCTGGTTGAAACTCCGCCTTTCGCGCGCCACATTCTTGATCAGTACATACCCGCTCCCCAGGCTTCCGAACGGGGAAAGGATGCCTACGAGTGCAACGACCCCGACAAACGCGCCGTAATTCTGCACTCCCAGTGAGCGGGCGATTACCGTGAAGTACAAAGCCTGAATGACCAGCTTGAGCCCCTGCCCCAGCATCATCCAACATGTGTTGCGGGCCAACAGACTCTTAGGCAAGAAAGGAACCCGCATTAGCTTTGAGAACACTGAAATCGGTCTGCATGTGAACGTCTTAGGCGGCCCGTCTTTGCTAATTCGCCTTCGATCCACCTATAGGTAACGTCCAGGCCCGCTTCGAGAGAAATGGAAGGCTCCCACCCCAAAACCTTCTTTAGCCGAGTGTTGTCGCTGTTACGTCCGCGCACACCTTGAGGCTTACCTAGATCGTGTCGCTTGACCAGTTGCTTTCCGGCAATTGCGGAGATGAGGTCTGTCAGTCCGTTGATCGAGATGAGCCGGTCCGTACCGAGATTTAGCGGTTCGTGGTAATCCGACGCCATGAGACGCAAGAGGCCCTCCACACAGTCATCAACGTACATGAACGACCGTGTCTGTTCCCCGTCACCCCAAATGTCTAATTCCGCGCAGTCCTGGGCTAAGGCTATCTTTCGGGAGATCGCTGCGGGTGCCTTCTCTTTGCCGCCCTCGTACGTTCCCAGCGGGCCATAAACGTTGTGAAAGCGCACAACGCGGGTTTCGAACTTGTAGTCACGGCGATAGTAGCGGCAAAGTTCTTCCGTAAAGAGCTTTTCCCATCCGTAGCCTGGTTCAGGGTCGGCCGGATATGCGTCTTCTTCCCGCAGCGGGGTGACCTCGGCACTGGTTTGTTTGGAACTCGCGTAGACGCAAGCTGAGGAAGAAAACAGGAACCGGCTCACGTCGTTCAAGCGGCTTGCTTCCAGCATGTGTGCGTTGATTAACACGCTGTTGCGGGCAATGTCCGCGTGAGATGCCGTGATGTAGCCGATACCGCCCATGTCGGCGGCCAAATTATAAACATGATCTATTCCGCCCCGCGTTGCCAACAGACAGTTGTCGTACTTACGCAGGTCCGCTTGCGCAAATTCGTCGGCCGCAGTGACTTCGTATTCTGGCAGCTTGATATCCGCACCGCGTACCCAGTGACCTTCGCTCTTCAGTCGGGTGACCAGGTGATGGCCAATGAAGCCGCCGGCGCCAGTAACCAGTATCCGTTTCCGTTTCCGTTCGCTCATGGTATCGATGGCTCTCCTGTTGAATTAGCCTTAGTGGTTCCGGCACTTTGGCCAACATTGGTCCGCGACATCGAAAATTGAAGAAGCTCCAGGCAAACAAACCACGCAGCTTTCGGGATGGTGATTAAATAGCGCCTCCAGAGACGACCTGGCTCGCAGGCGAGTCGAAAGAGCCATTCCAGACCGTTGTCGCGCATCCATTCCGGTGCTCGTCGCAAGTTACCGCAGTTCATGTCAAAGGCGGCACCCACTCCCAGCATCGCGGGTATCCTTAACTTGCAACGGTGTTGGTAGATCCACTGCTCTTGTTTTGGAGTGCTTAGCCCAACCCAAAGCACATCGGGTGATGCCCGTTCCACAGATGAAATAAGCTCTTCCTCCTCGGCAGCGGTGAGGGAACGAAAGGGAGGAGTGTAAGTGCCCGCAATAACGATTCCATGTTTTTCGTGGAGGGTCTGTGCGAGTTTTTCGGCCACTCCTGGCGCTCCCCCATAGAAGAAATGTCGATAGGCGTTTCCACTTACTCGACAGAAGCCATCCATCAATTCGGCTCCGCAGACGCGGTGTCGCAATTGATAACCCCTAACACGTGCGAGCCAGACCAAGGGCATGCCATCAGGCACGACGAGGTCGGCAGCATTCAAGACCTGGCGGAACTGGCCGTTTTGGCGGGATTCAGCAATGCCGTGCATCCCGGTTACGGCCGCGAAACGCGTGATCGTCCGAGGGCCATCAATCCAGGAACGCAAGAGCGCCACCGCGTCAGACATTTGCACCGCGTCCACGCGTACACCAAGAACCTGGAAACTAGGAAGCATGTGCCTGGCTCCAAAGAACGGTCGAATTCTTAACCTGCACCTGAACCTCTGAAGACGGCGGGAATCGTTAACGCCAGTATCTTGATGTCAAGCCAGAACGACCATCGGTCGATGTAATCCATATCCAGCACCATCCACTGGTCGAAAGGGATGGCATTGCGCCCGTAGACCTGCCAAAGGCACGTGATTCCGGGGGGCACGCTGAAACGCCTTCTCTGCCAATCTTCGCTGAAAAATTGATAGTCGCGAACAGACATGGCCCGTGGACCGACGAGGCTCATGTCTCCCTTAAGCACGTTAAAGAGTTGCGGCAGCTCGTCGATGCTTGTCTTCCGCAGAATCTGACCGAGGGGAGTGATCCGGGGATCGTTCTTGATCTTGAATACGGGACCCTTCATCTCATTGAGATGGGCAAGCTTTTCCTGAATGCTCTCCGCCGCCGGCACCATGGTCCGGAACTTGAACATTGTGAATTGCCGTTTGTTGAGCCCGACTCTTTTCTGGGTGAAAAACACGGTTCCGGGAGAAGTTAGTCTGATCAAAGCTGCCACGATCAGAAATAAAGGTGACAAGGCAAAAAGCAAGACCAGCGAGCTGGTGAAATCAAAAATGCGTTTCATCAGCAATCGCCAACCGTCAATGCCATTGCTGCTGGCTACGATCTGGGGAACGCCATGGGCAGCGTCGGCCCGCTGGTGCGCGAACTTCAGATCAAAAATGTCAGTGTCTAAGCGAACGATAATGCCGTGGTGCTTGGCCAGCTGAGCGATCTCCGCGGCCCGTTCGTAGAAAGATCGCAGTGGGAGATAAATTGCAATTTCATCGACGACGTTTTTCCGTAGAAACTCCGCCAAGCCATCGAAGTCGCTAGCGAGACGGAATCCGGACTCCTTGAATTCCGCCATTCCGCTCCATTCGTCATCCACGAATCCCAAAAGCCGGCAGCCGCGTTCCGGTGTTGTTTCAACTTTGCGTCCAAAGCCAACGGCCCGCACGTTCGTCCCAAGAATCAGGACATGATGCAGGTTCCGGCCGCGCTTGCGAATAACCCCAAGAACAGATCGAAGCAGCAACCGCGTAACGATGATGAGAATCGTGCCGACCACACAGAAAACCAAGAGGAAGAAGACCGGCATGTCCGATACGCGGAGTAGTTTCCCCTGGCACCAGAGACACGCGATCAGAAGAGTCATCGCGCGCACAACGTCCAGCGACTCCGCGCCCTTGGTTGACAATCGTTTCGACTGGTACAAGTTGCACATGACGAGCACGCAATGGCCGAGGAAAAGGGCGCTCGCAAACAAAACACAGCTCAAGAGGCTAACCCTGGCAGCAAGAAACCCTGGGAAAGTCCGCCAGTCCGGGCTGGTGGTTAATATGGCCGCCAATCCGAACGACAACATGAGCAGGCCGAGATCAATGACCATCAGCGCTCGGAACAGAATCGCGCGCATGATTTCCTGAATTTTTGCGCCCATTTGGATTGAAGTCGATGTGGGACTGTGTTCTAAGCCGGTTCTACTTCAAATCCGTTAATGCGAATCGCGACTGATTTCTGAATCAGATCTACGGAAACCACCAGACTCCTGTCGTTCTGGATCGCTGAAAGAATCCCTTCGATCCCTTCCAGAGCGCCGCCGCTAATTCGAACCCGCTCGCCGACGCGGAGAAACTCATGCGGTGTCATCGGAATACGCTTGGCGGCGATTACCTGAAGACTATCAATCTGCTCGTCGGGGACCGGCGTTCCGCGCCCGGGAGCGCCAACAAACTGAACGACGCCGGTTGTCTGAAGAACCGTTGCCCGACTTTCGCCAGAGATGGGCACGCGTGCGAAGAGATATTGTGAAAACAGGGGCAATTCAACCCAGCAGTAGCGGTCGCTCCAGCGTCGCCTCTCCCGGTGAAGCGGAAGGAAACAGTGAATGCCTTTCTCAAACAGTTCTGAATTCACTTTCTTTTCGTGGCGTGGTTTTGTCTGAACGGCAAACCAAAAAAGCATGGGCTCGGGCATTCCCGTACCACTGGAGAGTGGTCGCTCATAAAGTGCATTCGCAGTGTTTAGAGACACAGCTTCGCCCTCCTCACTCACATTGGCATTAGAAGTTGTAAGACACCGACTTGGTAAAGCCTTTTTAGAGCCGTTTATATACGGCAGCCGGGATGTGGAACGTCCGATTGTTCAGCACTGCCCCCAAAATAGGAATGTTGGTCGTCCGCAGGCTCTCGGTGACGCGAACCGCCGCTTCTCGCCGAGTCGTATTTGCCTCCAGAACCAGAACCACTCCATCCACCAAGCGACCGAGCACCATACCGTCAGCGAAAGCAGTGAGCGGCGGTGCATTCATCACCACATAATCGAATTCCTTGCGAATTTCGTTAAGTCTTTCTTTCATGCGATCCGAGTTGAGCAAGATCGTCGAGTCCTGCATAGGCGAAGCCGAAGCGAGCAACCAAAGGTTGTCCGGTCCTATCTGCTTCGCAAAATCCTTGATCGGTCCGTGTCGCTCCAGCGAATCGACCAAGTCGCGATCGGGGTTCAAGCCCAGCGCGTCGGGCAAAGTAGGCTTACGAAAATTGCCCTCGACCAGACAAACTGATCCGGGAACGCTTTTTGCCAACAACTTCGCTGTAATGGCGCACAGCCAATTGCAACCGACGTGCGCGTCAATTGGCGCAAACAGGACGGATTTCGGCGCGGCTTTGTCGCCAGTGAGAAACAAGCGCTGCACGAGCTTCAAAGCTTCTTCGCGAAGTACAGGTTCCAGAGACGGCATATCTTGCGGGGTCGCCAGAGCAAGGTTCTCCACCGCAACGGCATTCTCTGCTGTCGTAAACGTCGGGGCAGTGCCGAGGCCGAACTCGGCCTGTTGCAGCAGTTCGTAATTCTTGCTCACGGTTTCTCCCTTTGCGGAGCGGTTGCAAAGGGGACGGGCTTCTGTTCAGGGGCAGCCTGTGTTTTCTCCCTAACTTGCGAGCGGAGGGACAAGTCAACCATCCAAGTACTCTGCAAGCGTTCCGAATCTAGCGGCAATGGGCCAAGCCCAAGTGTGTCGCCAGTTTCCGAAGGCGTACGGCCGGTGGACGGCTGAACTCGATTCGCTCGAGACTTGTGTCGGGAGGGATGTACAAGCGACGTCATCACTGAACTCTGCAACGGTCGCGTTGTGTTCCCAGTGTGGGTACCGGCTCGCGGGATGGGATTGCTGTCTTCCTGCTCGGACACCTTGGATAGTGGAAATGCTTCCGAATCGCCGCCGTTCGTTGCTGGTTGAGACAAGCTCTTTGTGTGTTCCTGCAGCGTTGGATCGTTAGCAGGCGGCCAAAGGTAAGCGAGCAACCCCAGGGCGATCAGAAACGCGAGCGCAAGCGCCGCGCGGTATCGCCAAGAGGCGAGTAGCGCCGCCGCATTTTGGAAAACGGGAAACCACGGGCGCCGTTGAACGGTATGATTGCTTGTGGGAGCCAGCGTTGTCAGGTCCAAGTCGTTGATCGTTTCTTGAACTATCGAGACATCGACCTCAGTCCGTCTTGAAGCGCAAGCCAGGGACATGGCATTGAAACAAAGGTTGTTGATATTCCGCGGTATGCCGCCCGATTGCTTCGCAATCATCGCGTAGGCCTGTTTCGAGAAGATAGGTTTGCCCGATGTAGCGCCGGCCACCCGCAGACGATGCTCAATGTATTCCCGGGTCTCGTCCGCATTGAATGGATTCAGTCGAGCCACAATCGATATCCTTTGACGAAGCTGAGTGAGCGCTTCGGAGGCAAGTCTTTCGGCCAGTTGGGGTTGACCCGAGAAAACTATCTGCATCAGCTTTTTGCCAGGGGTTTCAAAATTCGAAAGCATCCGGACAAGCTCGAGCACTCCATCGTCGAGATTCTGGGCCTCATCAAGGACCACAATGACCTGGCGACCGCTCCTGGATTCCTTAAGCAAATAGGAATTTAACTTCGCGTGCATGCGCGCGATGTTGCCGCCGCGGTCTTTGATGCCGAGATCGGCGAGAAGCGAGCCAAGAAACCCCTCCGGTCCACAGAGCGGCTGGAATAAGAATGCCGTTTTTGCATCTGCCATGACGAGACCCAGAAGGTGGGCGAGCAGCGTGGTTTTACCCATGCCGGGGGATGCGATCAACGCTGTAAATCCTCGTCCAGAATGCATTCCGTAACGCAGGGATGCGAGTGCCTCGCGATGGGTGTTGCTGAGAAAGAGGAATCTTGGGTCCGGCGTGACGCCGAAGGGTTGAACTCCCAAGTTGAAATGTTCCAAGAACATGGACTTATGCCACCCGCCTGGGCATGGACGCGAGGACCGGGACGTTCAACATTTCCTCGATTTCGGAAGGAGATCGGAACGATGGGTCGGCGAGTTCCGCCAAGTACCCAGCGCCAATAGCGGCTAAAAGCGCGATCCAGAATCCCGCGAACATAACTGAGATCGGACTGTGCGCGGGAAGCACAGGCACCTCAGCAGGAACAGCGATGGACACGTTTGCGATTCGTTTATCGTCCAAGGCGTCGGAAGTGCGTTCCTGCTCACGTTTGGTGAGGTACAGGAGGTAATTCCCTTCATTGGCTTTTGCTTCGCGAAGAAGAGCGGCCTGTTGGACTGCTTTCGCGTCCGAATCCACCATTTGCGATTGAATGTCGTGGATCGAGGTTTGCAAGGCATAGGCCTTCGCTTCTTCAGAGGCCAGGTCAGCTTCGGTCTTAGCCTGATCCTGGCGAAGGTATTCAAAGGTCTCGTCGCGATCTGTAGAGCTGTTGATATATTTTGTTTGCTCCGCGGCGGCTATGGCCTCTTTGGTTTCGGCGATTTCCGAATCCACTTCCTTAACAAGCGGGTAAGACGGCTCATACTTGAGCAACAGTTGGGTTCGCTTAAGTTGCGCGGCTAGCAGCGTGGACTGCAGCTGATCCAACAGGATGTTTGCAGAGATGGAGGCCTCGATCGTGGAAGATCGAGAGGGAGTTACAGCCATCTGCGCTTTTATGTTTTCGATGCGCTGCGTGTCGGCAGCGATGGTTTGGCGTGTCTGATACAGACTTGCTTGCGATGCAATCAATTCTTGCGCCAAATCCGTACGCAGAATCTCGGGCGCCGCTACTCTTTCCGTTTTGCTAAACCTAACCAACTTGCTCTCCGATTCGCTTAGCGCCCGCTGGTATCTATCCGTTTCTTGCGCGAAAAAATCCAGAGCACCCGCTGGGCGCTGCAACCGTAGGTGCTTCTCCAGGTAGAGCTTTCCGAGTGTCTGCAGCACGCACGCCGTGGACTCCGGGGAAGCGGTACTTCCGTAGAGCAAGTTGATCACGCGAGAACTCTTGTGAGAGTCCACTTTGAGGGAAGCCGCAATCGCTTTCGTGGCGCCCTCGAGTGCCGCGGCTTTCTTAGCATCCGGATCGCGGGAATCAAATTTGCTCCAAAAAGAAGAACCGACCTCGGCCAGCTTGCAAGTCTGTGCCACTTCCCGCAACATATCCTGCCCTTGCAAAAGGGAAACCTCCGAATCGACATCGTCTGTCGTGACGAGCTTACTCGCCTCCTGAACGGCCGCAGTCGGCTGCGGGGTCACCGCAAGATCAATCCGTTCCCGGCCCACAAGCACCTGCATCGTCGCCACATAATAGTGGCTCGCCCAGGTCCAGGCCACGAAGGTGGAAACCAAGAAGACCGAGGAAAAAGTCAGCGCGACGGCCCACGGGTGGCGAAACAGCGGCCCCAACATGTCCCTCAAGGTCAGTCGGGGGACGTCGTAAACAACTGGCCGTTTATTGTTTGTTTTTTCCATAACGTCTGCTCATCTGTTCCAGCTGTGCTCTCCCGTCTTTTACATGCCCTCTCACGTTCAGTATGTCGTGTACGGCGACGAAATGTTGAAGGAGTAGGGGACATACTTTTTGAAGTTCGCGATGAACTTCTCCGGCACAAAAATCATGTCTCCTGGCCGGAGATGGAGATCCTCACTGAAGTTTTTTCCGTGCAGAATATCCTTGAGCTTCAGTTCACGAACCTCGGCCCAATTCGCCGATACCGCCCGATAAAGAAAAACCTGAGTCTTTGCCGTCGGAGCGAACCCACCGGCAACCGCAATGGCCTGCGTCACGGTAATGTCGTTCCGTAGATCGTATTGCCCCGGCTTTCCCACTTGGCCTAGGACGGTAAAGCAGGGCTTCTGAAAATCGGCCAGATCTGCATCGACGATAGGGTCATGCAAAACATCGCCGTAGGCTTTTTTCACAGCCTCGACGAGCTCACGAACTGTGAGCCCTTGGGCGTACACGTCGCCGGCGCCTTGCAGCGAGATAAAACCATCAGGCTGCACAGTCACTTTTTGATTCATTTCCGGCGAAAGCGGGAAAGAAAGAAGTAAAACGTCATCACGGCAGATTCTGTAGCGGGGATTCCGCTCGGCGGGCGCCGGGTGCTGTACTTCGCTGTTGGACGAGGAGGCTAACTGGCTCGCCGGTTTCGCCGAATCATCAGGCGGCTCCTGCTGAGCGGCCGCTGGCAGTGAGCAATGCAGGAAAAACACAATAGCCAATAGAACGAATACTCGGCTTGCGCGTTCTTTCATTTCACTTCCTCCCACACTCCCCGAATTGCCCAACTCACTTTGTTGGACACTTATAGTCCTGCGAGGTCATCTTTGCTCAACCCAGTTCTGATACCAGCGGAGCCACGGTGTTCACCAGCGCAAGAAGAATCACGGATTGCCCCGGAACTCCGTGAAATCAAAATGCTGTGCCTGCGTCTTATGAAGGATTCTCATTGATGGTTTGACAATGGAGTGTGAATAGAACTTTAACTTTCATACGGAATCCAGCTTTTACACACTTGTCATGATTACGTCATGCCGAGGCAACAAACAGTTTGTATACGTCGACCCGCGTCATCGGATCTGGAACACTTTTTGGAACTGCGTTCAAAACTCCAGGGTCTGCGAGCAGCATGTGCACTCAGGTATCTCGCACTTCCCGTTAGGTCTGTTTACGCGAGGTGATCGTTACCCGCGTATGCCGAAAATCTAACCGAAGGGTCGCGGTCATAGTTCGAAACTAATCGTTTCCGGTTGTCACTGGATTTTCAGGTTTGGCGTAGATCCACCCACGCAAGAGCCGACCTACATTGACCTTTTGGCGATGCGCGAATGGAGTTCAGCCTTGGAGATGTAGGCAGCGCGCATCCGCCTGTGGGGACCATGAACTCGAAATGCAGCCTACGAATACGGGAGCAAGGAGTTTATGTCCCGAGCGTTTTTCAGGTTTCTAAGCGCGTCAGTTCTATTACTTCTTAGCGTCACCGTGGCCCATTCTCAGTCGGAAAAGGGACGGATTTCCGTACAGGTTACGGATCCACAGGGTCTAGCTGTGCCGGGCGTTAAGCTGGAGCTCGTTAACCAGGACACTTCGGCGAAGCAAAACGCTGAGGCGGATGAGACAGGTCACTACGCTTTTACAGGCCTTCCAGGCGGCCGCTACCGGCTGAATGCTTCGGCTGGTGGTTTCGGGCCATTTTCCAGCGATGACATCAACTTGGCGCCAGGGCAGGACCTTTCATTCAACGTGAAGCTCGAGGTCGTTCAGGAGAAAGCGTCCGTCACGGTCGAAGGCGGGGGCGCAACACACATAGAGACCTCGAACGCCGAAGTTTCAGGGACGATTAGCGAGACGGAAGTGAAGACGCTCGGCCTCAATGGTCGAGTTGCGTACCAGTTGATTGCTCTGGTACCCGGTGTGAGTAATCAGACGGGACAGGATGAAGGCAAAACTGGCGTGGCGGGCAGCGCTAAATACAGCGTAAACGGAGGCCGCGTCGAATACAACATCTTTGAGGTGGATGGAACAGACGTTTTGAATAATGGAATCAATGCGGCGCGAGGAGCGAACACCTTCATCGTCAATCCCAGTGTGGATGCCATCGGGGAGATGAAAGTGCTCACCTCAAACTATGGGGCGATGTATGGGAAGACAGCCTCGGGCATCGTCCAGATCACGACCAAGTCGGGTATCCCAGATTTTCATGGCGACGCCTACGAATTTATTCGTAATGAAATGTTCAACGCGCGGAACTTCTTCGACCAGCCGGGGAGAACGCCGCTTTACCGGCGGAATGACTTTGGCTTCATTTTCGGCGGGCCGGTCTTTATTCCCGGGAAATACAATACCAACAAACAGAAGACTTTCTTCTTTTTCTCCCAGGAGTTTCGCTACGAGAAAACGCCCGTGCCCTACAACCAGGCCGTGCCGTCAATGGCAGAGGGCGCGGGCGATTTCAGTGACGTTTGCCCGGCAGACAAGACATTTCAGATTACGGCCTCGAACAAGTCCCTCTATCCCGACTGTCCGGTTGTAGCGTATTCCCAAGCTAATGCATCGTATGTTAGGTCAGCCTACAACGGGACCGCGGCTGGTGCCACAGACCAACTTCCCATTGATCCAACGTCGCAAGCCTTGTTGTCCACAGGTCTTGTCCCAGCACCCAATTCCGCCACAGGTTGCAACTCCCCCGTGTCTTCGCCCTCAAACCCCGCCTGCTACGTAGTGTCAGTTTCACCGAGCACCACCTGGAGCGAATCGCTGTTTCGAATCGACCAGAACTTTTCCAATACGCAAATCCTATCGGTCCGTTTCATACACGATTCGTGGAATACAAATGTGTTGACGCCACAGTGGGGTTTAGTCGAGAACAGTTTTCCCACGGTCGAGAACAACATCGACGGGCCGGGCTTGAGCGTGATCGCCAGCTTGACCAGCGCCCTGCCGAAAGACTTTGCGAACCGACTCTCCTTCGGATACGTGGAAGCAAAAATTAACCTCACGCAGGTGGCAGGGCCAGGTGCGAGCCTAATCCGGCCAGCCAATCTCGATGCTCCCTGCCCCACCAGTAGTTCGGGGACCCTGGATTGCTACCAAACCGGTACTGGCGTCACACCTGCGACCTCGCCGATCGGTCCTCTGGGTGCGTTTTTCAACAACGGTTTTGGCAGCAAAATCCCAGCACTGTTATTTAAGGGGACCAACGCGGCCTATGGCGGGCACGGGTTCAACATCGACACGGGTTACACACCTTGGGTCGACACCATCCCCAACTATACGGTTCGAGACAATGCCACGAAAGCACTCGGCCGACACACGCTGCAGTTTGGTGCAGAATGGGTTTTCGCGCAGCAAAACGAGTTGGGGGCCGCAAACGGGTTAAATAGTGGAGATGTGCAGGGGATTCTGTCCTTTAATGACCAAGGCGCCGGTCCCAGCCCCACCAGAGTCAACGGAATCTGCCTCGCTGGTCCATTTTGCTCGGCACAGATCGATACTTCGAACGCTTTCGCTAATTTCTTAGGCGGACAAATCGCCACATATCAACAGGACAGCAGTCAAAACAAATACTACAACCGGTACCAGGTAGTTGAGCCGTATATCCAAGACGACTGGCGCGTGACGTCGCGGCTCACGATTAACCTCGGCTTCCGTGCTGGGTTGTTCGGTTCCTGGTACAACAAGAAAGACACCGCATATAACTGGGAATCCTCAGCCTACAACCAGTCGACTGCCGCCGGAGTCTTTCTTGATCCACTGTATGGATTTTTGGTGCGCCCGCAGTCAACAACTTCGGGTAACACGCTCCAAGCCGTGCCTTTGAATTTGAATAACCCGGATCCGGCTATCATCAATGGCCTCGTCGAGTGCGGCGCCAACGGCGTGCCGAACAGCTGCATGAGCAGCCACATTTTCAATCCGATGCCTCGCATAGGATTGGCATGGGACATCTTCGGGACTGGCAAAACGGCACTTCGTGCTGGCTACGGGATCTTTTTCGAGCACGGCACCAGCTACGAAGCGAACTCCGGATCTCTGATTGGCAGTGCGCCGCTTACGTTAAGCCAGACCGGCCTCAATCCGCCAAGTTATCAGTGCGTTGGAGGGTATGGGCGTTTAGGCACGCCGTGTTCTCAATACTTTGGGCAAGACGTGACGAGCCCGGTGATTACGGGTCCGATCGCATATCCAATCAATGTCACATCAATCCCGACAAAGGCGACCTACCCGTATGTACAGCAGTGGAGTCTGAGCGTGGAGCAACAGGTTCAGAAGGGATTGACGGCCACCGCCGCTTATGTGGGAAGCGAAGGCACACATCTGACTTCGGTAAGCGATTTGAATCAAGTCCATCCCATAGATCCTTCGTTCAATCCGTACCCAGCCGGGCGACCAATCATCTCTACCGAGGATTGTGCGGGCAGTGCCGGAGGAAGTTTCGAACTCGGTGGATCGGGTTCCCTCAATCCAAACGGCGGCGTGGTCATCGCTCCTGGGCAACCGGGTTGGGTGAACATGAACATCGCTTGTTATGGTGTCCCTGGGTTTGGGAAGCCGTTCAATCCGAGTGTCTTTCGGCCCTATCCGACCATAGGCAGCATTCTCGTCGTCGCTAACAATGCAAGCTCCGACTACAACGCTTTCCAATTCAGTCTCCGCAAAACGGTGACCCCGTTCGTTATTGGATTGTCCTATACCTATAGCCACTCGATCGATAATTCGTCGGACCGTTCCGATGCGGATTTTGTGAACTCGTACGATCTGGCGAGCAATCGCGCCAGTTCCAATTTTGATCAGCGCAACAACCTAAGCATCAACTTTATCTATGATCTTCCGATTCGCAATTTCTTGATCGGTGCGTATCATGTGCTCCATATTTTCGATGACGACCCTACGAACGAAGTCGCTTCGCACGGCTTGGCACCCAGCTTGGATTCTTCCGCATCAAAAGTTTGGCTTGACGGTTGGCAGTTCTCCGGCATCATCGTTCATCAAAGCGGCACGCCCTTCAGCATCATCGATGGCGGGAGTTCGGGCGGCGTCGCGGTTTCCGATAACGCTGGTGTTGCAAACTACTTTGGGACCGGTTCGTACGCCGATTGCGTAGGTAGTCCCTATGGTCACGTTGAGAACGGTAAAGTCATCGCGGGTACCTTCGGGCCTTTGCTTTACAACCCTTCGGCCTATGTCGCTCCGCGTGGCCTTACCTTTGGCGATTGCGGCCGCAATTCGCTCAATAATCCCACCCGTACCAATTTCAATGCGTCTCTCCTGAAGCATTGGAAAGTCTTCGGCGAGCGGGATCTGGAATTCCGTGCCGAGGGCTTCAACGTCTTCAATCATACGCAGTTTCGAATCTACGATCCGTCGCATCCTGGCAACACGGGAAACAATGTAATCGGCTGCTATGGCGGCGCCAGCGCCGACTATTCGGCTGCGGGCGGAGGTGGAGTGGATTGCTTAACCGGCGATTCGTTTCTGCACCCGGTCGACGCCCATGATCCGCGGATTCTACAGTTCGGGCTGAAATTCAGCTTTTAGTGTGGCGGGCACTGAGCGATCGAGTGCATCAGCATTTATTGGCAAAGCCCAGTACGCAATCCCTCGACGACAAAAGGAGCAGGTATGGTAATCGCATGGCGGGTTGTGAAAATGTGGCAATCGACTACAAATAAACTGGGTGTGTCGACCTTTCCTTCGCGCCAGCAATTTCTTTTGACCATACTGCTGGCGTGCGCGATGGTCTTCTCGGGTAGCTGCGGTCAAACTGCAAAGCCCATTATCTCACCGGCAATTGGTGAGGTCGATTCCTACTTTGGCGGCCCTTTTAACGTCTCCGGAAGCGACTTATCCCGAAGTGTCACGAGATTCGATCACGCCGCGAACCAGGTTGGGGTGTCGGGATTCGTCAATACACAGACCGCTCTTGTTCCGACGCAGGTGATTAGCGGAGAATTCGCCCCTGCCAGCACTGGTTTCCTAAGCATTACAGAAAACTTTGCACCTAGCGAAACCGGGGTGATCAGCCCCCAGAATCCTCCGCTGACGGGTGCTTGGGCTGTGGAGATCGCCGGGGCAGGCGCCTTGGCCAACTTTCTTAACGTCAATACCAGCGGTTCAACGGTCTCGGTGCGTGCGGCACCCGCGGCCATGGCAGAAAACGCGGTCTGCCCCAATTTCCAATCTCCCACTGGGTTCTTGTATGTAACAGTACCTGACGCCACCAAGACGACCGCTGACACGGCAGATTACGGCGGTACAACCGTCACTTCACAAGGCTCCGCAATCACCTTGAGGACGCAGCCCTATCTGATTGGAGCACCGGCCCCAGTGGGTTTTAACGTCACCGGAGGATGCTCTATTACTAACTTGGGCTCGCTGACGGCCTATCCTCTGAATTCCTTCGGCTCAAGTTCCAACATCGAACTGATTTCGTTTGCTAGTTCGGGTATTTTGGTCAGCAGCTTCAACGCCGCCGGTTCGGGCAATTCGCCCGGTGCGTTCGGGGGTGGGACGGGGGTAATCGGCGTTCACCAACCTCTCGGAAATGTGGACGTTAGCGCGGTGGTCCAAGCCAAGTACAACGGTTTTCTGTACGCTCCATTGAATAACGTTCCCCAGAATTACGACATCACCGTGCTCGCTTCTGCGTATGGCGACAATACTGCGACATCGCAGGAATGCTCCGCCTTGCAGGCCTCTTTGGTAGCCAATAACGGGCAGGGCGCAGGAACGGTCCCCGTGCTTCCTTCTGCAAACAGCATCTACGGCGGGGAGTTTCTTACGGCCACAAGCAGCGGGAATGTCAACGATCCAACTTCTGGCTCAGAGAACTGTGATGTAGTCATCGATCTAGGCGAGCAGAGTTCCACAGCGAGCGGTGTGTTTCCAAATGCTACTCTGTTTATTGGCTCAAACTTCCCGCCCTTCAGCACGTCCGATCCTTGGATCTGTGCAGGGACGGGCTTCGTCTGCGCAGTCTCGTTTCCTGCTGCGGCCGTCGTTGGCCAGGTGCAGGGGCAGTATGTGATTTTCCTCGTGGCGAGTGCCTCGTCCAATCCGGCGGCTCAACTTCCCGACCAGTTCGGATCTAGTCCCGGACAGCCTCTCGGGATCTACCTCTTCCAGAAGACGCAATAAGGCCGTGCAGCCTTTTCGTCAGTTTGAGAAAATACGCTGATTCATTCTTTAACACTTTTTCGCAATATAGTATTTTTCATAATTGTCCGACGTGATGGGGACGGGCTTCTCCGCTCTACCGATAAGGAACTCGTCCACGGCCTTGTTGCAACCTGGCCAGGGGGGGTCATTGTACTCGTCGAACAGGATGATCCCCCCCGGGGGAACGCGAGGATAGAAGAACTCTAAACATTCTTTATACGAAGTGTACATATCACAGTCCAGGTGAACGAAGGAGAACACGCGACGGTCATACCTTGGGAGAGTCTCAGAGAAAAAACCGGGAGCGAGTTCCACATTCGGTAAATTCAAGTGCCGGACCTTTGACAAGACCACTTCCGCCGAAGTATCGCTAAATCCGCCCACCTTGCGGCAGGCGTCGGTGTCTGCTCCACCGAGATTGATGTCTATCTTTATCGCCTCACTGAATCCGGCGAAGGAGTCGAATCCCACGATCTGCTTACCAAGACCTCGCTGACGCACGTACACCGCCATCGGCAGGAGGGTCGCTCCCCGAAATACCCCACACTCAGCCACGTCCCCAGGCAGGTGCGCGGTCCTATCCATGAGTTCCAGAATTATATTAATGTTGGCCACGCCCGAACCGGGCTGCTCCAGCGGCTTAACTCCGCGAGGCACCGCGATCTCATGGACCACGCCCAGTACACGTGGCCACCGGCGCAGCGGATGGTTGATGTATAGGGAGGCCGGCACCTGATTTCCTAGTCGTTGCGCGGTATGTTTGACGACCCGCCTCATGCCGCTGCCGACGGAAGTTTCGGTAACATTCATATACTTCGCTGCTCCTTTTCTCTGCCATGACGGCCGGAACCGCCCGCCACAAAAGTCATAATCAATATGTGTTCTGCGTGACTAACTCTGAATAAAGGTCGTCGATATCTGACGCCTTGAAACTCGCCGAGCTGAAACAGAGTCGCTCGGTTGGCATTCTGTACTCCAAAACACATAGACGCTCAGGAATCAGCCGCGCATCATAGCGGACTGCGAACGAATTGAGATTCTTCCACAGCTGTCTGTTAATGATCTGAATGTTCTTCGCCAAAAACACAGAATCGCTTACATAGCAAATATTGAAGCAATTGAAGAGGGAGAAAAGACGCCTTAGCACATCACTCAACGGCCAAATCAGCCTGCGAAGCCTGAACGGGCTGGTCGTTCCTATGAGGTACGAATATTGGTTACTGGTTTTGTCCCGGACGAGCACATGCGTGCAGGCAAGGTTCTTGTGATCGTGGAGTATTCTTCGATCCTTCTCACTCAGGTAACTCTCGATCGCGTCCGGACCGAAGATGACCTCGCGAGAGTTGTTCGGCTTCCATTCAAAATAACTGGCGAGAGTTGGAACGGCGATTTGCTGGTGATCTATCCGCTTGAACCCGATCCTCTCGTAGCTCGCTTTGGCCTTTTCGTTTGGCGTAAAGCTGGTGATCAATACGTTTCGCGTTTTCAATGCAGGGGCAAGAAGGGCCGCAGCAAGGCTCCTGGCCCCTTTGTGGTCATCATCTACAACCCACGAGGACAAATTGCAGTAGACGAGCTTATTGGCACCAATGAATCGCTCGCAAAACATCGTCCCCAAAAAACCGATAACGTTTCCTTTGTGAATGATGGCGTATCCGTACGGAAAATCACTTCGTTTCCACCTGTAATCGAAAATGGCATCCCAATCGAGGTGAAAGCCAAACTCTTTTCGGGTCGACAGAAACTCCCTGACTCTGGGCACCATCTCATCAGTTACCGCCGTTATAACCATTCGCACCTCGTCGAACCTCTATCGGGACGCAGTCACTGCAAATCCAGTCAGGCAATGCCGGGCACAGGTTTCAGGGTGCGACCTTCCCGGACCATGGTCTGATATGCAATCGAGAACATCTCTCGGCGGTTCGCCGCGGAGTACCAGATTTGATATGTATGGCGTGGAGTGCTGCTCGTTTTGAGCAGAGTAGCGCGATAGTGAAATGCCTCCTCGAATTCGTACGCAAGCTCAAGGAGGAAACCTTCCACATTCCAGGTGCTTCCTCCATCTAGGCTGTAAGCGTAATGCAATCTCCAATCGGTCTGTCCCTTCGAGCTCACCAGCAGGGCACTTAACGTTCCCGCTTCGCGGATCACATCGAGATGCCACGGTTCTCGCTCGGTCAAACCGATCAAGCTGCAGTGAAGCGGCGAGTTCCACTTAGATCCATCCGCGCTGTCCCGCCGGACAACTTGGAATCTGCTTCCTGCTCTTTCCACGGTCCACATGCGGAACCCGTCATCATCGCGAACAACTGCGGGCGACATGAGGAGCGCGGTGTCTCCTCGCGCCGCAAGCAACTCGACCGGCGAACTCCACTCCACACCGTCAACACTTGTGGTCAGATATATCCGATTCTCCGCAGGGCTTCTGGACCGTCGCGTTTCCCGGTAGTACAGCCAGAGTTTCCCGTCAAGAAACAGCATGTCCGGATCCGAATTGTGATCCCAGCTCCCTGGAGGGCTAGGTATCACAGGATTCTTAACTCCATCAGGCACCGTCCAGTGGACTCCATCATAACTGGCAAAAATCTCTGGATTCTCTTGAACGAAATTTGCGTAGGCATATGGCGTGCATATCATCCAGTACGGCCATCGGCCAGATCCAAATCCATCGCGTATGAATGCCACATCTGGATGACACGCTTGGCCGCTCCCCTCTGAAGTCTGCAGATTGACGAGCGTAGGGTGGTGCTTCGGATCCTGGTCCGTCAATCTGCGATAGGGGGCATCCCCAAAGTTGGGAAGCATGGCCGGCGGCTGCTTCTTGAGACGGTTTTGGATTTTCTCCAGCGCAATTCTGGGAGGTAGATCTTTGCGTGCAAGCAAGAGAACGAAAGTCGCCAGGCAAGCTGACAAACCAAGCAACAAGAGTATGCCCGCTATAACTATCACTGCGCCGCCTCACTCGCCTCAGACGTTGATTCGCCCGCTCCAGCACTCATTCCCGCCCTCTGAACTGCGAGAGGCTCCGAGGAAAGCCTGGGTCACAGCCAAGAGCGCGGGAAATTAGCTTCGGCTTCCAACGAGCCGTGTAAAAGACCTTAGTGAACCAGAGCCAGATTAATGCCGCATGAATCGCTGGTATCGCCACCAAAAAGCGGCCACCAAGAACAAGCACAGATTCGAAAGGCTTTCTCCGGCTATGTGAAAGAAAGAACCAGCTTTTCATGAAACTTTAACAGTCCAGGAAGCATAAGTTATTAGTATTTCTTGTTTTCAGAATCGTTTCTCTAAATCTCTCTCGAGGAATGAGGTTGCCGCGCAGGGGTACGCCTGGATGCGCTTCTGGTGCGTGAGTCTGTGAACCTGATCGATGCGTTAGAAATCTTGAAACAGCCCCTGCCGGAGGATGCCGCTCGCTTCCGTGGGGCTCTGGCGTGCGGTTTCACCCCGGTCTCTGCAGGATTTTTTGCCGATGTGCCGGGAGCGCCCGCGCAGCCAGGATGTTCTCTGTTGCTGTCCAATTTCTTAGACAAGAATCGGGAGCTATCTCAACGTGTCGAGCAAATTATCAATGTGTGAGACTGAGCATCGTTTGGTTCGTTGTTTCTCTTTAGTGTTTCCGAATCTGGCTGCAGACGAGATTCGCACCGCCGGCATCGAGACCCTAGATGAGTGGGATTCTCTAGCCTCCGTGACATTGGTAGCGGTTCTCCAGGAAGAATTCGGCGTGGAGATCGATCTCGGCGATTTGCCGGAGTTAATCTCTTTCGACGCAGTGCTGCGATATCTAGAAGTTCGAACTGTCCCGCGTAGCGCACAGCATTAATAGTCTCACTCAGAGGGCTTCCACTGCGGCACGGCCTTTGCGCCGGGCCGCGAACACGCGCGCCGAGTTGGGAGGTAACAATGGGAAGCGAGTCTCACGAGGGGCTGCGTCCGCCCGGCCGGGTCAAACTTCATCATATTGGCTTTGTGCTGGCTTCGATCGAGGAAGGCGCTGCGTCTATAGCGACGTCACTGGGGGCGACCTGGAATGGGAACATAATCCTCGATCCCTTACAGAATGTGCGAGTGTCGTTCCTGCAAGGCCTTGACAACAACGATGCCTTAGTCGAACTTGTCGAGCCTCATGGCCCGAAGTCACTAGTCTCACAGTTCTTGAGGAAGGGCGGTGGTCTGCATCACCTGTGCTATGAAGTTGAGAATTTGGAGTCTCATCTGGAGTTTTGCAGGCAGGTAAGAACGGTTGTCCTCGGGTCACCTGTCCCCGCGATAGCGTTCAATGGCCGGCGTATCGCGTGGGCCCTCACGGCTAGAAAGATTCTACTGGAGTTTCTGGAGCGCTAAGAAACCACTGCCTGCGTTCGTCGATTGTCTCCGCACTTTGCAGTCTCTCCCCCGAAAAGACTCGCTTCGGCCATTATATGCCGCCGCGTTATTTGACAATTAATTTGACGTTGATATGTCTTAAACCAGCTTCGAATACAACCAACAGCACTCGGCGCAATGCAGACTTGGCGCGAGCGCAGCGAACGTAGTAGCCGAACTCGTTGCTCTGTCCTCAAGGCGCTGTCGTTGGGCTCTGTTCACGGAAGGGCTTCCTCAGCCTGGCTCTTCTGCGGTCTGGTCACTCAAATAGCAACTACAAGGAGAAGATATGAAATTTAAGTCTGGATTAGCGCTGTTGGTCGCGCTTTTTGCGATCAGCAACGTTTCGAAGGCTCAGACGGTCGTATTCGAAGGCGGTGGCTCTTCGGCTTTGTTCGTCGAAGTCGGTCAAGCTGCGGCTGCTTACGAGGGTGCGGGGGCCTGCATTTGGTCGTCGAACACGGTGACGTCCGGTTCCGACATCTCCGCCGTTGATAACCGGCCTAGCGTCTATGGGCTATCCGCGGACATCCAACTTGGAAAAATCTGGGTTGTGTGGGGCACGGGTGGCGGAACTTGCGCGTCCCCGACTGCTCCCTACAACATCTACTCGTACATGTCGCTGGACTCGGTGCTCGGCGACCGTTGCTTCTTTGAAGTCGACACCTCGGACAACCATAACGGATGCATACAAACTATGACCCCAACGGCAGGGGAAGCGGCACTTCAGGGAACCAACTACCTCGCCACCGGATCCTGCCCTGGCACCGATTGCGATAGCGTTGCTCTTCCATCGGCGGTCTCGAGTGCTCTCAATGGCAAACACTGGACCGTTGCGGGCACAGACGTTCGTCCGGAAGACGCCAAGTTCGCCTCCTACCGTATTTTGACACCGTGCGGACAATATGTGTATCGCCAGCCATTTGACCAGGGCCTGCGCATAACCTACGGTCTCGGGTATCAGACATCGAATGCCGGCATTGGCACAACCATTCAAGAGGATCTTCCTGGCGGCGCTCTTTTCACCGTGCTCGACTTCAATATCACAGGAAATGATCCTATCAACACATCGCAACCCGTCCCTGCCTTCCAAGTGACAACCGTTGGCGCGCAGCCGATCGTTGTCGTTGTCAGCCCAGCCGCCACTTGGGCGAACGTGACCGACATCAATACCTTCACCTTGACACTTTTCTATCAGGGCGTAATTGGCCGGACCCAAGATATTCCGGGCGGCCCGAGTGGGGCCAACGTGCAGCCAGTGACCACGCTCGTCCGCGAGCCACTCTCGGGAACCTACAACACTTTCGAATATAGCGTTCCCAACAGCTCGGAATTCCACGGCTCCCAAGACGACAACAATTGCAGCGGCAGTAACTTCTATTCCAATCCTCTGCACTTGGCCTCGGCCAATGGCACGCTTATTCGCTCTGGCTATGGCAGCGTTGGCGGAAACGGCTACGCTTATCGCCGCCGCACGATCGGCACAGGCGACATGACAAAGGAGCTTCAAGCTGCATCGTCCACCGACGCCCGCCTCGGCTACTTTTTCTGGAGTGCCGGTAACGCCGCCAAGTTCACCGCGTCGAATGGCAAGTATCTGACCGTCAACGGGGTAGATCCGCTGCTGAATAGCTACAGCAGTAACCCCGTCTCTCCGGGCGTCCTTCCCGTGGGCTCGACGAACCTCGGCTCCGTAACCTTCGCGGGACTCCAGGCCGGTGATTACCCAGTCTGGTCCGCGCTCCGCTTGGTGACCTCCACGACGCCGCCGGCTGGCCTCAGCAACGTTATAACCGGGTTGGGCACCATCAATCCTACCCAGCACGACTACGTCGCTCCGAGCAACCTGACGGTCTGGCACTCGCACTTCTACCTGCAGGCCGTTGGCTCGACCGTTGGTTCGAACGGCAACGTCCTCCTCAACGTGCCTACTGTCGGCACCGGAACCGCGATCTGCACGGCTCCCGGCGCTCTAGCCGAATTCGGCGGTGATGCCGGCGGCGCGAACACCTATACACAGGCCAACTACGACTTCTGCTCAGACTTCGCGAACATCACTGGTCTGATCAACAAGGCGAACTAACAAACAAAACGGGAGCACCTTCCGCGGTTTAATCGGAACAGGGGCCGGTCGGGTCTACCCGCCAGCCCTTGTTCGTTTTTCTTGCTGCAACATTGCCGTAACAGAAGTGAAGGACTATTGAATAGCGCAATCCTAGGAGAGTCTATGTACCCTCGGAGCATTTCATTGCTGATTTTGGCGACTCTTGCGGTATGCAGCGGATCATCCGCACAACAACAGACTACGAAAGATACGAGCAGCGACAAGAAGGTCCAAGTCCAATCTGACAGCAAGGCAACTCCTACCACGCCGAAGGAAAATTGGGCTGCATTTAACGACCTCAAGACGGGCTTGCATCCCATGACGGCGGACGTTGTGCAGCACGCAGAAACGCCGGATTTTGTGCGCGAAATGGTTCGCGTGGAGTGGCGGTTGGGAGATCCCATCGATCTTTGGATCATGCGACCGAAGACCGCAGGGAAGGTGCCAGTAGTCCTCTACCTGTACAGCTACATCAGCGAAAGCGATCGCTTTCGCGACGACCGGTGGGCGAAGCGCGCGACGGCAGACGGATTTGCGGCTGTGGGATTTGTGTCGGCTTTCGCGAACGAACGATTCACGATGCGCCCCATGAAACAGTGGTTCATCAGCGAGTTGCCCGAGGCCGTCGGGAGCAGCGTGCATGACGTTCAGCTCATCTTGGACTATATCGCGGGGCGGGGAGACATGGACATGAACCGCGTCGGCATGTTCGGCATGGGCTCCGGAGCTACGATCGCGATTTTGGCGGCCCATGCCGATCCAAGAATTAAGACCCTCGATGTTCTTGACCCCTGGGGAGACTGGCCGGACTGGCTCGAGTCGAGTCCAGTTGTGCTCGATAGCGAGCGTGCTCAATACACGAGCGAGAAATTCTTGAAATCCGTTGCAACGTTCGACCCCCTTGCATACCTTCCAACGCTGAAGACTCCGAACCTGCGATTGCAACAAACCGATAGCGATGCGACTACTCCGACAAAGGCCAAGGAGCGCCTTGCCGCTGCGGTCCCGAGTCAAGACCAAGTCGTAAAGTACCAAAACGACGAGGCTCTCTTTAGAGCTTGGCAAACCGACGGCCTATCCGGTTGGATCAAGCAGCAGCTGAGCTCCCAGAAGCCCGAGGCCGCGGCGATCAGCGGCGAGTAAGCCGAAGCTGGCGCGCAGGTGCGCACGCCGCATATCGGTCCTGGCCTCTACCGGTCTTTGCGAGTGAAGAAATAGAAGTCGGCGTGAGAAGTCTCGTCGTTCGGCTGTTTTGGGTCAAACGGGAATCGATTTGGAACAAATCCGTCCGCGCGCCAATCCGGCGCCTTCTTGTCAATCCAGCTTGTGAAATTGCGGTGTCGGACGTGGGGAGCGTTAGTCAACGCATCATAGTTGCTCGAGTAGATGATGACATGACGTTGCGAGGCATCGAACAGCCTGCGCATGTACGCGTCGAATACGCCGTTTTCCACGAGATGGTATACAACGTCTAAAGAAAGCGCCAAATCGAACTTCCCGATGTTCTGCGGAAGATTATCGGCAAGATAAAAGCGCTTCGTGGAGTCGTTCGCAAACAAAGCGGCACAACGCTTGACCGAGCCACGGGCCACGTCCATGCCAAGGTATTCCGGATATCGGGCCAGCTGCAATTGCGCGCCATCCCCGCAACCGAAGTCGATGACCGTCCAAATGGCTTTTGCGCGAACAAATTCGTTCAAGATCTCGGCTTTGAATTGCGCCAAGCGACCGTAGGAGCCGGGTCCCGAGGTGCCATCTTGGCGGTACACGCTCTCCCAGAACGATGCGGATCCCGGAAAGCGCAGACCACGTACACGAGCAAAGACGGGGAGCTGCGCGAGTTTGCCCGCAGTCGGCCCAAGAACGGGGATGCTCTTTACAAAACTCTTCAGACTGGAACGCTCGCTGGGTTCACTGTTCATCATGAATTCGCTCGGGGTCGATCTTGCACGCTGCATATACGACTCTTCGATTAAATATGGGGTCGAAGAGATGGATGGACTGAGAACGGAATGTTAAAAATCAGTGTTTAAGGAAGCCGAGGAATTTGGCATTTGCCGGAAATACGCTTCGTTCCAGTTCTTGGCTGTGGAAATCCCGGACAATTGTAAAGGCCCCGTTACCTGGAATTGTTCGCTCATTAATAGAGGGGCTCTAGAATCGGGTCGGAGAGCCACCCAAACTAACGCGGCTAACCAGCGATCACTCCTTTGGGAATTGCGTCCGCCGTGAGGCAGGGAGACAGTCTGTCCGCACCCAACGGGGAGGCAGTTTTTTGAAAGGGTCTGAGGCATGAATCATCTGCATCGGAGTGGCAGCGCGTTGGGCCCCGTCGCGCAAACGGATCTCCTAGGAGCACGGATCACCAAACAAAGCCTCCCGGCCATTTTCGGCACGGCACTGCAGCTTGGGCTTCTCCTCGCTGCTTTCTGGGGAATGACGGCATGCTCGTCCGGCTCGGCCAGTTCGGCCAACAGCCAATCGCAGACACCCCTCATCTCTCTGGTCATGACCCAATTGCCACCTGCCTCGTTGCTCGTAGGTGGCAGCGCCTCTGTCTCAGCCACAGTGAGTAGCGATCTGGCTAACGCCGGTGTGGATTGGGTCGCAACATGCAACGGTGGCCTCAATTGCGGATCCTTTTCGCCGCCGCACACGCCGAGTGGAGGCACAACGATATTCACGGCTCCTTTCGCCGTTCCTCTCAAGGCCATTGTGACCATCAACGCCTTGTCTTCCACCGATCACAGCAAATACTCGTCAGCGAATGTCACAGTTCTCTCCACGGTCACGGGTATAACAATCACGCTGGCTCCGCCTGCCAGCGCTCCCGCCTCTGGTCAGGTTACGGTGGCCGCTACCGTTGCGGGTGACCCTGCCAACTTGGGCGTCGATTGGACAGCAAACTGTGGCGGAATCAACTGTACTCCACCTGGATTTCATTCAGCCTCCGGTGCGGCCACGACCTTTGTTGTGCCTAATCCAGCGATGATTCCTACGATCGTCGGTTCGACGGTGACTCTAACGGCTTATGCGACAGCGGACCACAGCTTTAGCGTCGTGACGACTTTTATGGTGACCGCTGCCATTTCTGTAACGATTACCCAGGTACCTCCGACCTCGCTGTCGCCGAGCGCCGCCGCGACGGTTACAGCGGTAGTTGCCAACGACAATACGAACTCCGGTGTGACCTGGGTCGTGAGTTGTTCAAACTTCACCTGCGGTACTGTTTCTCCTGCCCAGACAGCCAGCGGAGCCTCGGCAACCTTCACGGCTCCTGCCACAGTTCCAGCTCCCAACCCTATCGTCACGATCACAGCGTATGCCACGGCTGCGGGAACGAACGTCTACGCGACGGCTAATGTTACGATCGTCGCGCCGATTTCGGTCACCCTTAGCACTGGGGTGCCAGGCGGCACCATCGCGATAAATGGCACGGCATCCCTTGTGGCCACCGTCGGCAACGACCCTGCCAATCTTGGCGTGGACTGGACCGTCACTTGCGTCAATCCTAGTGCCTGCGGCTTTTTCTCCCCAACACACACTGCCAGCAGAGCCACAACCGTATATACCTCCCCGCCGGCCCCGCCAACCGGCGGCACCGTCATCATTACTGCGGCTTCCACCGCGCAACCGAACCAAACTGCCACGCAGACGGTGACCATCACCATAGGAGAGCCTCCGTTACAATTGTTGCTGGGACACTCTGTGCTGTTGTTGAGTGCCACGAATTCACAAAACGGTCCCTATACGCTGGGGGGAATCCTTACTGGCGATGGAGCCGGAAACATCACGGACGGCCACGTGGACTTGGTGGATGCGAGGGGAAACGCCTCGGGGTACAACCCGCTGTTCCCAAGTACATATTCGATCGGACCCGACGGGCGCGGTCAAATTCAGTTGCTGATCAATCCTGCACTTCTCAATACCGGTTTCGGTGTGGGTGGCTCGGGAGAGATCGATCTGAGTGTTGTTTTTGTGAGTCCTACACATGCTTTACTCAGTGAGACGGATAACTTCGGAACCGCAACAGGAACACTTGACCTGCAAAACGCCGCTGATTTCACCGCGTTCCAACAAGGTGCGTGGACGAATGGAATCTATGCACTGAAGCTGTCCGGTGTCGAGGCCGCACCTCCCCATCCGGACTTTTTCGTAGCGAGCGCGCTCTCGCTTGATTTCTCGGCAAATTCGTACTCGTACACTGCAGACCAGTCCGATAATGGACGAATTACAAGCGTACCCTTCGCCACGGCCTCGCCAAACTTGAATTTCCCGGGGCCCGGAGTTTACGTGTCTTTCAATTCTTTGAATTTGGGCTTGCCAACAAAATTCAATCTCAATGCTTGGTTTATCGATGCCACTCATTTTGTCGTGACAGACGTGGTGGATTCTTACGCTGGCAGCCCCTCGGTGATTGTCTCTGGCTATATGACGATTCAGCCCTCTTCGCCCTCCATCTCCGGCACGTATGCATTTACCGAAGCGGGTGCGACCACCGCGGCGCAGCCGCAAGTGGCGGGAGGAATCTTCACCTGCGGTTCGACAGGGACACTGGACGTGGTTCCGCTCGCCGGCGTGGGACTGAACGATCAGACGATCAACGCAACCTGCTCGGCCCCGGCGAACGGACGAGGCTTGATTGGAATCTCCGGAGCAACCACTGCTGGTCTAAGCCAAATTGCTGCATACCCCACCTCTGACCAAGGGCTTTATTTAATTGAACTCGATGGCGGCAATGCTGGAACTTCCGGTCCTTCCGGCGCCGGCGTGGCGCTGCTGCAGACCTTGGGCCCAGCCTTCACGGCCGGTGCATATGGATCGAATTTTACGGCCAGCACTGCTCTCGGTTCCGAGGTATTCGCGGCGCAGATTGTTTCGGATGGTGTGTCCGCACTCTCGGGGACAGGGGACGTGACTTCGTTTGATGCTACCGCCGCACCACCGATTGGCACGGCATCTTCGGGTGCAACTTTGGCCGGATCGTACGGGGCGTCAAGCGGTGGACGCGTGCCAGTGACGCTCACAATCACCCCTGCAACTGGGCAGCCGACGCCGCAAATCACGACCTTGCATTCACTTTGTTACATCGTAGATATCAACTCCTGCCTGCTGCTCGGGTCGGACGCAACCGCGCCTGGCACAGGAGTCTTGCAATTGCAGAACACAGGTATCTAGAGATTGAGTCGTTCTCGATCTTTCACGCAACCGTCAAATCACGGTAACATTTGCATCCGTCCCCATCGATTAATCTACGGTTTTAGCCTTCTCATCGATGGAGGATGCCTTGTCACTACTGGTTAAGATAATTGCCGGAGTTCTCTTGGCCGAGGCTGCCGTTTGGCCTCTGGTTGGGTCCAAGACGGCCGAGGTCGCAGAACTCAAAGCCACGATCCATGAGTGGACCGTGCCTACAAATGATGCTAAGCCTTACGCAACAGTGGCCACGCCCGATGGCTCGATCTGGTTCACTGAAGAAATGGCCAATAAAATTGGCTGCCTGAATCCCAAGACCGGCGAGTTCAAAGAATACCCTCTCACCGAGGATAAAACCGCCAGTCCCCATGGTATCGCTGCCGACCACGACGGCAGCATCTGGTATACAGCTAGTTCTGGGGGATTCATCGGAAAGCTGGAACCTAGGACAGGCAAAGTCACAGTCTTCAAAATGCCTGATCCCAAGGCTAAAGACCCGGATAGCTTGGCCGTAGATTCGAAAGGCACTCTGTGGTTTACGCTGCCAACCTCTAACATGGTTGGCAAGCTTGACCCAGCTTCACGTGAGATCAGCGTGAAAGCAGTTCCTACGGAAAACGCCCGGCCCAATGGCATTCTGGTCCTCAAACGAGGCGTTCCTGCCTTCAGCGAAGCTGGCTCCAGCAAAATCGGCTTTGTTTCCCCGGATACCTTTGCCATCCGGGAGTTTCCTCTTCCCCCGGGCTCACGTTCCCGCCGCCTCGTGATCGCAGCGGATGAGAACACACTCTACTTCACGGACTTCGTCAGCGGGAATCTCGGCAAGCTGGATGTTTCCATCGGTGCGTTGGTTCTATTTTCCTCTCCCAGCGGACCTGACTCCAATCCTTACGGTCTTACGATTACGCCCGACGGTATGGTGTGGTACACCGAGACGGGTACACAGCCCAACAACATCATTCGCTTCGATCCTAGGCTCTCCACCTTTGCGCGCGCGCCGATTCCGTTCGCCACTGGCGCTGTTCACGATGTGACGGCTACTCCCGACAGCCGGGTCTATTTCACCAGCAGCGGTGTCAACAAAATTGGTGCCGTTGACACGTCCAAGTAGGTTCGATAGGCGATGCGGTTTTTGAGGTGCCGGAGAGAGCAGTCGGATCATCGGAAATTACGTCCACATGTCAAGAAACTACGCACTGGCTGCCCTGGCCTTCGAGGTTCTCTTCCGTTGCTTTCCGCCATAGGTTTGAATCTCCGTGACGGAGTATATGTATTCACACTCGCACTGCTTGCAGCGAGCTATGAATGTTGAGGAGATATACGGCTCGGCGTTCTGGAGTTCGTCCTGTAAGTTCGCAACCCTGGCAGAAACGGGAATTGGTTCATTGCACCAAATGCAAGACACTCCACAATAGCTTTTGACGAGTTCCGCGATCATTTGAACCTCACAGCGAGAATTCGTTGAGGGGGCGCAGAGCGTATCACTATGCTGGGGCTAAAATCTACGTTCTCGATGCAAAAGTCGTACTTTGCCTCGCCGATAAGCGTTTACACCGTTTTCATCGAACCGTAAACAGAGGTAAATCTGAAGTCCCTACCTTCACCCCTTCCGCGGTGTCCATAGTTCCGTGAACGGATGGGCTCTAGACCGTCTAGAGCCAGAAAAGCACGCGAAATGCAGAAACGTCCTGCCACCAAGTCGCCTCTCACTGTCGAGGAACTCGCGATCGTTGACCAGTTCGTCGACGCCGCGTTCGAAAATCCCAATCTCAGATTCGAGCAGATCCTTGCGAAAGCCTTGGGGCGCCGCTGCCCTGACACACCAACCGGCCAGCGGTTACGCCGCGAGTGCAAGGCCGTCTTTGACCGAGAGCGAGTTAATAAGTAG